>Ga0164241_10002631_pt1 | contig 19047 bp, 10 predicted proteins | sample OricomyardsoilBY_FD_108780 | JGI IMG/M metagenome (GOLD analysis project Ga0164241, IMG submission 108780) | Backyard soil microbial communities from Emeryville, California, USA - Original compost - Back yard soil (BY) | ecosystem: Environmental > Terrestrial > Soil > Unclassified | place: USA... | reverse complement strand
TCATCGAAAACATCGGCACCTTTCGGGCCAACTCGGAATTCGGCCCACCGTTCAGGGTCGGAAGCGGTGCGACGCCGACGATCCGCAACAAAGGGACGTTCGAGAAGACTTCGGGGACTGGCGAAACCTTCGTTCAGATTAGGTTCGAAAACCAAGGCGCCATCAACCAGAGCTCTGGGATTCTGAGGATTTCGAATCCGGTCACCGTTGCCAAAACCGAGCAGTTTGGAAAACGAGCCAACTGCGGCGACCCGGTCGAATGTGCCACCGGCAACTTCTATGAGAGACAGACCGATCTCGCGATCGGTGGTTTGGGGGTCGGCCTCTCTCTGACGCGCACCTACAGCGCGCAGGCCGCGGCCGTGGCCACCTCGCCAGGGATCTTCGGCTATGGCTGGACGTCGTCGTTAGGGGATCGCCTCGCCGTGGAAGAAGCGGGCGCAAAAGTCACGTTGACCCGGAGCGACGGGAGCACGATCCCGTTCGTCAAAGTGATGGGCACGACCTACGCCGGGCCTGCTTGGTCGCAGGATGAGCTGAGTGGCAGTCCCGAAGCGGGCTACACGTTCCTTGGTGCCGATCAGACCCAGCTCGACTTCTCCGGTACCGGCAGGCTGGAAGGCGTCCTCGACCGCAACGGCAACGAAACGGCCGTCGGCTACAACGAAGCGGGTCGCCTGAAAACCATCGAAGATCCCGCAGGCCGTCAGATTACCCTCACCTATAACGCTGGCGGCCAGGTCGAAACCGCCGAAGACCCAATGGGCCACGTCGTCAAATACGCCTACGAATCCAAACATTTGAAAAGCGTGACGCTGCCCGGAAAAGAAAGCGTCCGCTGGCAGTTCAAATACGACGGCTCACACCGGATGACGGAAATGGTGGATGGGCGGGGCGGCAAAACGACCAACGAATACGACTCCTCGAGCCGCGTCAAATCGCAGACCGACCCTGGCGGCCACACGCTCACCTTCGAATACGCGTCCTTCCACACCAAGATCACCAACAAAGCGACCGGGGCCGTCACGGATCAGTGGTTCACGAGCAACAACCAGCCCTACTCGATCACGCGCGGCTTCGGCACCGCCGACGCGACGACCGAAACCTTCTCCTACAACGCTGCCGGTCAGCTCACGGCTGTCACGGACGGCAACGGCCATAAAACGACCTACAGCTACGACGCTGAAGGCAACCGGAAAAGCGAGAAAGACGCCGAGGGGAACGAGACGAAATGGACCTATAACGAAACCCACGACGTGATCTCAATGACGACGCCCGGCGGTGAGACGACCACGATCGAACGTGACGGGAGCGGGAACGTCGAAAGCATCTCGCGACCGGGGCCTGAAGAAACGACCCAGACGACGACCTTCCTGCAGGACGAACTCGGTCAGCTGGAAAGCATCACCGATCCACTGGAACGGAGCTGGACGTTCGAATACAACGAACAGGGCGACCGGATCGCCTCAACCGATCCCGAAGGGAACACGCGCAGCTTCGAATACGACAAAAGCTCGCGCCTGGAAGCGATTGTCAGCCCGCGTGGCAATGCCGAAGGCGCCGAAGCGGCGAAATACACGATGACGATCGAACGCGACCCGCAGGGGCGGCCGCTCAAAGTGATTGACCCGCTCGGCCACGCCTCCGAATACGCCTACGACGCCAACGGCAACCTGGAAAAAAAGACCAATGCCAATGGCCACATGACGAAATACACCTACAACGCCGACAACGAGCAGATCAAAGTCGAAAAGCCAAACGGCGCGATCCTCGAAACGGCCTACGACGGCGCCGGCAACGTCACGAGCCAGACCGACGGCAACAAAAAAACGACCACCTACGTCCAAAATGCCCTCGGGCAGCCGGTCGAAGTGATCGACCCATTGAACCGCAAAACGATCGAGGAATTCGACGACGCCGGCAACCTCAAGGCAGTGATCGATCCTGCCGAAAGAGAGACCAGCTATGCCTACGACAAAGCGGATCGGCTCATCGAAGTCGCCTATTCCGACCCCGCCACTCCGGACGTCGAGTTCCAATACGACGCCAACGGCAACGTGACGAGCATGGCCGACGGCACCGGCGAATCGACGTTTGACTACGACGAGCTCGGCCGGCTGACGGCGAGCGAGAACGGCCACGGCGATGTGGTCGGCTACGGATACGACCTCGCCGAACAGCTCACGGGCATCCTCTATCCGAACGGGAAAAGCATCTCGCGGGCCTTCGACCAGGCGGGGCGGCTGAAAAGCGTTACTGACTGGCTCGGCGGGGCAACCACGTTCAGCTACGACGCCGATTCCAGCCTCGAAAGCATTGTCTTCCCGGCAGGGACCGGCAATGTCGATGAATACGAATACGACCGAGCCGGCCGGATGAGCGACGCGACGTTCTCGAAAGGCATGGAAACGCTTGCCTCGCTTTCCTACATGCGCGACAAAATTGGCCAGGTTGAAGATGAAGCCACCAGCGGATTGCCGGGCGCTGAAGAATTCACCTACGGCTATGACAAAAACGAGCGCCTGGTCGCAGCTGGTGAAGCGAACTTCGAATACGACAACGCCGACAACCTAACGAAAGCGCCGGGGACCACGAATGCCTACGATGCCGCGAGCCAGCTCGAAACCGGCACGGCCGTTAGCTACACCTACGACAAACTCAGCCAGCGAGTCGAAACGGCGCCGGTCAGCGGCCCAGCCACCAGCTACGACTACGACCAGGCCGGCAACCTGATCTCGATCGAACGGCCCGAAGAAGGAGAAGTGCCGGCGATCGACGAGGCCCTTGCCTACGACGGCAGCGGACTCCTCGCTTCGAAGGCGAGCGGCTTGGCAACCCAATTCCTGACCTGGGATCTCAGCGGGCCGCAGCCGCTGCTCCTGAACGACGACCAGAACAGCTACATCTATGGGCCGGGCGGTTTGCCGATCACGCAAATCTCATCCGAAGAAGCGCCGACTTACCTCCATCACGATCAGCTCGGTAGTACGCGGATGCTGACCGACTCAAGTGGCGAAGTAGTCGGGACGTTCAGCTTCAGCTCCTACGGGACGCCGGAAGGAAGCACCGGAACGGCGACGACGCCGATGGGCTTTGCCGGCCAGTACACCGACGCGGAGAGCGGTCTGCAATATCTGCGCGCGAGGTTCTATGACCCCGCGACTGGGCAGTTTATGACGAAAGATCCGCTCGAGGCGGTTATGCGGACGCCCTACGGATACGCGAACCAAAGCCCGCTTCACTACATCGACCCGAGCGGGATGGCCTGTGTGGGCGTGGGCCACTCAGGCCCGGTGTCGTTCCCAACCTTCGATCCTGGGGATTGCATCGACGATGCAGTCGATGGGGCGGGAGATGCGGCTGGGAGCGCGCTCAACTTCGGTATCGACAACGTTTCTCTGCTTGCGGCACCAATCGTTTTTGCTGTCTGCGTTATTGAACCCGAAGCTTGCACCAAGGCCGCCGTTCTTGGTGCGGCTGGAACTGGTGCGGCGAATGGGTATCGAGCTGCAACCCAACCCTGTTTCGACTTTTGGTCTGAGACGCTAGAGGATCTAGTGGTCACGCTTGCAGCAGCTTTGCCGGGCGGGATCTTTGAGGCAACGGCCGGGCGCACCGGGCCACAGCTCGGACCCATAGTGCGCCGTGTTATTCAGGCTCTGCTTGACGCGCCGGGCTTGGGCCTTGAGTTGGTCCACGGTACGAGACCTTGAAATTGAAAGTGCCTATGACCACGGAGTCGACGACTCTACCGCCGCACGGAACCATTCTCCGTGTCAGCCAATGGCGACGCCAGAGCGGGTGGATACCTACTGCAATTTTTGCTTTCCTCGCCATTGGAACCCTTATTGAGGTAGTTCAAGAAAGCCACCCCATTTCTGCCCTTGTTGGCCCAGTTGGGTTGGGTCTTGTTGCGATGGGTTTCGCTCGGATGAGCTTGAGCGGAGTAATTCTCGAGTCACAAGGAGTAAAGGCGCGAACTATCTGGCGAACCTATCACTGGGCATGGGACGAGATTGAACGCTTCGAGCTTCGGGACAGGGGCGAAGTGCCAAGATTTCAGATACGCCTCCGAGATGGGACTGCTCGGGGGTTCCTTGGTTTTTTCGCTCGATCCCCCGCGCAAGAGGCAAAAGGTCAGGCACTATTTGAGGCGCTAGAGAACCGACTCGAAACAGAGCACGCAAAGTCTGTGAAATAGCAGAGGTATTCTCAGAATCCAAGCTGGGATAGTGCTCGAGGCAGAGAAGGGCAGTAGCAAGTAGTAACAGTCACAGAAATCACCCTTGATGTCGCTCCGCCCGCGGCGGCGCTCTTAAAGTCGAGCGGCTCGGCAGATGTAGGAAAAGGCGTCTGGACGAGGTGGACGATGGGGCAGCGCCGCAATCCCGAGGCCGAGGATCTCGAGAGCGGTTCCAAGCGGGTCCGCGGCTAGGGACGACCATGCGGCACCCCCCAGACCGAGCATGAAGCCTGCGGGTTCCTTCCAGCGAGCGGTAGAGATTCCGGCCAGGGTCCTCGCCGTCTCGGCAAGCTCTTGCTCGCGGTCGGAAATAATCGCCGCTCGTTGCTCGGGTTCATCTGCCGTAGCGATCTCCGCGACGGCCCCCCGAAGACCACGGGCATATGCTCGGAACTCTTGCCCGTGGTCGGCGCGGAACTCGAGGATCTCGTCGAGGCCGACTGAGCTCAGATCCACACCGACGGCCTGTGCGTCGAGGGTGAAGACATGGCCGGCGCTCGGCAGTGACGGCGAGTCGAGTAACCCAACCAGCCCTTGGTGTAGGCGGCGCTGGTCGGTTGCGGGTGCGAGGTTTAGTCCACGCTCGGCGCCTGCTGCGCGAAGAATCTGAGACAGCAGGGTGAGAATCAGGTTTCGTACTTCTGGGTGGATCGGCACCGACATTCCATCTTGGCTCTCGCCGGCGAGGCTGCGAGCCCGTAGCTCATCAAGAATGGTTGCCAGTAACTCTGGTTCCGCCGTGAATCCCAGCCGCGAGTAGGAAATCGAGCCCATCAGCTGCTCGGCCATGTCATCTAGATACCCCGCATCAAGTAGATCCCCCAGGGCCTTTCCAAGGGCTTTCGCTGCCGAGGCGTCAACCATCTCCTCTGGCTCTAGGATCGTAAGAAGGCCCTCGTCACGCAGGCCGACAACAAGGGCGGGGTCGGTTTCCTCTGGGCGATCCTGCATGTAGGCAGGCACAAGGAGCGCGACCCCGTCAAAGAAGAGGAGAAGATTCTTGAGCCAGGCCGGGTCGTGCCAGATCCAACCGGGGTAATAGAAGGCGAGGGTCGGACTTTCGTCATGCTCAGCCATTGCCTGCGCCTGCTGCCTGGGTCGCATAGGCGGTTAAGACGCCAACCGCTATGTCCTTTCCGACATCAGCAAAAGCGTCTCGGGCTCGCCGGAGCTTTCCTTTCTCATCGTCTGCCGTCTCGTCGGAGGAGATCCGCTCATCGAGCAGGCGCAGGAGGAGGTCGACCTGGTTGCTGCTGCCAGTCCCCGACGGCCATCCGCTGGTGTGCTGCAGCCCTTTGGGCGTCGAATGAATCAAGTCCGGCGCCGGACTTTGCATCACCATGATGCCGCCGATGTAGCCGTCTTCTTTCAAGAGCGCCAGAGCCTTGATAGTTCGCTCGTCCCCGGCCGGTCGATCTAGCGCTGCACAAACTTCCTCCTGACTGACCGTCTCGCGGCCGTCGAGAAGCTCATAGGTGACCTTCAATACGGGCTCAACCTCATGCCATTGCATTCCTCAGCCTCCTTGGCACTGCCGTTCGGGTAGCTGGCGGAGTCGCAACCTATCCCATGCGCAGTTTTCCCCGAGCAACCTAAAAATTTGTTGGCGCGGGCATCCCTGCTTCGACCTTCGCGGGCTTTGGGGCATTCAGGAAGCGGTTAAAGACGTGTCGTCGTGGATGCTCAGCGGTGGCCACTGGAGACCAGACCGATCAGACCACTCTGAGAGCCACTGCAGCTCCTCGACTACACGCCCTAGCGCCTGGTGATCACCCTGGATTGCGGCGAAGGTCTGTGCACGGGCGCGCCGCAAGTGCGAGAGCGCCGGGTCTAGCTCGCTGTCCTCTTGGCGCTTGCGGGATTCGACCCACTTGAAGATGAACCCGAGGCGATCGGCGAGGCGAAGCAGGGTGTGAGGGCCGAAGTCAGAATCGTCGCCCCCCGCTTCAGCCTCGGCGACTACCAGGCGGACCTGAACGGCGAGGATCGCCCTCAATCCTTGTGACCGGTCCTTATTCGTACGCTCCCAGTCGCTGAAGCTCGGCGCCAGGCAGACCAGATCCTTGAACTGATCCTTGCCTTCCAAGACTTCGTCGAGGGAGGTGCCGGCTACGTCGAGCAAGAGATTTCCCTCCACCGTCTTTACCTGGATTGAGTCGGCCGACTTGAACGTTGCGCGCAGCCCGATGACGGCCGCGGTCAGCCTCGTTTTGTCAAAGGGGCCGTCACCGGCGAGTACGATCGTGCCGCCGTCCTCGCTTACCTCGATTACTTCATGGCCGCGCAGGCCGAAGGTGATGGCGGCGATCAACTCGACCGCGGCTGGGATAGTGCCCTCGGCCATCCACGCCGGCTCGCGTAGCTCAACGGCTCCGTCGGCGAGGAAGCAGGCGTAGCCGGCTTCCGCGCCGACGACGGCGTCAACGATCGCCGTCGACGCGTATTCCAGTTCCTCGATGTCCCAGCGCTGATCGGTTCGGAGGTCGTGCATCTCCGCGCGCTCTGCGTCCCAGCGGTACTGGGAATGGGCGACGGCGTTTCGCAGGGCGCTGTCGCAGCAAGCGGCCAGCCGCTCGCCGGCCCCCCGGCCGCATGCCGCCAGCCGTTGTTCGAGTGCTCCCAGGGTCGGCGGATCGGCGTCCCCCGGGAGAGCGTCCCCGTTATGCAAGGCGGCGACGCCGACGACGAGCCAGCCATAGGTCCTAAAGGCGCCTTCAGCAAGATCCTTATATGCAGAGAGGATCGCGTCCAGGACGTGGGCGTCCTCGGAGACCCCGGCTTCTTCGCCAACCCTCAGCAGCGCGAACCCCCGCTGGATCCGTTCGGCGGCCGCGAAGACGATCCCACCCATGGCGGCGGTGCGGTCGACCAATAGCTGCGCCTCCTCGGGGTGTTCGGCCGCAACCTGGCCCAGCTCCTCGAAGACCGAACGCGCGACCCGGTGCCCGCCCAGCGGCCGATCGAGAACCCCCAGGGCGACTGCTGGCATCACCAGCGCCGAGTCCAGGGAGGTGTCCCCGGAGTCCTCCTCGCCGAGGAGATATGAAAAGAAGCGCCGCGCCTGCGCGGTCAGCCGCGCGGCCGGCTCGCTCTCATCGTGGAAGGCCGCGAAGACCAGACCGGGGTGGAGGAAGCCGTCGCCGTCGGTGTAGTGGCCGTCGCGGCCGAGGACGAGACTGGCGCGGGCGTCAACGTCGGGGACGCTCCACGCTTCCATGGCCGGGATCAGCTCCCTGATCCGGGTGCCGTAGGGGAAACCCGAGACCAAGCCCTGCATCCGCTCCATGCCCGCGCGCGCCTTGCGTATCGAGGGAGCGGTCAGCACCTCAAGAAAGGCGTCAAGCACCAGCGCGCCGTAGCGCCCGCTATTCCAGGCGATCGTGCGTAGCTCCAGCGCTGGTCCCTGTGGATCGAACAGGGCGAGTTCTCGGCAGGCGGTGAGGACCGACTCACCCTCATCGGCTCGCTGGTTCAGGAGCGTTCGTAGTTCGTGGCCGATGACGCTCGTGTCGTTGACGTCAAGCTCCTCGATCTTCGATCCGAGCATGACCAGCTCTGCCAGCAGGTCGAAGACACCGGAATCGCTGACCGCGGTCGCGAACTGGTCGTTCGAGACTACGACGTTGCCTGAAGGCAGGTGATCGAACTGGGCAAGGAGGTCGGTGACGCGCTCGCACGTAGGCCCTAGAGCCTGCTGGCGCGCCCGCACGGTGTCGGCGACCTCGTCGGATTCGGGCGCCTCGGCGCCGCAGTCCTTGCAAGGGCCCGGCTCGGCAAGGACGCCGCAGCCAGGGCAGGCGGCACCGGAGAACTCAAGCGCGAACGAGAAGGTGTCGCCCTCGTTCTCCTCCGAGGCTTCGCTCAGTTGATCTTCAGCCATTGAGCGAGACTAGCCACGGCGCTGGCGTCAAACATTCGCATCGGCCTTGCTCACGACCGGCGGCCGCTGCGTGCACTCGTGGAAAGACGTTTAAGATCGTCGTGTGATGACCGATTCGCAGACGAGCTTCGTGGGTGCGGGAGGCGTGGTTTCTGAGCCGGCTTCCCATCTGGCTCCCATTTCGCTCGACTCGCGATCTCGCTCGTCGCGTAGTTTGGCTCGCTAGAGCCGGCCCGCCCGGATAGCTCAGTTGGTAGAGCACTTCCATGGTAAGGAAGGGGTCACGAGTTCGAGTCTCGTTCCGGGCTTTTCCCCCTCGCACACTGCAGCCGCTTTGGCTCTACATATGTAGATATCCCTGTCTGAGCCCTGCGCTCGGATAGGCGTTCCCACCTGTTCGCCACGTACCCCGCTTGACAAAAACGCTTCTGTTTGTCTACAGTGGTCGTGTCCGCTGGGTTTGCGGGCAGGGAAGAAGTTTTAACGACCGGGCCAGGGACCCGAGTCTCCCAGGGAAGAGTTTCGGGGGATCGGGAAGAAGGCCGGTCAGAACAAGGAGAGAGATCAGGTGAGACGCCACGCGTTGGCTTCGTTCGCGGGTTCGATTCTGGGCACCGGCAGCCGCCGAGCCCCCCTCGACCGTGCTTTCGCCGCCCGTGGTGCCTCTGGCGACGCCGAAGGGAGTGGTGCGCCCGCGCGCCGTCCGGCCCGTCGTGCCCCGCGGGTGACCGCTCTCTTCGCAGTCCTCGCCGGGCTGCTCGTCCTGCCCTCGGCGGCCTCGGCGGCGATCGTCCACCCGCTGCTGGGTTTCTCCCCGATCACCGGCGCCGGCTCGGGGGTCACGATCCACACGCCCGCCGGCATCGCCGCCGACGAAACCACCGGCAACGTCTTCCTCCAGGACGGCACCGGTGGCAACGTCCTCGCCATTCTCGGTGCCGAAGGTGGCACCCCGGTCGGCCTGCTTTCCCCCTTCACGATCAGCCCCTTCAAATTCGACAACGAACCTTCCGGCGCGGCCGTCGACAACAGCTCCACCAGTCCCGCCAAAGGAACGCTGTACGTGGCCGACACGCGCAACGCGACCGCGGCCAACAGGAAAGTAAAAAAATTCACCCGTAACCCCGGCACCGAAAAATACGAACTGAGCGGCGAACTCGTTCCCACGCCCGCGACCCCGGTCGAACCGATGGGGGTCACGGTCGACACCAAAGGCAACGTCTGGGTCGCCGAGTGGGCGCAGAAAGCGGTCGTCAAATACAGCCCGGCCGGGACCGAACTGCAGCGCATCGACACCACCACCACCCTCGCCAGCGGCCGCCCCAGCGGCGTCGCCGTCAACGCCGCCGGTGACCTCTTCGTCCAGGGCTACACCAACCCGCGCGTGGTCAAAAGGTGGACCGCCAACGGCTCCGGAGAAATCCCGCCCGGCACGGTGCCGGTCGAAGTTCCGGAAACCACCGCTGCCACCGGGGTCGCGGTCGACACCACGACCAACTCCCTCTACGTCTCCTTCGAAGGCAAAGTCGCCCGTTACGAGGCCAGCACCCTGGTCAAGGAAGCCGAGTTCGGCGAAGGCAACCTGGTCAACGCCAGGAGGCTGGTCGTCAACTCCGCGACCGATCGCATCTACATCTCCGACAACGGCGTCGGCCGCAAAAACGTCTCCGTCTACGGCGCCATCGTGGTGCCCGACGTGACCATCGCCGCCGCCACCGGCGTCGGCACTACCACCGCGACCGTCAACGGGACGGTCAATCCGCTCGGGGCGCCGCTGACCAAATGCGTCTTCGAATACGGGCCGACGAAAGCCTATGGCTCGACCGCACCATGCGCCGGCACGATTCCAGCCGACTCCAAACCCCATGCGGTCAGCGCTGCCCTCACCGGACTGGCGAAAAACGAGACCTACCACTACCGCCTCGTCGCGGCCACCGCCAACTCTGTGAACGCCTCCAGCCCGAGCGTGGATGAAACCTTCACCACCAACGGGCCGCCGCAGATCACCGCGGAGCGCCCGCTCGACGTCGATCGGGATTCCGCCAGCCTGCGCGCCCAGGTCAACCCGAGCGGCTTCGCCACCAACTACCACTTCGAGTGGGGCCCCACCACCGCTTACGGCAACCGCATCCCGGTCGACTTCGACCCCGCGATCGGCGCCGGCAACTCGCCGGTGACCGTGGTCGCCAGTCTCTCGGGCCTGCAGTCGGGCACCACCTACCACTTCCGTGTCGTCGCCTCCAGCTCCAGCGGGACCACCCTGGGGGCCGACCACGAGCTGACGACCCTGAACTTCTCCAACCTGCCCAACAACCGCCAGGCAGAGCTTGTCTCGCCCGCGAACAAGCGTCCGGTGGGCGCGGTCTTCCAGGTTGAAGCCTTCAACTCCCAGAACTACTACCAGGCGGCTGAGGACGGCGAAGCCGCCGGTTACCCGCTGATCCACGGGATCGAGGGCAGCACCGCGGGCGGGGAAACGATCTTCGCCAGCCAGCGCAACCCGTCCGGCTGGACGGCCGAGCAGGTCACCCCGCCGATTCTGATCTCCTCGGTTCAGGCCGAGTCGGCTCGCCCGGCAGTCGTCCTGTACTACGACCCGAAAGATCTCAGCTGCGCGATCATCTCGAGCTTCAACCCCCTGACCCCGGATACGCCGGAGTCCGACGTCGAGAACGGCGTGGTCAACCTCTACAGGTGGGACAAAGCCACTGACACCTACACGCTGCTCTCGAACCGCCCGCCGCTCAATCCCGACGTATTGACGCTCTCTCACTACCAGGTGGGCGGAGCTACCCCCGACTGCTCGCGCGTCTTCTTCCACTCCGTCTACTCGTTCCTCCCTGGCGGCAGCAAAATGTATGAATGGGAGGACGGAACGCTGCGTGATGCCGGTCTGAGGCCAGACGACAGCGCCGCTCCGGATGCGGGGAACGGCATTGTGGGGATCTTGAAGAACACGGTCTCCCCTGAGGGGCGGCTCTTCTTCAACGGCACCAGCAACGCGGGCAAAGACTCTGGGCAGGCCGCTGTCTTCGTGCGCAAGGGCCCGACGGAGGTGGTCAACGCCTCACAGTCCAAAACGGCGAACAACTCGCTCGGGGCCGCCTATGAGACCGCCTCGCCGGACGGCTCCAGCGTCTTCTTCCTCGCCAATTACGGGCTCGCCGCGACTTCGAGCAACGGGCCGGTGGAAAACTGCACCGCCGGTTCCGGCAAACCGTTCAACAACAAGGCCTGTGACCTGTACCGCTATGACGTCGACAGCGAAGCGCTTGTCGACATCTCTGCGGATACCAATCCCAGCGATGCGAGGGGAGCGGTGGTCCAGGGCGTGCTTGACGTCTCCGACGACGGCAGCGTCGTCTACTTCGCCGCCCGGGGGCAGCTGATCCCGGACCAGGGCCGCACCTCCGGGCAGAACCTGGTGGGTCAGGGCTTCGCCAACATCTACCGCTGGAGTGAGGACGAGGGGTTGAGCTACGTCGGCTCGCTGACCCACGAGAACATCGGCATGTTCATCCCTGGCCTAGTCGGCAGCGCGATGATCCACGATGGCGAGCCTTGGGTCGCGCAGACGACGAAAACGGGTGAGTACCTGATGTTCATCTCCCGTGACAACATCGACGACACCAATCCGACGAACGTCGCCCAGGTATACCTGTACACCGCCTCCACGGAGACGCTTGACTGTGTGTCCTGCCCGCCGGGTGGCGGTACGCCGAATCGCCCGGAGCCCCAGTCCGAACGAACGATCATCGCCAAACAGCCGGCAGCTCTCGGCGGTTCGACGCATACGCCGACCTCTCTGAGCGAGGACGGGCGGGCGATCTTCTCCTTGGAGGAGGCGCTGGTCCCCGGTGCGATTCAGGGAACGGGGACGAACTACAAGGAAAACAACGTCTACGAATGGCACGACGGCCAGCTGTCGCTGCTGGCCAGTGGCCCGGTGAAAATGGTCGGCATGGGCGGGCCGAACGGCCGCGACGTCTTCATCCAGGCCTACGACCGACTCAGCGCCGATGACGTCGACTTCACCGCCGATCTCTACGACTTCCGCGCGGGGGGCAGGTTCGCGCAGGCGCCGCAACCGCCGGTGCTTTGCAATCCGGGAGCGGACGAGTGCCAGGGGGTACCCGGTACGCCGCCCAGTGCCCCTGGTTCCTTTGACTCGAATCAGACCGGCCCCGGCAATCCCGCCCTGCCCGGCGGCAAGAAATGCGCCAAGGGCAAGGTCCTCAAGCACGGCAAGTGCGTGAAGAGGCCGAACAAGAAGAAGAGCAAGAAGAAGGCAAAGACGCAGAACAAGCGAGCCGCCAACAACAACCGTGGAGGTGCCAAGTGAATTCCCGCATCCGGCTGCTCGCCGCTCTCTCGACCCTGGCCTGCCTCGCCGCCGGCCTCTTCGCCGGCTCCGCGCTCGCCGCCAGCCCCGCCTGGCTGCCGGTCGCGGCAACCGGACCGACGGTCCTGCCCCCGACCCAAAGCGAGGTGCAGAGGCTGCGGGTCGACGCCACCGGCGGCACTTACACGGTCACCTTCTCGGGTCAGACCACGGTCCCGATCGCCTTCGACGCCACCCCGGCGGCGCTCGAAACCGCCCTCAACGCCCTCTCCAACGTCGGCGGGGCCGGTGCCAGCGTGCAGGTCAGCGGCGGCCCCGGCGGCCCCGATGCCGAGAACCCCTACGCGATCGCCTTCGGCGGCTCCCTGGCCGACGCCAACGTCGCCCAGATGACGGTCGACCCGACCCTGCTCAGCGGCGGCGCCCAGAGCGCCGCCTTCTCGACCATCGTCCCCGGGGGCGCGGGGACGAGCACGCTGATGCTCTATCTGCAGAACATCGGCGGTGGCGAAAGCAGCCCGGGCACGATCACCTACGAGGTGGAGTTGCCGCTTGGCGTCACGCTCGCGGGGGCGCCGGACGGGAAAGGGACCTGGAGCTGCGGCGGCGTAGCGGGTGACGCGCAGTTCACCTGCACCTCCGTCGTGCAGGTGCCCCCGACCCTGGTGGCAAAACCGATCTCGGCGCCGATCACCTCGATCCCCGGCGCCTCCTCGGGGGCTATCGACTTTGAAGCATCCGGTGGCGGCGCGGCGACGAAAACGGGCCAGCTGCCGCTGACTATCAGCAGCATCCCTGCCGCTCCCGGCATCCAGTCGTTCAGCGCCGGCGCTTACGACGAAAACGGGATCTCCGACACCCGCGCCGGCGGCCACCCCTACTCGGCCGGCACGGCGATCTTCGCCACCACCAAGCGCTCGCCGATAGGCCAGGTCGTTCCGGTCGGAGAACTCAAAGACATCATCGTCGATCTCCCACCCGGATTCATCGGCAACCCGATCGCGGTGCCGGCCTGCCCGGAGAGCACCACCGACTACGAATGTCCGCAGGAACCGATCGTGGGCGTGGCTCAGATCAGCTACGGCGCGTTCAACAACATCCTGGGCCGAGTTCCGGTCTTCAACACCGAGGCGCCGCTCGGATATCCGGCGAAGTACCGCTTCAACGCCAACAACCTCGTGCCGCTGGCCGTCGTCGGCGATCTCCGCAGCGACGAGGACTACGGACTGACCGCGGCATCGTTCAACACCCCGACCATCCAGCAGGTTCACGGAGCCTTCTTCACCTTCTGGGGAGCGCCGGCGGATCCCTCGTTCGACTCGCTTCGCTGCACCTCGATCGAGAACCACACGGGATGCATGCCAAGCGCCGCCCCCAACACCGCCCTGCTCACCAGCGCCTCCAACTGCGCCGAACAGGCGGTCACTCCGCCGGTGACTCCACTCACCACCACCTACTGGCAGTTCCCGGGGCAGGTCCAGCAGCACAGTGTCTCGATCCCGGCGGTGACCGGCTGTGAGCAGCTCCAGTTCAAAGCCGACTTCACCTTCGAGCCCTCCGCTACGAAGGCGGACAGCCCGGCATCGTTCAGGACCAGCCTCACGCTCCCCGCCGACGGACTGACCGACCCCGACAAGCTGGTGAATCCGCCGATCAAGAAAGCGGTCGTCAGCCTGCCCAAGGGCGTGGTCCTGAACGCCGCCGGCGCCGACGGTCTGCAGGCCTGCTCCCTTGCCCAGATCGGCTACAAGGGCAACAACTTCCCGATGCCGAACCCGATCCGCTTCAACCGCGACGCCCAGAGCTGCCCGGAAGCCTCCAAGATCGGCACCGGGGAACTGAAAACGGAGCTGCTCGAAGATCCGCTCCAGGGCGCTCTCTACCTCGCCGCCCAAGGCGACGGCAACCCCTACGGCTCGCTCTTCGCGATTTACCTGGTGATCGAAGACCCGAGGCACGGGATCTTCATCAAGCTGCCGGGCCGCGTCGATCCCAGCGAGACCGACGGCCAGATGACCGTCACCTTCGACAACCTGCCCCAGATCCCGTTCACGAGGCTCGACCTCAACCTCAAGGGCGGCAACCGCTCCGCGCTCGCCAGCCCCCCGACCTGTGGCAACTTCGTGACCACGGCGACCAACACCCCCTGGTCGGCCCCCGAATCGGGCCCGCCCACGGTCTCGGCCAACGGCTTTGACATCAACCAGGGCCCCAACGGCATGCCCTGCGCGAATACGCCGCAGCAGCGCCCCTTCGATATCGGCTGGAAGGCCGGCACCGACAACACCAAGTCCGGTGCCTCGGGCCCCTTCCGCTTCCAGATCACCCGCCCCGACGGCTCCCAGGAACTGACCGGCCTGGAGCTGACCACCCCCAAGGGCCTCAGCGCTTCGCTGAAGGGCATCCCCTACTGCTCCGGCGATCAGATCGCCCAGGCAGAGCGCCGTACCGGCAAGGAGGAGCTCGCTTCGTCCTCCTGCCCCGCGGCCTCCAAGGTCGGCACCCTGACCACCGGCGCCGGTAGCGGCCCGTCCCCCTACTACGTAGACGGCAACCTCTACCTCGCCGGCCCCTACAAAGGCGCCCCGATCAGCGTGGTCGCGGTGACCCCGGCGGTCGCCGGCCCCTTCGACCTCGGCAACGTCGTCGTCAGGAACGCCGTCTTCATCAACCGCACCACCGCTCAGGTGAGTGCCAAGAGCGACCCGATCCCGCAGATCCTCAAGGGCGTCGTCCTCAGGATCAAGGACGTCCGCATCAAGCTCGACCGCAAGGACTGGACGATCAATCCGACCAGCTGCGATCCGCTGAGCGTGAACCTGAAGGCGAGTGGCAACTCCGGCGCTACTGCGGAGCGAAGCACTCATTTCCAGGTCAAGGGCTGCCAGGACCTCAGCTTCGGCCCGAAGCTGAAGGCCCACCTCACCGGCGGCACCAAGCGCGGTGCTCACCCGGCCTTCACCGCCACCGTGGACTTCCCGGCAGGCCAGGCCAACACCAAAGACGTTCAAGTCACCCTGCCTCACTCCGAGTTCCTCGACCAGGCCCACATCAACACGATCTGCACCCGGGTCCAGGCCGCGGCCAACGCCTGCCCCCAGGGTGCGATCTACGGCTTCGCCGAAGCCGAAAGCCCCTTGATCGACGGCAAGCTCACCGGCCCGGTGTTCCTCAAGTCCTCCAGCCACCAGCTGCCGGACTTGGCGATTGCATTGCGGGGACCCGACCACCAGCCGGTCGAGGTCGAATTCCAAGGCCGGATCGACTCGGTCAAGGCCCAGATCCGCAACACGATCGAAGGCCTGCCGGACGTCCCGGTGACCAAGTTCGTCCTCAAGATGAAGGGCGGCAAGAAGGGCCTCTTGGTCAACTCCCGCAATCTCTGTCAGGGCAAGGTGACGAAGATGACCGTGAAGATGGCGGGCCAGAACAACAAGACCTCCGAGTCGCGACCGCCCCTGACGCGTAAGTGCAAGGGGACGGGCAAGGCCAAGAAGCAGAAGAAGGCGGCGAAGGCCAAGCGCGGGCAGCTCAGCAGGCTCAGCGGGGGCTGGTAGAGGCTCCTACGCCGGCTCGGGGCACCTCCTGCTCTGAGCCGGCCTCCGCCGTCCATATATAGGGTGCCCGGCATGGACTTCGCCCTCACCGACGAGCAGAGCGACTTCGTCGACGCCATCCGCGACTTCTGCGACCGCGAGTGCGGCACGCAGGACCAGCGCGAGCGGCTCACCGAGGGCTACCGCGACCACCACAACTTCGACCTCTACGGGCAGATGGCGGAGCTGGGCTGGCTCGGGGTCACGATCCCCGAGGAGTACGGCGGTTCCGGCGGCTCGATGCTCGACGCCTGCCTGTTCATGGAAGAGACCTCGCGCGGGCTGGCGCCGATCGGCGGCTACGCGACCACGTTGATCGTCGCCGGCGCCACCCAGCGCTTCGGCACCGAGGAGCAGAAGCAGGAGATCCTCGGCGGTATCGCCGGCGGAGCGGTCGAGGCGATCGCGATGACCGAGCCGGAGTCCGGCTCCGACGTCGGCTCGCTCACCTGCTCGGCCGAGCGGGTCGACGGCGGCTTCGTCATCAACGGCCAGAAGGTCTTCATCTCCAACGCTCACATCTCCGACCACGTGCTGGTCGTCTGCCGCACCACCAAGGGCGCGAGCAAGCACGAGGGCTTGACCATGATCTGGGTCCCCAAGGACGCCGAGGGGATGGAGGTGGTCCCGATCGAGACGATGGGCGGCCGCGAGACCAACACTCTCTACTTCAGCGACTGCGCCGCTCCTGAGAGTGCTGTCCTCGGTCAGGTCGACCAGGCCTGGACGCAGCTGATGGCGGGGCTCAACGTCGAGCGCCTGATCCTCGCCGCGACCATGCTCGGGATCGCCCAGCGGGCCTTCGACGACGCCCTGCTCTATGTAAAGGAGCGGCGCCAGTTCGGCCGCCCGATCGGCTCCTTCCAGGCGCTCCAGCACCGCCTCGCCGACATGGCCACCGACCTCGAGGCCGCGCGCCTGATGACCCGCTGGGTCGCCACCCTGACCGACCAGGACCCGACCCGGATGCTGCCCCAGGAGGCGTCGATGGTGAAGCTCTTCGTGACCGAGGTCGCCAAGCGCACCACGCTCGAGGGAATGCAGCTGATGGGCGGCTACGGCTACTCCTCCGAGTACGACATGGAGCGCCTCGTCCGCACCTCGCTGGTCTCCACGATCTACGGCGGCACCTCCGAGATCCAGCGCAACATCATCGCCAAGACCCTCGGTCTCTGAGCCGCCCCGCTCGGGCCGCGGCAGGGCGCTATCCTTCGCTCAGCCTCGCGCCCTGCGCCCGGGGTTTTTTTCTGTAACGACCGTCCTCTAGGAACGAGGGAGAAGCATGGCTCGCGGAGATGTCCGCATCGCGGTGACGATGGCTTGCGAAGACTGCAAGCGAAGGAATTACCAGACCAACAAGTCTCGGCGCAACTCGCCGGACCGGGTCGAGCTGCGCAAGTTCTGCCGCTGGTGTGGCCACCACACGGCCCACAAGGAGACCCGGTAGCTCCCGATGGCCAAGACCCGCGCACAGCGCAAGGCCGAGCGCCGGGCTCGGGAAGCCGAGGAGCGCAAACGCTCTGACGGCGGGCTCGCGGAGTCGCGGGCCCAGCACGACACCCAGGTCCCCGTCTCCGGCGACATAGCCGAGATCGAGGCGGTCGAGGCCGGAATCGCCGCCGGTGCCTCCGAGTCCCAGCTCGAGACGCCCGACGCGCCGAAGCCGCGCTCGGCCAAGCGCGCCGAAGCGAAGGCGGAGAAGGAAGCCGAGAAGCGCCAGCGCTCCGAGCAGAAGCGCCGCGAGAGCGAGCAGCTCGCCAAGAAACAGAAACAGGCGAAGACGGAACGTTCGCGCGGCGGCGTGATCGGCTTCCTGGTCTCCTGCTGGCAGGAGCTGAAGAAAGTCCAGTGGCCGGATCGCGACACGCTGATCCAGGCCACCGCCGTCACCATCCTCTTCGTCGCCGTCGCGGCCGTCTACCTGGGCGCCCTCGACGCCGCTTTCGATTTCCTCATACAGCGGATCCTGTAGCAACAGGGTCCCCGAACAAAGGCTTCCAACTTGTATCGCTGGTACGTGATCAACACCTACTCCGGGCACGAGAACAAGGTCAAGCACAACCTCGAGCACCGGGTGCAGACGATGAGCCAGAACCGCAACGTGCGGCAGGTCGTCGTCCCCACCGAGCAGGTCTCGGAGATGAAGGACGGGCAGAAAATCACCTCCGAGAAACGGACGATGCCCGGCTACGTCCTGGTCAACATGGAGATGACCGACGACGCCTGGGGCTTGGTCAAGAACACCCCCGGCGTGACCGGCTTCGTCGGCTCCCGCAACAAGCCGGTGCCGCTCTCCAAACCGGAGGTCGACCGCCTGCTGCACCGCGAGACCGCCGAGCGCCCGCGCACCCAGGCCCAGTTCTCGATCGGCGAATCGGTCAAAGTCATCTCCGGGCCGCTCTCGGACTTCTCCGGCGAGATCGCCGAGATCAACGAGGACGCCGCCAAACTCAAGGTTCTGGTCTCGATCTTCGGCCGCGAGACGCCGGTCGAGGTCGGCTACGACCAGGTCAAGAAGATCTAGCGCGGCAAGACCGCTACGCTCCCCAACCGCTCATGGCTAAAAAAGTCCTCACCCTCATCAAGCTGCAGATCCAGGCCGGCAACGCCAATCCGGCGCCGCCGGTCGGTCCCGCGCTGGGCCAGCACGGCGTCAACATCATGGACTTCTGCAAAGCCTTCAACGCGCAGACCCAGTCCGAAGGCGGGACGATCATCCCGGTCGAGATCACGGTCTACGAGGACCGCTCCTTCACCTTCATCACCAAGACGCCGCCCGCCGCCGTCCTGATCAAGGAGGCGATCCGGATCCCGAAGGGCTCCGGCGAGCCCCACGTCAACAAAGTCGGGACGATCTCCCAGGACCAGATCCGCGAGATCGCCGAACGCAAGATGCCCGACCTCAACGCCAACGACATCGACGCCGCCTCGAAGATCATCGCCGGCACCGCCCGCTCGATGGGCGTCGACGTCAAATAGGAGACCC
>Ga0164241_10002630_pt1 | contig 19050 bp, 16 predicted proteins | sample OricomyardsoilBY_FD_108780 | JGI IMG/M metagenome (GOLD analysis project Ga0164241, IMG submission 108780) | Backyard soil microbial communities from Emeryville, California, USA - Original compost - Back yard soil (BY) | ecosystem: Environmental > Terrestrial > Soil > Unclassified | place: USA... | reverse complement strand
CGAGCGCGAACAGCCCCAGCACGAGGGCGGTCCCGAGCTCGAGGCCCAGCGGCAGGCGGTCCTCGTCCGAGGGCCGCAGCCGCGCGATCAGGCTTGGTCGACTAGAGCGAGGAGCGTTTCGCATACCCGGTGCACGTCCTCTTCGGTCAGGTCGGCGGACGAAGGCAGGTTGAGCCCGCGCGCCGCGAGCCGGTCGGCGACCGGGAACGCCTGGCCGGCGGTCTCCTCGGCGTAGATCGGCAGCACGTGCATGGGATGGAAGAACGGCCGCGTCTCGATGCCCTGCTCGGCGAGCGCCTCCATCAGCGGATCGCGCTCGATCCCGGCGTCGTCGGTCAGCACGAGCGAGCTTAGCCAGTAAGCGCTCTCCGCCCACTCGGCCTGCGGCGAGAACCTGATCGCCGGGTGGTCCGCGAGCCGGGCCGCGTACCAGGCCGCCTTCTCCCTGCGGCGCGCGAGGTGCCAGTCGAAGCACTCGGTCTGGGCGAGCCCGATCGCGGCGGCCACGTTCGTCATCCGGTAGTTGAACCCGAGGATGGGGAACCAGTAGCGTCGCTGCGGGTCCTGGCCCTGCCCGCGGAGCTGCCGGATCAGGGCGGCCATGTCGTCGTCGTCGGTGACGACCATCCCGCCCTCGCCCGTCGTGATGATCTTGTTCCCGTAGAACGAGAACGTGGCCACGTCGCCGAGCGAGCCGGTGACCCGGCCCTTGTGACGAGCGCCGTGCGCCTCGGCCGCGTCCTCGACGATCGCGATGCCGTGCGCGTCGGCGATCTCCTGCAGCGCGTCCATGTCCGCCGGGTGGCCGTAGAGGTGCACCGCCATGATCGCCTTGGTCCGGGGCGTGACGGCGTCCGCCACCCGCGCCGGGTCGAGGTTCCAGGTCGCCTCCTCGGAGTCGACGAACACCGGCGTGGCGCCGCAGTAGCGCACGGCGTTGGCGCTGGCCACGTAGGTGAAGCTCGGCAGGATCACCTCGTCGCCGGGGCCGATCCCGAGGCCCAGGAGCGCGAGGTGGATCGCGACCGTGCCGTTGCAGCAGGCGATCCCGTGCTTGCTGTCGCAGAGCTCGGCGAACGCCGCCTCGAAGAGCTCGATGTACTTGCCCGACGACGAGATCCACGTCGAGTCGACCGCGTCGAGCACGTACTCGCGCTCACGGCCCACGAGGGCGGGCGACGCCACGGGGAGATTGCGGGCCGGGTCGGCGGGCTGCATCGACGAGAGGCTATTGCGTGACGGCAGCGGCCGCGATGCGTGATTGGATGGTCCGATGGCCGGCCCGGCACACGAACGTTCGGGGCTTCCCGTGTCCGAGCCCATCGTCGCGCGCACGTCCCGCCTCGAGTCGCTGACGGGCCTGCGGATCCTGGCCGCGCTCGCCGTCTACCTCAGCCACGTCGAGACCTACCGGCACGCGCCCAAGGTGGTGAAGACGTTCCAGGCGTCCGGCTACATGGGCGTGACGCTGTTCTTCGTGCTCTCCGGGTTCGTGCTCTCGTTGAACTACTTCGAGAAGCTGCGCCGTCCCAGCGGGCGGGCGATCTGGGCGTACGTCGTCGCGCGCTTCGCCCGGATCTACCCGCTGTACCTGGTGGTCCTCGTCTACGTGATCGTGCGGACGCATTCGGATCACGGCGCGCCCGTCACGGACTGGCTGCTGCACGTCTTCGCGCTGCAGGCGTGGAGCAGCGACGTCTCCGTCGCGTTCGGCCTGAACGGCCCGGGGTGGTCGGTCAGCGTCGAGATCTTCCTCTACGCGTGCTTCCCGCTGCTCGTGCTCGCGCTCGGGCGCCTGCGCACGCTCCGGGCGCTGCTGCTGACCGCGGCCGGCGTCGCGCTCGGCCTGCTCGCGCTCACGGCCTGGTTCGCGGCCTCCGGTCGCGGCCACCTTCCGCCCCCCGATCCGGGCTCGGCGCATCGATGGCTCTACCGGACGCCGCTGACCCGGCTCTTCGACTTCACGCTCGGCATCCTCGCGGCACGGATCTACCTCCAGACGCGCGGCCGGCCGGGCGTCGTCCGCGCGGGTTCCCCCATGGTCGTCGTGGGGGGCGTCCTCATCCTCGGGCTGATGGCGTGGCCGGTCCACCACGGAAGCGCCTGGAGCTGGGACCTCTCGTACGCGATCCCCGGCGTCCTGGTGATCTTCGGCCTCGCGGTGGCACCGCTCGGCCGGCTGGCGAAGGGCCTCTCGCTTCCGGCGATCGTGCTGCTCGGGGAGGCCTCCTACGCCTTCTACCTCGTGCATCAGCCGCTGCTGATCCCGCTCGGCGCCGGGCGCTGGGCGACCGGGCTGACCGTCTCCAGCGTCGCGTTCGAGGTCCTCACGCTCGGGCTCGTCCTGGCGGTCGCCGTCGGGCTGCACGTCCTTGTCGAGAAGCCGGCGCGGATCTGGATCAGGCGGCGGGCACGGGTCGGCGCCTAGGCGCCCTCGTCGTCCCAGCGGGCGGTGACGTCGTCGGGGTAGCCGCGCCGGAAGTGCCGGCGCCACGGATACGCGGTGCCGCTCGGCTCGCCGCGGAGCCGCACCTGGCTCGCGGACCGCGTCCGCTTGGCGGGGGCGCCGACGACGAGCTCGCCCGGAGGGACGTCGCGCGTGACGACGGCTCCGGCGGCGGCCACCGACCCCTCGCCGAGGCGGATGCCGGGCAGTACCACCGCGTACGCGCCGAGCACGGCGTAGTCGTCGAGGCGCCCGCCCAGCTGCACGTTCGACGGCGGATGCGGGTCGTTGGTGAGCGCGGAGCCGGGGAACATCCAGGTGAAGTCGCCGAGGGCGCTGAACTTGGCGACGAAGACGCCGCTGTGACAGCGGGCGTAGTCGCCGATCGTGGTGTCGCCCTGGAGGTCGGCGAACGTCCCCACGCGCAGGTTGTGCCCGACCATCAGCCCCTCGCGGAGGACCGTGTGGTGGCCGGTCTCCAAGCGGCTCGCGAAGCTCGAGCCCTCGTACAGGACGGAGTGCGAGCGGATCCGCGAATCGGGGCCGACGCGCAGCGGCGGCGGATCCGCGAGCGGCGAGCGCTGGCCGAGGACGCAGTGCGAGCCGACGCTGGACCCGGCGCCGAGCTCGACGTTCGCGGCGACGACGGTGAAGGGTCCGATCGACACGTCGTCCGCGATGCGTGCCTCGGGGTGGACCGAGGCGAGGTCCGAGATCGTCACCTGCGCGCCGACGCCATCACGATGCGCTCGATCATCCCACACCGGGCCGGAAGCTCGGCGAGGCGCGGCATCAAACGAATAGCCTGCCCGCGGATGGAGCGCGTTCCGCTTAACGATCTCGCCCGCGTCGAGCCCGAGGTGCGGCAGGCGCGAGCCGAGGCGATGCTCGGCGTCGCCGAGCGCGCCTGGTACGTCCGCGGGCCCGAGGTCGCGGGGTTCGAGGCGGAGCTCGCGACGTACCTGGGCCTCGCCGAGGTGGTGGGCGTGGCCAACGGGACCGACGCGCTCGAGATCGCGCTGCGCTCGCTCGGCCTGGCGGAGGGCGACGCGGTCGCCACCGTCGCCAACGCCGGCATGTACGCGACGACGGCGATCCTCCGCGCGGGCCTGCGGCCGATCTTCGTCGACGTGGAGCCCGAGACGCTCTGCGCGGCGCCGGCGTCCGTCGAGGAGGCGCTCGAGCGGGGGGCGCGGGCCGTGGTCGTGACCCACCTCTACGGACGGCTCGCGCGGGTGGAGGAGATCGTCGCGATCGCGCATCGCCACGGCGCCGCCGTCCTGGAGGACTGCGCGCAGGCGATCGGCGCGCGCCGCGGCGGGATCGCGGCCGGCGCGTTCGGCGACGTCGCCGCCTACAGCTTCTACCCGACGAAGAACCTGGGCGCCCTGGGCGACGCGGGGGCCGTCGCGTGCCGGGAGGCCGACCGGGCCGTGCGCGTCCGCGAGCTCGCCCAGTACGGCTGGGACACGAAGTACCGGGTGGCGCGGGCCGGTGGACGCAACTCGCGCATGGACGAGATCCAGGCGGCGGTGCTTCGCGTCGGGCTCGCCGAGCTCGACGGGTGGAACGACCGTCGCCGCGCGATCGCGGCGGACTACGCGGCGGCGCTGCCCGCGCACGCCGGCCGGCTGCTGGCCTCCGGCGACGCCGACTTCGTCGCCCACCTCGCGGTGGTCGTCTTCGAGGACCGCGACGCCGCGCGCGCACGGCTGGCCGAGGGGCTCGTCGACACCGAGGTCCACTACCCGATCCCGGACCACCGCCAGCCGGTTTGGGGCGACGGCTTCGCCGACGTGCGGCTTCCCGTCACCGAGGCGGCGACCGACCGCATCCTCACCCTGCCGCTGTTCCCGGAGCTGACGGACGCCGAGGTCGAGCGCGTGTGCGAGGTGCTTCGTGGCCTCTGAGGCCACCGCGCCTCCCGGGCTGTCGGTCGTCGTCCCCGTCTACGGGAACGAGGCGACCCTGCCCGCCGTGCTCGAGCAGATGGCGGCGCTCGCCGGTGCGATCGCCGGCGAGCTCGAGGTCGTGTTCGTCGTCGACGGCTCGCCGGACAACTCGCTGCTCCTGCTCCGTCAGCGGCTCCTGGAGCCGCACCCGTTCCGTTCGCAGCTCGTCGCCTTGTCGCGCAACTTCGGCGCCTTCAGCGCGATCCGCGTCGGGCTCGAGGCCGCGGAGTCCGAGATCGTCACCGTCGTCGCCGCCGACCTCCAGGAGCCGCTCTCCCTCACGGTCGCCTTCTACGAGGCCCTCGCCTCGGGCGAGCACGACGTGGCCGTGGGGGTGCGCGAGCAGCGCGACGATCCGTGGACGAGCCGGACGACGGCCTCGATCTTCTGGCGGCTCTACCGGCGGCTGGTCCAGCGCGAGATGCCGGTGCGTGGGCTCGACGTGTTCGCCTGCACGCGGCAGGTCGTCGCGCAGCTGCTGCGGCTCGAGGAGTCGCACACGAGCCTGGTCGGCCTCCTGCTCTGGGTCGGCTTCCGGCGCGTCGAGATCCCCTACGACCGGATCGCGCGGGCGGAGGGCAAGTCCGGATGGAGCGTCCGGAAGAAGCTCCGCTACCTGCTCGACAGCGCCTACTCGTTCTCGGACCTGCCGGTCCACCTGATCACCGGCATCGGCATCGTGGGCGTCCTCGGCAGCACGATCATCGGCCTCGTCGTCTTCGTGGCCTGGCTGACCGGAAGCATCGGCGTGGCCGGCTACACCCCGATGATCCTGGCGCTGGTGTTCACGGGGTCGAGCACGCTCCTGTCACTCGGCGTGATCGGCTCGTACGTGTGGCGGACCTACGAGAACACCAAGGGCCGCCCCGGCGCGATCACGATGGGAGTCGATCGGTTCCCGGCCGATTCGGATCGATGAGCCGCCTGCCGTCCGACGTCTGGTACGGCCAGGCGATCCGCTTCGGCGCGGTGGGGGCGGTCAACACCCTCGGGACGTCGCTGCTGTTCTACGTGCTGCTGTTCGCGGTCCCGACGCAGGTCGCGTACACGATCTCCTACCTGGTCGGGATCGCGTTCGTCGCGCTGACCTCGCCGCGCTTCGCCTTCGGCGTCCGCGCCTCCCATCGCCAGCGCGTGTCCCTGATGGGGTGCTACCTCGTCGTCTACTGCTGCGGCCTGGGCGTGGCGACCCTGGCGCGCGAGGGGCTGGACCTCTCGAAGGCCGTGACCGTCGTCGGCACGCTGCTCGTCACCGCGCCGCTGAACTTCGTCGGCTCCCGCCTGGTGCTGCACCGGACGTGATCCGGCCGCCCGAGCAGAGGCCGGGCTGCCGTTGAGCCCGATGGCCCGGCGCGTCCTGGCACCGGGGCTGCTCGTCGTGGCGGTCCTGACGTACCTGCCCGTGCTCGCCCACGGGGGCTTCGTCATCGACGACTGGGCCTCGCTCGCCCGGATCCACGAGCCGTCGCCCGGCCTGGCCCCGTTCCGCGCGATGCTCGACGTCGGAGGCAGCCGCGTGCTCGCGGCGGCGCAGTACTCGCTGACCGCGGCCGTCCTCGGGAACCACCCCTGGCCGTACTTCGTGCTCGCGCTGGCCATCGCCGTCGGCATCGCCGTGCTGCTGTTCGCGATCCTGCGCTCCTACGGGCTCCCGGCCGTGGTCGCGGGCGGCGCCGCCACGCTCTCGATCGTCCTCCCGGCGAGCGACGTCTCGCGGGCGTGGACCACGCTCGGCCCGGCCCAGACGGCGGTCCTCCTCTACCTCGGCGGCCTGCTCGTGGCGCACCGGGCGCTGCGCGAGCGCAGCCCGCGCCTCCACGCGCTGTCGCTGGCGCTCTACCTCGCGGCGGTGTTCGAGCACGAGCAGACCCTGCCGCTGGTCGCCGGGTCGGTTCTGCTCTACCTGCCCGTCGCCACGTGGAGGGACGCGGTCCGGCGCGGCGCCTGCGACCTGCTGGTGGCGCTGCTCTCCGCCGCGGTCGCCGCCTTCGCGCCTGCGCCCGCGCAGACGCGAACGCCGTCGGGGCAGTGGCTCGACCACGGCCGCGAGTTCGCGCAGCGCGTCGCGAACACGCTCTGGGACACGTTCACGCTGTACCGGACCGGCCCGTCCGCGTGGGCGGCGGCGGCCCTGGTCGCGGTGGTCGCCGCCGCGATCGCGGTGCTCGCAACGCGGGGAGGCGAGGAGACGCGGCGGGCGGCGCGGACGATCGCGATCGCGGGCGCGCTCTCGGCCGCGGCCGTGGCGCTCGCCTACGCGATCTACGTCCCGGCGAACCCGGCGCTGCTTCCCGATCTCCCGGGGCCACTCGGGCGCGTGAGCGTCGCCGCGGTGGTGCCGCTCGCGGTGTTCGTCGCGGTGCTGGCGTGGGGTGCGGTGCTCGCGCTGACGTCGGCGTCGCCGCGGATGGCGCCCGCGGCGCTCGGCCTCGCGCTGGCGGCGATCTGCGTCGGATCGGCGATCCAGACGCACTCCGAGATGGAGGCGTGGGGGGACGCGGCGCGCGCCGAGCGCTCGGCGCTGCACGCCGCGCGCGCCGTGCAGCCGGCTCCGCCGCGCGGCGCGGTCTTCCTGCTCCTCGGGGCTCCGAGCGATCGGCCGATCGAGCGCGCGGGCATGGTGTCCTCGGTCACGGTGCTCAACGAGGCGTGGGTCACGACCTCGGCGCTGCGGGTGACCTTCGGGCGCAACGACGTGTTCGGCGTGGTCGTCCGCGCCGGCGACACGCTCGCGTGCGAGCGCGCCGCGCTGATCCTGTCGCGGCCGGGGCTGCCCGCGAGCCTCACCGACGTGCGGGAGCGCGGCGGCCGGGAGTCCCTGTACGGGCTGGGGCCCGAGTTCCACACCCGCGGCTCCCTCTACAACGTGCCCGCGGCGACCTATCCCCGGGTGGTGCTGGTGCGGCTCGGCGCCGCGCCGCGCGCCTGGGTGCCGCGCGACGCGGCGGACTGCCGTCGCGCCGTCGCGGCCGCTCAGGCCGGCGGGGCCTGAAGCTCCAGCAGCATGATCACGCGCTCGTCGTCGCGGCCCGCGACCCGCGCGGCACCGCGCTCCACCTCCTGGAACCCGCGCGACCGGTAGATCCCGTGCGCGGCCTCGTTGGAGGCGTAGACCGACAGCCGGATCCGCGGCGCCCCGAGCGCCCGGGCCGCCGCGATCGTCTCGTCGAGGAGCCCCGAGCCGACGCCGCGCCCGTGGAGCTCGTGGTCGACGAACGTGCCGAACGACGGGACGTCGTAGCCCTCGTCCCAGCCGCGCAGCATCGTCATCCCGAGGATCGTCCCGTCGGGCGCGACCGCGGCGTAGTAGCGATCCTCGCGCGGCTGCGTGGCGATCCGGCGCGCCGTCTCGGCGTCGAGCGGGAAGGGATCGAACGTCGCGGTCACCGCCGGCACGTCGTTGCGCGCGAAGAGCCGCGCGAGGGCGTCCGCGTGGCCCGGTCCGATCGCCTCGAAGCGCCACGACGGACGCTCGCTCATGGCTGCTTCGGGAACATCGCGGCGATCTCCGCCGCGACGAGGTCGACGACCGGCAGTCGTCCGTCGGCCTTCATCGCCGCGAGCTCGTCGCCCACCCGGTCGCACAGCGCGGTGACGGGCTCCCACGCCTCGAGGCCGCCGAGGAACTCCAGCAGGCCGTCGGCGTAGCGCTCGACCGTGAGCCGGCCCGCGGCTTCGCGGCCGGCGGCGCCGATCCGCGCGCGCAGCTCCGGGTCGCGCTCGAGCGTCCGCAGGTCGGCGGCCAGCCCCTCGTAGTCCTCGGGCGCCACGCGCACGATCGCGCCGGCGGGGAGCTCGCCGAAGAACCCGGAGTCGAACGCGACCACCGGCTTCGCCCACGGCAGCTGGCGCATCAGCGACGCCGACCCGCCCTCCATCGTCGGCCAGCGGAGGTTCACGAACGCGTCCGCGGCGGCCATGTACCGGTCGAGCACGTCGTCGGGCTGCCAGCCGAGGAGCTCGACGACGTCCTCGAGGCCGTGGCGCGCGACCTCCTCGCGGATCTCGGCGACGTACGGGCTGCGCGGGTTGAAGCCGCCGAGGACGCGGTAGCGGACGCGGGCCGCGACGTCGGGGTGGTGCGCGAGCGTCCGCACGACCTCGAGCACGCGCTTGTTGGGGTTCACGTACCCGACGGTCAGCAGCTGGAGGCGATCGCCGGCCGGCGCGGCGGCCGGCGGCCGCTCGACCCAGTCGGTCGGGTACGTCGGCAGGAACAGCTCGACGACCGGGCCGCCCCACGCGGCCTTGACCTCGTTCGCGTGCGAGGCCGAGTGGGTGACGACGCCGACGGCGCCGATCAGCGCCTCCTCGAACAGCGGGTAGCGCAGCATGTCGTCGACGTTCGACCACGGCCGGGCACGCCGCCCCGTGATCGCCTCGCGCGCGATGCGTGACGCGGACTCGCCGTACAGGGCGCCCATCCGCTCCACGTAGCGCGCGGGGTCGCGGTCGCGGCTGATCCACATGCCGGCGAAGAGGTTCTGCAGGACGCGGTCGTGGAGCACCACGATCCCCGGGCGGCGGACCGCCACGTCGTGGATCGCGGCGTGGAAGTCCGCCTGGTCGCCGTAGTGGTAGACGCAGGCGTCGTAGGCCGCGAGCTGCTCGTCGGTCGGCGGCGAGGCCACCAGGTCGAACACGGGCACGTCGGCCGGCCGCGCGTCGTCGGCGCCGGTGATCCAGAGGTCGACGTCGCAGCGCCGCGCCAGCTCCCCGACGACGTGCTGGGACAGCTCGCCGATCGCGCTGCTCGTCGAGTACGGGGTGAACCACGCGATCCTCATGCGGTCAGCGCCTCGACGACCCGATCCCACGAGATGTTCAGCGTGCGCATGAGGTCGTGGCCCGCCTCGCCGAGCGCGCGGGCGCGGGCGCGGTCCTCGTGCAGGCGGTCCATCGCGGCCGCGAGCTCGGCGGGCTCGGGCGCCGTGACGTAGCCGGTCTCGGCGTCGCGGACCAGCTCGAGGATCCCGCCCGAGTCGGTGAAGGTGACGACCGGCCGCCGGGACTCGAAGGCCTCGAGCGTGACGTAGCCGTAGGAGTCCTCGTCGTACGGGAGGTAGGCGCAGGCCAGCGCCTCGGCCATCCAGGCGCGCTTCTCCTCCTCGGTGATGAAGCGCCCGACGATCTCGACGCGGTCCGCGACCCCGTGCTCGGCGGCCAGCCGCTCGAGCCGCTCGAGGTCCTCGGGGTGCTCGGGCGCGCCGCCGATGACCACGCGCACCTGGGTCCGCGTGTGGGCGAGCGCCTCGACGAGCACGTGCTGGCGCTTGCCGGCGGTGATCCGCCCGGGGCAGAACACGTAGTCGCCGTACGCGCCGGCGGTGAAGCCGTCGGGGTCGAGGAGCGGCGGGTACAGGACCTCCGACTCGATGCCGTTGAACCGGCGCAGCCGGTCGGACGTGACCGCGGAGTTCGTGTAGATCCGCTTCGCCTCCGGGAGCCAGGCGTTGTCGGAGGCGACGACGGCGTCGCGGATCGCGTGCCCGCCCGGCGTGTCGGGGAGGTCCTGGTACGGCGTCCCCCAGAGGTCGTAGGCCTGCCGGAACTGGTGAAGGAGCCAGAGGACCTTGTCGTCGTGCGGCACGAAGTAGGCGGGGTACTTCAGGGCGACCACGCGGTCGATCCCGCGCAGCCGCACGAGCCGCGCGGCGAGCGCGTGCTCGAGGATCTGCGGCGCCGGGTTCCACTGGAACGGGAGCCGCACGAGCTGCGCCTGGTGGCCGTGCTCCTCGAGCTTCGAGCACAGCCAGTCGGCGAGCGCCTCGGCCCCACCGCGGACGAACGGGACCTGGTTGTTGACGACCGCGATCCTCATGCGGTGAGCGACTCCACGACGTGGGCCCAGGAGATCCCGAGCTCGTCCATCCGCTCGAACCCCGCCTCGCCCATCCGCGCGGCGGCGGCGCGGTCGGCGTGCAGGTCGTCGAGCGCCTCGGCGAGCGCTTCCGGGGTCGGCTCGGTGACGCGCCCGGTGACCCCGTCCTCGACGATCTCCAGCGTGCCGCCGGAGTCCGAGCAGGTCACCACCGGCTTGCGCGAGTGGTACGCCTCGAGCGAGACGTAGCCGTAGGAGTCCTCGTCGAACGGGATGTAGACGCAGCCGAGCGCGGTGGCCATCAGCTCCTCCTTGCGCTCCTGCGCCATCCAGCCGCCGACGATCTCCACGCGGTCCTGCACGCCGCGCTCGACGACGAGCGCCTGCAGCGCGGTCAGCTCGGAGGGGTCGTCGGGGCTGCCCGCGATCACGGCGCGGACGCCGCTGCGCACGTGCGCCATCGCCTCGACCAGCAGCCGTTGGCGCTTCCCGAGCGTCAGGCGGCTGGGGTAGAAGACGAAGTCGCCGTAGCCGTCGCAGCGGTAGCCGTCGGGCTTCCACAGCGGCGGGTACAGCACCTCGGACTCGAGCCCGCTGAACTCCCGCAGCCGGTCGCCGACCACCCGCGAGTTCGTGTAGATCCGCTTGGCCTCCGGCAGGTAGCGGTCGTCGGTGGCTTTGATCGCGGCGCGCAGCCGGCGTCCCTCGGCGGTGTTCGGGATGTCGCCCAGCTCGCTGCCCCACAGGTCGTAGGCGCCGCGATGGTGATGGATGAACCAGAGCACCTTGTCGGGGTGGGGAAGGATGTAGCTCGGCGTCCGGATCGCGATCAGCCGGTCGCCGGACTGGCTGAGGTCCGTCAGCCGCAGCGCGAGCATCTGCTCGAGCATCTCCGGCGGGTGGCTGTGGAACGGGAGCATCACCGTGTCCACCTCGTGGCCGTGCTCGCGCAGCGCGAGCACGAGCTCGTCGACGATCTGCACGCCGCCGCCGCGCAGCAGCGGGACGTAGGTGCTCGCGACGATGACCCTCATCGCGGCGAGGTTCCCGCGACGAGGTACGCGCCGTCGCCGCGCCGGACCTCGACCTCGCCGTAGCGCTCCTGCTCGAGCAGCGCCGCGAGCCCGATCGGGCCGTAGGGGCGGATCGCCGCCGGGTCCTCGAGGAGCGCCGCGACGCTCGGGGCGTCGACGGGGTCGGTGCCGCGCAGGACGAGCACGCCGCCGGGCCGCAGGGCGCGCCGCGAGAGCCGCACGAGCGTGAGGATCCGGGCCACGGAGAGCGATTCGAGCAGCCCGCCCGCGAAGATCGCTCCGAGCGAGTGGGCCGGGACGGACTCGAGGTGCCGCGCCGCCTCGACGCGCTCCACGCGCAGCCCCTTCGCGTGGCAGCGGGCGATCATCCCGAGGTCGTCCTCGACGCCGTAGGACTCGGTGCCCGCGGCGTTCAGCAGCTCGAGCAGGTCGCCGGAGCCGCAGCGCAGGACGAGCACCGGGCCGGTGGCCGCGCGCAGGCGCTCGACCGCCGGCGCCAGCGCGGCCTTCGCGGCGTCGCCGTCCGTGCCCAGCGCGTCGGCGAGCCGCGCGCGATCGAGCTCGCGGTCGGCGCTCGCGCCCGCCGCGGACAGCTGCGCGACCTGCCCCTCGAGGCGGTCGACGGCGGTGACGGCCCGCTCCACCTGACCCTCGAGCATGCGGATCAGGTGGCTCTCGGACTCGAACTGCTCGAGCAGGTAGGTGGTCAGCCGCGTGGCGGCGGCGTTGTACTGCGTCTGGCGGTCGAGCGTCGGGTGCAGCAGCCCGACGATCTCGCGGCGCAGCCTGGTGACGGCGGTCCCGACGCGCCCGCCTCGCGACGACGGGACCCCGCTGCCGTGCAGGTTGAACGTGTCGTGCAGGATCTGCTTGTCGTCATGGATGTCGTGGTCCGGCGCGTACGGCGACAGGGACTCGTCCGGGTCCAGCTGGACCTGGACCCGCTGCCGGATCCGGTTGACGATCTGCTGTCGCCACTCGGCCGCGGGCTGCGTTGGTTCACGCGGGGTCATGCGGCGCGGAAGCTACCAGCACGCCCGCGGCCGGCTCAGCCGCGCGTGCTGTCCCGCGCCTGGCCGAGGAGGCGCTCGTACAGCGTGGACGGCCGCAGCATCCGGAAGAGCAGCCGGCGGGCGAGCCGCTTGAGGCCGAGCGGGCCCGGCGCGCCGCCGGACCAGGTGGCGGCGGCCCGCTCGTGCGTCGCGCGCATCGAGACGGCCTCGCCGGTGGGGCCGTGGCGCTGGACGGTGGTCACGTGCGCGAGGCGCGCCCGCGCGATCGCGCCCGCGCGCTCCGGCGACAGCAGCGCCGTGATGTCGTCGCCGGCGCGCCGGCCGCGCCGGGCGGCCTCGTCCGGGTCGGTCCAGACCGCGCGCATCTGCGCGGCCGCGTGGTCGAGGTCGGGCTCCGCCCAGGTCCCCTCGGCCGGGTAGATCTCCACGTCGCCGCCGACGTTGGTCAGCGCGTAGTCCACGAGGTAGGAGTTGCCGGGCGTCATGAAGTCGAGGTTCCCCGAGTACGCGGTGGCGATCACCGGCTTGCCCATCGCCATGCACTCGGCCAGCGGCAGGCCCCAGCCCTCGCTGCGGTGCAGCGAGACGTAGCAGTCGCAGCTGGCCAGCAGCCCGTTCTTCTCCGGCACCGCGAGCGAGCGGTCGACCACCACGATGTCCGGCCGGCCGGCGACCGCGAACAGCAGCTGCTCGTAGTCGGGGATCCGCTCCTCCGCGTGGATCGTCTTGATCACGAGGTGCGGGCCCTCGCCGGGGGCGAACGCGCGCTTGAAGGCCTCGACGACCCCGACGGCGTTCTTGCGCTTCACCGTCGAGAAGAAGTCGAACATGAACATGAAGCGGAAGCCGTCGGGGAGTCCGAGCTCCGGCTCCGGGCCGACCGCCGGCGGCAGCACGGGCGGCGGGACCACCACGACCGGGATCGGCGAGACCCGGCCGAGGTTCTCGGCGACGTACCGGCTGTACACCCAGATCTCGTCGAGATGGCCGAAGGCCTCGTCCCAGCGGCGCGGGACGACGTCGGTCTCCCACGCCCAGATGCCGATGTTCGTGCGCCCGGCGAAGAACGACTCGCCGACCTGCGCCGCGAACCGCGGCAGCTCCTCGGCGTTCACGCAGATCAGGTTCACGCGGGCGCCGGGGACCTCGTGACGTTCCTCGAAGCTGACGCGGCCGTAGTCCTCGCCGGTGCGCCGGACCTCGACGGGCAGCTCGGCGTCGACCGTGCGCGTGCCGACCGGGACGCCGGCGGCGGCGAGCCCGGTCACGTAGAGGCGCGCGGCCTCGCCGAGGCCGAGCGTCCCCGTGAAGTACCCCGCGACGGTGACGCCGGCCGGCGGGCCGGGAGCGACGATCCCGGAGCCGTCGGGCGGCGGCGGGAGGAAGACGTCGGGGATGTCGAGCTCGCGGCGGCCGTAGACCCAGCACCAGCCGGCGTACTCGCCGCCGTCCTCCCCGGCCAGGTCCGGGTACGCGCCCGGCAGGTCGGGACGGTCGCGGTAGACCTGGTGCAGGTACCGGGTCAGGCCGTACCGCGCGCCGGGCTCGACCGCCTCGGTGAGCCACGCCATGAACCGCGCGGTGCCGTCGGGGGCGAAGACGTCACCGAAGTCCTCGCCGCCGGCGAGCGCCCGCGTGTAGAGGCGCAGGAGCCGCTCGCTGAACACCTCGCCGTTGGCGAGCCGGCGGCCGATCTCGGCGCGCCGGGGAAGGTCGGTCCAGCCGCGCTCGCGCAGCCGCTCGGCGTAGGCCGTGAGCAGGTCGCGCAGGATCGGGTCGCTCGAGGGCGCCGTCCGCGTCACGTCGTCGGCGAGCAGGAACGGGCGCTCCGGGCGGAAGCCCGTGAGCTGCAGCGACACGAGCGGGACGCCGCCGGCGGTGAGGATCGCCCCGTCGTGCGCGAGCGGCCGCTCGTGGAGGTTCCAGCCGCCGGCCTCGACGCCGTCGTCGTCGAGCTCGGCCACGAACGCGAGCTCCGCGGCCGCCCGGTCGAGCACGCGCTCGTCGGCGGCATGCTCGGTCCACCAGTCGAGGAACGCCTCGGCCTCGGGGCCGGGGCGGAGCGCGACGAAGCCGGGGTCGATGCGGCCGTGCTCGGCGAGATCCGCCGCGTCGGGCCGGCGGCCGTCCTCGGGGAGCTCGCCGCGGACGCGGGGGCTGAGGAGGACCGGATGGTGCTCGAGCGCGGCGTCCAGCGCGTCCAGCGGTGCGAGCAGCTCGTGCGCGGGCGTCAGGAAGACGAGCGGCCCGTCGCCGGCCGCCAGGCGCCGCAGGAGCGACGGCGCGATCGTCGCCGGGTCGGCGTCGCCGGGCGGGGGCGCGACCGCGTCGAACGGCTCGCCGTCGCGCAGCCGGATCGTCGGATCGATGGCCACCGTCAGCCGGTCGCCCCCGTGGAGCTCGCTGATGCGGTCCGCGAGCGAGCGGACCTCGGGAAGCTGGACCGCGTCCGCGGCCGTGCAGAACCTCATCGCGGCGTGGTCGGGGCTGCGGCTGCGGGAGAGACTTCCGGCACAGCGGTCCGTTGTAGCAGAGGCCCAGGTACCGTTGACGCCGATGCAAGCCGATTCCTCGACCCCGCCCGCCGTCCTCGTGGACGACGTGAGCAAGGGATTCACGATGCCTCACGAGCGCAGCCACACGCTCAAGGAGCGCGCGCTGCATCCGTTCCGGCGCCCCGGCGAGGACCGCTTCAAGGCGCTCAACGACATCGCGTTCCAGGTCGAGCCCGGGGAGTTCTTCGGGATCGTGGGGCGCAACGGCTCCGGCAAGAGCACGCTGCTGAAGTGCCTGGCCGGGATCTACCGCCTCGACAAGGGGCGGATCTACGTCAACGGGCGGCTGTCGACGTTCATCGAGCTCGGCGTCGGCTTCAACCCCGACCTCGCCGCGCGTGACAACGTCCTGCTCAACGCGATCATGCTCGGGATCCCGGCGCGCGAGGCCCGCGCGCGGTTCGACGAGATCATCGCGTTCGCCGAGCTCGAGGAGTTCATCGACCTCAAGATCAAGAACTACTCGTCGGGCATGCTCGTGCGGCTCGCGTTCGCGACCGCGATCCAGGCCGACGCCGACATCCTGCTCATCGACGAGGTGCTCGCGGTCGGCGACGCCTCGTTCCAGCAGAAGTGCTTCGACGTGTTCACGCGGCTGAAGTCGGAGGGCAAGACGATCATCTTCGTCACCCACGACATGGGCAGCGTCACCCGCTTCTGCGACCGCGCGATGCTGATCGAGCGCGGCGACATCGTCTCGATCGACAAGCCCGCGAACGTCGCGGCCCGGTATCTGCAGCTGAACTTCAACCCCGGTGACGAGCAGGCCGCGGCGGTCGCCGAGGGCGGCGTCGGGCACTGGACCGACGGCACGACGCTGATCCTCGACGCGTGGACCGAGGACACGGCCGGCACCGTCCGCGGCACGTTCATGTCGACCGAGCACGCGGTCTTCAAGGCGCGGATCCGGTTCGAGGAGGAGATCACCGACCCGAACTTCAACGTCGTCTGGACGACGGAACGGGGCGAGAACATCTTCGCGGTCTCGACGTCGACCTACGAGAACGGGACGGGGACGTTCCGGGCCGGCGAGGAGGTCACGCTGGCGATCGACTTCGTCGCGTCGCTCGCGCCCGGCCGCTACGGCATCACGATGAACATCGCGCGCCAGGGCGCGGGGCAGCAGTTCGTCGAGCGCTGGGACACCGTCCGCTCGATGGTCGTCGCGAGCCCCTCGGCGGGCGGCGGCCTCGTCGACCTGCCGCACGACATGTTCCTCCACCGGGCCGAGCACGAGCCGGTCCGGATCGAAGCGAGGGCGGCCTCGTGAGCGCCGCTCCGCATCCCGGCCTCGGCCGGCCGATCCCGGGCCCGTCGGCGCTCGGCGGCGACTTCCGCCGCTTCCTCGTGCTGACGTGGACGCTGGCGATCACCGAGTTCAAGCTGCGGTTCTTCGGCTCGATCCTCGGCTACGTCTGGCAGCTGATGCGACCGCTGATGCTGTTCGGCGTCCTCTACGTCGTCTTCACGCAGTTCATCGCGGTCTCCGACCATCCGCTGTTCCCGGTCTCGCTGCTGCTGGGGATCGTGCTCTTCACGTTCTTCGCGGAGGCGACGGGCGGCGCCGTCAGCTGCGTGGTCGACCGCGAGAACCTCGTGCGCCGGATCCACTTCCCGCGGATGGCGATCCCGCTGTCGGTCGTGCTGACCGCGACGTTCAACCTCGTGCTGAACCTGGTCGTGGTGCTGATCTTCGCGTTCATCCTCGGCGTCACGCCGCACTGGACGTGGTTCGAGATGCCGGTGCTGATCCTGGGGCTCGCGATGTTCTCGACCGGCCTCGCGATGCTGCTCTCCGCGCTCTACGTGCGGTTCCGGGACCTGCGGCCGATCTGGGAGGTCGTAGTCCAGGTGATGCTCTACGCCTCGATGATCATCGTGCCGTTCGAGACGGTGTACGAGAAGTACCACACGCTCGCCGAGCTGATGCTGATCAACCCGCTGGCCGCGATCGTGCAGCAGTCGAGGCACGCGCTGGTCGACCCCACGATCCCGGGCACCGCGGCGGCCGGCGGCTGGGTGACGCTGTGGGGCCCGGTCGCGATCACCGTCGGCGTCTTCTTCCTCGGCCTCTGGGTCTTCAACCGCGAGGCGCCGCGCGTCGCCGAGGACCTCTGACCTGCGCATCGCGCTGAACCTCGAGTTCCTGGTCCCGGGGGAGACCGGGGGCAGCGAGATCTACGCTCGCCGGCTCGCCGGCGAGCTGGCGCGACAGGCGGGGCCGGACGCGCTGACGCTGCTCGCGTCGCCGGAGCTGGCGGCCGAGCTGGACGCCGAGCCGTGGGCGGACGGCGTGCGCGTCGCGCGGATCCCCGTGCCGGGGCGGACCCGGATCCGGCGGACGCTCGCCGAGCAGGCGCTGGTGCCGCTGGCCGCACGCCGGGCCCGCGCCGACGTGCTGCACAACCTCCAGTCGACGGCGCCCGCGGTGCGCGGGGCGCGGGCGATGGTGACGACCGTCCTCGACCTGCTCTACCTGCGCCATCCGGACACGCACTCGGCGCTGCTGGCGCGCGGGATGGGGGTGCTGGTGCCGATGGCGGCGCGGCGCAGCGACCGGCTGATCGCGATCTCGCAGGCGACGAAGGACGACCTGACCGGCTCGCTGGACGTGCCGGCGGACAAGGTCGACGTGGTCCACCTCGGTCCGGGGCTCGCCGACGACGTCGTGCCGGCGGCCGAGGTTGACCTCCGCGCGCGCCTCGGGCTCGGCGAGCGGCCGATCCTCCTGAGCCCCTCCGCGCGCCGCGCCCACAAGAACCTCGACCGGCTGCTCGACGCGTTCGCGCGGGCGTGCCCGGCCGGCGAGGCCGTGCTCGTGCTGCCCGGCTATGCGACCGGCGCCGAGGACGAGCTCGCGGCGCGGGCGCGGCGGCTCGGGATCGCCGACCAGGTCGTCTTCACCGGCTGGCTGCCGGACGCCGACCTCGCCGGCCTCTACGCGTGCGCGACCGCGCTCGTCTTCCCGTCGCTGGCCGAGGGCTTCGGCCTGCCGGTGCTCGAGGCGATGCGCGCCGGGCTTCCGGTCGCGTGCGCGGACCGCACCTCGCTGCCCGAGATCGCCGGCGGCGCGGCGCTGCTGTTCGATCCCGAGTCCGTCGACTCGATCGCCGGCGCGATCCGGGCGCTGCTCGACGACCCGGCGCTGCGCGCGCGCCTCGTGGGCCTCGGTCGCGCCCGTGCCGCGGCGTTCTCGTGGGAGCGGACCGCCCGCGAGACGCTGGCCGTCTACGAGCGCGCCCTACGATCCGCGCGATGAGCGTCCTCCCGGCGCACATCGGCCTCAACGCGGTCTTCATCGGCCCCACCATGGGCGGGCTCGACACGTTCACCCGCGGGCTCGTCCCGGCGCTCCTGGAGGCCGCGCCGGACGTCCGCTTCAGCGTCTTCTGCAGCCCTGAGGGCCGCGACCACCTCGGCGCGCAGCCGTGGGCCGACGGCGTCGAGCTCGTCACGCACCCGCTGCTCGGCCGGCCCGGCCTGAAGGCCGCCTCGGAGCTGACGGTCCTCGGCTGGCTCGCGCCGCGCCACGGCGTCCAGCTGCTCAACAGCCTGGCGATGACCGGGCCGCTGCATACGCGCGCGGTGCACGTCGTCACGCTCGCCGACCTCATGTGGATGGTCATCGACGAGGCCGACGGGATGCCGACCTACCGGCTGTGGCGCCGGATCGTGCCGCCGGTCGCGCGCCGGGCGACGCGGATCATCGCCATCGCCGAGGACGGCCGCCGCGACATCGTCGCCCGGCTCGGGATCCCGGCGGAGCGGATCGACGTCACGTACCCGGGCTTCGGGCGCCCGCGCGGGCAGACCCCGACGCCCGAGACGGAGCTGCGCGCGCGCTACGGGCTCGGCGACGGTCCGGTCGTGCTCAACGTCGCCAGCAAGCGCCGGCACAAGAACCTCGCGCTGCTGGTGCGCGCGCTGCCGGCGCTCGTGGCGCGGCATCCCGGCGTGCGCCTCGTCGTGCCGGGCAACCCGACCTCGCACGAGATCGAGCTGCGCGAGCTGGCGTCCGCCCTCGGCGTCGCGGGGCAGGCGGTCTTCCCGCCGTTCGTCTCCGACGCCGACCTCGAGGGGCTCTACGCGCTGGCGTCGTGCTTCGCGTTCCCCTCGCTGCAGGAGGGGTTCGGGCTGCCGGTCCTCGAGGCGATGGCCCGCGGCCTGCCGGTCGCGTCGTCGGACGCGGGGCCGCTGCCGGAGACCGGGGGCGACGCCGCGGTCTACTT
>Ga0164241_10002629_pt1 | contig 19051 bp, 17 predicted proteins | sample OricomyardsoilBY_FD_108780 | JGI IMG/M metagenome (GOLD analysis project Ga0164241, IMG submission 108780) | Backyard soil microbial communities from Emeryville, California, USA - Original compost - Back yard soil (BY) | ecosystem: Environmental > Terrestrial > Soil > Unclassified | place: USA... | reverse complement strand
GAAGCGTGGATCGGCCGGAGCGAAGGTGCGGAAGTGCGGTTCAGGTTGGAGAATCCCGCGCTCGATGGCCTGAGGATTTTCACCACGCGACCCGACACGCTCTTCGGCTGCACCTACATGGTCCTTGCGCCCGAACACCCGCTCGTGGATGCGCTCACCACGGATGCGCAACGCGAAGCCGTCAAAGCCTACCGCTTCAAGGCCGCGAGCAAGAGCGATCTGGAGCGGACCGACCTGGCCAAGGAAAAGAGCGGTGTTTTCAGCGGCAGCTACGCCATCAATCCGGTCAACGGCGGGCGCGTTCCCATCTGGATCGCCGACTATGTGCTGATGGGATATGGCACCGGCGCGATCATGGCCGTGCCGGCGCACGACGAACGCGACTACGAGTTCGCGACGAAATACGCGCTCCCGATCATCCGTGTCATCGAGGCCGGCGACAAATCGGACAAACTTCCGTACACGGGCGACGGCAAGGTGGTGAATTCACCCGGATACAACGGACTCGACTGGCCCGAGGCCAAAAAGCGGATCAGCGCCGATCTCAACGCGCGCGGCGTCGGCAAAGCCACGGTCAATTATAAACTGCGCGACTGGCTGTTCTCGCGCCAGCGTTACTGGGGTGAGCCGTTCCCGATCGTCTGGGTGAACGAAACCGATTACCGGATCGCCGCCACGCTGCGCAAGGATCTGCCCCGGGAACCGGTGACCTTCGCCGAGAATGGCGTGACGCACTTTGCCTTGCCGTTGCCCGACGCCGCCCTGCCGCTCGTTTTGCCCGACGTGAAGTCCTATCTCCCGAGCGGCACCGGCGAGAGTCCGCTGGCCAACGAAACCCGGTGGCTGGAAATCTGGATCAACGCGGCAACCGGCGAGGCAATTCCTGCAGCGCAGCCGAAACCCTCCGGGACCGCATGGATTCGCGGACGCCGCGAAACCAACACCATGCCCCAATGGGCGGGTTCGTGCTGGTATTACCTGCGTTATCTCGACCCGAAAAACACGGAGGCGTTCGCCGGCGCGGAAGCGCTGAAATACTGGGACGTTCCCGATCTCTACGTCGGCGGAGCGGAGCACGCGGTGTTGCATCTGCTCTATGCCCGCTTCTGGCACAAGGTGCTGTTCGATCTCGGTGCCGTGCCCCAAAACGAGCCGTTCAAGAAACTGTTCCATCAAGGCATCATCCTCGGCGAGGACGGCGTGAAGATGTCGAAGAGTCGCGGCAATGTCGTCAATCCCGACGACATCATCGCCGGCTATGGCGCGGATTCCCTGCGGATGTACCTCATGTTCCTCGGGCCGCTCGAAGCGATGAAACCGTGGAACGCCAAGGGCATCGAAGGCGTCCATCGTTTCCTGCGCAAAGTCTGGCGCGAATGCATCAACGAGGAGGGCGCGGTCAATTCGCGCATTTCCGCGGAGGCCACGCTGTCGGGCGAAACCTCCAAACTGCTTCACGAGACCATCAAAAAGGTCGGCGACGACATTGAAACCCTCCGGTTCAACACGGCGATTTCGCAGATGATGATTTTGGTCAACGCGCTCCAGAAGGAGCCGGCGCTGCCGCGCGGCGTCATGATGGACCTGCTGCGATTGCTGGCCCCGTTCGCGCCCCACCTGGCCGAGGAGCTCTGGTCGCGTCTCGGCGGAACGGGATCGGTCATGGCCGCGGGCTGGCCGGACTTCGATGCCGCCAAGCTGGTTTCCAACACGATGAAGGTGGTCATTCAGGTAAACGGAAAACACCGCGGCGATCTCGTCGCAGCCGTCGATGCCACCCAGGATCAGCTGGTCGAACTGGCGCGGGCGCATCCGAAGGTGATTCCTCATCTCGGCGACCAGCCGATCAGGAAGGTGATCTACGTCAAAGGGCGCCTGATCAATCTCCTGGCATAATCGGCCGCAACGCCGATCCCACCATGAACCAGTCCCCCCCGCCCAAGCCGTCCGTTTTTCTCCCCGTCGATTTCGACCCGCGAAAACCGGTCGCACTTATCGCCGGTCGCGGAAATTATCCGATCATCACCGCCGCGGCGATCAAACGCGCGGGTGTGCCTTTGCGGTTGGTGGCGATGGACGACGAAACCAGTCCGGAACTGATCGCGGGTTTCCCGGCGAATGAGCGGGTCATCCTCAATGTGGGCCAGATCGGCAAAATGCTCGACGCCTTGAAAAACTTCGGCGCGGGCTATGCCCTCATGGCCGGTCAGGTAAAGCCCAAGCGTCTCTTTCACGGCCTGACGCCGGATCTGAAGGCCGCGGCCATTTTGTTTTCACTGAAGCGACGCAATGCCGAGACCATCTTCGGCGCCATCGCCGAGGAGATCGGCAGGATCGGCGTTACCCTCCTGGACGCCCGTTCATTCATCGACGACGAAATGGCGACCGCCGGAGCGATGACCGCCCGAAAATTGTCGATCGACCAGGAATATGTCAGCCACGGAATTCATATCGCGCGGGAAATCGCCCGGCTCGACATCGGCCAGGGCTGCGTGGTCCGCAAAGGCACCGTTCTGGCCGTGGAGGCGTTCGAGGGGACCGACGACATGCTGCGGCGCGCCGGAAGTTTCAAAACCGACGAGGCTCTTTTCGTGAAGACCGTCAAGGTCAGGCAGGATTTTCGCTTCGACGTTCCGGTCTTCGGTTTGCGAACCTTGCAAACCATGCACGAATCCGGCCTGGCCGCCGCCGCCCTGGAAGCGGGCAAGGTCATCGTCCTCGAAAAATCCGCCGTCCTGAAACAGGCCGGGGATTGGAACATCGCCCTCCACGGGTTTTAGCCGGCCGTAAAGAACATCGCCGCCCGGCCCCCCCGGCTCGGCGCCTGCTTGCACTTTTTCCCTTAAAGTTTCACCTTTCCCTCCCATGCCAGCCGACATCGTCGAAGTAGCCATCAAGGGTCTCATGCCCACAGCCAACGGCTGCGCCGTATTCCTCGGCAACGACGACAAGGTATTTGTCATCTACGTCGATCCCAGCGTGGGCAGCGCGATTTCGATGACGATCAACGGCGTGAAAAGGGAGCGTCCGCTCACCCACGATCTGATCGGGCATCTGCTGCTCGGGTTTGAAATCACCCTGGAACGCATCGTCATCAACGACGTCAACGACGGCACTTATTTCGCCAGGATCATCCTGCACATGCAAAACGAGCTGGGCCGGAAGTTCCTGGAACTCGACGCCCGCCCCAGCGACTCCATCGTCCTCGCCCTCCAGCACAAGCGGCCGATTTTTGTTTCGCGCAAGGTTTTCGACCTGGTCGAGGACATGAGCGAAATCCTGGAACGGGTGCTCAAGCAGCAAAAGGAAGAGCCCAGGGACGAGGGTGACCAGTAAACGGCAATGCCCGCGACCGCGCCCCTGAGCATCCCCGATACCGCGGCGGCGCGTTTGCCGCCCGCCGGCGTCATTCCCGGACAGCCGCTCACCGCGCTTGCGCCGATGCAGGACGTAACCGACCTGCCCTTCATGCGGGTTGCCGCACACTACGGCGCACCGGACTATTTCTTCACCGAGTTCTTCCGCGTGCACGGGCAGTCCCGTCCGGAAAAACACATCCTCCGATCCATCACGGAAAACCAGACGGGGCGCCCGGTCTTTGCACAGCTCATCGGCGAACACATTCCGGACATGGTCCGGACCGCACGGGACCTGCTGCATTATCCCATCGCCGGCATCGACCTCAACCTGGGCTGCCCCGCCCCGAAGATTTACAAGAAAAACGTGGGCGGCGGCCTGCTGCGCGATCCGGCGAAAATCGACGAACTGATCGGCGCAATGCGCGACGCCATTCCCGGGCTGTTCACCGTCAAGATGCGGATCGGTTTTGAGGACACCGCGAACTACGATTCCATTCTCGGCCTGATCAACAGACACTCGGTCGATCTGCTGAGTGTCCACGGCCGTACGGTCAAGGGAGGTTATCGCAGCGAGGTGAATGACGATTTCATCGGGCACGCCGTCCGGTCGGTCCGCTGCCCCGTGCTGGCCAACGGCAATATTTCGTCGGCGGAAAAGGCCGCCGGCGTCCTCGGGCAAACGGGCGCGGCCGGCCTCATGATCGGGCGCCACGCCATTCGCAATCCGTGGATCTTCCGGCAATGCCGCGAAAAGTTCTCCGGTGCGCCCGTCACGCCCGTGACGCTGGCCGAGGTGCGCGAATATGTCGAACGGCTCTACCGCGAAACCCGGCAGCCGGACGTGCCGGAGGCGGCGCACGTCGCCAAGATGAAGAAATACCTCAATTTCGTCGGTCAAAGCGTGGATGCCGGAAGCCTGTTTCTGCACGACATGCGCCGCGCCATGACGGAAGTTGAACTTTTCTCCGTGTGCGACCGGCATTTGCTCGGCGAGCCCGGCCGGCTTTTTTCCGCCGAGCCCTATCCCGGAGTCATCGCCCGACCCAACTGCGAAACGCCGCTGCCCGGTTGTTCGCTCGATGCGGTCGTCGCCTGAAGCCGGCCTCCTGTCCGGGCGATCGCCTTCCTACTCGATCCCCAAAACCTTCCGGCCCGATTCGGATATCATCTGCGGCACCCATTGCGGATCCCAGACGATGTGGACCTTGGCGGATTCGACCGAAGGCAACGCGGCGATCTTTTGCCTCGCATCCTCGGCGATGACGGGCCCCATGCCGCAACCGGGAGCAGTCAGGGTCATCTTCACCTCGACCGTGTGGGCGCCAGCCGGCGTCTCTTCGACCGCGAGGTCATAGACCAAGCCCAGGTCGACGATGTTGACCGGAATCTCGGGATCGAAACAGGTCTTGAGCGTATCCCACACGAGCTGTTCACTGAACTCCCCGTCGTGCGCGGGACCGTCGGGTTCCTCGGTCAGCGAGAATCCGTCGATCAACGCGGCATTTTCACGGGCGATGCGAAACAATCCCCTGTCGGTCCGCACCGTGACGTTTCCACCCAGGGTCTGGGTGATAAAGACGCTCGTGCCCGCCGGAAGCGTAAGTTCGCCGCCGGAAGGAATCGCGGTCGCCGGGCAGTCCTTGGACAATGTGTGTTCTTTTTGCATCGGGAATTTATTTCAGGCTCAGCTCAAACGGCAGCCGCGCGTACAGCCCCTGCGGATCGTTAAATTTGCCCAGCGACTGCAGTTCGCCCGTCGCCTCCCGCAGAAAGACGCCCAGCGGGCCGGTGAACGCCTGTTCGCGACGACGCCCCTCGAACGCCTCGGCCAGTGCTTCGGCAAAGGGCTTTTTCCGGGGATACTGGGCCACGCGAAAATCCTCGCTCAGCCCCGCCTTCGCGGCGGCATACTTCACCGCGGCGGAAAGCCCGCCCAACTCATCCACCAAGCCGAGTTTGAGCGCCTCGCTGCCCGACCAAACCCGGCCCTGTGCGATTTCCCGCACGGCCGCCCGGGACAATTTTCGCGAGTCCGCCACCTTTCCGATAAACTGATCGTAGACCCAGTCGACAAAGCCTTGGAAAACGGCCAGTTCCTCGGGGGTCTTGGGGCGGGCAATCGTGTTGGCATCGGCAAATCTGGCGGTCTTGACCGTGTCGAAAGTCAATCCGAGCTTGTCGTTGGCGAGACCTTGGATGTTGAGATACATGCCAAAGACGCCGATCGAACCGGTAATCGTCGTGGGCTCGGCGAAGACGCGTTCCGTATTCGTCGAGATCCAATAGCCGCCCGAAGCCGCGACCGTGCCCATGGAAACGACGACCGGTTTGTCTTTCTGAATCAGGCGAACCTCGCGCTGGATCGCCTCCGACGCCGACACGCTGCCGCCGGGGCTGTTCACGCGCAGGACCACTGCCTTGATGCTGTCATCCTGCCGGATGCGCCGCAGCATGCGCGAAGTTTTATCCCCATAAACCAGGCCTTCGGAATTGCCCGAGCCGTCCACGATTTCGCCCTCGGCATAAACGATGGCGATCTTGCCCGGACCACGCGGGGTAATGGTGATCTTTCCTTCATTCTGGCGCTTCGCCACGACTCCGTCGTCGGAAACGAATCTCGCATAGTCCTGCAGCGCAATTTGACGAAACGCCTCGTTCGGGCCTTTACGCCCGGTCGCCGTCTTTAATTCCGCGAGCACTTCATCCAGATAGCTCGTCCGGTCGATCAGCTTGGCCGACTGGGCGGCGTCCGGCCGGATAAAGCCTTTTTCATCGACCAGCTTTTGCAGCGAACCGGCGGGCAATTGGCGCGCTTCCTCAATGGAGGCGGTTAACGAATTCCAGACATCGTCGAGGAGCTTCTGCGTTTGCGCCCGGTTCTCGGGACTCATGTCCTTGCGCGTGAAGGGCTCGACCGCGCTCTTGTATTTCCCGACGCGGGTGACCTGAACCCCGATCCCGAATTTTTCGAAGGCCCCGGCATAGAACATCGGTTGCGAGGCGAGTCCCGGCATCATGATCGCGCCATACGGATCCATCACGATTTCATCGGCCACCGAAGCGATATAAAAATCCCGCGTGCCCGCGTAACCGAGGAAGGCCTTCACCGGCTTGCCGGACGCCTTGAAGGTCTCCAGCGCCTCCCTCACTTCCTTGAGCGCCGCAAATCCCGACCCATACCCCATGGGCTGCATTCGCCCGGTGATATAGACGCCGGTGATATCGCTATCCGCCGCCGCCGCCTGAATGGCCCGCGTGACCTCGCGCAATTGCACGAGATGCCTTCCATCCCCGCCGAAGGCTTCGAGGAGTTCGGCCAATCCGTCCTTTTGTACGGGAGAATCCTGAATGTTGACGGAGAGATCGACCACCAGGTAGGAACCGGCGTGAACCAGGACCGGTTTCTTTTGCCCCATCGCAACCATCGCGCCCAGTATCAGGCCGCAAAACACCACCACGCAGACGGCGGATACCAGCATCGCGCTCAGCGACGCAAAAAAGGAGGTGAAGAAATTCTTCATGGGCGCGAAACTAGGCAGCCCCTCTTCATCCGCCAGCGAAAAGCGATTGCGGGACCGAAGGTTGGACCGACGGCGGATCGGCCAACCCGGGACACCGGATGCTCAACTGTGCTCCCGATGCGTCGATTTAGTCATCTAGTCCTTTTCATTTGGGGACAAAGCCTCCTATATTGAACCCATGAGTGAGAAAATCGAGCTGCTCACAACGAATCGCAAGGCACTGACCATCAATCTTGATGGTTCACGCTACGGCACGATCGCGGAGATCGGCGCCGGACAGGAGGTCTCGCGGATCTTTTTCCAGGTCGGAGGCGCTTCCGGGGCGATCGCCAAGACAATGTCGGCCTACGACATGACCTTCAGCGACGCGATTTACGGCAAGGCTCCGCGCTACGTATCGCGCGAGCGGCTCGAAACGATGCTCGACCACGAATATCAACTGCTGAGGGAACGCCTGTCCGAAAAACGCGGCGACCGCACCAAGTTTTTCGTTTTCGCCGACACCGTGGCCGCGAAATCCTTCAAGGGAAACACCGACGGCCACGGCTGGCTTGGCATCCGCTTCCAGCACCGCCCGTTGGACGAGCCGAGCGAAATCATCATCCATGTCCGCATGTGGGACAAGGAGAACGTCCTGCAGCAGCAGGCCATCGGCATCGTCGGGGTAAACCTCATCTATGCCGCATTCAACCACAGCGACGATCCGAAACAGCTGATCCAGGCGCTGGTGGACAACATCGGCTCGGAACGGGTCGAGGTGGACATGATCCGGGTACACGGCCCCCGTTTTCAACATACCGACAACCGCCTGCTCTCCCTCCGGCTCGTGCAATACGGGCTGACCAACGCCGTGATGTTCGCGCCCGACGGCGAGGTATTGCAACCGTCCGAGGTTCTCCATCGCAAGGCCGTCCTGGTCGAGCGGGGGAGTTTCCGACCGGTCACCCACGTCAATGTGGACATGCTCAATTGCGCGACCGCACAATTCATGCAGGAGCCCATCGTCAAGGGAAAGGACCTGATCGTGCTCATGGAAATAACCATGAACAATCTGCTGGCCTCGGGCGACCTGGATGCCGACGACTTTCTGGCCCGGGTGGACATGCTCGGGCACATCGGATTCACGACCCTTATCTCCAACTATTCCGAATTCTACCGGCTCGTTTCCTATTTCCGCCGCTACACCAAGGAAATGATCGGCGTCGCGATGGGCATCAACACGCTGCTCGAGGTCTTCAACGAAAAATACTACGAAAACCTCGAGGGCGGCATCCTGGAATCGATGGGCCGCATGTTCCGTCACGCGGTCAAGCTCTACATCTACCCGATGCGGCAGGATGCCTATGACCGCTATCTCGCCAATGGAGAGCCGACGACGAATCACAGCAACACGCATGCCTTCTCCTCCGGCGTCATGATCACCGCCCGGAACCTCCAGGTAACCGACCGGCTCCGAAACCTGTACGCCCATCTGCTGGAAAACCACAATCTCGACTGCATCGTCGGCAGCAATCCGGACTATTTGAACATCTTCTCGCGCGATGTCCTCATGCGCATCAAGGCCGGGGACGATTCGTGGGAACGACTGGTGCCGGCGAAGGTGGCCGAGATCATCAAGGAGCGCCACCTCCTCGGCTACGGCGCCGCCACCGGGCCCGCCGCCCCCGTCGTCTGAACCGAAGACACCCCGGTCGGAAGGACATTTGTTCGCCGCGTCGCTGCCGCAGTCGGGAGGCAAGCGGGTTGGGGTCGCCTTTCCCCGCTTGTCTGCAAACAGGCCTTCGTCTCTCGCCCTTTTCACGTGCCATCCCCGAAGCGATCGTCTATTCGTTCTCACGTCGATGCGCTTCCATAAATACCACGCCTTGGGCAACGACTATCTCGTGATGAATCCGGCGGACTATCCCGACTGGACCGTTCCGTCGCCCGACCGGATCCGGGTGATCTGTCACCGGAATTTCGGGGTGGGATCGGATGGCATCCTGTGGGGACCCCTGCCGTCGAACCACGCGCGGTTCGGGCTGCGCATCTTCAATCCCGACGGATCCGAAGCGGAAAAATCCGGCAACGGACTGCGCATCTTTTCCCGCTATCTGTATGACCGGAAACTGACGGCGGCGGAACCATTCACCATTGAAACACCGGGCGGCGTGGTGGAATCGCAAGTCACACAGGGTGGAGAATGGGTCACCGTGGAGATGGGACGCGTTACCTTCCGCAGTGACCGGATCCCGGTCGCCGGTCCGGTTCGCGACGTCATCAACGAGACATTTACGATCCAGGATCGCGAGTTCACCTTCTGCGCGGCAGGTATCGGCAATCCCCATTGCGTCGTCGTTTTGCCGGAAATCAGCCCGGAACTCGCCAAAAGGTACGGTCCGGACATCGAGACCTGCGTCAATTTTCCGAATCGCATCAATGTGCAATTCCTGAAGGTCATCGACCGGCGGAACATCCGCATTGAAATCTGGGAACGCGGCGCCGGTTATACGCTGGCGTCAGGCAGCAGCTCAAGTGCCGCGGCGGCCGTCGCCCGTAAGCTGGGCCTGGTCGATGCCAATCTGTCGGTTCACATGCCGGGTGGCATGATCGGCATCGTCATTTCGCCGGAGTTCGCCGTCAGAATGAGCGGGCCGGTCGCGCGGGTGGCGGAAGGCCTGCTGCATCCCGGGATGTTTGCCACAAAAGTCTGAACGCCCGGAATATCGGATCAATATTTGACCGAACACCCGTAAGGCTGGGAATGCGACGTTCGGATCGGTTGCCCGGCCTTCAGGTCCGATAAGGCGGCCGTCACGTAGTTGGTTGCCTTCGCGATATCCTCGACCTTCGTGGAGCGAATGTTGTCGATCCCGCCCGCATAAACGAGAGTCCCGGCTTGATCGATGACATAGAGGTGAGGCGTGGTGCGGGCGCCGTAAAGTTTGCCGACCTTGCCATCCGGGTCGCGGAGGTATGCCGTCGCCGCCCAGTGCACCCGCCCCAGCCAGGCGCCGGCCCGGGCCACATCGTAGTCGCCGTCCTTGCCCGGTGCCGCCGAGTTGATCGAGAGCCACACCGCGCCGTCGGCGATCGCTTCCTTCTGGGTTTTCGGGATGTTACCGCTCCGGTCATAGTGTTTTTGCACGAACGGGCATTCCGGATTGACCCATTCCAAAACGACCACCTTCCCCTTCAGTGCGGACAGGGAATGTTGCTCTCCATTGAGATCGGTGAGGGCGAAATCAGGCGCCGCTTTCCCCACTTGGGCTGAAGCTGCGAACAGACCGGTGTATCCGACCGCCAGCAGAGCCGTGGTCGCCAGGATTTTTTTGATGATTTTCATGATTTTGAGGAATTCAGCGGAAAGGTGCACGGTTCCGCGGCGCAGTCAAAAGCGCGACGTGCGGTTTCCGCTTCTTTCGGTGCAATTCAGGTGATCCGGTATTGTCAGCGAACCGTTTAAGGTGAAAGTTGTCGCTACACTCACTCTGCAACTCCCGGTATTTGCCCCATGCCTCTCGCCGTCACCAAACAGGAAAAAATGATCCTGAGCATTCTCACAACGCTGATCCTGTTGGGTTTGATCGGACTCCTGGTCCTATGAATCCCGTTGATTTTTGCATTGCGATGGCGGGACCGGAGAAATCACAAACGGGCGCATCCCAACCCCGTTTACAAACGTAGCAGCCATGAAATGTTTTTGGCCACAGTCAGCCCGCTGCCCGAATTCCAAATCCCGCCCACCCGGCACGATGAAAAGTGGATGGAGCGCATGATCGGGTCCCCGCCCAGTTCGATCGGCGATCGCGATCAGGCGCGCGGGCAAAACCGCCTTGTGAAGGCGATGGCGCAGGGAGAAGAGAACGCCCTGGCCCGGCTTTACGATTCCCTGTCAGGGCCGCTCTATTCCCTCGCCTTCCGGATTATCAATGATCGCGCCGAGGCCGAGGATATCATCCAGGACGTTTTTTTGCAGCTGTGGCAAAAAGCCGGGACTTACGAGGCGACGCGCGGTTCGGTTTTCGCCTGGGCCGCCACCCTCACCCGCAATCGTGCCATTGACCGGGTGCGAATGCGAAAGCGCCGCTCGGAATTGCTGGCGGGATCGGCTCCGGACCTGCAGCCGGCGGCGCCCGCGGGCGATCTCGATCCGGGATCGGCGCTCTGGGTTCGGGAAAAAGCCGCGGCTGTCCGCGCCGCCCTCGGACAGCTCGCCACCGATCAGCAGGAAACCATCGAACTCGCCTTTTTCAGCGGCCTCACCCAATTGGAAATTGCCGGCAAACTCAACGAACCTCTCGGAACGATCAAAGCCAGGATCCGCCGCGGCCTGCTCAAACTCAGGGGTTTTCTTCCTGCGAAGCCATGATTACGGAGCAACAGGAGGAACTGGCCGCGCTCTACGCCCTCGAGCTTCTCGAAGGTGCTGAAAAAGCCGATTTCGAATCCCAACTGAAAGGAAATGACGAGTTGAGCGCCCTGGTTGACGGTCTCATCGAAACCGCCGCCCTCGCATTCCTGTCCGCCCCGCAGATCGACCCTCCGGCGGATCTCAAAAAACGCATTCTCGCGATCGCCGCCGAATCCGTCCCGAAAACCAAGGTCGTGCGTTTCCCTTCGCTTAAGCTCGTCCCGTGGGCGCTGGTCGCCGGGATTGCCGCGGCGGCGTTGTGGCTGGGGTATCAAAATTATCTGCTGCGCACGGAAAACGTGAATCTGCAAACCGACCGCCAACTCGCCGAAATCGCCCATAAGATCGCCCAAAGCCAGTTGAGCGAGCGCTCCCTCCTGGCGGAAGGCATGATCAACGATCTCGGTCGAAAACTTCGCAGGACGGAAGACCTCGCGCGCCTCAAGGTCACCGCCCTCGTCTCGCTGGCCGGCAACACCCGGCAGGCGGAAGCGATCGCCGTGTGGGACCCCGACCGGCAGTGCGGCCTGCTCACCATGGAAAAGCTGTCACCCATCGGCGCGGGTCAGGATTACCAGATCTGGGTCGTCGATCCCGCCTACAAGGATCCGGTCAACGGCGGGGTGTTCCATGTCTCCCATGATGGAAAAATCGCCGTTCCCTTCAAGGCCGACAAGCCGATCACCCAACCCGCCGCATTCGCCGTCAGCCTGGAAAGGAAAGGGGGCGTGGCCAGGGCCGACGGCACGATCGTCCTGTTGGGCAGGTAGGATCGCATTGGCTCGGAACCCGGCTTTCCCGCTTCGCCTGCCGGACTGTCGGCGCCGGCCGGTGCCCGCCAGTTGAAACTTGTCACCGGCGCGCCAGCCGCGACACTGATCGCCGCATGATAATCAAACCGAAGGTCCGCGGCTTTGTCTGCGTGACCGCACATCCCACCGGTTGCGCTGCCAACGTCCGGCAGCAGATCGACCACGTCAAAGCCCAGGGCCCGATCAAGAACGGCCCGAAGAACGTCCTCGTGATCGGCGCCTCGACCGGATTCGGCCTCGCCTCGCGAATCACCGCCGCCTTTGGTTCCAGCGCCGCCACCCTCGGGGTTTTCTTTGAGCGCCCCTCCGAGGAAGGCCGCACCGCCACTCCCGGCTGGTACAACACCATCGCCGTCACCCAGGCCGCCCGTTCCGCCGGGCTCTATGCCGGAAACCTCAATGGCGACGCCTTTTCCGACGAGATCAAAAAACAGGCACTTGCCCTGATCGCCCGGGACATGGGTCCCATCGACCTCGTCGTCTACTCGCTTGCCTCACCGCGCCGCACGCATCCCAAGACCGGCGTCGTCCACAAATCCGTCCTGAAACCGCTCGACGTCCCCTACACCAACAAGACCGTCGATACCGACAAAGGCATCGTAAGCATGGTCACGATCGAACCGGCCACCGAAGCGGAAACGACCGATACCGTGGCCGTCATGGGCGGTGAAGACTGGGAAATGTGGATCGACGCCCTGGTCGATGCCAAGCTGCTCGCTCCCGGTGCCACCTCCGTGGCGTATTCCTATATCGGCCCGGTCCACACGTGGCCCATCTACAAGGACGGCACCATCGGGCGCGCCAAGATCGATCTGGAACGCGCGGCCCATGCCATCGATGCAAAGCTGAAAACCCACGGTGGCGGACGGGCTTTGATCTCGGTCAACAAGGCGCTCGTCTCGCAGGCCAGCGCCGCCATCCCCGTGGTCCCGCTCTACATTTCCATCCTGTACAAGGTAATGAAGGCAAAGGGAACGCATGAAGGCTGCATCGAACAGATGCAGCGACTCTTCGCCACCGAACTCTACAACGGCTCCTCGCCCAGGCTCGATGACGAAGGCCGGGTTCGCGTGGATGATTGGGAAATGCGCCCGGAAATCCAGGATGCCGTCTCCGCGATCTGGCCCCAAGTCACCACCGGGAATGTGGACGACCTGACCGACATCGCCGGTTACCGGTCCGAATTCCTGCGTCTTTTCGGTTTCGGCCTGCCCGACGTAAACTATGACGCCGAGGTTGAGCCGCATATTCCAATGTCCTGATGAACCTCAGGGCGGGGTCGAAAGACCCCGCTTTTTTCCGTCCCCATGCGAGTGGTTGTCCAACGGGTTTCCTCGGCAAGCGTTGTCATCGGGTCACGACTGTCCGGTCAAATCGAACGCGGCCTGGTGGTTTTTGTCGGGATCCAACACGACGACACCGGGACGGACGGCGACTGGCTGGCGGGCAAGCTCGCCAGGCTTCGCATCTTCGCCGACGAAAACCGTCACATGAACCGGAATCTGGCCGAGGCGGATGGAGCAATCCTGCTCATCAGCCAGTTCACCCTTCATGCCAGCACCCGCAAGGGCGCGCGCCCTTCCTTCAATCAAGCCGCCGCTCCCGAACGAGCCCGGCCGCTTTACGAGTTGTTCGTCCGCCAGCTTTCCAACGCGACGGGGAGAACCGTGGCCACCGGCGAATTCGGCGCCGACATGCAGGTATCGCTCGTCAACGACGGGCCGGTCACGATCCTCCTCGACTCCAGGCAGCGTGAATAACCCTCAAAACCCCCGCATCACGATCGGCTGCGGCCGCCCGCACCCGGAATAGCCGTTCCCCGCTGATCCCGTGAACGCCTTTGAAAACGCCCTGGTTTTGCTCCTGCTGATCTCCAGCCTGAACATCATCGGGCGATGGCTGCCCTGGCCTCAACTGATCACCTATCTCGCCGGCGGCGTGCTGGCAACCTTGTTGCCGGGATTTCCCCGACTGAGTCTGGATCCGGGATTTTTCTTTCTCTGCTTTTTGCCGCCGCTGCTCTTTGCCGACGGCTGGCTGATGTCCCTGCGCGAATTCGCCCGTGCCCGCCAGACGATCCTCACCCTCGCCATCGGATTGGTGTTCTTTACCATGATCGCGGTCGGATTGGTTGCCTACTGGCTGATTCCCGGAATTCCTCTGGCCATGGCCTTCGCGCTGGGCGCGATCGTTTCACCCACCGACGCCGTCGCCGTCAACGCCATCACCGCACGGCTGCATGTTCCCGCCCGCATCACGACGATCCTCAACGGCGAAAGCCTGATGAACGACGCCACCGGACTCGTCGCGTTCAAATTCGCCCTCGCGGCGGTGGTGGCGGGAAGTTTTTCACCGGGCCGCTTCACCTTGGATTTCTCCCTCCTCGCCGTCGGTGGCTTTCTCAGCGGGTTGGCCGTCGGCTACGGCATCGGACTCGTCCGCGATTGGCTCCAGCGCCTGCACGTGAGCGATTCCCACCTCGAGATCACCCTTTCGCTGCTGACCCCCTTCGCCGCCTACCTGCTGGCGGAAGAGCTGCGTGTTTCCTCGGTGCTCGCCGTGGTGGCGGCCGGACTTTATTCGGGATGGCGGGATCCGGTGCGGATGGATGCCGAGACCCGGCAAAGTGCATTCGCGGTCTGGAGCCTGTTATTGTTTTGGTTGAACGGCATTGCCTTCGTTCTGCTCGGCCTGGAATTCCCCTCCTTGCTCGCGGCGGTTCGCGATCAATACACCACGGCCCGGTTGCTCGGCTACACGGGAGCCATCGCCGGCGTCGCGATGCTGGCGCGGCTCTTTTGGGTATATTCGGGCAGCTACCTTCCGTTCCTGATCCCCCGGCTTTGTGCCGGAGAGAGCCGGCCAGGCTCGCAGGGCGTCTTTGTCGTGAGTTGGGCCGGGATGCGCGGCACCGTTACCCTGGCGGGTGCGCTTTCCATCCCGCTCTTTTTACCCGACGGTTCACCTTTCCCCGGACGCGACATTGTCATCTTTCTGGCGTTCGGCGTCATCGCCAGCACGCTGCTGATCCAAGGCACCTCGCTCGAAAGACTGATCGCGCGACTCAATCTGCGCGAAGACGACAGCCGGGCGAAGGAGGAGCGCCTGGCGCGCATTGTCGCCGTCGAAGCCGGTCTCAAGACGCTTCGCTCGATCCAAAGCGACATGGCGCTTCCCGACAATTCCGCGGCACTCGGACACGTGACCGCCGAATACGAACACCGGCTCGCCGCTCTCACCGCCGAAGGGGAAACCAGGAACAGCGCGCGACGAAGGAGATCCGCGGGCCGGCAGTATCGTCTTGCCGGACTCCTCGCGGAACGCCGCGCGTTGGACGAACTCTGGCGGAACGACGAGATTGCCGACGAAACCCATCGCCCGCTGCAACAGTTGCTCGACCACGAGGAATCCCTGCTGAAAGCCCCGCCGGACTCGACGGCTGAGTGAGCCGAATTTTGCGTTTCCGACCTTAAGTACGCCACCGGTCCCCGTCGGAACCGGTAGCCGAAAGTCTAAGCCGTTTCCCCTGTTCCCGGATTGTCGACGACATCCAACCCCTTAGACCACTCCTCATGTCCGACTCACCCTCCCGTCGCAATACGATCATCGGATTGCTGATCCTTTTGCTCCTGATCCTGTTTTTGCTGATCCGCTGCAAACGTCCGGCTCCGCCTCAGCCCGACCCGATCACGCCCGTCGCATCGGCCGCGCCGGCCGGCGAATCCACCATTCCGAACCCGCCGGGCGCAGTCGGGCCGAAACCGGGGGAAATCCTGACGCCGGCGACGGTCAAGACCCCACGCGAGGTGGTCGCCGGGGCCTCGTTTACGGTCAACTGGAGCGGTCCGGACAACGAGAATGATTTCGTGACCATTGTCCTTCCGGAGGCTGCTGAAAGCGCCTACGCCAACTATCGCGAAACCAAGGAAGGCCCGACGCTCGAGCTCACCGCCCCGACCCAGGCCGGCGACTATGAGGTTCGCTATGTGACCGGGCGCTCCAAAAAGGTATTGGGCCGCAGTCCCGTGACGGTCACCCCGGCGGACGCCATGCTGAATGCGCCTGCGGAGGTCGTATTGGGGGCCGCAGTTTCCGTCACATGGACCGGTCCCGACAACAAGGACGACTACATCACCTTTGTGACGAAAGACACGCCGGACGGCAGGTACGGAAATTTCACCTACACCAAGCAGGGCTCGCCATTGACCGTCACCGCCCCGGTGGAGGCGGGCGACGCCGAGTTCCGGTACATGACCGGCCAGGGAAACAAAGTGCTGGCCAGACGTGCGGTCAGAGTGATCACGCCACCAATCGTCATCAAAGCGCCATCCGAATGCATCGCCGGATCAACCATTTCTGTGGAATGGAAGGGCCCCGACAACGCGGGAGACTACCTGACCATTGTCGCGCGGGATACCCGTGACGGACTCTACGGCAACTACACCTACACCAAAGGGGGCTCACCGCTTAAGATCCTTGTGCCAATCGCCGCGGGCCCAAGCGAGTTGAGGTACATGACCGGCCAGGGGGCAAAGGTGTTGGGACGAATTCCCCTCCAGGTCATGGCCGCCGAAATATCCCTTTCCTGTCCTTCGAAAGCGACGACTGCGGCCCCGGTCTCCATTCGCTGGACCGGTCCAAACAACCCCGGAGATTACATCACGATCGTTCCGAAAGGAACTCCCGATAATCGGTATCTTGACTACGCCAATACCAGCCAGGGTTCCGTCTTGAGCATCAAGGCGCCCAAGGAAACCGGCGAGGCGGAGGTTCGATACGTGAGCGGTCAGGGCGCGAAAGTTCTGGCCCGCCAATCGATTGGGATAACGGACTGAAGCCCGACCACCGGCGGCGGGCGCGGATCGGCTGCCTGCGACCGGTCGGTTCAACCCGGCTGGGAGAAGAACCCTTAGTTTTCGACAAAAAATGCCGATACCGAGGGCATGCGGTGGCATCTCCTCCGAATCCTCCTTTGTGTCACTACCTTCTCGAACGGTTCCCTGATGGGTGCCGAAGGCTGGGAGCTGCTCAAGATCGGCATGTCTGCGGACCAAGCCACCGAGGCTCTCGGCCTGCCGCTGATCAAGTCGGTGGGCGGAAGCGGCTTTGAACTCTGGATTTACGACAACGATGCGGAAGTCGTTTTTTACGGCGGGCCGCTCGTCGCCTGGACGACACCGAGAAATGGAAAATCACCAGGGCGCTCGGTTGATATATGGCAGCGAAAAGCCGGCGTTGACGCCCCGGCTTTCATCTTGCCGCGGGCCAGGCCGAAGATCGTACGAATCGATCGCCGCGACGAAAACCGCGGCCCGACCTTTCTCAGCACACCATTCTACCGCGTATACCGTTGACCGATCGCCGCCGGAACCGGCGGGAGACGGGAGCGGTTAAAACCAGTGGAAAACTTTGGCATAGTGATTAGGATTTGTCCCACAATCATTATGAAAACCTACTCCTGCCTTTTAGTCGCCGCCGCAATGTTCGCGGGCGGTTGCCAGACGACCCCGCAAAATCCCAATCCCGCGAAAGCGACCGATATCACGGTGAACTTCCAGGACCAGGATAAATTCACCGACGTCCGCGAAACCGCGAATGGCGGAACGAGCCAGTTTTATTTGGATGTACTCGGCAAATTCCTCAAGGAAACCGCCGCCGCCCGCCTGACTGCGGGAGAAAAGCTGAGCGTTACCTTCACTGATATCGATCTGGCCGGCGACATCCGGCCCGGACAGATCAACGACATTCGCATCGTGAAGGACATCTACCGTCCGCGCATGACACTCCACTTCCAACTCACGGATACGTCCGGAGCGGTGGTGAAGGAAGGTGACCGCACAATCTCCGACCTCAGTTTCATGCAAAACATCAACCCCATCGGGCAGAATGAAGCGTTGCGCTACGACAAAGCCCTGATCGCGGATTGGATCAGGAAAGAGTTCACCCCTTGATCGGGGTACGACGTTCCGAGCGGGACCCTCGTCAGCCCGGCTCTGGTGAAGGCCCAGAAAAATTGGCCCGTCTCCCCCAACCCGGCGGGGTCGGAACCAAACCACAAGGATTTTGGCCACAAAAAACGCAAAAAATGTCCCCCGGGAGGATGTTTTCCGCGCGCCTATAGGCGCCTTGAAGGCTTCGCCGGCCGCCAGATTCTCGTACTACTATCCCTGAACCTCTGTCATTAAAAACAAGATTCTCCTTGGTAATGCGGCTGCACGATTTACTCCGGTTGCGGGGAAGCCTCGTGAGGTGTTCTGTGATCCAAGCTCCGGAATTTTTAAGTAGAGTAGAGAGAGCAGTGCAACGGTTGTCCGTCACGCTGCTCACCCCCTCTCCTCGTCAAACCGTGCAGGCGGTTTTCCCGCACACGGCTTACCGAGTCCCCGTTCGTTCGGATTGGTTTCAGCGGAGTTCATCGTGTCCAGACCGCTTTGAGCGGCCATTTCCACCGCTTGGATTGTCCTTCCATTCGGTCGTTGGTGAAGAAGTTGAAGCGAGCGTGGGAGCGGCCATACTTTCGCCACCGCCGCAGCCGGATCGACACTACTAGGGAGGTCTCCGACTCCTGCCACGGCCCGGCCGGCCTCGCGCGGTTTTGCCGCACCTGGGGCCGGAGGTTGAGGCGTCCGCCCCCCACCGCCGCAGGCCTCACCACTTAACCCAACCTCCCTTCCCGACCCGCCGCCCCCGCTGACTCCGCCGGCGCGTTGACCGGACATCAACGATTTGGGTCCTACGCCCTTGCGGGACTGCCCCTGCCCGATCCTGACAGCCTTCACCGTCTGTGGTGCGGCTCGGCTCGCCGGTTGTTGTGCTTTCGGAGCTCATTCGATGGGGTTCATCTTCATTGCGGCTGGCCGGTTCGGACTTCGGTCGTGCTTTCCGGTGGTGCCTCGCGGCACGCGTCCGTGACCGATTCCTTCGACCGTGAATCGTTTAATTCGGCCGAACAGACTTTCTCTGTTG
>Ga0164241_10002628_pt1 | contig 19051 bp, 18 predicted proteins | sample OricomyardsoilBY_FD_108780 | JGI IMG/M metagenome (GOLD analysis project Ga0164241, IMG submission 108780) | Backyard soil microbial communities from Emeryville, California, USA - Original compost - Back yard soil (BY) | ecosystem: Environmental > Terrestrial > Soil > Unclassified | place: USA... | reverse complement strand
GGGCGCGGCGCGCGCGGGCCAGGCCCGCGCCACGAACCTCGGCCTACCAAACAAACGGGCCCAACGACTCATTACGGACCATCGGGCACGGGCACGTTTACGGGCGCGCGCGAGCGAGCCAATTCAGGGACAACCCCCTACGCCTACATGCAGACCCGCGCGAGGGTGTTAGGCTTACGGACATGTGCCTGATCTGCGTCGACTTCGATCGAGGAGCCTTGAAGCTGCGTGAGGCGAAGCGGGCGTTGGGTGAGATGCGCACCACGCTCGACGCGCAGCATTTGAAGGAAGTCGAAAAGAAGCTGGACGACGCGGAGCGCGCCGCGCAAGACGAAGACTAAGGGCCCGCGAATGGCTAAGGGCCCGCGAATGGCTAAGGGCCCGCGAATGGGCTTGCCGTCGTTACAGGTTCGTCGATACTTCCAGCCCCAACGACAGCAAGCCACCCGGCGCCCCCCACGTGCCGACTTCGCGCTGCTGCACCAAAATGGCAGCCGGCGTCGGCAACACGATCCCGGTCACGTCCAGGTTCAAGCGCACATCGCGCGACAGGCGTGTTCCGATACCCAACAGCCCATAACCGCCGCCCAACCAAACCGCGGCTTGATGGTTGAGGCTCGGCGTATTGGCCTGGCCGCGCGTCTCGATGCGCGCGCCGACGAAGCCCAAACCCACCCGCGGCGTCAGCCAACCCGGCCGTGGGCTGCTGCAGGCCAAGCCGACACCCACGAGCGTGGGTCGCACCTCGACTTCTCCCTCCGCCACGCGCGTGTGCTCGCTCGACAACGGCAGCGCCGTAAAGCCGCGCGCGCCGAAGCAGCCGCCAAGCCTCAGCCACGCCGACCACAGCGTTGCCGCCGACGCGCTCACGCTGCGCAAACCCAGCTCGGCCGCGACCGCGCCGCTGAGTGAGAATCGCGCGGGCGCTTCCGCCAATGGTGGCGGCGGAGCCGTAGGCAGAGGCTCGACCGGTCGTACCGGCTCGGGCGGGGGCGGATGCAGCTCGAGCATGCTGGCACGCAGCAGCTCCAACGTGCCGAGCGCGACTTCGTTCGGATCCGTGTCGGCGCCAGCTACGCCCGGTAGCTCGCGCGTCACGCTGCGATTCGTGCTCGGTTCCAGCACCCACAACGCCGCCCCTTGTCCGCCGGGTAAAATGCGCACGCCGGCCAGACCGCCCAAGCTGCGCGTGGTGCGTTGTAGCGCGCTCGCGTCGCCTGTATTTTCAGGGGTCGCGCTCAACACCACCACCCCAAAGCCCAAACCTTGTAAATCGCGCACGAGGCGGGCCACGACCGGGTCGCTGGGCGCATCCGCGATCAGCACGACCAAGGTCGCGGCCGGGTCTGCGTGCGCCACCTGGCCGAACGACAGGCAAGCCGCAAGTAGCGCGCCGCCCACGGCCGCCTTCAATCAGTCACTCCGAGAAGCGAGAGCGCGGCGAGCGAGCGGGGCGTGCGGACCATCCGGGTAGCGAGCAAGATATCGCGACGCGGCCGTCTGCGCAGCGCTCGTGTTGCCGGACGCGCGGTACGACTCGATGAGGCGGCCCGCGGCTTCGCGCGCCAACAGGCCCTGTGGCTGCTCACGCAGGTAGGTCTCGAACCACTGCGCAGCTTCCGCCGCGCCCGACGCTCGTCCCAGCAAATAGGCGGCCTGCGCGGCGGCAGCTTGACCGGGCGCACGCCGACGACACGCCAAGAGCGCGGCGCGTTCTTCGTCGGGGTGACCGGCCAAGCGAGCGGCCCGCGCCGCTTCCAGCCAGGCTTCGGCCGAAACCGCGCGCGGCGCGCCCGAGCTGCTGCTCGCGGAAGGAACGCTGGTCTCGACGGCTTCGGGCTTCGACTCGGGGCTGCTCGGCGGCGGCGGCGCGGTGGCCGACGTGTGGCCGCTCGGCGCCTGCTCGGCGGCGAGCTGACCGAGCTCCATCAGCCGGCGCGGCAGGTCGACGCGACAGGTTTGTCCGGCACGCAGCTCTTGTTCACCTTGAATGAAGGGGCCGCGCACCACCACCGAGCCGCGCGAGACCGACAGCTCGAATTTGCCGGTGTCGGGTGCCCACGAAACGTCGAGGTGGGTGCCCGTGACGGCCACTTCGAATGGTCCCGCGCCAAACGTCCAATGCGCGCCCGGTACATGCGTGATCTCGGCGTCGACCGAGCCCCGCGAAAGCTCGATGCGCGCGCCGCCACGGGTGACACCGCTGACCCGAGCGCGCGAGCCTTGCCCGAGCAACACTTGCGTGCCCTCTGAAAATACCAAGGGCAGCGCGCGGTTAGGCTCAGCCGTGAGCCACGCGCCGATGGGGCCGGTTCCGGCGCGCCCTGCCACTTGAAAGCTGGGCTCGGCCGGCGCGCGCAGCATCACCAACACCGCAACCGCGACCGCTACTGCGAAGCCGCCCAGCGCCCAGCGGTACCCGAGCGGAAACGCCCTCGGCCGCGCGCGCTCGGCGTGGGCGGCCAGAACCCGTTGTCGCGTGCGCGGATCGAGCTCCGGCGTCGTGTTCGCCATCGCGTCGGCCCACGCCTTGAACAAGCGTTCGCGCGGTTCGGTCACGGGACCGCGCCTCCCAGCCAGCCCGCGAGTCCGGGGTGTTTTTCGGCGCGGGCCATGAAACGTGCTTCGCCTTTGGCCAGGCGTCGCTTGAACGTGGACAGCGACATGCTGCAGGCCTTGGCCGCTTCGTGCAACGGCAACCCTTCGATGCGATGCACGACCAGGGCGATGCGCTCGTCGGCCGGCAAGTGGTCGAGAATTCCGCACACGTCGCGAGCGAGCTCGGCGGCGGGCTCGGGCGACGGCGCGGGGGGCTCGGGCAGCTCTTCGTGCGGCAAGAAGCTGAGCCAGCGCCGGCGAAAGCGTCGCCGCAAATGCGAGCGCACCTTGCCCACGGCGACGCCCAACAACCAAGCCTTCAGGGCGGCGGGCTCGCGCAGCTTGTCGATTGAGTAGAGCGCGTAGATGAAGACCTCTTGAACGATGTCATCGAGCTCGGCGTCACGCCCGATCAGACGGTACACCATGCCCTGCACGCCGACGGCGTGTCGGTCATAGAGTCGCCCCGGCGCTCCGGCTTCGCCTCGTTTGAGCGCGTGCACCAGCTGGGCGTCGCTCTCGGGAGCGAGCGCGGGATGGACCTCCGCCAGGCGTCGGCCGGAGCCGGCGTCGGGCTTGAAGAGGCCGCTGGTGGCCATCATGGAGGTAGTGCTGGCGGGCTTGGGCGATTGGTCCAACAATCGGCAGCCCGTGCTAACTTTCTGCCCGATGGCGAATGCCGGCGGGACGCGCCAAGTCCGCTCTTGCGCTGGCCTTTTGGCCCTTGCGCTCGGCATTTTCGGCTGCGGCGATCGCCGCTTGACCGCCATCTTGGAGGCTCCGCCGGCCCAAGGCGGTGGCGGGCCGAGCAACCCCGAGCCGGAGCCGGGCTCGTGCGCGCCGGCCGGCGTACCAGCGCGCCCGGCCATGGGTTGGAACGGCTGGAACGAGTTTCGTTGCCGGGCCGAGCTCGACCAAGCCAAGTTCCAAGCCAACGCCGATGCGTTGCTGACGCGCGGGCTGCGCGACGTCGGTTACCAATATGCCAACTTGGACGACTGCTGGCAGTCACCACGCGGGGCCGACGGCTCGCTCTCCGCCAACTCACGCTTCCCCGACGGCATCGCCGCGCTCGGTCGCTACGTGCACGCGCAAGGTTTGAAGCTCGGTATCTACGCTCATACCGTCGAGTGCAAGCGCCCCGAGCTGACGACGCCGGGCAGTCTCGGCTTCGAAGCCAAAGATGCGGCGGCGTTCGCGGAGTGGGGCGTCGACTACGTCAAGTATGCGCGTTGTAGCGGGGCCAGCCCGGATGATCCCGCGAACTTTGGCGCCATGCAAAGCGCGCTGGCGCGAACGGGACGCCCGATGGTGCTCAGCATCGTCGCTGCACCATTCGAGTATTGGCAAACCGGCGTTGCGCGACAATGGCGCATTCACGGTGACATCGAGCCGTCGTGGGACGCCGTCCTCGACGTCATCGACACCAACGCCAAGCTCGCCGCGTATGCCGGGCAGGGTGGCTTCAACGACGCCGACATGCTGTGGGTCGGGATCCCCGGCTTGACCGAGCCGGAAAACCGCGCGCATTTTTCGCTGCTGGCGCTCATGGCGTCGCCGCTGTTGCTGGGCGTCGACTTGAGCAAGCTCACCGACGCTGACGCGGCCATGGTCTCGAATCCAGAAATCATCGCCCTGAATCAAGACGCCCTCGGATTGCAAGGTGACCTCGTCGAGCAGCAAGGTGACGTGGGCGTCTACGCCAAACCGCTCAGCGGCTGCGGCGCGCGCGGAGTCGTGCTGCTGAATCGCGGCGAGCGAGCCGCCGACGCCAGCGTGACCTGGCAGGCGTTGGGCCTAGCGGCGGGGGTCGCCAGTGTGCGTGATTTGTGGAGCGCGCAAGATCTCGAGGCGGCGGCCGATCAGGTCACGCTCACCGTGCCGGCGCACGACGTGCGCGCGCTGCGCATCGTGGGCACGGAGCCCGCGTTGCCGCGCGGCAACCCGTATCTGAGCGAGCTGCCGTGGACCTACGCCGCCAACGGCTGGGGTCCGGTCGAGCGCGACCAAGAGCTCGGCGGCGAGCAAGCCGGTGACGGCCAGCCGCTCGCGCTCGGCGGCACCCGCTACGGCAAGGGTCTGGGCACCAATTCGCCGTCGCTGGTGCGCTATCGGCTCGGCAAAGCCTGTCAGTCGTTCAGCGCCGACATCGGCATCGACGACCTCACCGGTGACAGCGGCAGCGCCGTCTTCCAAATCTGGGCCGATGGCGAAAAGCTGTTCGACAGCGGCCTCGTGCTCGGGACCACGCCCCCGCGCCACATCGAAGTCGACGTCACCGGCCGCACCGAGCTGCGCCTGTTCGTGGGCGAAGTCGACGATTTTGGCCTCGACCACGCCGACTGGGCCGACGCGCGGCTCACGTGCAACGACTAAACCAGCGGGACGGCTCGTCCGCGCTCAGGCCACGATGCGCATCAGGCCCTGCGCGTGCGGGCGACGGGTGGTGAGCAGCTCGCGCAGCGTGGTCGTGCCGTCGCGATGGCTGGAGGCGAGCTCGGCGCTACCTTCGCCGCCGAGGACCAAGAGGCGGATGCTGCCAAAGCGTGCGATGGCACGGGTGAGGGCGGCGTAGAAAGCGTCGCGCTGCTGCTTGCGCTGGCGCCCGACCTTGCCCACTACCGGGGTCTCGAGCAGGGCGCACGAACAGCCTTCGAGGGTCACGCACACCACGGTGTCGCTGCCCGGAAAGCGGTGGGTCGCGACCTCGTTCGGCGTCACGTCGGTATCGAGGCTGCCATCGGCCGACAGCACATCGCGAAGCTGGAACCCTTCGGCTTCGGCACCTACCAGCACGTAGTAACACATGGCTCGATCGCAGCTCCTCGTCGCTTCCTTAAGCAAGCTGCGTTCCCCGTTCGCAGCTTCACCTTTAGGCCGGTTTCCTGAGGTGGCTCCCCGCTGGAGCTGTGTCCGATCGATACAACTGGTTCAAACGGGAACAGCGCCGTTCGACCCAGGTTGGGTAGGCCCGGGGTTCCAGAGGTTCCTGGCGCGGGCCCCCTCTGGGCTCGCGCATGGCCCGCGCGCGCCGCGCCCAGCTGGGCGCGCAGGCAGGGTCTACCCCAATAGGGTCGTTGCCAGTTTTCGCCGGGTTTTTTCGGGCACGGGCACGGGCACGGGCACGTTTACCGGGGAAGCATCGATTTAGGGCGGCGCTGTGCAATGGTTGCCGAGGCATGAGAGTCGCCCTCAAATTGGTCCTGGCGACCGTGCTCGGGACCCTGGCGGTCTTGATCATTTTCGGGTGGCTGCGGGCGCGTCGTGAGGTCGAGCTGTTCGATTCCGACATGCGGCGCGACCATCTGCTGGTCGGCACGACCCTGGCGGTGTGCGTCGCCGATGAATGGCTGAACGCCGGCAAAGATCGGGCGCTGCAGCTCGTCAAGCAGGCCGATGAAGAGCGGCCGCACATGCGGCTCGGCTTCGTCCACCCCGACGGTACTCAAAGCGACGTCGCGCCGGGGCGGGCGGTGAAGCACGTGGTGGCCGACCACTTGGAGCACTTCGTGACGACCGAAGCGGACGACCCCGAAGACGAGTTTTTGGTCACGCGCGTCCCGGTGCACGGCCGGAACGGCGAGGTTTTGGGCGCGGTCGAAATCGCCGAGCGCCTGGGCATCCGCAACGATTTCATCCGCTCCAACGTGGTCGGCACGCTCGCCGCGACGCTGGCCATGGTCGGATTTTCCGGAATCGTGGTGTTGGGCATGGGCGTGTGGCTCGTCGGTAGACCCTTGAATTTGCTGGCGTCCAAGGCCCAGCGCATCGGCCAAGGCGACTTGAGCGGCCCGCTTTCGTTCCAACAGCGCGACGAGATCGGCCAGCTGGGTCACGAAGTGAACGCCATGTGCGAGCGGCTGGCGGAGGCGAATTCACGCAGCCGGGCCGAGACGACGGCCCGTATCGACGCCATGGAGCAGCTGCGTCACGCCGACCGGCTGATCACGGTCGGGCGCCTGGCCGCCGGCATTGCCCATGAGCTTGGCACGCCGCTCAACGTGATCGCAGGGCGGGTCAAGATGTTGCGCCGAGGCAACGTCGAGCCCGAGGCCAGCGCCGAGTACTTGGCCGCGGTCGCCGAGCAAGCCGAACGCATGACCGCCATCATCCGCCAGTTGCTGGATTTTGCGGGCCGTCGTGAGCCGCGGCCCACCGCGACCGACCTGCACGCCATCGCCCGCACGATCGCCCGGCTGGTCGAGCCCATCGCGCGCAAGCACACCGTCGAGGTGACGGTCAGCTCCGAAGGCGTGGCCATGGCCGTCGGTGATCCGGTCCAGCTCGAGCAGGTTTTGTCGAACCTGGTGGTCAACGGCATCCACGCTTGCCAAAGTGGTGGCAAAGTCCAGATCGCCTGTGGCACGGAAACTGCGTCTGCCGAGACCGCAGCGGGGACGAAACGAGCCTACCTGCGAGTTACCGACGACGGACACGGCATGGACGAATCCACCAAAGCCCGCATCTTCGAGCCCTTCTTCACCACCAAAGACATCGGCCAAGGCACCGGCCTGGGGCTGAGCGTCGCCCACGGCATCGTGCTCGAGAACGGCGGCAGCATCGCGGTGAGCAGTCAGGCCGGCCAGGGCAGCACGTTTTCGGTATTTTTGCCGGCGGTGGCCTCGTGAAGCCGCGCGCCTTGATCGTCGACGACGAGCGCGCCGAGTGCGAAATGTTCGCCGACGCGCTGCGCGACGCGGGCTTCGACCCCAGCTGGGACGTCAACCCGGTGACGGCGCTCACCCGGCTCGAAACCGAGCCGTTCGACGTCGTAGTCACGGACCTGAACATGCCTGGCCTCTCGGGCAGCGAGCTGTGCCTGCGCATCAAGGAGCAGAAGCCCCACTTGCCGGTGGTGGTGGTGACGGCGTTCGGCAGCATCGATTCGGCGGTGGTCGCGATGCGCGCGGGCGCGTACGACTTCGTCACCAAGCCGTTCGACGTCGACACGATTGGCTTGGTATTGAAGCGGGCGGTCGAGAACCACGAGCTGCGCGCCGAGGTCGACGCCCTGCGTCGCGTCGTCGATACGTCCCAGCGCTACGGCCTGCTGATCGGCTCCAGTGAGCCGATGCGGCGGCTGTACGGCACCATCGACCACCTGCGCAGCGGTGACTCCACGGTGCTGGTCACGGGCGAGTCGGGCACCGGTAAAGAGCTGGTGGCTCGCGAAATTCACGCTCGGGGCACGCGCAAAGACCGGCCTTTCGTGGCCGTGAGCTGCGCCGCCATGCCCGAGACGCTGCTGGAAAGTGAGCTGTTCGGCCACGAGCGCGGCGCCTTCACCGACGCCCGCTCGCGCCGCGATGGTCTGCTCGTCTCCGCCGAAGGCGGCACCTTGCTGCTCGACGAGATCGGCGACATGCCGCTGGCCCTCCAGGGCAAATTGCTGCGCGCCATCGAAGAGCGCACGGTGCGTGCGTTGGGGTCCAATCACGAAGTGCCGTTCGACGTGCGCATCATCGCCGCCACCAATCGTGATCTCGAAGCCGCGGTCGAGCAGGGCCGCTTCCGTGAAGATCTGTTCTACCGCGTCAACGTGATTCACCTCGAGCTGCCCCCGTTGCGTTCGCGCAGCGGGGACGTGCTCCTGCTGGCGCAGGCGTTCTTGGCCGAGCTGGCGGTGCGCAGCGGGCGACCGATCGCCAAGTTCAGCGCCGGCGCCGCCGAAAAGCTGGCCGCTTACGACTGGCCCGGTAACGTGCGCGAGCTCCGAAACTGCGTGGAGCGCGCGGTCACGCTCAGCCACTCGCCGCAGGTCGACGTTCAAGATTTGCCCCGTAAAGTCCGCGATTTTCAGCCGGGTCACGTGCTGATAGCGGGCGACGACCCGAGCGAGCTGTTGCCGCTCGAAGAGGTCGAACGCCGCTACATCGCGCGAGTGATCGCCGCCTGCGGCGGTAACAAGAGCAAAGCGGCGCGCATCTTGGGTATCGGTAGAAAGACCCTGTATCGGCACTTGGACGGCAGCGCGCCCCCGCCCGGGCTCGAAGACGAATGAAGCGCGCCGTCGGCTTGCTGCTGCTCTTGTTCGCGGTCTGGCTGCTGGCGTCGCCGGCAGCGCGTGTGCCGCGCCCGCCCGCCGCCGGCCCCGCGCTGTCTGCTCATGACGGCACGCGCGGCTCGGCCGTCGAGCACGTCGTGCCGCGACTGGCGCCGACACCGGTCTTGCGGGCTGCGCTTTGGGCCCGATTGCCCGCGGCGCCGCTCGCGCTACCGCGGCGGGCCGCGCGCTGGGGGCGCGGGGGCGTCATGCCTGCCCCCGATTTGCGCGCCGAGCTGCGGCGGGTGCAAACGCGTCGTCGCGTGCCGCGGCTCAGCGCCGAAGAGCCGCCCTGGTGTTGAACGGCGGCGCTCGAGCGCCGCGTTCCGCCTTCCAGTCGAATCTTTTGCGCCCTCGTGCGAGGGCATGGAGTCGTGTCATGACCGAAAAAGAAGCCGCACCGTCGGAGAAACCCGCGGCGCCGCTCGTGGTGAAGATGCACCAACCGCCGTCGATGCTGTGGTTCGTGGTTCCGCTCGGCTTGCTGCTGGCGTACGCGCTTTTCACGCGCTGACCGGCACTCGAGAGTGAGGCGCAGGCCGGGCTCACGAGGCCGGCGCCTCACTGCATTTGCAAGCGAGCTTGCCGTGCGCGGCTCCGGAGCTCCAAGAGCCGGCTACCTCTGCGCAGGCCGGCCCGGCATGCCAATGCATTCCTCGACGCCGAGCGTCGTCGTCTGCATCGTGCGCCGGAAATTGCCGTGCTCGCGCGTCGCCGGGCCCCACTCGAACGACACCGCGCCGAGCGTCGCGAGCTCGGGTGCTGCGCCCTTGGTCGTCGCCAAATGCCGGTTGGGCAGCAGATCATGCACGGGCGCGGCCAGCGCGTCGGCGTCGCTCAAGTGACCCGATGCGACCAAATCAGCCAAGACATCGTGTCCGATCGGCTCCAAGCGGACTCGCACCGTGACGCGCTCCGGCACTTGGGCGAGCTGGCCTTGGCCCGGATATTGGCGCACCGAGTGCCCTGCCACGAAGCCGGGTGAGAGCGGGTCGAGGCTGGTCGCGACCCCGAGCGTGCCTTCGCGCAGCTCGCTGGCTTCCCAAAACTGATGCACTTCGCCGCCCTCGGCGTCGTACAGCCGATCGCGCAGCAGCCATAGATCTGGATCTTCTAGGCTGGTAACGCCCTGGTCGTCCGCGACCACGCCGCTTTCGTAAAAAGGTACGTCGGCCGCCTCGGCGAACGCGCGAACCTCGACGAACCCACGGCGGTCTTGCGCGGCGCCGGTCGGAAAGTTGTGGCCGGCGGTCGCGTTGTCGAGCGTCACCCGCAGCGTGGCGTCACCCGTGAAGCGCTTCAACACGCAGACTTCGAGCCGCAAGGTCGAATCGAGCAGCCGGCGGAGCTCGGCGGCCTGCTGCTCGTTGCTGGCCCGGTCGAGCTCGGCATCACCGGTATCGGGAAAGGCGCCGCGCGCGACGTCGACACCGGCGAAGGTGTGGGCATGGCGCGAGCGCCGCGGCGCGCCATCGCCGAGGCCGTCGGCGATGGCTACGCCGCTGGTCGGTAACATATGGCAGCCGTTGCACGACAGCGCCGCGGTATCGTCGGCCGCTTGCGGTGGCGCAAAGATCGAGCCCTGCCACTGCTCGTACGTGCGCTCGAGCTTCAGCTCGGTGGGGCCGGGCGGCGATGGCACCGTGACGTCGTGGCAGCTGCCGCACAGCGCCGCGCTCTCGACCTTGGGGCTCGAGAACAGGTCCGAATATTCGGAGGCGTGCGCGCGGTTCGGTCGCGCGTCTTTGATGCCGCCGCGCAGGGTGGTGTCGCCGCTCAGGTGCAGCGGATTGTCGTGCGTGCCCAGGACGGCGTCGACGTTGTGGCAAAAGTAGCAGCTGATGCCCTGCAGCGGCTCGGGCACGTCCGCTAAGTTCAAGCCGTCCGTGGTGGCGCCTTCACGAAGCGCCAGCGGCGCGTGACAGCCCACGCAAAAGCTGCCCAAAGCGCCGTGCGTTTCTTCCTGGCCGCGGCGATTCATGGCCAGAAATACCGGATCTCGAGAGGCGTACGCGTGCATGCTGCCGGCCCACTCGCGGTAGTGATCGGAGTGGCAGCCGCGACACGTCTCGGGGTCGAGTAGCTGTTGGCGGTCGAGGCTGGGCTCCACGGCCTGCGTATCGTGCTCGGCGCAGCCGGCCACCGCCGCGGCCGTCAAGGCGCTCGCGCACACGACGAACAGCGTGCGCCCCATCATGCTCAGCGTTCGGCGATGCAAAAACGAAATGTGGTTTCGCTGGTTTCTTCACCCTCAGGGGTGACTCTCAGCGGTATTTCCCAAACCCCAGGCATGATGAGCTCGATCGGGGAGAGCTGGTATTCGCCCTCGCTCTGCTCTTCTACCACCACCTCGGCGCTGCCGTGTTGATGCTTGGGCATGTACGGGCTGGCGACCAGCTGCGCGCCCGACACCGCGGCGCCGTCGGCGTCGCGCAGCTGGAGCCACCAGACGTTGTCGCTGCGCACGACGGGCGGGGAGGGAGCGGCTTCGGCCAGCTCGACGGTGATGTTGCCGGGCACGGCCAGTTTGCTCATACCGGGCTCGAAGCTGTCGAATTCACCCGTGCATTCCTCGCCATCGTCGCCGGTCGCGGCGGGGGCGTCATGGGTGCCGCAACCGGCCAGCGCCAGCGCCGCTAGCAGCAGCGCCGCGCCGCGCCGACGCGTGGCCAGCCCGAGCCCAAGAAGCGCTAACACGGCCAAGCCCGAAGTATGGGCCGAGCCGGCGGCGCGACAACCACAGCCGGAGCGCTCGTGCTCGCTCGCGCTCGCGCCCGCGGGCGCCGTGCCGGCCGCGGTTGCGGAGCCGGACGACGTCGGCACGCCACCCTGACCGGTGACAGGTTCGCCAGCTCCACCGGTACCACCTGCGCCCCCGCGGCCTTCTCCGCCGGCTCCGCTCGCGTCGCGGCCGGCTGCGGCCGGGCACTCGGCGGCTCCGCCCGCCGCGGTGGCAAGGGTTTCACAATCGGTGCGGCCCCACGCTTCGCAGGTGCTTCGCCAATACTCGCCGCAACGCGCGCCGCTCGTACAAGCGGGGCAGTCGAGCGGTCCGTGCACGTCCAGCAACGACAGCAGCGGGGTCAATGTAGCGCTCACGTTTGCTTTCAAGTCGTCGGGCGCGGCGAACCCGAGCGCGAAGCCGCGCTGCGCTTGGCCGGTGCAGGCGTACACACCTTCGGGGCTCCAGGTCAGACAGCTGACGGGGCCGTCCAGCACTTTTTGGAAGCCGTCGGTACCGGCCTGCGCGCGATAAATGCCGAGCGCGTCGGCATCGACGACTCGCCCTCCACCCTCCACCGGATCACCGTAGCCGACCAACAGCTCCTGGCCATCCGGCGACAGCGCGAAGCCGAACAATTTGCCACCATGGCGGATCAGCTCCGAGAAAGTCTCACCGCCGTCGTTGGAGTACAACAGGGCGTCGCTAGCGGTGGGCAAGCCGAAATCAGGGTCGAATTTCCACAGATCGGTGCGCACGTACAGCGCGTCGGCGTTCGTTGGATCCACCGCGGCGATGAACGGCACTTCGTCGTTTTCGGCGTCGGTCGCCAGAGGCTTGGCCGTGTACGATTCTCCGCGGTCATCGGAGCGCAAGAGCACGCCCGCGTTGTTCGGTCCCCAGCCGCTCAAGTAGATGCGGTTGGGGTCACTGGGCGCGACGTCGACGGTGGCGACGAGCCGCAAGCTGTCGGGCAAAGGTGGGCCGAGGGCATGGAAGGTTTGTCCGTCGTCCTGTGATTCTTGGAGTTGATTGCTGGTCTTGCCGTTGGCGGTCGTGATCAACACGGCGATGACCGCGCCCGTAGCGTCGACGGTGAAGTCGGGCACGGCTTGTGATGGATTGCCGCCCAGGTGGCGCGCGAAGTCACACACGCCCGTGCTCGAGCGCTGCAAGGCGTTGAACGTGCTGGTCAGCAGCCCGCCATCGCTCGTGAGGGCGACCACCGGATCGGTCTGCTGACCCGGGTCCGCGAACGCGGCCTCACACACGTGAAACCAGCTTTGCCCGCGGTCTTGGGTCACGAGCAACCCGTAGGTCGCGGCCAGTACCAAATGCCTTGGATCTTGCGGGTCTTCGAGCAGCCGCTCCGCGCGCGGAAAGCGCCCGTTGGCGCGCGCGGCGTGCGGGTGCGCGAACGCCAGAGCGAGCGTGCAAACGCCGAGCGCGCGGGCCGAGGCGCTGCACCGTCGTGTCAGGGCCGTGCTCCTCGACGTCGCCTCGACACGAGCGCAAGGCTCAGCGCGAGCAACGCGGCCGCGGATCGTGACGGTGCGCCGCGCCTGGGGACGGCGCAGCCGCATCCGGAGTCAGTGCCCGGGGGTGCCACTCCTGCAACACTACCAGGGGCGCCGGGCGCGGATCCGGCCACGCCCACCGCGCCGCCAGTCGCCACCCCCGCAGCCCCGGCACTAGCAACGGGGGCTGCGCCAGTCCCCGCGCTGCCCGCGGAGCTGGTCACGCCCCCCGCAGCCCCAGCGTTACCGCCGCCGCCGCCATTGCCGCCCGCGCTGGCCCCGCCGTTGCCGGCGGCGCTGCTCATGCCGGCCATCCCCGCGCTCCCGCCGCTGCTCGCGCCACCGGGGCCAACTGCCGCGCCACAGCTAGTTTGATCTGGTCCGGGGGCGGTGAAGCTCGTGCCGTCCAAGCAGGTGAGCCCACCCGAAGCGCCGTCGAGCGTCACGAGCACCTCGGCTTTGTCCTGACTCACCGAGTTGACTTTAATCGTCACTCCGCCGGCCGGATCGACGAAGGATTGGCCGGCCGTGAGCCCGCCGTTGATCAAGTTGGCGTTGTTGCCCGCTTCGGGCGTTTGGTCCAAAAGGTAAACGTAGGGCGCGCCGCGAGCGCTGCCGTTGACGAGCTCGGGCCCAGCGTAGACCATCACCGAAGGGGCCAGGTTGCGTAGCCCGGCGTCCATGCCGCGCGGGGTGCGCAGCTCCACGTAGTAATGGGTGAGCGGGCTGCCCTGGCCTTGCCGATCCCCGCTCGACGGCGGCTGGCGCGACTTGGGCGCCTTGATCTGCAGCACCTGCACGCCGTCGCACGGCACTTCGAGCGGCAAGAGCGTGAGGGTGGCGGTGCTGCCGACTTTCACGCCGTTGCACTTGCTGAGCCAACCTTGCTGCACCTTGTGGAACGCCGAGGGGTGCCCGGCCCCGCGACCCATGAAGCTGATCGAGCTGCCGTATTCATGATGCGTGCAGGCGCTGGGATTATCCGGGAATGTCTCGGCGTCGGGGCAGGTCATGTACGGCTCGTGGGTCATGCCGAAGTTGTGGCCCAGCTCTTGTGAATAGCCGACCAGCTCGTGGAACGAATAGCTGGAGTAAACGGCGGGTTTGGAGGCGGTGCCTTCGTCGCCCCAGGTACCGCAGGTCGCCCCGGGCGGTATGTCCCCGTAGACCCAGAAGTAGTGATCGTACTCTTTGGGGTAGCCGTCGATGATGGCCGCCACCGCGGGGCCATTGGGCTGTTGCTGCTTCGGGCCGCAGCACTCGATCGGCAAGCATGTGTGCTCGGGCAACGTGTACGGCCCCAGCAGCTCGACGTCGATGTCCTGCATGCCGTACGAAATTTCGCGGTACATGGCGCGCAGTGAGCGGGCGTTGGTCATCAGTAAACCCGCGATCTCGGCTTTGTCGGGGGCCCCGCCGCCGATGTCGAACATCATGGCCGCGATCGTGCGTGTTGCCTTGACCGGCCCCATGATGAGCGGCTGCGGAGCGGAAGGAGCATTGCCTTCGAGCCCAAACAAGCCTTCGGGCTCGGCCTGCTGCGCAGAAGCATTGGGGCTCCAACTTGCCAGCAGCCCCAGCACCGCCAACATGGGCGCGCGCGTGCAGCTCCGCGCACGCGCCAAACTTCGCACCCCAATGGACTCGGTCGAGCTCCGCATGCTGGAAGGTGCTCCCGCCGCTCTTGAGTTGATCAGCTTTGTTCCACCCTGGTATCGATTTCATGGCGTGGAAGCTCGATTTTTCCAGGCCAGACGGTGTGTGATACGGATACGCGGTGAGCAGCGTGGTGGCAACCGACGGGCCAGCCTCGGCCGAAGTCATGCCGCCGACGCAGGCGGGGCCTACGCGCGCCAGTGAGTTCCTGCTCACCGGCGGCGCGACGTTGCTGTTGTTGCCGCTGTGTTGGTTGCTGCCGCGCGCGTTGGGTTTCGATCGAGCCGAGCTCACGGTCGGGTTTCTGACTTTCTACGGCGCCCACCTCATCAACGACCCGCACTTCGCCGTCACGTATCTGCTCTTCTATCGCGACGTGAAGGCGCGCCTTTGGGACGAGCAGGTGCCGGCCGCCCAACGGCTGCGCTATTTGTTGGCCGGCTTCGTGGCGCCGCTCGCGTTGCTGCTGTGGGGCGGAGCAGCTCTTTCCACCCATTCCGCTCGCTCGCTCGGCGCGCTCACGCAACTGATGTTCTTGCTGGTGGGTTGGCACTACGTGAAGCAAGGCTTCGGCGTCGTGACGGTGCTGTCAGCGCGCCGCGGCCAGAATTACGGCCCCGCGGAGCGTCGCATCTTACTCGCGCACTGCTGGGCGGGCTGGGCCTACGCCTGGGCGAGCCCCTTCGATCCGGGGCGCAGCGTCGAGGAGAAGGGCGTCATTTACCGCACGTGGATGCACCCGCATTGGCTCGAGCCGGTCACGCGGATCGCCTTCTTTCTCAGCGTGGCACCGCTCGTCTTCATGCTGGTGCGCAAGTGGCGTCGCGAAGCCAAGCTCGTGCTGGCGCCGCTCGCCGGCCTTTTGTGCTCGGTGTGGCTATGGACCGTGTACAGCGGCCTCGACCCGCTCTTCATGTACGTGATTCCGGCGTTGCACTCGCTGCAATACCTGTACTTCGTTTGGCTGCTCAAGCGTAACCAGGCGCGAGCCCACGAAGGACCGCCCAGCTTCGGCCGCCCAACGCGCGTGGTGGTCGGAGCCTGGGCTGCCGGCGCGATCGGGCTAGGGCTGGTGTTGTTTCACTTGCTGCCTTCGGCGCTCGACGGCGCTTTGGTCGATGCGCGCGCCGCTCGTTCGTCCGACTTGGGCCCCACGCCGTACTTTGCGGCCCTATTCGCGTTCGTGAACCTGCACCACTACTTCATGGACTTCGTCATCTGGCGGCGTGAAAATGCGGAAACGCAGTACCTGCGCCACCAGTAACGACGTTGAGCCGGATTGGAAAATTGATTCGAGCGACGTCGTGGGCGTGGAACTGCCCAAGCAACCGATAGGAATCGACCACGGCGTCATCGAAACCGGTTGGTAGCTGCACGGCGCTCAAAGGCTTCGGCCAATTCGCCAACAGCGGTAACGCCGACGCCGACGAGCGTGAGCTCGCGGCGTTCTTCGCCCACGTCGCCAAAGAGACGGCGTTCTTGGAGCAGACCGGCGAAGCGGGCCAGCCCTCGAATTCGGGGGATTTTCACGGTCGCGGCGCGATTCAGCTCACCGGGCAGGCCAACTACCGATCATCAACGGCGGCATCGAATGCCCCGGCTCCGCGCTGACTATTACAAAGCCAATTGCGGCAAGCTGAGCGTCTCGCCTGGTGACGAGTTGGTCTGTTGAGCTGCCAAGGTGCGGACCGTCGAGCTACGGCCGGCGCAAGTGGGCCTCGATGAATCTGGCGATCAGATCAGGGTGATCGATCTCTAGATCGTGGGTGGCATCGGGAATGACCTCGATCCGGGCATTGGGCAGGTTTTTCTGCAGCAAATGCCCGACGCGGGGCGGGGCGATCAAGTCGGCGTCGCCGTAAATGAGCAGCGTGGGGTGCGCGATGCGACCGAGCTCGGACGTCATGTCCGAGCGATCTTCCAAGAACCAGCTGGGCGCGTTCGGTTGCACGAGCCGGAAGCTGTCGCGCCAGTCGATGCCGCCGAGCGCCTCGACGTCGACGCCGCCCGACGTCGCTATCAACACCAACTTGCGGATTCGCGCAGGTTGCTCCAGCGCGATGCGCAAGGCGAGCACGCCGCCCATCGACATCGTGACCAGATCGAATTGCTCGGGCAGGGTCGCCAGCAGACGACGCTGCAAATCAGCCATGGTGTGCAAATTCGGATCGGGCGCCGCGCCACCCAGCCCCGGGTACTCGCACAGGTAGGTCGTGCGTCGGTGAGCCAGCCGCTCGCCGATCGGGCGAAGATGCTCCACCCGCCCGCCGGCGCCCGGAAAAAACACCAACGGCAATGTGGGGGCGATCGCGGGCATCGCGGCAATCCTGCCCTCGCGGCGTGAGGTTCGCCAGCTCTCTGGCGCCGAGGTATGGTCGCGCCATGCGGATTCTGTACGGCGTCGTCGGTGAGGGGATGGGGCATGCCACGCGCTCGGGCGTGATCTTGGACCACCTCACGCAGCAGCACGAAGTGCACGTGGTGGTGTCGGGCCGCGCGCGCGACTACTTGGCGCAGCGGTTCGAGAACGTGCACAAAATTTGGGGCCTGACCATTCAGTACGAGGGCAACTCGGTGCGCAAGCTCGGCACCCTGCTCGAAAACGTGAAGAACGCCGTCAAAGGCTTGCCCGAAAACGTCAAAGCGTACTTCGATTTGGTCGACGAATTTCGCCCGGACGTGGTCGTCAGTGACTTCGAGTCTTTCAGCTATTTGTACGCGACCAACCACATGTTGCCCTGCATCAGCGTCGACAACATGCAGATCATCAACCGCGCCAAGCACCCGCCCGAGCTACTGGCAGGCCACGAAAAGGAGCTCGAGCTCACCAAGAGCATCGTCAAGGCCAAGCTGCCCGGCTGCTTTCACTATCTGGTAGCGACGTTCTTCCACCCCGAGCTCCGCAAAGACCGCACGACGCTGCTGCCGTCCATCCTTCGGCCCGAAATTTTGGCCGCAAAGTCCGAGCCGGGTGAGCACCTGCTCGTCTATCAAACGTCGACCACCAACACCGAGCTCATGGGCGCGCTGCAAAAGAGCGGCTTGCCGTGCCGAGTGTACGGCGTGCGGCGCGGCATCAAGGCCGATGAGGTCGAAGGCAACCTCACGTTCCGCCCCTTCAGTGAGGCCGGCTTCATCGACGACTTGCGCACGGCGCGGGCCGTGGTGGCGGGCGGTGGCTACACTCTGATGAGCGAGGCCGTCTACCTGCGGAAACCGATGCTGTCGCTGCCGGTGCAGGGCCAATTCGAGCAAACTCTGAACGCCCTGTATTTGCAGCGACTGGGCTACGGACACCACGCCCAGGCCCTCGATTCCAAGACCTTGGAGAAATTCCTGGCCGACGTGCCGCGTTGCGCGGAAGCGCTGAAGGGCTACTCCCAAGATGGCAACCGCCTCATGTTCGAAGCCCTCGACGAGCAAATAGCCTTGGCGACCCGCAAAAAGTGATGCCTGATCCGGTCGACATCATTCATTGCGAAGTGTGTGAGCTGCCCCACCGGCGCGGCGTCGCGGTGTGTGAAGAGTGCAGCCACTTGCTGGGTACCGCGCCCAATTGGGGACAGTTGCGCGCCGACGTGGCCGTTGAACGCAACAAGGCGCTCGTCCTGTCGGCCGCGACTCTGTTCGCGGGCGTGACCATGATCACGCTCGTTGGTCGAGTCTCGCTCGCGATCGTCGTCGGCTCATGGTGTGGGCGCTCCACCACGCCCGCCGCTGGCGCGCGATCGCGAAACGCCTCGCGAAGCAGGCCAGCGCGGAGCTGCGCGGGGTAGGCGAGTGTTTGTCGGTCACCTGGTGAGGAGTGGAGCGCGAGCTCGCAGCGGTGTTGCCACGGTTGGCGCTCTCGCTCTGGTTTGGGCATCGGCTCTATGCGGCGTCGTCAAAGGGAGCAACACATGAGCGCGTTACTGCTCGGCGGGTTGGGTTGGGTTGGGAGGTCGGGCGCGCGTCTACGGCTACGAAGCTACTCCGCCCGCGGCGCGCCCCGGACGGTCAACGCTCATCGCGACCGCGGCGAACGCTGAACCGCATCGCTGGGAAAGGCGGCTGGCGTTCCGGCGAAGCGAAGGCGCGCCCACGTCCGCCACGACGTGCGGCGTGCGGTAATGGCTCGCGATGGACAACGCGTTCATTCATTGGCGAAACCGGGCACCGTTGTGAGGCGCGCGCCTTTCTGCAATTTCACCACGAACGCGCCTGGGAGCTCGGCGGCCCCGACACCGTTGAAAATTTGAGGGTGATGTGTCGAGCGCACAATCGACTGCTGGCCGACCGCGAGCTGGGCGCCGAGCACGTGGCCCGTGCCATCAAGCTCGCAGCCACGCGCGACTGATGGACGGCACCCTCGCAGCGCCGCCCGGCTCCAAACGCGCCGGGAGGCGCTCGTCCTCCCGGTCCGGTCTCGGTCTCGGTCTCGGTCTCGGTCTCGGTCTCGGTCTCGGTCTCGGTCTCGGTCTCGGTCTCGGTCTCGGTCTCGGTCTCGGTCTCGGTCTCGGTCTCGGTCTCGGTCTC
>Ga0164241_10002627_pt1 | contig 19051 bp, 20 predicted proteins | sample OricomyardsoilBY_FD_108780 | JGI IMG/M metagenome (GOLD analysis project Ga0164241, IMG submission 108780) | Backyard soil microbial communities from Emeryville, California, USA - Original compost - Back yard soil (BY) | ecosystem: Environmental > Terrestrial > Soil > Unclassified | place: USA... | reverse complement strand
GATCCTGCTAACCTGGAAGTTAATCTCGCTAACCCCAGATATTTGATTCTTGCCATGCTAAAAGCTTTCAAGAAGCGCCCGTCAGGCTTTATAAAAAAATTATTTTTAAACCGCTATTAAGAGCGCTCAACAAAATGGAAGATACTGTTAGCGTAATTATTCCCTGCTACAACCAGGGACACTATTTGCAGGATGCCATTGAATCCGTGGTGAATCAAACGTACAGCCACTGGGAATGCATCATTGTTGACGATGGTTCTTCAGATAATACAAAGGAAATTGCAAACAATTATACCCAAAGGGATGAAAGAATCCGGTATGTTTATAAATCAAACGGTGGATTATCGTCTGCAAGAAATAAGGGGCTTGAAAACGTGATTGGTAAATGGGTTCAGTTTTTGGATGCCGATGATTTATTAGATTCCGGAAAATTTTCGTGCCAGTTGCAGGCTGTTGCAGTAAACAAGGAAATAAGAGGTATTCTTATTTACAGTGATTATGATTTTGGAGCATCAGAAAATATTTTTGAAAATAGCAATAGAATGATTTCTAATCAATTCGGATCAGGCAATTATCTCCAGGAATTAATTGCCCGGTGGGAAACAGATTTAATTATTCCCTGTCATTGTTTTTTATTTAGCAGTGATTTTTTTTTAAAGGAAGGTATTCGCTTTGATGAAACATTTCCCAATCATGAAGATTTTGATTGCTGGCTCATGATCTTTTCTAAAAATCCTGAGGTGATATTTATTGACGAAATATTATGCCGTTACCGGTTAAGTGATCATTCCATGTCAGCCAACATGAAACTGATGGGAGAAGGATTTTTACAGGTATTAAATAAGCATCTGCAATTCAAATCCTATCCAGGTGAAATACATTCGTTATTGAAAAGAAAAAGGCTTGATGTATTGCAGCGTTATAAAAGATTTGACCTGATGACGCTGAAAGAAAAATTTGCTTCCGGGAAAGTATTGAGATCATACTATAGTCAGAGGATTTTAGGAATTCTTAAATTCAACCATTGATGCAAATCTGGAATATTCATTTAAATAAACGGGAAAGGATTGATTGCTTTTCCAGAGTAGAATGCAACAGGAAATAAATTCACCGGTCAATCTTTGTTCGAGCGACGAAAAGTATTTTAATTGTTTAAAATGGAATTATGAAGATCCTGAAATTAAAACTCAGTATTTTAGTTTTTTGTTTCAGAAAGGATGCAGCACCAATTTTTTGCTGAAGCCATTAAGGAAGCTAGAACCATGGGCCGGGTTTTATAAAGACCACAAGATAACCTTCTTTTTAGGCGAATTGCTGAGAGGATTAAAAAATCGGAAACTCCGTTCAAGCTTGCATCCGGTATATTTTTGCTGCGTTAATGAGTTTTCGGATAATTTTTTTCATTGGTTTACCGAAGCAATCCCGAAAATGATCTTTATAAAAGAACATTATAACCCAGCGGCAAAATTTTATATTCCATTCGGTTTAAAAGATTATCAAAGATTCACTCTTAAAATATGTGGTTTAGATTTTTACGAAGCAAAAAGTGAAGTGACCTTTTTTTATAAACTGAAAGCTGTTGAGAATCTTTATAAATATCCCGGTTATTATCATAAAGGTTTAATGAAAGAAACGGCCCGGTTAATGAAAAAAGGTTTTATTAAGGGCAATAGAAAGAGGAAAATTTACGTAACGAGGAAAAATGCTGCAAGAAGAAGAATTATTAATGAAGAGAATTTGGTTGACGTTTTATTAAAGAATGATTTTGAGATTTTCGATTTTGATTTAATAGATTTTGAAAAACAAGTTGAAATTTTAGTTGATACTGACCTCCTGGTTTCTTTGCACGGCGCTGCTTTGACGAATATGATATTTATGGGAGCGGGTTCCACCATCATCGAATTTTTACCAAAAGCAATTTATAACGACAAGTGCTACTTTATTTTAGCAGGAACTATGAATCATAATTATTATTACGTGTCGTGTAACATGAATGGCGTGAGCCATATCACTTCTGATTTCGTGGTGGATACTTTCGAGTTTGAAAAGGTATTAGCAAATGCTATAGCCGGCACATTTAAAAGGCTCTCGTCTTAATGAAAAAATTTACCAATAGGGTATTGCAGTTTACATCTTTTCCGATTATTGGCCGAAACAGAACAAAACGTTTTTTATTGAAATTATTTCAGGCTTTTAATTTAGACATACTCCAGGTAGCTCATAATGATATGGGAATAAACAACTATGGAAGTAATATCGAAACCGGGGAGGAGTTCTTCCTTAAAAAGCATTTACTTGAAAAGTTTAGGGATCAACCGATAACCATCTTTGATGTGGGAGCGAATGTGGGAGAATATAGTTTGCTATTGAACAAAATATTTCCTTTGGCAAAAATATATGCGTTTGAACCAAGTCCTGTTACTTGTGAAACTTTAAAAAATAAAACAACTTCAATAAATAATATCTATTCATTTTGTACCGGTCTGGGTGCAGCGCCATCCAAAATGGAAATATTTACTTATAAGAATGATAAGACCTCTGAACATGCCAGTATAATAAAAGACGTGATGGTTACGCTGCATAATTCTGATGATGTAGAAAGTTACCAGGTGGATATTATAAGCTTGGATAATTTTTGTGATTCTCATGCTATACAAAAGATTCACTTTTTAAAAATAGACACCGAAGGATTTGAATTGGAAGTGTTGAAAGGTGCGGTGAATCTTATTCATAATCATGCAATAGAAATAATTCAATTCGAGTTTAATGAAATGAACACTTTTTCGAAGGTTTTTCTTCGGGATTTTTATAACCTATTACCAAATTATATTTTTTTCAGGCTTGGAAAAGACAAATTAATTCCTTTGGGGAAGTACAATTCTTTAAACGAAATATTCAGATACCAGAATATTATTGCGCTTCAGAATTAGATTACAAAACAATTTAAAAAATTAATTGAAAATTTCTGTTATTATTCCAGTAAAGAACGGGGGAAAAACTTTGGAAAAATGTTTGTTATCGATAAAAAACCAAACAATCGAAAACATAGAAATAATTATTTTAGATTCTATGTCAACAGACGGTAGTAAAGAAATAGCTTTAATACAGCAAGTGAAAGTTATTCAAATTGCTGATGGTACTTTTAATCACGGGCTTACACGTAACATTGGTGCAAGGGTAGCTACCGGAGATTTTTTATTTTATACCGTTCAGGATGCATTTCTTTCTGAAAATAATATGCTGGAAAAAATGGTAAAGCATTTTGAAAATGAAAAAGTAATGGGCGTGTGTGGGCACCAGGCGGTGCCGCATGAGAAAGATAAAGATCCAATGCTATGGTACAAAAGATATAGTGAACCCCAGATACAAATTCGTGAGCTAAAAGATGTTGAAAATTTCAAAAATTCCAATCAGGAAGTTCAGAAATCTTTAATGGCCTGGGATGATGTGGTAGCCATGTATCGCAAAACGGCTTTATTGCAACAGCCATTTGTAGATACTCAATTTGCGGAAGACTGGATTTGGAGCAGGAGTGCTTTAATGAGAGGCTGGAAATTAATTTATGATCCTTCTTTGGTGGCGTATCATTACCATCATTCTGGCTACAGGTATGCATATAAAGTAGGTTATGCAGTGAATTATCACTTTTACAAATATTTCAATTTTAGGCCGCAGGTTCCGGATTTATTTACCCCGGTGGCGAAAACAATTTATCACCTGGGAAAGAACCGTGAATTAAAATTGAAAGAAAAATTGTATTGGGTTTCTCATAATTTTTTGAGCAAATTAGGAACGTTTAATTCTCACGTGAATTTCCTTATTCATAATTATTTTGGAGGATATGAATCTGTTGAAAAGCGATATAATAAAGTTTGTAAAAAAATTCCCCAGGGGAAAGTAAAAGATAATTAGGATTAGTTTACAGTTAACATGAGTAAGGTTGCGCTAATTATAATTTACAATCATCAATACAATAAAAATATTGAGATTGTAGAAAGGATTTACAAAGACAGGTTCAGTAATATTTATCACTTAGTGCCCTTTTACAACGGCGATAAAAAAAATGTAATCGCGGTATATGACAGCTCATATTATTTTCATGGTTATGTAGCGCAGGGCTATAAAAGCTATTTTAATGAAAATTATGATCATTATTTTTTTATAGGTGATGATCTTATGCTGAATCCCATAATTAATGAAAATAATTACCGCGAACATTTAAAACTAAAAGCTAATACCTGCTTTATCCCAAGGTTGTCTTCTTTAAATGAAAATCCGGCTTTCTGGAACGTTAACCTTGATACCTTAATATGGGAATTAGAAAGTCCGGGAGTAGAATCCAGAAGTTTGTTCCCAACTCACCAGGAAGCATTACAGTTACTTGGTAGGTTTGGTGTTGAAAATAAGCCAATGAAATTTGAACAAATATGGAAATCACCTGCATCATTTAAAGAATGGCATAAGAAAATTTTTGGTGAGAAATTCTACTTGTTGCGCCGGCTTAAATATAAGATTACCCATAAGGAATATTATAGTTTTTATCCACTGGTGAGAAGCTATTCCGATATTTTTGTGGTTAGTGCAGACTCAATAAAAATGTTTTGCCACTATTGTGGATTATTCGCGGCCAGCAGGTTATTTGTTGAGCTTGGATTACCGACAGCGTTAGTCTTCTCTGCAAAAGAAATTAATACTGAAAAAGACCTGGAATTGAAAGGCAGGGCGCTTTGGACTAAAGAAGATTTTAAAACATTGGACAAGTATGAATATAATCTTTCTACTTTATTCAATGATTTTCCGGCAGGCCAGCTTTATATGCACCCGGTAAAACTTTCAAAATGGAAAACGGATCTATGAAAAAAGCAATTGTGATCACTTCTATTTTTCATCCCACGGAAGCAGTGATCGCGTTTTCGAAAATGAATGATCACCAATTGATAGTGGTGGGAGATAAAATGACACCTGCTAACTGGAAATGTGAAAATGTAAAATATCTTTCGGTTAGCATGCAGGAAAAGCTGGATTTTGAAATAGCCCGCATATTACCATTCAATCATTATTGCAGAAAAATGCTGGGCTATCTTGAGGCTATTCAAAATGGCGCTGAGCTTATTATTGATACAGACGATGACAATATACCAAAAGACGATTGGAGGTTTCCTGAATTTGAAAATGAGTTCGCCTGCATAGCTGAAAAAAAAGGATTTATAAATATTTATCAATGGTTCACCTCTCAGAAGATTTGGCCAAGAGGATTGCCGTTGCAATTGATCAATACGCAATTTGATTTGGAATCATTGATGGAAACCCGGGATTGTAAAGTAGGTATTTGGCAGGGCCTGGCCGATGAAGATCCGGACGTAGACGCTATTTATCGGTTGACCTCGGATGAACGCTGTTATTTTAATGAATCTGCCCCGGTAGTTTTGGGAAAAGGAACTGTCTGCCCTTTCAACACACAAAATACGATGGTCCGAAAGGAATTATTTCCTTTATTGTATTTGCCTACTTATGTCACATTTAGATTTACAGATATTTTGCGTGGATTGGTGGCACAACCAATCATGTGGTTGTATGGTTACCAATTGGGTTTTACAAAAGCCACCGTTATACAAAAGAGAAACCCTCACGATTATATGAAGGATTTCATTTCAGAAATTCCTATGTATGAGCAAGGTGAAAAGGTTATCAGCCTCATATCAAATGCCATTCATGCATCAGAAACTATTGAAGAGAATCTACGAAATGCCTATAAGTCCTTATTAAAAGAAAATATTGTTTGTGAAAAAGAAATGGAAACATTAGAAGCGTGGTTAGCGGATATTAAAAAATCAGCCAATCGCAATCAATAAAATTTAATGAATGCGGAATACTAATTTTCTTTATTAATAATGCGTAGAAAAACAAAAAGAAAACTTATTGCCTATGGTTTAGTACTGGTAGCGCTTTTCATTTGCATAGAAATTTATCTTCGGGTGTATTGGGGATTTTGTGATAATGTATTAATGATGTACAGCCCACGTTATGAATACATTGAGCAGCCCAATCAAAAACGGTTCCGCTTCAGGGACCATATTTATTATAATAAATATTCAATGCGTTCCCCGGAAGTGGATTCCAGCGCACTTATCATTTTGGGTTTTGGCGATTCAATTATAAACGGCGGAGTAATGGTAGACCAGGACAGCCTTGCTACTATGTTGCTTTCAAAAGAGCTTACTGATAAGCTGTGTACGAAAGTGCAGGTATTAAATATAGGCGCAGGAAGCTGGGGCCCTGATAACGGTTTTGCCTATTTGAAAGAAAAAGGGGATTTTAATGCAAAAATGATTTTCCTGCTGGTAAGTTCACATGATGCTCACGATAATATGGACTTTACGCCGGTAATAGACAAGGTGAACCGCTATGAGTCCAAACAATACAAGCTCGCTACGGTAGAACTATTAGACAAGTATATTATTCCAAGAATATTTGAAGGGAAGGAAAAAGGAGAAATTTCCATTATTAAAAAAGGGAAAGATTTTAATAGTGGGTTTTTAAATTTTTACAATTACAGTAAACAAAGAAATATTCCATTTTTTATTTACCTGCACCCGGATAAAAATGAGCTGGCTGACCAAACGTATAGTTCGCAGGGGCAGATGATCATTGATTTTTGCAAACAATATGATATTCCCTGCATTCAATCGTTGCATTCCATACAGCCTGGTGATTATCGCGGCGTGATACACATGAATCATAGTGGCCAGCGGCATATAGCAGAAGACCTTTTTCCGGAAATATTATCCATGATTAATCAAAAAGACAGTTTGTAATAATGAGCATGGAAACTCCTTTGGTAAGTGTTTTGATGACGGCTTATAACCGTGAAAAGTATATTGCGGAAGCTATTGAAAGCGTGCTGGCTTCTACTTATACTAATTTTGAATTGATAATTGTAGATGATGGTTCTACAGATAATACGGTGAAGATTGCGAATGACTATGCCACTAAAGATGAAAGGATAAAAGTGTATCTGAATGAAAAAAATTTAGGGCAATTTCCAAACAGAAACAAAGCAGCGACCTATGCCAAAGGCGAGTTGTTAAAATATTTTGACTCTGACGATATCATGTATAATAATTGTTTAGAGGTCTCACTGGCAGCGATGAAAAAATTTCCAAGAGCGGCTGCAGGCTGCGAACATAAAGCAAGTTCAGAAAACTTACCTGTTTGTTATAGTCCCAGAGACCTTTATATCAACCATTATTGCAAAGGAAATCCTTTATTATTTACTGGGCCAACAGATACAATAATCAGAAAAAAAATTTTTGAAGAAATTGGCGGATTTGATGAAAAAATTGGGATATTGGCTGATACATTATTTTTATTAACATTAGCCGCAAATTATAATATCGTAGGATATAAAACAGATTTGACTTTTTACAGAGTTCATGATCAGCAAGTAGCTGTTGGCCAAGCGGATTGGTCATCTATGTTAATTGAACGACATACAATAAATGAAAGGGTGTTAACAAGTAACCATTGCCCCTTTAATCAAAAAGAAAGATTGAAAATAAGAAGAAACCTAAAAAATATTTTGATGAGAAATTTATTTAAACATTCGCTCCAAAATAAATTTAATGAGGTGAAGAAGGTTTATAATTCGACAGATTTAAGTTTTAAAGATTGCTTTTTAAGCTTATTTCCAAATCAAAAATATCAGCTTTAAAAGAATCATGAATTCAATAAAGGGAATATTTAGTAAAATAACAGGCTATTGGTTGCACAAAAAGAGATATTTACCAATTGGCTTTAGTTTAGAATTTGATGTAAAGGACAAAATTAAATACGGGAAAATTGAGGTAATATTTGATATCGGAGCTAACATTGGTCAGTCTTACATTTATTTTAGGAACATTTTTAGTGAGGCAAAAATATATTCGTTTGAGCCATTAATTCTTCCTTTGAAGAATTAAGCAACAATGTGAAGAAAGATAAAAATTGTGTAATAGAAAATATTGCATTTGGTGAAAGCAATGGGGAGATTGTCGTTAAACTGTTTGATAATAATTCACCAATCAATTCTCTCAGAAATGATTTAATGAATCCAGAACTAGATGCAGTTTCGCAAAAAGTAAAGGTTCAAAAATTGGATGACTATTGTTTTGATTCAAATATTTCTCATATTGATTTACTAAAAATTGATGCTGAAGGATATGAATTATTGATTTTAGAAGGGAGCAATTCTATGTTAAAACAGGAAAATATCGGAATGATATACTGTGAAACTGGTTTTATTGATAAGGATAAAAGGCACGTCAAATTTGATGTATTACTTAACCTCCTTGAAAAAACATGGATTTATTTTTTTTGGTCTTTATGATTTGAGTATTGATTCTTTTTACTTTGGAGATTATTATGGTAATGCTTTATTTGTTCACAACTCAAAGATAAATTCGCGAAGTGAATCGAAAGCACATTAATAAGATCTTAAATTTATTTCCGGTAAGTTCCGTTTATATTGGTTCACCAAGATATTCGGATACAACAAAAGATCATTTAAATAAAGAACAGGAGAGTATCCAATTTTTGGAAAACGAAGAGGCTGGCTATTTAAATAAAATCCCCTTTTTTTTTTCAAAGATGAAACATGTTAAAGATTTCCAACTCTACGTCGCAAAATTGAAAAATGCAAGGGTATGGGGTAGAAACGGTGCTGTTGTAACATCAAATGATACGTTTCTAGAAGATGTTTCCTATGAATTCGGTGCTGGTAATAAAGAGGATCATTCTATATTCTACACAATTAAGCAAAATAAAGTAGCTGAACATCCTAATGTGGCAGCGGTTATAAGTCACCCAGGTGCATATGTTTATTACCACTGGATGCTTGATATTTTACCTCGAATTGGCTTGCTAAGACAATTTTGCAATTTAGAAGATATCGAATTCTTTGTTTGTGATTATAATGAATTATCATTTCAACAAGAATCTTTTGAGCGTTTAGGAATTAATACTGAAAAAATAATTAAGAGTAATGATAACTGGCATTTTCATGCGAGATTTAAGCATTTACTTTTACCATCACTCGCAGGCTATCACGATCAACCGAATTTATTTCAAATAAATTTTTTGCGTAAACTTTTTAAAGCAAATATTAGTGACCGGCTACCATTCAGGAAGATTTATATTTCCAGGAAAAATACAGGACGCCGGCATATTGTAAATGAAAGTGCTATAATTTCCGAAATTGCGAATCACGGATTTGAAACTATATATTGTGAAGATTTAAGCATTGCACTACAGGTAAAAATATTTTCAGAATCTTTGATTATAATCGGCCCACATGGAAGCGCCTTTTCAAATATCGTTTTCTGCAAAACGGGAACGACGATTATTGATATTTTTAATACTTCTCAGGTCAACGCCTGCTTTTGGATTATATCTCATCTTTGCAATTTGGATTACAATTATTTGGTTGGTAAACCAGTACCTATTGATGACAATTTTAAAAACGATAATATAGTTATAGACATTGAAACATTCAATGAATTGTTAAGGTCTGTCATGGCAGGAAAACAGTAAAATTCTTCTATTTGTATCGAACCAAATTCTTCTAATGAAAGCTTATATCTCCCAGCCATTAGTATCAATAATTATTACTTTGTACAATAGTGAGAAATATATAGTTGATTCTCTCCAAAGCATACTTAATCAATCCTATGATAATTTAGAGATTATTATTGTTAATGACGGATCTACTGATAATGGCCCGTTACTGGTAGAAAAATTAATGAAGGAGGATTCCAGAATATTATTATTTAATCAATCCAACAAGGGACAATGTGCGGCTTCAAATTATGGTTTCAAACAATCAAAAGGAGACTATATTAAATTTTTTGATTCAGATGATATATTAAGCAGCAATACTGTCTATAGCCAAGTGTGTGTCTTGCAGGGAAAAACTGAATTGGATGGAAGTTATATTGACTATATCAGATTTTACGATGATGACCTCAGTACAATAAACAGAAAGGCGCTTCCCGCATTAATTAACTATGATTGCACTCCAATAGAATATATTAAATTTCACGGTAGCCCACAAATGTATAATAATGCTTTATGGTTATTTCATCGTAAAGTATTTGAAAGGGGAGGCCTTTGGGATGAGCGTCTTTCGGTGAATAACGATGGTGAATTTTTTCCGCGATTGTTGCAATATGTTAATAGGCTTTATTATGCTCCTGGCAATAAATTATACTACAGAACCAATTTTAAAAGCGGTTCATTATCTCAAAAAGTAAGCAAAAAGGGTGTTGAATCAGCGTTGATGTCAGTGGATTTGATGGCGCAATATGTAAGAGGAATGGAAAAATCAGAGATGATAGAGCGGATTATTGCTCAATCATACGTCCAGGTGTTGGGAATGTCTTTTCCTGCCTATCCAAAAATAACCGGCGAAATTGAAAGCAGGCTCAAAAAATTTGATAGATCGTTTTATTCATTTTCTGAAACAGGCAAATTATATAATGTGTTTCAAAAATTGTTTGGATGGAAATTAGCCAAAAGGTTGCAGATATTTTATTATCGTTATAAGTATACTTAGGATTTAATTTTGCAACCTTTGCCTAAAATACTATTTCTTACTACCCACAACCTCGCAACCAATCCACGCCTCGTTAAAGAAATAAAACTGGTGCTTCAGCATAATTACGAAGTAGAAGTGATTTGTTATATTTTCAGAAACTGGAGTTATGAAATGAACTTTAAAATGTTACAGGAATTTCAAAACCAGGGCGTAAAATTCCATTGTATTGAGGCTGGAAAAAAAAATATCCTTCAATGGTTTATTTCTGTTTCAAAAGAAAAATCGGCAAGGCTCCTTTCTAAAATAGTACCATTAAAAAATGCAGCTTTGGCAAATGCAGTTTCGAGAAGAAATGTTGGTTTACTGGCAGCAGTCACTAAAATTACTTCTGCAAATTGGGTTATTGGTCATAACCCAGGGGCATTATGGGCTACACGATACGCAGGTAAAAGATTGAAATGTAAAATGGGTTTTGATGTGGAAGATTATCATCCCGGTGAGGGAAATGATAAGCATTTACAAGGGCTTACCAAAAAGCTCATGCAGCAAGTGCTACCGAAAATGGATTATGTTTCTTTTTCAGCGCCTTTGATAATGGAAGCCGTGAAGAAGGATTTAAATTGCAGTAATGCCAATTGGTTTACGATTTTAAATTATTCCCCCGCTGATGAATTTGCAACGCCCGAGACCATAATATCCGGGCCATTAAAATTAGTTTGGTTCTCTCAGAATATTAATATCGGAAGGGGGCTGCAATTGATGCTTTCTTCTGTACAATCTAATTCCGGAAGAGTTGAACTCCACTTATATGGAAATGTAAATCCGGATTTTAAAAAGAATTATTTGGAAGGAATAAATAATATTTTTTTGCATGGTGCGCTTTTTCAAAAGCAATTACACCGGGAATTGGCTTTGTATGACGTAGGTTTAGCGCTGGAGCCGGCAGGAGATAAAAATAATGACCTTGCAATTTCCAATAAAATATTAGCGTATTTACAATCGGGGCTTTATGTGATAGCTACCAACACGAATGGGCAACATTCTTTTATGGAATCTTTTCCAGGGATCGGAATTTGTTTTGATTATAGGAAAAATAATTCTGATGAAATTCTGGAAGAGATTTTGAATAATATGGATTCTATAAGAAACAATCACAAAGAACGATTCGAAAAATTTAAAGGCAATAATTGGGAAACTGAATCATTGATGCTAATAAAAACAATAGATTCTATTAAGCCACATTGATGGAAATTCAAAATATAAAAGACAAAAGCTATCACAATACCGGAAACAGCGACGTTTTAAAATTGCTGTCAAAGTGTGGAACAGTTCTGGATATAGTGGCATTACCAAACCTGTTTCATTATATATCAAGATTTGAATTAATGAAAGGGAATGTCAATTATACTTCCGCCGGAATTTGGGACAATACGCATTTTAAATGGTACACTTTTTCAACAGGTAGGGTACTATTAGAGAAGAATGGCTTTGAAATTATAAACGCAACGGTGACAGGCAGCCTCCCTGGAAATTCCTTTTTTTCTAAGATATTATCGAAAAAAATGTTTTTAAAATTGTATAATGAATTAAAAAAATTTTCTCCTGGTTTATTTGGATATCAATTGTTTTATACCGCAAGAGCAATTAAAGAATGAAAAAGATTCTGATTATTTCGCCTCATTTTCCTCCATCCAATCTTGCAGGAGTACACAGGCCGCGCTTGTTTGCGCAACACTTGCCTGAATTTGGTTGGGAACCTGTGGTATTAACGGTGGATGAAAAGTATTATGAGGAAACACCTGATTGGAATTTGGTAAAGCTATTGCCGCCCGGTTTAAGGATCGAAAAAGTAAAAGCATTTAAAAATACCGAACCGCGGTTGATCGGTGACATTGGGTTACGGGCTTTTTTTCAATTGTATAAAAGAGCAAAGCAATTAATTCAAAAAGAGCAAATTGATTTTCTATATATTTCTATTCCATCTTTTTACTGTGCCTTGTTGGGGCGCTGGCTTCATAGCAGTACCGGCATAAAATATGGCATTGACTATATTGATCCCTGGGTACATCAATTTCCCGGAAGGGACAAAATGTTGAGTCGCCATTGGTTCAGTACTAAAATGGCAAAACTTTTAGAACCGATAGCCATTAAAAAAGCTTCCTTAATTACTGGCGTGGCAGAAGGATATTATAAGCCGGTATTTGAACGTAATCCGCATTTAAAAGAACAGGTGGTTTGCGGAGCAATGCCTTATGGAGGAGAAGAAAAGGATCACGCTATGGTAACCGAAATAGACATTAAACCGTATTTGTTTCAACCGAAAGCAGGTAAACTACAATTCGTTTATGCCGGGGCGATGTTACCAAGGGCCTATCATCCCCTGGAAGCTATTTTTGAATCAATAGCTGCCAACCGGGAGCAATTTAAAGAGATTGAATTTCATTTTATTGGCACAGGTAGCCGTGCAAATGATGCGGAAAGTTATAACATAAAAGCACTGGCAGTAAAATATGGATTGTGGCAATCAGTGGTCTTTGAATATCCTGCAAGAATTCCTTACCTCGATGTATTAAGCCATTTAGAAATTGCAAAAGCAGTTTTTATTTTGGGAAGCACTGAACCGCATTATACACCCAGCAAAACGTACCAGGGAGTGTTGAGCAAAAAGCCATTAATGGCAATTTTACATAAAGAAAGTACTGCCGTAAATGTGATACGCGAATCCCGTGCAGGAATGGTTTTAGATTTTGATGGAGAAAAGGAGGTAGGGTTAATCGAAAATCGTTTTGGCCCTTTTTTTAAAGAATTTCTTCATTTTTTTGAACACTTCAATCCTGCACAGGTTGACCTGCAAATTTTTGAACAATATTCGGCAAAAAATGTAACATGTCAACTCGCACTTTTATTGAATAATATCTTATTGGGATAGTTTGGTAATAATTCCTCGCTTTTTACAAACGCAGCATTTCGTAAAATCTTTGATTCGATATTAAAATTTATGAAATCCAAACTGAATGTTTTAATTATTCATTATAAAAACTTAGGATTGTTAAATCTTGTTTTTTATATACTGCAAAGAATTTTTAAACGCAAAAATAAAGTGATTAAAGTATCGGTCCCTGGATGCCAGTATCCAATTTTTTTAAGAAACAATTCAAGCGATACTCAAATTTTTACACAGCTATTTTTACGAGAGGAGCTGAAAGTGAATTTAGAATGTTATCCTAAAACCATTATTGATGGCGGCGCAAACATCGGTTTAGCCACAGTTTATCTTAAAAACCGATATCCTGATGCTTCTGTTTACTCAATAGAACCAGATAAGTCAAATTTCGAAATTTTGTTAATGAATACAAAGAGATATGAAAACATCATTTGTTATAATAATGGAATATGGAATAAAAATGCAAATTTAATAATTGAAAATAAAGAGGCTGGTAGCGAGTCATTTATTGTAAGAGAGATTTTTGATAAAGAAATTAATGGTGGAGATGTGATACCGGCGATAACAATTGGTGATATTGTAAGTAAAAATAGAATTGATAACATAGGACTTTTAAAATTAGATATTGAAGGCAGTGAAGCAAAGGTGTTCGCCGATAATTTTAAAGAATGGATTAAAATAACGGATAATATTTTGGTTGAAATACATAATTGGATAAATAAGGATGCAAATAAAATAGTAATGGCTGCTTTAGATGAAGTTTATAATTATAAAATGGCAGGAGAATATTATTTTTTCACCAAAAATATTGATCATTCAAACAAATCAATTAAATGTTAGCTTTTGTTGTACCTATCAAATCTAAAGTTGTTTGTAAGGATTGGGATTATGAATTGAAATTATTGGAACGTACTGCCAGATCTATTTGCAATCAGACAAATAGCTATTTCAAAATGATTATTGTTCATAATGAAAAACCAAAGATTAATTTCAATCACGAAAATATTATTTATGTAGATTTTCCATATCCATTTGTTACAGCAGATAGAATTGAAGATTTCGATTCTTATGTTCAAAAGCATTATAATAAAGAGTATGCTGAAAAAATGCTGGATAAAGGAAAGAAAATTTCATTTGGTTGCAAAATAGCGAAGCAGTATGATTGCAGTTACATAATGGCAGTAGATAGTGATGATCTTGTATCAAATAAATTAGCTGAATATGTTAATCAACATGAAGGATCGGATAACACAGGATGGCGTATCAAAAAGGGATTTGTTTATGAAGAAGGAAGTTTTCATGTCACAAAAAATAAAAAGATCTTTGGGATAAACGGAAGCACTCATATTATTAATTCTAAAATTATTACAATTCCTGACTTTGAAAGAAATATTTTTTGGAATTTTAATTTGTTTGAGGCGCATGGTTATACAAGGCAACGCCTAAAAGACTATAATAAGGTAGAATTGCAAGAAATTGAATTTAATGGGATCATTTATGTGGTTCACAAAAATAATTATTCAAATATTAAAAAAATAACCTCGGACTTAACTCTAAAAAATGTTATCAAAAAAATTATCAGGGGTAAGTTGATCACAAAGAAATTATCTATGGAGTTTGGACTATATAAAATCAGGTAATTCAGGACATGAATTCTGCAATATCAGTTGTTGTACCAGTATATAACGGGGGTGATTACCTAAAACTTTCTATAGAAAGTGTTCTTAAGCAGGACTATGCGAATTTTGAAATGTTAATCATTGATGATTGCTCTACAGATAATAGTCTTGAATATTTGCAAAGCATTGAAGATGCCAGAATAACTTTATATCGTAACAAAGAGAACCGTGGGTTATTTTTCAATATAAATTTTTTAATAAAAGAAAGTAGCTCCTCATTAATTAAACTGTGGGCACAGGATGATATTATGTATTCGGATTGTCTTAGCAGCTTTGTTGCTTTCCATAATCAATATCCTTGTATCGGTTTTAGTTATAGTGGTAGGGATATGATTGATGAGGAAGGAGTGGTTAAAGAAAATAATGTAGTGGATAACACCCCAACCATTATTTCAACAGCTTTGCATGCAAAAATTGCCTATTACACGGGTTCTATTGCAGGCAATATTGCGAACGTCTGTATTAATAAAAAAGCATTAGATAAAGTAGGTTTATTTAATGAAGACATGAAAATATCCGCCGATTTTGACATGTGGGTGCGATTGGCCAAAGAGCACGAGACAGGTTTTATCAGGGAAAAATTAATCCAACTCAGGGAACACGACAAGCAGTTGAGCAGGAATGAAAAATATTATATCAATCATGTAAAGGAAGATTTGCAAGTATTTCGATTCCTGGATAGTTATGTGAGTGCTGAACAAAGAAAGGAAGGGCATAAAGTGATGAGAAAAAAAAAATTAATTTTTTATTATACGCTGATGATCAAAAGTCTTTTAAAAGGCGACGTTAAAACAGCTAAAGAGTATTTTAAAGTAATTTCAAAGTATGAAAATTTCCCCCGGTTGACTTTTAGCTTTATTACTTCAAAAATGTTTAAAAAGTAATATTGAAAAAGCTGGCTATCATAACAACGCATCCGATTCAATACAATGCACCTTTGTTCCAACTTCTGAATGAAAGAGGAAATTCTCAAATTAAAGTTTTCTATACGTGGGGCAAACAGGTGGCAGAAGAAAAATACGATCCCGGCTTTGGCAAAAATATTGGATGGGACATTCCCCTGTTGGAAGGTTATGAATATGAATGGGTAGAAAATATTTCCAAAGAGCCGGGTTCGCATCATTTTAAAGGGATTGACAATCCCCGCCTAGTAGGCTCAATTGAAAGCTGGAATGCGGATGCGTTATTGGTATATGGATGGAGCTTTAAAAGCCACTTAAAAGCCATGCGCCATTTTTATGGAAAAATCTCTGTTTTTTTTAGAGGAGACTCAGTGGTGCTTTCAACAAGCAACAGCTTGAAAAATAAGATTAAAAGTATTTTTCTAAAATGGGTATATAGTCACATAGATAAAGCACTTTATGCAGGAACGAGGAATAAAGAGTATTATCTAAAATATGGTTTGCGTGCTGATCAATTGATTTTTTGCCCTCATGCCATAGATAATGATCGTTTTATGGAAGACTCAATCTATTCCGGAAAAGCAACAAAATGGAAATCGGAATTACATGTGCCTTCACTGTCAACCGGGTTTTTGTATGCGGGTAAATTAGACGAAAATAAGAATGTGCGTTTGTTGTTGGAAACATTTGTAAAAGTCTCGGGGAACAATTACCTGGTTATTGCCGGAAATGGAATATTAGAAAATGAATTAAAAAATTCCTTTTCATCTTACCACAATATTTATTTCCTGCCCTTTCAAAATCAGCAAACGATGCCGGTCTTATACAGGATGGCGGATGTATTTGTTCTTCCTTCCAAGACTGAGACCTGGGGCTTGGGTATCAATGAGGCAATGGCCTGTGGAAGGGCCTTACTGGTAAGTGATAATTGCGGAGCTGCGACAGACCTGGTGAGGGAAGGAGTAAACGGGTACACTTTTCAATCAGAAAATGCGCAAGATCTTTATAGTAAAATATTGATGCTATCACAACAAAAAGATGATTTGAGGAACATGGGAGCATCTTCACTTGATATCGTGAATGAATGGAATTACGAAAAAGATTGCAAAGCAATTGAATCTTCATTAATTTGAAACAAAGAAGAATATATTTTGATAGCGGCGCGCAGGGATTGTTATTGCTGTTGATGCTTAGCCAGCTTTTTTTTAACAATGCCATTTATCTCACTATCGGTGCGCTTGTTTTTGGCTTTATGATAAACCGTCTCCAGATCCCCTATAAGCCATCCATATTCACAATCATTTTTTTATATCATTTTGTACAGATATCTGCCTGGGTCTGGATGGTGAATTATATGGGGGTGGATATCAATTTTAAATCACCACATTCGGGCCTGGCTGTATTGCTCGCCTATCTTGGGCTCATCGTGTTGCTCGGCCCTGTGATCTATTTTAATGATAAACTGCCAAATGTATCCTTTGCAGTTCTGAAAAAGCATGCTGATAAGTTATCGATCCAAAAAACTTTTATTGCATATGTGGTTGCGTTTTTTTCTATGAATGCGTTGGGAGCGGCAGCCTTTGCCTTTGCGGGATTGACTCAAATTATTTTTAGCCTCGTGAATATAAAGTGGTTTTTCTTTTTACTTTTTGGATTCCAGGTGATTATTAAAAAGAAAATGGTCAGAGAGTTTGTAATTTTTGTGGGTATCGAGTTTGGATTAGGTTTTTTCAGCTTTTTCTCTGATTTTAAAACCGTATTTTTTTTCCTTGCCTGTCTCTTTCTTACTTTCCTTGTAAAAGTCTCGTTAAAGCAACTCTCCGTGTCAGTGATAGGGTTAATATTTATCACATTTATGGGCATCACCTGGACTGCGGTTAAAGGCGATTACCGCAGTTTTCTAAACCAGGGAAGCCGGACACAAACAGTGCGGGTATCGCAGTCTGAAGCCTTCGATAAATTGCTTGAATTATCCGAACAGGAAAAGGATACTTCGGCAGCTATTTCTTTTTTTGAACGAATCCAATATACCTGGCACATAGCTAAATCTATGGATCATGTTCCTTCTGTTGTTCCCTACCAGGATGGGGCTAACTGGTGGGAATCTATTTCATTTGCACTTACTCCACGGTTTTTCAATCCAGATAAGCCGAAATACGAGGCCTCAAAAAAAGCAACAAAATATACCGGTATTGGATACCTCGGCGCCAGGTCCGGTGTATCCTTCAGTTTGGGTTATTTTGCTGATGGTTATGTTGACTTTGGCTATTTTGGAATGTTCATTCCTTTATTTTTTATCGGATTGGCATACGGTATTAGCTATTTTTATTTTTTAAAAAATTCGTCCACTAATTTGATTTTTAATTATGCGGTAGTAGGTGCGTTATTCATGGAATTTTCCGCATTAGAAATGGATAGCACCTATTTTACCGGAAGATTTTTTTCCGATCTGTTGACTTTTTTTATGCTTCGTTTATTTCTTTTTCCGTGGCTTATAAAATACCTGGCCAATGAGGAAGATTTAACTGTGAATAACAACAAAGGAAAGTGAATACAATAAACCAAAAAGGCACGAAAGAAAAAAGGTTTTCGTGTAATCGTTCATTAATTTCTTGTCAGGTTAAATAATAAACCAATCTGCCTGCCGGCAAAGCCAGGCAAACACTTAATATTTCTATTCGTGAAGCAACTATTTTTATTTTTCCTCGTTTTATTTTCCTTAAATACATCAGCCACATCGGTTACTAAGGACACCACTATTTCCGGCACCTGGGATTTGCACGGAAAGATCTTACAGGTATCAGCAAAGATCAGCGGCGACGGCATTATTAAAAATGCATTGATCGAAGCAAACCCTTTTATACAAATATTTGACAACACCATCACTTTATCCGGGTGCAGGGCAAGAGAATTTTCCGCCATGTGGTACGGCGCTTCAACGGCTAACCGTGATAAT
>Ga0164241_10002626_pt1 | contig 19057 bp, 19 predicted proteins | sample OricomyardsoilBY_FD_108780 | JGI IMG/M metagenome (GOLD analysis project Ga0164241, IMG submission 108780) | Backyard soil microbial communities from Emeryville, California, USA - Original compost - Back yard soil (BY) | ecosystem: Environmental > Terrestrial > Soil > Unclassified | place: USA... | reverse complement strand
TGCCGCCCTACTTGTTTCGCAACGTTACATTATCCCCATTTCACATGAAATTCATCGTAGCCATCATCAAGCCGTTCAAACTCGAGGAAGTAAAACAGGCGCTGGCCGAAATCGGTGTCGAAGGCATGACCGTGACCGAAGTCACGGGCTTCGGCCGCCAGAAGGGTCACCCTGAGAGCTACCGCGGCAGCGAATACACCGTGGATTTTCTCCCGAAAATCAAGGTCGAAACCGTCGTGGCGGACAATCAGGTGAAAGCCGCCGTGGATGCCATCATCAAAGCCGCCAAGACCGGCAAGATCGGCGACGGCAAGGTGTTTGTCATCGCCATCGAGGAAGCCGTCCGCATCCGCACCGACGAGCGCGGCGATAATGCGGTGTGATTTCTTACCGCTAATCGGCGCTGATCGGCGCTAATCAAAAAGGACGGGCAAAGTTGCCCGTCTTTTTTTTGTTCCGGCATCAGCGTAGATTAGCGCCGATTAGCGGTTAAACCCGGAAAATCTTCCGCCGCCAGCCGCCGCAGTTCCGCCGCGTAACCCGCGCGGAAATCGGGAAACTGAAACGCATAGTTTAATTCGCCCCGCAATTTCGCATTGCTCACGCGCTTGTTCGTCGCGCCGCGTTTGCGGATAATTTCCGCATCCGCCAAAATTTCCGGCGGCAGGGGCCGGTTCAGTTCCGCCGCCAGCCATTCAAAAAAGTTCAACTGGCTCACCGGCTCGTCGTCCACGGCGTTGTAAATTTCTCCGGGCAAACCGCGTGCCAGCGCGGCGATGATGACGCCGATCAAATCAGCCCGGTGAATCATGTTCAGCATCCGCGAGCCGTCGCCCTCAATCCGTGCGTCGCCGCGCAGAAACTGCTTGAACCAATGCCCGCGGCCCGGCCCGTAAATGCCCGCCACCCGCAAAATCACCGCCGGAAATTTCCTTGCCCGCGCGGCGGACAGCAGAAAATTTTCCGTTTCCCTCAAAACTTTGGCCGTGTCCGCGTCCGGTTCCGCCGGTGAAATTTCCGTCACGATGGAACCGTCGTTTTGCGCGTAAACGCTGGTGCTGCTGGTATAGACGAATTTTTTCAACGGCGCGTCCGCGAGCCAGTTGACGAGATTGCGATTGCCTTCCAGATAAACCCGCCGGTAAGCCTCCGCCCCGCCGCCGCCGGACGCCGAACAATTCACCACCCAGTCAAAATCGCGCGGCAGTTGGGCGAGCGTTTCCGGCTGCGTGATGTCCGCGAGCAACGGCGTGATGCCGGCGGCTTTCAATTCCATTTCCGCCAGCGCACTGCGGCGCAGGCCGAAAACGTCATGCCCACGCCGAACCAGTTCCGCTCCCAACGGCAGGCCAACGTAACCGCAGCCAACAATTAAAACGCGCATATTGGTTTATGATAAGAAATTTCCGATTGATGGGCTGCTCGAAAATTTTCTGCCATGTGAAAAGTTTTGAAATCCGATGGTCGGATGAGTTCATTCCCCCGATTTTTTAATTATGAAGGTTGAGTCCGAAATATGATTAAGGATGGCCCAAGGCTGCCTAGCAAATGGACACTGAGTTTGCGATAGTCATACCAGTCTGAATTTAACGAACAATTGAACCAACCGGAGAACCCATACAATGAAAACTCAACTTCTCGCGTTAAGCCTCGGCCTTGTGACAGCGGCTTCGGCAAACGCAAACCTAATCACCAATGGCAGCTTTGAAACCCATGATGCCTTTAATGGGAGCTGGAATTATTTTGATGGAACCTCTGGCCATACTGTGGCCGGATGGAGTTCCACGGGCGGCCCCATTGAAGTTGGCACTGCTGGCACCTATGGGGTGACTGGTCAGGATGGGCAGGATGTGATGGAATTGGATTCCACGGCAAACGTAACGGTGAGCCAAGGCGTGGCGAATGGCGGCACATACACATTATCATTTCTCTTCGCCGCGCGAGCAGGCGTTGACCCTACATCTGATTCGTTTAGTGTGCTATGGAACAATGTTCCGATCTACATCAGTTCTTCTATGAGCACGGTCATGGCATCCTTCTCCACCACAGTCACCGGTCAAGCGGGTGGCAACACCTTGTTGTTTGTAGGCACCGGCCATTCGGACAGCTATGGCGCTTTGATTGACGATGTGCAGCTCAATGCGACTCCATCCGTCTCCACGTCGGTTCCCGAACCTTCCACCTGGGTGGCCGGCATGTTGCTGATCCTGCCTTTTGGCATTCATGGCCTGCGCGCATTGCGGATGCGCCAGCAGCGCGCTTGATCGTCTTGCATCTTTTCAAGGCGCGACTTTATTGTCGCGCCTTTTTTCATGAAAACATAACAAAGAAGAAACTTCCACTGACTCCGCATGAAACACCACACGCAAGCTTGCATCCCGCTGGCCGGGAATCTTACCCTGCGGGCGACATGAAGCGCCGATCGTTAAAATCGTTTTTTCCGCATCTTGCCTGTGCGCTGCTGGCGTTGTTATTGACGACGAAGATCTGTCCGGCGCAAAATTTGGCGTTGCAGCTCGATGGACATGGCAGCTACGTCCAACTGCCGCCCAACCTTTTCACCAATCTCACCGAGGCCACCGTTGAAGTCTGGGCCAGGTGGGAATCGTTTGAAAATTACTCAAGAGTATTTGAGTTCGGGGCGCCGTGGCGCTCGGTGAGCGTGTTTAATGTCCGGCATCAGCCCGACTTGCGCTTCAACGTCTGGCCGCGCTACGCCAAGATCAACACGGCCTTGCAAAATAAAATCGAGGTTCCGGGCATTTTACGCACCAACGAATGGATTCATATCGCCGCCGTGTCCGGGCCGGGCGGAATGCTGCTTTATGTCAACGGCCGGCTGGTCGGCCAGCATACCAACGAGGCTTCGTTCGCGGCGCTGGGAACAACCCCGACCAATTATCTTGGCCGGGGCCTGAGCGGCAATGTCATTGATCGGGATTTCAACGGCGAAATTGATGAACTGCGCGTGTGGAACAGCCGCCGCAGCGAGGCGCAGATTCGTGACAACATGTATAAACGGCTTTCAGGCCAGGAAACGGGTCTGGCATATCTTCTGAACTTTGACGACGGCACGGTCAGCGACGCGACGGGACATGCCGCTCCTGGAAAAATAATGGGCAAAGCCAGAATCGTGGCCTCGGATCTCGGCCTGGTCGCCGCGACTTCACCCGCGCCAGCTATCGCATCAGTTTTAACGCCAAACAACCTTTCGCCCGTCGTTGCGCCCGCACCGGGCGCCGCGCCGGCGCCGGCTTCAAATCTGACGGCTTGGTGGATTGCGGGCGGACTCGCAGCCGTCGTTGTGCTTTTGGGCAATCTAGTCTGGCTGATGCGTCGGAGCCAGACGCATTCGCGCCGGGCGCTGATGCCGTCCACCGGAGCCGTTTCGCAAGATCATGCGAATCCAGATGAATTAAAACGTCTGGCATTGAATGAATTGACCCATTTCGCCAAGGAAAGCCTGGTGCAGGGGCTTTATTCCCAGCGCGCTGCGTTGCTGGAAGCCCACAAACAGGCGGCGCAGGATGTCGCCAGCCTGGAAATCCGCCTGATGTCCATGCGCCTGCCCGAACGCATTCAAGGCTATGAACAGCGCATCGCCGAACTGGAAGGCGAACTGGCTTCCCGTGAGGGCGAACTCCGGGAAATGACGCTCGCCACGCTCCAACTGCTCCGCCAAAAGGTGGCCGAAGAAAAACTTCAGGTGCAATCCCTGCGCGGGCTGAATTAAGGTTCGATCCTTTTAACACAACTCCATCCGATTCATTTATCAATCGAGCCACAGCCGTGAATTTCTTATTCCTGTTTTCCTGAAATTTGGATTATTGACTTTTGATCGCTCTCAAAAGTTGTTCCAGCTTCAAAGTAATCGTTGCACAGACTTCGCCCAAGGTGACCATGAAACACTCCTGATCCGGATCATCCTGAAAGATGGATTCCCGCCGGTCGCCGCGATTCACCACATGATAAATCGCTCCTGCACATTTAACGCGTAACTTGCGGGCCATTCCCCAAACCCTGCCAAGCCAGGATAACCCTATTGACTGACCCATTTTCAATCATCCATTCCACGATAGAATACAACACCAACAACGGCAGCTATGATGCAAAAACCACTCATTCCCCATAAAAGATTGTTAGCTTGACGAAATTCGGTCTGCGAGCTTTCGCGTGACACAGTGATGAATTTGCCACGGCCACGATGAAACGCACTTCCACTAAAACTATATGCAGTCGTCTTGCCACTAATCTCGCCCGAAATTGCGTGATACCCAAAAATTCCACCCAAGATGATCCCTCCAACGGCAAATAATAACGCAAGCTTTTTCATACCTTTCGGCTTCGGATTACCCAAAAAACTATTCCGATTATGATAATTCCAACGACTATCAGCTTCACTCCGAGAGAACCAATCCTTGAAGGTTTAGGCTGTTGTAAAAAATGGAAACTGGTCAATCCACCTTGTATTTCAGAATCTTGCGTGGCGTCGCCGCCAGCATATCCCGCCCCAAGGAAGTAAAGTTTGTTATTTGCTATTATTAAATAATCAACAAACCAACTCGTGAATGGAGCTTTCCCAACGCGATAGACGATTTCATGCGCAGGAATGCCATCAATTGTAAAATTTTTGCTCGATACTTTTTCAGAGCCGGCCTTAAGAAAACCTTGCTCGATTGTAGCGACAGAATTTGAATCTAGTTTCTCAAAATTGGCACTTCGAATAAGAAGTGTAACAGTCTTTTTTCCATCGGGACTTGCGACTGAAAACCCAACTGAATTCTGAGAGGTAACCGTCCAGCCGTCGGGAACTGTAAAGGTGTAATTAAGTTTGTCAGATTTCAATTCTTTTGCCGAAGCAACTGACGCCAGAACAATAAATGCGAACACAAAAATCAAACGCCCGATGGGACCCCTTTTCATAAAGGGGTCAGTTAATAGTATTGTGCTTTTCATTCACGCATGGCCAAAGTTAATTAGGCGGTGCGTCTGCCGAAAATATCTTCCCCGCCTCCCAGACGCAACTGCCAACTAAAATACCACAAGACTATTGACTGCCCTCTACGAGTCCATCACCGCCGCGAAACGCAAGCCGCGCGTGCTGATGCGTAATTCGTCAAAGCCAAATTCCTCCATCACCGCCTCGTAAATCAGCACGCCGGTCAAAATCACATCAGCACGCAGCTTTGGCAGGCCAGGGATTTCCTTCCGTTCCACCAACGGCAGGCTCCAAAGTTTTTTCCGGTGCGCGGTGACCCGATCCAACGTCAGCACAGTGCTTTCGATTTTTTCCCGGTCGTAGCGGGTCAACCGGTTTTCCATGCGGGCCAGAATGCTCGTCGTGCCGCCCGTGCCGACCAGCCGGACGGGGCCGGATTTTTTTTCGTGCGTCAAAACTGGCTCAAGCAGCGGCCGGATTTCGGCCTGAAACAGTTTCTCTATCCAGTCGCGGCACTGGTTAAATTCACCCGGGGTCGGCGGATCGCCGTGCGGAAATTTTTCCAGCAGCCGCACGGTGCCCAGCGGGAAGCTGTGCGCGAAACTTTTTTCCGGGCCGTGGCCCAGGATGAATTCCGTGCTGCCGCCGCCGACATCAAGCAGCAAGAGCGGGTGTTCCGCAAGTTTCGGGTCGGTCGCCACGCCTTGAAACGCCCAGTCCGCCTCGCGGGCGCCGGTGATGATCTCCGTTTTCAAACCGGCGGCGCTTTCGATGGCAATAGTCAGGCCGGTTGAATTCACCGCGTCGCGGGCGGCGCTGGTGGCGATGACGCGGATGGAGCCGGCGCCTTTTCTCCGGGCAATCCCGGCGAATTCTCCCACGGCCTCCGCCGTGCGGGCGATGGGTTCGGGCTGGAGCCGGTGCGTCGCGTAAAAGCCTTTGCCGAGGCGCGTCTGCCGGCTTTCCTCATGCACCGGCCGCACCTCGTGTGCCGTCACGTCGGCGACGAGCAGCTTCACGGAGTTGGTGCCGACATCAATGACGGCGCGGCGGACAATGGCCATGCGGCGCGAGCATAGGCAATTTTCACCTCCAAACCAAAAATAATTTGTGACATTTGAAGAACACTGCGCCCGGCACAAAAGGAATCACCTTGGCGATGAATCTGTCGCCGCCATTCTTCAACAGAAGCCAACGAGGAGAGCGAAGGTTTCCTTTGGTTTTCCATTGCCTTCGTTTTCTTCTGTTGAATTTCTTGGTGGGAAATTCAGCCGATCCGAAAGGAAATTTTCTGGACGACGGACGCGCCGAAGCTGTGCTGCAACCGGTCGAGAATTTCCTTGCGACGGTAACGGACGATTTCCGCCAGCCACACGCTGCTGTCCACGTTCACGAACAACGTGCCTTTGTTCAAGTTTGCCGGCTGCGCGTGGGCGGTGACCACCGGATCAATCAATGAATTCCAGACCTTGATGATCTCGGCCTCCGCCTGGCGCGCGTCCAATCGCAAATCCTTCAGCAACATCGGGAGCAAATCCCCTGCCCGGCGCGCGGGCGTGGCGCGCGCGACCTCCAGCGGCGCGTAATCCACGCCGCGCCATTGCGCCAGAATTTTGGCGCGGGCGCGGGCGGCGGATTTTTTCGGCGGCGGCATCGGCCAGATTTTGAATTAAAAATTAAAAATTAAAAATTAAAAATTACACCTCCGGATTCCACGTAAAACTCCTTCTAAATTGCGCTTGCAAAATTTTACTTTGCATTGCAAAGTGATTGCATGAATCCAAACTGGGCCGAGGAAAATCTGCAGACCATCCGCACGCTGATGGAACGCTCCGCCATTTACCGCCGCGCGCTCGCGCCGATCATGCTGTTCGCCGGGTTGCTGGGCGCGGCGGCGGCGGCGGCCGGGCTGGCGTTTCACCTGGATTCCATCCGGGCGTTCGGCGTGCTTTGGCTGAACACGGCCGTCGTTGCGGTGGCCGGCGCCTTTCTCATCGCCCGGCGGCAGGCAGTGAAGGACAGGGAAAATTTCTGGTCGCCGCCGACGCGCCGCGTGGCGCAGGCTTTATTGCCGCCATTGACAGCGGGAATGTGCGTCAGCCTGGTGGCCGTGTGCATCGTTGGCAACGATGCCGGCGGCGGTTTCAACCTGCTGCTGGCGCTGGTCTGGCTGCTGTTCTACGGCTGCGCCCTGCACGCCGCCGGATTCTTCATGCCGCGCGGAATCAGGTGGCTCGGCTGGATTTACATTGGTTTTGCGTGCGCCATCCTTTGCTTTTCGGCCGTCGTTCAAGCGGATGTCACGATCAACGCGCACTGGCTGATGGGCTTTTTCTTCGGCGGGCTGCATCTGGCTTACGGCGCGTATCTGTATCTGACCGAAAAGAAAAATCCCGCCGCGTGAAACCCGAATTGTTCATCCAGCTCGACCGTGTGATTCACGAGAAAGGGCGGCTGGCCATCATGTCCATGCTCGCCGCCGCCCTGGAATTGTCGTTCACGGAACTGCGCGACGCGCTGGCGATGACCGACGGCAACTTGACCACGCACATCAAGGCGTTGCAGCAGGAAGGCTATGTCACGGTCGCCAAAACGTATCAAAACCGGCGTCCGCTCACGACCTGCTCGCTGACGGCGGCGGGCCGCAAAGCCTTCGCCGAATACATCAATTTGCTGGAACAAATCGTCCGGCAAAACAAACCCTGAAAAATCTTTTGAACAAAAACGAAATGGCGCGGTCTTTTACTTTGTGATACAAAGTTAATATGAAAATCCTTCGAGCCGGACATCTGGGAATGTGCTTTGGCGTGCGCGACGCCATCGCGCTCGCTTTGCAAACCGCGCGGCGCGAACCGCTCACGATCTTGGGTGATTTGGTCCATAACGAAACCGTGTTGACAGAATTACGCGCAAACGGCATCCGGTTTGAACAAAAACCGGACGCCGCCAAAACGGCGACGGTGATGATCACCGCGCACGGCGCGTCGGAACGTGCGTTGGACGCGGCGCGCGGTCGCGGATTGAATTTGCTGGAAGCGACGTGCCCGCTCGTGCGCGTGGCGCATCGCAGCTTGCAAAAATTGGTGGCCGACGGATTTCATCCGGTCATCATCGGCAAGCGCGACCACGTGGAAGTGCGCGGCCTGACGGAAGATTTGGCCGCGTTCGACGTGGTGCTTTCCGTTGAAGGCATCGCAAACCTGCGGGAACGTCCGCGCTTCGGCGTCATGGCGCAAACCACGCAGCCGATTGAAAAAGTCCGGCAACTCGTCCGGCAGTTGCAGACGCGCTTTCACCAATCCGAAGTGCGCTTCATTGACACCGTCTGCCAGCCGACGAAGCAACGCCAGAACGCCGCCGTCGAACTGGCGCAAAAGTGCGATGTCATCATCGTCATCGGCGGCGCGCACAGCAACAACACGCATGAACTCGTGAAAACGTGCGCGCAATTTTGCGAGCGGGTTCTCCATGTTCAAACGGCGAATGATCTGCGTGCTGAATGGTTTTCCCCGGATGACATCATCGGCATCACGGCGGGAACTTCCACGCCGGATTCTATAATTGTCGAAGTCACGGCGTGGTTGGAAAAACAAAACCGGCAAACTTCCCTTTCATGCGTTTCGTGATGCTCCATCCACTGATCATTTTGTGCGCCGTTCTGATCGCGCTGGCAACGCCGCCGGCTTTGGAAGAAAGGTCGTGGAAACGATTTTTCATTTGTGTCGTTTTGTCGTTTGCCGGGGTGGTGCTGCCGTTGTTCGTCTTTTTCTTCAGCGGCTTTTTGGTTCCAGATTGGAAAGGTGGCTGTCCGCATGGCTGGCTGGATTGTTTTCATGTCGGAAAACTGGCGTTAACACCGCTAGTCTTGCTGGCTACGATGACGTTGTATGCCGAGGATATTGCCCGGCGTAAAAATAAAGGCAGCGGGTGGGTGGCAATGGGATTTCTGACCGGCGCAGTGACCAGTTCAATTTGCCTGATCATCGGCCTTGTGATTCATAAAGTTGAACTTGATAGGCTGCATGCCTGGCTGCTGGCGCCACTTTATGTTTCAATTTGGTATTCCGTTCGCACCATTCAATGGATCAAAGCCGCGCGGCCCGGCTTCAAGGCCTATGCCATGACATTTTTCGTTTCGCTGCCGTTTTGGATCGGCAGCATCCTGTGGTCTAAAAAATATTACCTGTCGTTGCCGGATAAATCACCGGACTGTTTTGTGGTGACGGCAGCAATGCGAGGACATCCAGCTCTCGTCGGCCCATTCGTTGAAATCAACCGGCGTGCCGGCGTGCGTCGCGCCAATCGCCAACTCCTGACGTTCTGGCAGTTTGAAAACGCATGGCGTTGTCACGCCCCGCGCAGCCATGCGTTGGGCCGTAAATTATACAACCGGATCGGCCCGGTAATCGCCGCCCGCATCCGTTCACCGTGGCTGGCGGACGCAGTTTTCGTTGCCCTCAAACCGTTTGAATGGCTGGTCAGACTGGGTTTGCAGAAGAAATTAACTGCGTCAGACTAAACAACGTGAACCGCCGGCTTCCCAACTCCGTGAATCACGAACTTTCTACGCTGCTGCGCGGCGAGACGGAAACGCTTTCCGCTTGGAGCGGGCGCTGGGATACGCGGCGGTTTGCGCTGCACCTTGCGGTCATCGTTTTTGGCGCGGGACTTTACGGCGCGGCGATGGGCTGGTGGCGCGATCCGCAGCAGGCGTTTTACGTCGCGATCAAATTTCCGCTCATCATCCTGCTCACGACGCTCGGCAACGCGCTCATCAACGCCATGCTCGCGCCGTTGCTCGGACTGGACATCCCGTTCCGCCAGTCGTTTTCAGCGATTGTCATGGGCTTCACCATCACGGCGGCGATCCTGGGCGCGTTCAGCCCGCTGCTGGCGTTCATGGTCTGGAACGCGCCGGCGATGACTCCGGGAATTTCAACCGGCCCGACTTACAACCTCATCAAGCTCACGCACGTCGCCGTCATCACGTTTGCCGGCACGATGGGCAATGCGCGTTTGTTCCAACTGCTCGTCAAACTTGGCGGCAACCAGACCATCGCCCTGCGCGTGCTGTGCGCGTGGCTGGCGGGAAATCTTTTTCTCGGCAGCCAGCTTTCGTGGATTTTGCGCCCGTTCATCGGCTTGCCGTCGTTGCCGGTGGAATTTTTACGCCCGGACGCGTTCCACGGAAATTTTTACGAAAATGTTTTCAACTCGCTCCTGCGCCTTTTGCACTACAACTAAATCCAACCACCACTGACCTATGAATGAAAATCATCCCGTTCCACCCGTCATTCCACAAGCTGACGCGCCGCCACGGCCGCCCGAACCGTCGCCGTCGCTTCACGACCAGCGTCCGTTGGGCGACGACCCGGCGGAACGCGCGCCGATTCCGCACGTTTTCGCCGCTATCGAATCGCTGTTACGCCAGCCGCGCCGGCTGATGTTTCAACTGCGCCAGCCGGGCGCGGGCAAACTGACCGGCGCGATGCTGTTCGCCGCGCTGGTTTGCAGCCTGGTCTATGGCGTCGTGGCCGGGACTTTTTCCGGCGGCGCGCAGCTCTGGGCCGCGCCGGTGAAGATCGCGGCGGGCCTAATGATTTCCGCCGCCATCTGCTTGCCGAGTCTTTACATCTTCACTTGCTTGAGCGGTTCGCAGGCGCGTTTGACGGAAGTCTGCGGCCTGCTCGCGGGCCTGCTGATGTTGATGACGATTTTACTGGTCGGCTTCGCGCCGGTCGTCTGGATTTTTTCGCAATCCACCGGCTCGCTGGCGTGGATGGGCGCGCTGCATCTGATTTTCTGGTTCGTGGCGACGCTGTTTGGCGTGCGGTTTTTGAAGGCGGGCTTTTCCCATTCGTCCGCCAAATCACACGCGGGCGTGAATGTCTGGATCATCATCTTCCTGCTCGTCGCGGTGCAGATGACTACCGCGCTGCGGCCGATTCTGGGCACGTCGGAAACATTTTTCCCGGCGGAGAAACAATTTTTTCTCGGCCATTGGGGCGACTGTTTGAAACAAAGTGCCGGTGAGTCGAAAACCGATTCACGCGACTGAATCAACTTGGTAGATTCTTTCCGTGAACCGGGAACAACAACTACGCCGACGAATCAAGTCGCTCACTTGGTTTTTCATTTTTGGCTTGGTTATCAGCGGCGCGACGGCAATTCCGCTGCGACTGGAAGTTGATCGGCTGATTCATTTTCTTGGAGTTGAAGAATGGGGCAGTCAACCTTCTGCTCCGCTTCTCATCGAATGGCTTTTCAAAGTGCGCGATGCTTTGAATGACACGCAAACCCAACATCCATTTCTTTTCTACGGCACGGACTGGCTGGCGTTCGGGCATTTTGTCATCGCGATTGCTTTCATCGGCGCGTTGCGTGATCCCGTCCGCAACCGCTGGCTGTTTGACTTCGGCCTCATCGCCTGTGTGCTGGTAATTCCGTTTGCGCTGGTATTTGGCGGATTGCGTGGGATTCCTTTCTGGTGGCGGCTGATTGATTGTTCCTTCGGCGTGTTCGGCTTTATTCCGCTCTGGTTCTGCCGGAGGTGGGCGATGGAATTGGAGCGCGGGTAGTGGGACAGGCATCTTGCCTGTCCAGTTCCTGCCAAAGTTTTCAGACAGAAAGTCACCCAGCCTGAATTTGACAGGCAAGATGCCTGTCCCACTAAAAGCTAGACAAATCCGTCCGCCCGGCGCGTCATTATGAAAATGCCCGCCGGACCGGACATCGCACGGCTCTACGACGAACACGCCCAGCCGCTGTTCGCCTTTCTGCTCAACCTCACGCGCGACGAGGCCGACACCCGCGATCTGCTTCAGGAAATTTTCGTCAAGCTCGCCCGCGAACCGCGTTTGCTCGATAGCGTGCGCGAGGAACGCGCCTTCCTCATCCGCCTCGCGCACAATGCCGCGATTGACCTGATGCGCCGGCGCGGCACGCGCGAGAAAACGAAGGAAAATTTCGCCGCCGAGACCATTTCCCTTTTCGCTCCCGCCAGCGACCCGGACGAAGCCGTTTTCCGCGAACAACTGACGCAGGCGCTCGCCGAACTGCCGCCGGAACAGCGCGCCGTGGCGCATCTGAAATTGTGGGCCGGCCTGACGTTCGAGGAAATCGCCGCCGCGCTGGAGATTCCGCCGAACACCGCCGCCAGCCGGTATCGCTATGCGCTAGACAAAATGCGCGCCCGGCTGCGTCCCCTTTACGAAGAAATGAAGAAGACAGAATGATGAATGAAGAATTGGAACAATTTGAAAACCGCCTGCGCCGCCAATCGCCGCGACCGATTCCCGCTGCGTTTCGCGAAGAAATTCTAGCGGCGGCAGGTCAGGCGCGGCTTTCCCGTCACTCGTCACTCGTCACTCGTCACTGGCTCTCAATTATCCACCATCAACTATCAACTTTGCTCTGGCCGCATCCAAAAGCGTGGGCGGGACTCGCCGCGATTTGGGTTTTTATTTTCCTTCTGAATTTTTCGACGCGCGATAAAACGCCGGCGCTGGCGGAAAAAGTTTCACCGCCGTCGCCGGAAGTTTTGGTGGAATTAAAAAAGCAGCAGCGGATGTTCGCCGAGCTGATGGGTTCGACTGCGACGTCCGACGCCGACCGGCCAAAATTCATTCCCAAACCGCGCAGCGAATCGGCGGGAGTTTGGGCGGTGTGAAGGAACCGCTAATCCGCGCTGATTGACGCTAATGGAATCAGCGCAGATTAGCGAAAATCAGCGGTTAATTTTATGAACGAAGAAAAACCGAAAAGCATTTGGAAAAAATCATGGCCCAGTCCGTGGTGGCTGCGCGCGTGGTTGATCACAGCCGGCGCGACTTTTTTGATCCTGCTGGTCATCTCGCAGATGTTGCCCGGCGGGCCGAAGGACGCCAGCCAGTGGCTGGTCGCGCTGACGTTTTTTTTGGTGGCCAGCCTGACCGTGGCGGCCTTGGTTATTTTCCTCTGGTCGTTCATCCGTTGGTTGTTTTGCCGACGCAATTTGAAGCGCACGCTATTTACCCTCGCCTGTTTCGCCACGTTGATCGCGTTGTTTTACGCGGAGGAAAACTGGCGCGGCAGACATGACTGGAACAAATTCAAACGCGAATGGGAAGCCAAAGGCGAACGGTTTGACTGGCAATCCATCGTGCCGCCGACGGTGCCGGACGACCAGAATTTTGCGTTCTCGCCGGTTTGGATCGCGGAAGACAAATTGAATTTTCAATCCGATCCCAAAAGAGCCGAAGCTTGGTATGGCAACCGGATTTACAGCGATGAAGTCGCCGGAATTTTTCCCCTGCTTCCGGTTTCCACTTCCACCGTCGTCGGGACGAATATGTGGAAATTACCAGAACCGCCGGGGAATTCAGGCGCATGGATGTCCGGCAATTTTTTAGATCTGAAACCATTTCAATCGTTTTACCGCGATTTGGGCAAAACGAATCCGTTGGCGAAAATCATCATCGCACCGCAGCCGCAAACGCCGGCGCAAGATGTCTTGCTGGCTTTGAGCAAATTCGACCCGGTGATTGAACAGTTGCGCCGGGACAGCGCAAAACCGTATTCCCGATTTCCTCTGCAATATAATTCTGTGCCGCCCTTTGCCATTTTGTTGCCGCATTTGGCCGCCGAAAAACGCATCGTGCAAGTTTTGCAACTGCGCGCGGTCGCTGAATTGCAAAATGGCGAAAGTGAAAAGGCGTTGAACGATGTAAAATTGACGCTGCGTTTAGTCGGGGCCAGCCGCAGCGAACCATTTTTGATCTGTCATTTGGTTCGCATCGCTATTTTTAATTATGCACTGCAACCGATTTGGGAAGGTCTGGCGAATCATCAATGGTCGGACGCGCAACTGACGGAGTTGGATGCGGAATTGGCAAAGTCGGATTTCCTTGCGGACTCGGAAACAGCGCTTCGCGGAGAACGGAGCTTGGAAATAGCTGACATTGAATTTGTGCAGCGTCCGCATGATTTGGGTTCGCATCGCCCGGCTTGGTCTTATATTGCGCCAATTTTTTATGTTCTTCAAGGATGGTCGTATAATAGCGACTCTCGCGATTCTAATCCGAGCGGCTTTCAAATGTTCGCTTTGGCTTTGGGACCTTCCGGCTGGCTTGACCAAAATAAACTGCGACTCGCTCAATTTAATACAAAGTGGTATTTGCCAGTGGTTGATGAAGAAACCAAAACTATTTCGCCAGCCAAAATGCGCGCCGCCAATGCCGCATTAAAACAGGAAGTCCGACATCGAACGCCGGAAAATGCTTTGGCGGCGGCTTTCAATCCCAACTGGAATAACGCATCGCAAAAATTTGCTCACGCGCAAACTTCGGCACATTTGGCGCGCGTGGCGCTGGCGCTGGAACGCTACCGGTTGGCGAATGGAAATTATCCCGAATCGCTCGACGCGCTCGCGCCCAAGTTCATTTCCGAAATGCCGCACGATGTCATCGGTGGCGAGTCGTTGAAATATCGGCGCGATTCAGCTAATCAATTCGTTTTATATTCCGTCGGCTGGAATGAACGCGACGACGGCGGCGTGGTGGTTTTCAAAAAAGGCACGTCGCCGGGCGTGGACATCAACGAAGGCGATTGGGTTTGGAAATATCCGCAAAAATGACGACGAGATTTTTAGACACGGATTGCACGGATTTTCACTGATTGGGACCTCGGCCAAAGTCCGGTAGCGGCGCTCTGTGAGCGCCGTTGGCCGGCGAAATCCACGGCGGTCACAGACCGCCGCAAGCAAAGGTGATTTTTGCCAAGGTCTCGAATTGATTTTAATTCGTGTTAATCCGTGCAATCCGTGTCAGAAATTTTTTATCTGTGTTCATCCCTGTTCATCTGTGGTTAAATTTTTCGGGTGAACATTACGAATTTGAATCCCGCCACGGACATCGGCGCGAGCGCGTGGCTGGTGGAACTGGACGAGCATCGCATTTTGCTCGACGCGGGGATGCACCCGAAACTGGAAGGCCGCGCCGCGATGCCGACATTTAACAAGGCGAACACGCACGATGTGGATGCCATCGCGATTTCCCATTGCCATCACGATCACGTCGGCGCGCTGCCGCTGGCGTGCCGGCATTATCCCAAGGCGCACATTTTGATGACGGACCTGAGCTATCTGCTGGTGGAACGCGTGCTGCATAATTCGGTGAACGTGATGACGCGCCAGCGCGACGAACTGGGCATCAAGGATTATCCGCTCTACACGCACGATGAACTGGACGACATGGCGCCGCGCTTCCAAGGGTTCAAATACAACCGCGAAATCGAATGGGCGGCGCATCACAAGGCGCGGGCGGGCGCACCGTCGCCAACGCTGGAATTTTTTGACGCCGGCCATACGCTCGGCTCGGCGGGCATTTTATTGCGCGGGAAAAAGGAGACGTTGTTTTACACGGGCGACGTGTGCTTCCACGACCAGACGATCTTGAAGGGCGCGCGGTTCGAGGACGTGCAGGCGGACGTGATGATCATGGAAACCACGCGTGGCAACCGGGAAATTCCGCCGGGCCACACCCGGCAGAGCGAAATGGAGCGGCTGGTGGCGGCGATCCATGAAGGCTTGAAAAAGAAAGCCTGCGTGATGATCCCGGCGTTTGCGCTGGGCCGCACGCAGGAAATCCTGGCGTTGCTGGCGTTGTTGATGCGCGAGGGGAAATTGAAAAAGCAGCCAGTTTATATCGGCGGACTCGGCCGGGTGTTCACGGAGATTTATGACATCGAATCGCACCGGATGCACCGGCAGCATACGAATTTGCAGTTGAACGAGGCGCTGCAACTCATCGTGCTGGAAAAAGGCCAGGCGGAAAACATGAAGCTCGGCGGCGGGAAAATTTTCGTCATCACCGCCGGCATGATGAGCGAGAACACGGCGGCGCATGACTTGGCGAAGCGGATGATCGGCGACGAACGGCAAAGCATTTTTTTCGTGGGCTACGCGGACCCGGATTCGCCGGCGGGCCGGTTGAAGGCGGCGAAGCCGGGCGAGACGTTTGTGTTCAGCCCCAGCGCGGGCCGCGTGACGAAAAAATGCGACATGCAGGATTTTGACCTGACCGCACATGCCAACCGGGAGGATTTGATGGAACTGATCGCCCAAGTTTCACCGCGCGCCATTTTGCTCGGCCACGGCGACGACGTCGCCCGCAACTGGTTTGCAGAGCAGATTCAAGCGCGCTGGCCGAAGATCAAGGTTTCCCAGCCGCAGCCGGCAAAAATGGTTTCCGTGTGATGGATGGCTGATCGGCGTCCAGGTTCTTTGATTTTTGAAAAGCAAAACCGCCGGATTAAAATATTCATCCGGCGGTTTCTTGTTCACCATCGGTTTTTCATTTCGGATTGCCGTTGACGATGTTGGCCAGGTTGAAGATCGGCAGGAACATGCAGACCACCATGCCGCCGATCACCACGCCAAGGAACACGATCAGGAGCGGTTCGAGGAGCGACATGAGGCCGGAAAGAATGGTTTCAATTTCCTCGTCGAGAAAGTTGGAAACCCGTTCAAGCATGGTGTCAATTTTACCGGTCTGTTCACCGGCGCTCAACATGCGGATGATCATGCTGGGGAAAACCGGGTTTTTGCCCAGCGCGGCGGAAATGCCTTCGCCACGCTCAATGTCGCTGGCGGCGGTTTTGATGGCCTTTTCCATGACCGTGTTGCCGACGGTCTGGGAAACGATTTGCAGAACCTCCAGAATCGGCACGCCGCTGCGGATCAGCGAAGACAGCGTGCGGGTGAAGCGGGCCAGACAGATCTTATGCGCGATCGGCCCGAAAATGGGCAGCTTGATGCGTTGCCTGTCCCAAAAATCACGGCCCTGCTTGGTTTTCAGGTAGGACAGCCAGCCCCAGATGGCCAGGCCGGCCAGGACAATGAGGTAAATCAAGTAATGCTGGACGATTTCACTGATGTTGATCAGCACCTGGGTCGGAGCCGGCAATTTGGCGCCGAAGCCGGAATACACTTCCTTGAAAGTGGGAATGACGCGCACCAGCAAAAAGGTGGTGATGACCACGGCCACGACGCTGACCACGGTGGGATACATCAGGGCGGTCTTCACTTTTTTCCGCAGGCGCTCGGCATTTTCCAGATAGGTGGCGAGACGCCCGAGAATTTCCGCCAGCAAACCGCCTTTTTCACCGGCGGAAACCATTGAAACGTAAAGACGGTTGAACGCCTTGGGATGCCGGGTGAGGGCTTCGGAAAAACTTTCGCCGCTTTCCACGCGCGAGCAAACATCGCGAATGACGTCGCGCATGACCTTGTTGGAAGTCTGCTCCGCGAGCGCCTGCAACGATTGCACGATGGCGATGCCTGCATCAACCATGGTGGCCAGTTGGCGGGTGAACATCACTTGGTCATTCAGACTGACCTTGCCGCCTTTGGTCTGGCCGCGTTTGATGGTTTTTTCACGGATTTCCACCACGAGCAGGTTGCGGTTCAACAGCGCGGCGATGGCCGACTGTTCGGAGGCGGCTTCGACCGTGTTCCGCAACTCGCGGCCCGAGGCGGTTTCCCGGGCGGTATAGGCAAATATAGGCATATTTCTTTTGGAATAGTTCAATGCGGATGAAATGCAAGTGCAATCCGTCCGCACAGAAAGCATCAGCACGAATTATTCCAACAGAATTGGATCACGCGGATTCACCTTGAACTGGATGGCGGAAGGATAACTCATTCAGGCCATTTTTCACGTGCAGGCGCTCTCCGTCCATCGGTGAATTCCATCCAATTTTCATAAAACGCTTGCGTAAAACATATTAAGCAAATCCGTTTCGTTAAGAAAAGGGTTGTCAATTACCCTGATTTTTCCTAGTTTTGAACTCAAACGCATCTTCAAGATGCGAGGGGCAAACTGTTTTTGCCCCGTTTAACGCAGTCAACACAAACAAACAACATCGGAGGAACAGATGAAGTTTAATAAATGGACATTGGGTCTCGCCGCACTTGGGGCAGTCAGCCTCGCTTCGGCGGCCCGCGCAGACGAAGCACAAATGAGCCAGGTGCAAACCGCGCTCTCGGACACCACCATCAGCGGCTATGTCAGTTCTTCAGCCAATTGGACCTGGGGTCCGAGCGCTGCGAACGTCGGTGATTCACCCGCCGGCAATATTCCGCTCCAAGGCGGCAAAGCCAATGGCTTCAACTTGGACGTGGTGCAAGTCACCATCGCCAAGCCGCAGGACGAAACCGAATGGGCCGCCGGCTATCAAGTCAGCCTGCTCTTCGGCCCGGATGCGACCGGTTGGAATCCTTCCGCCAATTCGGCTGGTGATTCTGACTTCGCCATCCAGCAAGCCTATCTCGCCCTCCGCACGCCGGTCGGCAATGGCATTGACTGGAAAGTCGGCGTGTTCAACACAATTGTCGGCTATGAATCCTTTGATGCCGGCAGCAATCCGAACTATACCCGTTCATGGGCATGGGCGATTGAACCGACTGAACATACTGGCATCCTTGGTTCCTACAAATTCACTGACGAATTCTCCGTCTCGGCGGGCGTGGCCAACACCTTGGTTGCGGGCATCAACAACCGTAACACTTATGACGGAAACAATGCCTGGCACAAGACCATCTTGGGTTCTGCAACCTTCTCCGCTCCCAGCAGTTGGGGTTGGGCAGCCGGTTCAGCCTTTTATGCCGGCTTGGTTTACGGTTTCGCCGGCGGCACTGAAGGCGATGCCACTCAAGGCGGCAATCAGGTCAACTATTATGCCGGCGCAACGCTGAACAGCCCGTGGCAGAATGTCACCTTTGGCGCCTCTTTTGACTATGTTCAAAACCTGGGTGGTGGTTCGGATAATATTGAAGCGATTGACGATTTTGGGGGACACGTCAATGCAAATATCTGGGGACTCTACAACACCATCAGGGCCACAGACAAGTTGAGCTTCAATACGCGCGGCGAGTTCTGGGGAGTTGATAACAAAGGTGGGGCTGGTTACAACAACGGCATCTCGCTCACCGAAACGGTTCAATATGATCTCTGGGCGAACGTCATCAGCCGTCTCGAATTCCGTTACGATCACGTGTTGCGGAGCGCCAGCGGCAGTGGCACATACATCCTTCCGACGGGCACGGAAGTTGATCACACGACCTCCTATGGCCTCTACGCC
>Ga0164241_10002625_pt1 | contig 19059 bp, 10 predicted proteins | sample OricomyardsoilBY_FD_108780 | JGI IMG/M metagenome (GOLD analysis project Ga0164241, IMG submission 108780) | Backyard soil microbial communities from Emeryville, California, USA - Original compost - Back yard soil (BY) | ecosystem: Environmental > Terrestrial > Soil > Unclassified | place: USA... | reverse complement strand
GGTATGTGTCGTCACGGCGGCCTGGGTGACGCCGGGTGCTGTCACGAGGGTGGCTTCGATCTCGGGCAGTTCGATGCGGTGACCACGAATCTTGACCTGGTCGTCGCCGCGGCCGATGAAGTCCAGGTGTCCCTTTGCGGTCCACCGGACCACGTCGCCGGTGCGGTACATGCGGCCGCCGTCGAACGGGTTCGCCACGAATCGTTCGGCGGTCAGGTCAGGACGGTGCAGGTAGCCGCGGGCGAGTCCGGTGCCGGCGAGGTACAGCTCGCCGGCGACCCCGATCGGTACGGGGTTGAGTGAGGCGTCGAGGACGTAGGCGTGCATGCCGTCGAGCGGACGACCGATCGGCACCGGAGCGGGCACGTCCTCCGCGCGGTACCAGGGCGTGGAGGTGGCGAACAAGGTCGTCTCGGTCGGGCCGTAGTTGCTGCGCACGACCAGCTCCGGGCAGTGTTCCAGGGCGCGGCGCACCGCCAGCGGCGACACCACGTCGCCACCGGTGATCACGACGCGGACGCCGGCGAAGCATTCCGGCTCCTCCTCCGCCATCACGCGGAAGAGCCCGGCCGTGATGTCCACCCCGGTGATCCGCTCCTCACGCATGATCCGCGCCAGCCGCTCGACCGTCAGGTCGCTGTGCGGTGCGATGATCGTGGTGCCGCCGTGCAGCAGCGGGTGCCAGAACGAGTACGTGGACGGGTCGAACTCGTACGGCGTCAACAGCAGCACCCGGTCGTGGTCGCCCGGGGTGAAGATCGAGTCGTTGACCAGTTCGAAGACGTCCTGGTGCGAGATCGCGACCCCCTTGGGCTCCCCGGTCGACCCGGAGGTGTACATCGCGTACGCCAGCTGCTCCCGATGCCCGGTGACCCCGGGGTTGTCGCTCGGGTAGGTGGAGTGGTCGTGGTCGACGTGGACCACGGCGTCCGCGCGCAGGGCGGGGTTCATCGTCATGTCGGTGAGCAGGACCCGGGCGCCGGACTGGTCGTGGATCCACTGTTGCCGGTCGGGGGGTGCGGCGAAGTGCAGTGGCACGTAGTACCCGCCGGCCTTGAGGATGGCCACGAGGGCGACGACCAGGTCGACGGAGCGGTCCAGCAGCGTGGTCACTGCGGACTCGGGCCCCACGCCGAGCTCGATGAGCCGGTGTGCCAAGCGGTTCGATCGCTCGTCCAGCTCCCGGTACGACAGTCCACGGCCAGCGCAGCGCACCGCTACGGCGTCCGGCGTGCGCGACACCTGCAGCCGGAACGCCTCCTGCAACGACGGCTCCGCGAGCAGTCCGGTGGCGGCCACCTGGGCCGGGCCGCTGCCGAACCGGGCGAGCCGTGCCCGCTCCTCCTCGCCCAGGACGTCGACCGTGCCGATGGGCTGCGCGGAATCCACCGTCGCGCTCTCGAGCACTCGGAACAGCCGGTCGACCAGCCGCCGGACGGTGGACTCGTCGAACAGGTCCGTCGAGAACCCCACGTCCGCCCACAACTCGCCCGGCCGGCCGCCGGCGGTCTCGGCGTGGACCAGGATCGACAGGTCGAACTTCGCCGCGTCCACAAAGGACGACACGTCCTCGGTCTCGGTACCTGGCAGCTCCAGGCACGTGCCGCCCGCGGTGGCGACCTCCAGCATGATCTGGAAGAGCGGGTTGCGGCCGGGTGAGCGGGGCGGGTTGACGGCCTCCACGACGCGTTCGAACGGCACGTCCTGGTTGGCGTACGCGGCGAGGCTGGTCTGGCGGACACGCGTGACCAGCTCGCGGAACGTGGGGTCACCGGACGTGTCCACCCGCAGGACCAGCGTGTTGAGGAAGAACCCGATGAGGTCGTCGAGCGACTCGTCGGTGCGGCCGGCGACCGGGGTGCCGATGGGGATGTCGGTACCGGCGCCGAGGCGGGTGAGCACGGTGGCGAGCGCGGCGTGGGCGAGCATCGACAGCGTGGCGCCCGTGTCGCGGGCCAGCGCGGCCAGCCGGGCGTGGACCTCCGGGCCGAGGGTGACCACGAACGTCTCGCCGTGGTGGGTGGCGGTGGCGGGCCGCGGCCGGTCGGTGGGGTAGTCGAGCTCCGCGGGCAGTCCGGCGAGGGTGTCCCGCCAGTAGCGGAGCTGTTCGCCGGCGAGGGAGCCGACACCGCCGAGGATCTCGTGTTGCCAGAGTGTGTAGTCGGCGTATTGGACCGGGAGCGGTGTCCACTCCGGAGCATCGCCGGCGAGCCGCGCCCGGTACGCCGCCGCCAGGTCGCGGTTGAGCCGGCCCCGCGACCAGCCGTCCGACGCGACGTGGTGGAACAGCACCACGAGCACGTGCCGGTCGGCGTCGAGCGAGATCGCGGCCGCCCGCATCGGCGGCTCGGCCGACAGGTCGAATGCATGGCCGGTGATCCGGTGCAGCCGGTCTGGGAACTCCTCGTCGGTGCAGGTGTCGCGGCGTAGGGCGACCGGTTCGGCGGCCAGGATCCGCTGGACCGGTTGCCCGTCGACCTCGAGCAGCACGGTGCGCAGGCTCTCGTGGCGGCGGACGAGGTCGGTGAACGCGGCCTCGAGGGCGTCGAGATCCAGCGGCCCGTTGATCCGGTACAGGTAGGGCAGGTTGTAGGTCGCGCTCGGACCTTCGAGCTGGTCGATGAACCAGAGCCGTTGCTGGGCATAGGACATCGGCACCAGGTCCGGCCGCCGGTGCGGGACCAGCGCGGGCCGGGCGCCGCGCTCGACGTCGTCGAGCCGACGGGCCAGCTCGCGTGGGGTCGGCGCCTCGAAGATGTCCCGCACCGGCAGGTCGCGATCGAGGACGGCGCGGATCCGGTTGGTCAGGCGGGTGGCGAGCAGGGAGTGGCCGCCCAGGTCGAAGAAGTTGTCGCGGGCCGTGGCGTGGGTGCGCAGGACGGCGGCGAAGATGTCGCAGAGAAGCTGTTCGGTGGGGCCGGCGGGTGGTTCACCGCCGGTGGTGGGGGTGTGGGTGGGTTCGGGGAGCTCGGTGTGGTCGACCTTGCCGTTGGTGTTGATGGGCAGGTGGTCGAGCGGGACGAAGGCGGCGGGGATCAGTGCCTGGGGGAGTGCGGCGGCGAGGTGGCGGCGCAGCTGGCCCGAGGTGGGTACGGGGTGGCCGGGGGCCGGGACCAGGTAGGTGACGAGCCTTTTCCCGCCCTGGTCGTCGGTGTGCGCGACGGTGGTGGCGTCGGCGACGTCGGGGTGGGTGGTGACGAGTGCGGTGATCTCGGCCGGTTCGACGCGGATGCCGCGGATCTTGACCTGGTCGTCGGTGCGGCCGAGGAACTGCAGTGTCCCGTCGGGCAGGCGGCGGGCGAGGTCACCGGTGCGGTACATGCGCGTCCCGGACTCGTCGAACGGGTTCGCCGTGAACCGTTCGGCGGTCAGGGCCGGTCGGTTGAGGTAGCCGTGTGCGAGGCAGTCGCCCGCGAGGTACAGCTCGCCCGGCACCCCGGCGGACACCGGCCGCAGGCGCTCGTCCAGGAGGTAGATGCGGGTGTTCCAGATCGGCTCGCCCAGCGGGGCGATGCCGGTCGGCCAACCGTCCACATCGGCCGGTAAGACCGCCGCGGTCACCAGGTGGGTCTCGGTCGGACCGTAGCCGTTGTACAGGCGCGTGCCCGGCCGGGCCGCGTGGAACGTGCGGCGCACCCCGGTGAGCCGCAGCGCCTCGCCGCCCTGCGAGACGATCCGGAGCTGGGTGAGGTCCAGGCCCTGTTCCGCCGCCGCCTCGTACACGGCGCTCAGCACCGCGTCGGGCGCACCGAACTCGGTGATGCGCTCCTCGTCCAGCCAGGCGGCCAGCCGCGCCGGGTCGGTGCGAGTGTCTTCGTCCGGTACGCACAACGTCTTCCCGTTGACCAGCGCCATCGGGATCTCTTTCACGGACACGTCGAAGCCGACCGCGCTGAACTGTGCGACCCGGTCACCGGGCTCACCGGGCCGGTCCGCTGCCAGGAAGGCGAGCAGGTTGGTGAGGACCCGGATGGGCAGCGTCACGCCCTTGGGCCGCCCGGTGGTGCCCGACGTGTAGACGGTGTAGCTGGGGGAGTCGGCGCAGACCGCCGGGCGGTCGGGGTTGTGGGCCGGGGAGTCGGCGAGCCGGGCCCGGGTGGCCGGGGCGTCGAGCGCGAGGACCTGGCCGGGAACAGCGTTTTCGATGGTGGTCAGGATGATGGCCGGGTCGGCGTCGTCGAGGATGTAGCGGATGCGCTCCGGCGGATGCGTCGTGTCGATGGGCAGGTACACGGCGCCGGTCTTGAGGATCGCCAGGTACGAGGTCACCAGGTCGACGCCGCGGGGGAGGGCGACCGCTACGTGCCGGCCGGGTCCGATCCCGTTGCGCAGCAACAGATGTGCCAGCCGGTTGGCCCGCTCGTCGAGCTCCCGGTAGGTCAGCTCGCCGTCCGGCGCGCGCACGGCCGCCGTGTCCGGCACGCGGGCGGCCTGGGCCTCGATCTGGTCGGCCGTTGTGCGTTCCGGCACCGCGACCGCCGGACCACGACCCGCGGCGAGGACCGCGGCCCGCTCGCCGTCGAGGAAAAGGTCCACATCGGACAACGTGCGCCCTGGCTCGGCGACCAGGCGGGCCAGCAACACCTGGAACCGCTCGGCCAGCGTGCGTGCGGAGCCGGCGGCGAAGAGGTCGGTGGCGAAGCCGAGCCGGCCGGTGATGCCTGCGGGTTCGCCCTCGGGGCCGTACCGCTCGGTGAACGTGAAGAGCAGGTCGAACTTGGTGGTGCCGGTCTCCGGCTCAGCCGAGTCGACCGTCAGCCCCGGCAGGCTGAACCGGTAGCCGCCGGGCTGTTCCATGTCGAGCATGACCTGGAACAGCGCGTGGCGGGCGAGCGTGCGGTTCGGGTTCAGGGCCTCGACGACCCGCTCGAAGGGGAGGTCGTGGTGCTCGTAGGCGGCGAGGTCGGTGACCTGTGCCCGCCTGAGCAACTCGTGGAAGGTCGGGTCGCCGGACGTGTCGACGCGCAGCACGAGGGTGTTCACGAAGAACCCGATGAGGTCGTCGAGCGCCCCGTCCGTGCGCCCGGCCGTCGTCGTACCGACCGGGATGTCCGTGCCCGCGCCCAGCCGGGTCAGCAGCGCGGTGACCGCCGCGTGCAGAGCCATGAACACCGTGGTCCCCGTGCCGCGGGTCAGCCGCAACAGGTCCTCGTGTGCCTGGGGGCCGATCGCGAGCGGGACGGCGCCACCCCGGTAGCTCGCTCGCGCGGGCCGCGGGTGGTCGGTGGGGAGGGCGAGCGAGTCGGGGATCCCACGCAGGGCATCGCGCCAGAAGTCCAGCTGGCGCGTGGCCAGCGGCGTTGGGTCCTGGTCGGTGCCGAGAAGGTCCCGCTGCCACAAGGTGTAGTCGGCGTACTGCACGGGCAGCGGTGACCAGTCCGGGCCGCGCCCCGCCAGCCGGGCCGCGTACGCCGCGTGCAGGTCACCGCCGAGCGGCACCAGCGACCACCCGTCGAATGCGATGTGGTTCATGGCCAGGTGCAGAACGTGGTCGTCCTCGGCGACGGCGAACAGCCGGGCCCGCAGCGGGAGGTCGGTCGTCAGGTCGAACGGGTCACGGGTGGCGCGCCACAGGGTCGCGTCCAGGTCGTCGACGTGCTCCACCGGCAACGCCGGGCGAGCCTCGGTCGGCGGCAGCACCACCTGGCACGGCACTCCGTCCCGCTCGGCGAAGACGGTGCGCAGGCTCTCGTGCCGTTCGAACACGTCGCCGAGCGCCGCCTCCAGTGCCTCCCGGTCGAGGTGGCCGCGTAGGCGGAGCACGAACGGCACGGTGACGTTCGCGGTCGGCCCCTCGAGCCGGATCTGGAACCACAGGCGGCGTTGCGCAGGCGACAGCGGCATCACGCGCGGCCGGTCCACGCAGGTCACCGCAGGTCGTCCCATCCCGTGCGCGGCATCGACCAGCGCGGCCAGGCCGGCGGGCGTCGGGGCGTCGAACACGGCGGCCACGGTCAGCTCGGTACCGAGCGTGGCCCGGATCCGGTTCACCAGCCGCATCGCCGACAGCGAGTGGCCGCCGACGGCGAAGAAGCCGTCGGCGATGCCGACCACGTCGAGCTCGAGCACCTCGGCGAACAGGGCGCACAGCCGGGCTTCGGTGGCGGTGCGCGGTGTACCGCCCACGCCGGAACCGACCGCCGGGGCGGGCAGCGCGGCGGTGTCGAGCTTCCCGGACGGCGACAGCGGGAGCTCGGCCAGTTCGACGAAGTCCGCGGGGGTGAGGTAGCCGGGCAACGCGGCGGACGCACGTTCGCGGAGCGCGGCGATGTCGCAGGTGCCACCCGCGGCCGGCACGACATAGGCCACCAGCCGCTTGTGGCCGGGCTCGTCCTCGCGCGCGATCACCACGACGTGGCGCGCGCCGCCGTAACCGGCCAGCGCCGCCTCGATCTCCGCGGGCTCGATTCGGACACCGCGGATCTTCACCTGCCGGTCGGCGCGGCCGAGGATCTCGATGTCCCCGTCCGTCCAGCGCGCCAGGTCGCCGGTCCGGTACATCCGGCAGCCGTTGCCGCCGAACGGATCCGCGACGAACCGCTCCGCGGTGAGCGCGCGCCGGCCGTGGTAGCCGCGGGCGAGCCCGCCGCCTGCGATGTACAGCTCGCCGACCTCGCCGTGCGATACCGGTCGCAACCGCGCGTCCAGCACGTAGGCCCGCGCGTTCGGCAGTGGCCTGCCCGCGACGGCGGGGCGGTCCAGCAGCTCGTCCCCGGACGACCGCCATGCGAGGCAGTACACGGTGGCTTCGGTCGGGCCGTAGATGTTGGAGATCGTGGCCCCGGGAACGGCGTGGCGCACCTGGTTGAACACGCGTGCGGGCAGGCCTTCCCCCGCCAGCACCACATGGTCGGCCGCGAACCGCGGCTGTGTCGCCAGCACCTGCTCGACGACCGAGGGCACCCCGGAGAGCAGCGTGCCGGACCAGCCGTCCGGCCCGGCGACGGCCGGCAGGTTCGCCACCAGCTCGACGCGGCCGCCGGCCGCGAGCGGGGCGAACAGCTCGAACATGGCGACATCGAAGCTGAAGGAGGTCGAGAGCAGCACGGCGGACAGGTGTTCCGGACCGAAGTACTCGCCGGCCCAGCGCGCCAGCGCGGCAACGGCGGACTGTGGGACGGCCACTCCCTTCGGCCTGTCGCTGGAGCCGGAGGTGTAGAGGACGTAGGCCAGGCGGGCGGCGGGCCACGCGGAACGGTCCACGGAGGACACAACGGCGGGCGTCTCGACGTCCGCCCGCACGGCGAGATCGTCGAGGGGCAGTACGGATGAGCCGGCAGGGAGGCCGGCCGCGCCGGGATCGTCGGTGATGACGCATGCGGGCCGGGCGTCGGCGAGCAGGAAGGCGCGACGCTCGGCAGGCAGTCCGGGATCGACGGGCAGGAACGCGCCCCCGGCCTTGAGGACGGCGAGGATGGCGATGATCGCGTCCGCGGACCGGGGCAGCACCACAGCGACCAGCTTTTCGGGGCCGACGCCCCGGTCGGCGAGGACCGTGGCCAGCCGGTCCGCCCGGGCGTGCAGTTCCGCGTAGCTCACGCGCTCCGGGCCGACGACGACGGCCGTCCGCTCCGGCGTGCGGGCCGCCTGTTCCTCGAGCATGTCGACGAGCGAGGTCGCGTCGGGTTCGCCGGCGGGAAGGGCGTCCAGCGCGCCGATCCGTGTGGTCGGCGCGGCCACGACCGCCCGGAGCACGACCGGCACCAGGTCGGCGAGCCGCGCGATCCGGTCCGCGTAGACCAGATCCCCGGCGTGGCCGAGCCTGATCCGCAACGCCCGCCGGCCATCGGTACCCGGGGTGATTTCGCACAGGTCGACGGTCGGCGCGTGGACCTCCTCGCGCGCGAGGAGGTCCAGGAACGCGGAGTCGGCGGCCGTGTTGGGGTACAGCTCGGTGAGCAGGATGACCAGCGCCGCGCGCACCACCGTCGCCGGCGGGACACCGGCACGCCCGGCCAGGTCCTCGATGCCGGCGTGCAGCTCGGCGCCGAGCTCGGTGCCGAACTCCACGGTGTGCCGCGAGCCCGCCGGACCATCAGGCCGGTTGTTTCGTTGCGCGGGAAGACCCGTCAGGTTCGCCACCATCACTGGCTCCTAGCTGCACCGGTTGCCAAACGGACAAATACGTCGTGGCTAGGAAATCCGGTCCATCTGCTCGACCAGGCTGCGCGGCCGCATATCGGTCCAGTTCGTGTCGATGTAATCAATGCAGGAAGCGCGGTCGGACACACCGAAAAGGACCTTCCAACCTTTCGGAACATCGGCAAATTGCGGCCAGAGGGAATGCTGTCCCTCCTCGTTCACAAGCACAAGAAATCGGCCATCTGGATCATCGAACGGATTCGTCATAAACAGATGTCCTTCATCGTCCTGGCACGCCGGGTTGCCGCCCGGCGTCAACACGCCGGGCGGGACTCGGGCCGCACCGCACACATACCCGGGCCAAGACCCGGGACGGATTTTTTACTTGTAGCCGCAATTTCCGGCAGGCTGGAATCTTGGATGATCGACAGGAACGCCGCAGGTCAGCTGGGCATGCGCGATATCCGATTAATGATCTTTGGAGGAGAGATCAAAAAGCGCACGATGGGGGTCTGGCCATGTCATCAGCGGAACCTCCCCGGCGTGCGGAGCGAGAACTCCGTGAGCGTTTTGCCTGGTCCTGACCTTTTCAGGAGGGCTAACGAACTCGGACACTACTGCGCAACTTATTTACGTGTCAATGCGAATGCGAATGTGACGTGCGTCACATTTACTACCTCAGATAGCCCCATTGCCATGTGCTTCGAGTGCATGCTCTACTGGATTGGCAATGCACGTTCTGGGGGTTTGTAATTCGCGGCTTGTTTTGATCGAAATCAGAGCTGGAGCCGGCGGCGGCAGATCATTGTCCGCGCAATAGTTGAAAACTCGACTAAATGACCGCTGCCCATTGACCGTTCATTCACGTTGGGGTGTTGATGCGACTTAACAGCTGCGATGAGTGGTCGCCCCTCAAGGAGGTCGTCGTCGGCTCGGCCGCGAACTACGTGACCCACGAGCGGGACCTGTCCTTCGAGCTCTTCTTCCACGACAACATCGCCAACGACAACCCGACGCGCTCGGAGTGGTACTACCCGCGGCTCTCCGCACGGAAGACCGGCGCCGCCGGGACGAATGGCGGCCAGGTACCCGTCAAGCAGCGGTACGTCGCCGAACTCAACGAGGACCTCGAAGGGATCGCCGAGGCCCTCGAGTCGCTGTCGGTGAACGTGCTGCGGCCGATCGACCTGACCGAGGACACGACCGAGGTGCGCACGCCGGCCTGGTCGGCCTCGGTGGTCCCGCCCCTGAACGTGCGGGACAACACGCTGATCGTCGGCGACGAGATCATCGAGACGTCCCCGATGATCCGGTCCCGGTACTACGAGACCCACCTGCTCAAGCCGATCTTCACGGAGTACTTCCGGCGCGGCGCCCGGTGGACCACCATGCCCCGGCCGCTGATGACCGACGCGTCCTTCGACCTGTCGTACGCGCGGCAGAGCGCGGCCGGCGGACCGACCGAACCCATCGACGACCCGCGGCCGTCCCCCTACGACGTCGGCACGGAGATGATGTTCGACGCGGCGCAGTGCTTGCGCCTGGGCCGCGACATCGTCGCCAACGTCTCGACGGCCAACCACGCGCTGGCGTGCGACTGGCTGGAACGCCATCTCGAGGGCCGGTTCCGCATTCACCGTGTCCACCGCCTGAGCGACAGCCACATCGACAGCATGGTGCTCGCGCTGCGACCGGGCACCCTGCTCGTGCGTTCACCGGAGGTGGCGGACAAGCTCCCCGAGCCGCTGCGCAAGTGGGACCTGATCGTCCCGCCGGAGCCGGCCGGGGACAACTTCCCCCGTTATGACGACAACGACCTCATCCTCACCGGTCCGTTCATCGACCTGAACGTGCTGTCCATCGACCCGGAGACCGTCATGGTCAACGACGCCTGCCCGGAGCTGGCCCGCGAGCTCGAGCGGTACGGCTTCACCGTCGTGCCCGTCCGCCACCGGCACCGCCGGCTGTTCGGCGGGGGGTTCCACTGCTTCACGCTCGACACGGTGCGTGCCGGTTCGGTCGAGGACTACTTAACCTGATGCGCCGGGCACCGCAGTGGCACCGGCCACGCCGACACACCGGGGACGCACTCGCGCCCCGCGGTTCAGCGTCCCTCCCAGCGCGGCTCGCGCTTCTCGGTGAATGCCAGCGGTCCCTCGATGGCGTCCCTGCTGTGCATTCGCTCCTCCTCCCACCGGTAGCGGGTGGCGAACGCGGACTCCAGCGGCAGGGCGGCCGACTTCGCCGCCGCCTCCTTGATCGCCCGGACCGCGAGTGGTGCGCACCGCAGGATGTCGGCCACCCAATCGTCCACACAGGAGTCGAGCTCCGCGGCCGGCACGACCTCGTTGACGAGCCCGAGGTCGAACGCCCGCTGCGCGCTCATCGGCCGTCCGGTCAGCAGGTGGCCCATCGCCGTGCGCCACGGCAGCTGCCGCGTCAGGCGGAACACCCCGCCTGCTCCCGCGATGAGACCGAGCTTGGCCTCGGGAAGCGCGAAGGTGGCGTCCTCGGCGGCGACGATGACATCGCACGCCAGGGCCAGCTCGAAGCCGCCGCCCATCGCGTACCCGCGGACCTTGGCCACCACCGGCTTCGCGAGGTCGAACCGTTCCGTCAGCCGCGGCCAGCCCGGCCGGCCCCGGCTGCCGAACGTCGCGGTGCCCGCCGTGCCGTCGCGGACCCGGCCGGCGAGCTCCGTCAAGTCCTGACCGGCGGAGAACGCCCGCTCGCCCGCACCGGACAGCACCGCAACCCACAGGTCGTCATCGGCCCCGAACTCGTCCCAGACCTCGGCCAGCTCCTCGTGCATGCGCAGGTCCATCGCGTTGAGGGACTCGGGCCGGTCGAGCGTGACGCGGGCGATCCGGCCGTCCTTTTCGAACCGCACGCGTGGCTGCTGTGGCATGACGGCGATGGTAATGCCGCGGAGGTCGGCCGGTGATGCAGACCGAACACGCGCCGCTCATCAGCGGTGTGGGCACCGCGGTACCCGAGACCTCCTATACGCAGCACGACTTGCTGACCGAGTTCAACATCACCGACCGGCGGGTCCGCTCGATCTTCCTGAACAGCGCGATCGGGCGCCGGGCGCTCACGCTGCCGCCACGCCACGACGGGATCCGGCAGGTCGAGACACAAGGAGAGCTGCTCCGCAAGCACGTGTCGGCGGGCCTGGCGATGGGCCGTGACGCGATCAGTGCGTGTCTGAAGGACGCAGGCGCGGCGCTGTCCGACGTGCGGTACCTGTGCTGCGTCACGTCGACCGGCTTCGTCACGCCCGGATTCTCCGCGCTGCTCATCAAGGACCTGGGCATCGACCGGCACTGCTCCCGTTTGGACGTTGTCGGCATGGGCTGCAACGCGGGCCTCAACGGGCTCGCCGCGGTGGCCGGCTGGGCCGGCGCGCACCCGGGCGAGCTGGCCGTGATGGCCTGCATCGAGGCCTGCTCCGCCGCCTATGTGTTCGACGGGACCATGCGGTCGTCGGTGGTGAACAGCCTCTTCGGCGACGGCGCGGCCGCCGTCGCCGTATCGGCAGCACCTGACCGCGGGCAACGGCCGGTCCCGCGGCTCGTGCGGTTCGCCAGCCACCTCATCCCCGAGGCGATCGACGCCATGCGCTACGACTGGGACGACACCCACGGGAAGTTCAGCTTCTACCTCGATCCCGAAGTGCCCTATGTGGTCGGTGCGCACGTGGAGGAGTCGCTCGACCACCTGCTCGACGGGACCGGGCTGCGGCGCTCGAACATCGACCACTGGGTCGTGCACTCCGGCGGCAAGAAGGTCATCGACTCGGTGCGCGCCAATCTCGGCCTGAGCCGTTTCGATCTGCGGCACACGACCGGTGTCCTCTGGACGCACGGAAACGTGTCCAGCGGCTCGTTTCTCTTCTCCTACGAACGGTTGTGCGCCGAGCAATGCGTGCGCCCGGGCGACTTCGGCGTGTTCATGACCATGGGTCCGGGATCGACCATCGAGTTGGCATTGGTGGGCTGGTGATGGAAGGAAGCGCGGTGACCAACGCGGAGGTCGGCCTCACCCAGTTGCCCGACGCGCTCGGTGTCCTGGTGGAGCTGGACGGCGGCAAGCCGCTCGCCGAGCTGACCGCGACCGTGAACTCGGTCTGCGACGACTCGGACAGTCGCGGGCAGCGGAGCGTCGTCGTACTGCGCCTGGCCGCGTCGGACCTCGAGCGGCGCGAGTGGCCGGGCGACGTCCGCATCCAGGACGTCAACCGCTGGGAGCGGGCGATCCGCCGCCTCGAGCGCCTGCCCACGGTGAACATCGCCGTGGCACAAGGGATCTGCGGCGGCCTCGCCCTTGATCTGTTGCTCGCCACCGACTTCCGCATCGGCGCGCCAGACCTGCGGCTGATGCTGCCGGTGAACGACGGGCACCTCTGGCCCGGCATGTCGATCTACCGGCTGGTACAGCACCTGGGCATCGCGAAGGCACGCCAGATCGTCATGTGGGACACCGACATCACGCTGGAGAAGGCGTCACAGCTGGGCCTGATCGACCAGGTCAGCGACGACCTCACCGAGGCGGCGCACACGGCGGCGGTGCTCACCGGGCGAGTGTCGGGCCCTGAGCTGACCATCCGCCGGCAACTGCTGCTGGAGGCCACCTCCGTCGAGTACGAGGAGGCACTGGGCACCCACCTCGCCGCGTGCGACCGGGAGTTGCGGCGGCTGCGCGCCGGGTCCGGAACGTTCCGCTCCACGGAGCACGGCTCATGAGCCACGACACCCTGCCGGTCACGGCCACGCCACCAGACCTCACGGGAGACCTCGCAGCGGACGCGGTCGCGCTGGCGTCCTTCGCGGCCGCCCACGAGGACGTGCTGGCGGGCGTTCCCCCCGAGCCCGGGCGCGACCCGGGCGCCCGGCAGGTCACGGCGTCGTCGGTCGCGGCCGTCCGCACACTGCGGCGGGAGTTCCTCGCCCGGCACGCGGACGCCGTGTACGACACGCTCACCGCGAACCGGACCCGGCGCGTCCGGCTGCCGGAACTCGTGTTCGCCGCCGCGGAGCGGTACCCCGGGCTCACGCCCACGAGGGAACGGCTCGCCACCGACCTCGCGCGCGTGCAGGCCGAGCGGGACGGGCTCGAGATCGATCAGGGCATCTTCTGCGGCGCGATCCTGCGATCTCCGACCGCCGGGCGGCACCTCATCGACACGATGCTGCGGCCGACCGAGCGCGCGCTCGAGCTCGCGGACCGCTTCGCCGCCACCGGCCTGGTCGAGCTGGCCTCCGTGGTGGTCGAGCGGCACGGGTACGGCACGCACGTGACGTTCCGCAACGCCGACTGCCTCAACGCCGAGGACAACCGGCTCATCGGCGACCTGGAGACGGCCGTCGACCTCGCCCTGCTGGACGACCGCACGCGGGTCGGCGTGCTGCGCGGCGGCGAGGTCGACCACCCCCGCTACCGCGGCCGCCGGGTCTTCAGCGCGGGCATCAACCTCAAGCACCTGCGCGACGGCCGGATCTCGTTCGTCGACTTTCTGCTCGGCCGGGAACTGGGCTATGTCCACAAGATCCTGCGCGGCCTGCTGACCGGACCCGACCACGGCGCCTGGACCGACCGCACCGTCCAGAAGCCGTGGGTCGCCGCGGTCGACTCGTTCGCCATCGGCGGCGGGATGCAGCTGCTGCTGGTCGTCGACCGGGTGATCGCCGAGGACGACGCGTACTTCAGCCTGCCGGCCGCCGACGAGGGCATCGTGCCCGGACTCGGCAACCTCCGGCTCACCCGGCTCGTCGGCGGCCGGCTGGCCCGCCAGATGATCCTCGGTGGCCGGCGTATCCAGGCCACCGATCCACAAGCGCGGTTGGTATGCGACGACGTCGTCGCCCTGGCCGGCATGGCGGACGCGATCGAGCGCGCTGTGCGGGAGCTGAGCGCCCCGGCGGTCGCCGCGAACCGGCTCATGCTGACCCTGGCCGAGGAACCCGTCGACAGCTACCGCGAGTACCTGGCGGAGTTCGCCGTCGCCCAGGCCGCTCGTGCCTACCGCGACGACGTCCTCGCCAACGTCGAACGCTGGCGGGGCGAGGCCTGACATGGTGCGACTCGATGCCACCGCCCTGCACGGGTCCCTGCGGGAGCCCGTGCTGGACTCCGTCGGCTTCCTCAACGAGGTGATGAGCCGTTACCCCGACGCCATCTCCTTCGCCCCGGGCGCACCGCATCCGGATTCCTTCGCCGACGTCGACCTCCAGCACTACCTCGACCGGTTTCTCGACCACCTCGTGCACCAGGACGGCCACACCCCCGGGCAGGCGCGCCGCCTGCTGTTCGAGTACGGACCCAGCCGGGGACTGATCAACGCCCTGGTGAGCGACGCGCTCGCCCGCGACCACGGCATCACCATCCCGCCGGCGTCCGTGGTCATCACGGTCGGTGCCCAGGAGGCGATGTTCCTGGTACTCCGCGCCCTCTTCCGCGCCGCGGGCCGGGACACGCTCGCCGTCGCCAACCCGTGCTTCGTGGGCATCACCGGCGCGGCCACGCTGCTGGACATCCCGCTCGTCGGCGTGGCCGAGACCGACGACGGGATCGACCTCGACGGACTCGCCGCCGCCTGCCGGGACGCCCGCCGCGCGGGCCGGCCGATCCGCGCCTGCTACGTGGGCGTCGACTTCGCCAACCCGGGCGGCGCACGCATGTCGCTCCCGCACCGGGCCGCCCTCCTCGAACTCGCCGAACGCGAAGACTTCCTCGTGCTCGAGGACAATGCCTACGGGTTTACGGCGACCGGCGGCGACGAGCTGCCACCGCTCAAGGCGCTGCCCGGCGCCGACCGGGTCGTCCACATCGGAACGTTCGCCAAGATCGGCTTTCCCGGTGCCCGGGTCGGCTACGTGGTCGCCGACCAGCGCGTCGGCGATGGGTCGCGGCTACTCGCCGACGCGCTCGCCGCGCTGAAGTCCGTGGTCACGGTCAACACCTCGCCGCTGTGCCAGGCGGTGATCGGCGGCATGCTGCTCACCCACGGCGGTTCGCTCGCCCAGCTGGGCTCTGCCAAGGCCGCCATCTACCGGCGCAACCTCGCCCACCTGACCACGGCCCTGGACCGCCACCTCGACGAGGCGCGGTCCGCCGGCATCCGGTGGAACCGGCCGGCGGGCGGCTTCTTCGTCCGTATCGACCTTCCCGTGCCCGCGGACGCGGAACTGCTCGAGATCTCGGCCGCGAAGTACGGGGTGTTGTGGACCCCGATGGCGCAGTTCTACCTCGGCATAGCGGGAGACCGGCAGCTCCGGCTCTCCTGCAGCTATCTCGATCCCGACCGGATCGAGACGGGGGTGCGGCGGCTGGCCGCCTTCGTGGAAAAGGAGGTGGTGCCATGACGGCCGACGCGATCGTTCCGCACCCGACGGTGCGAAACTGCCCCTTCGACCCGCCCGCCGAGCTCGCCACCTACCGCGAGCGCGAGCAGATGACCCGGATGCGTTACCCGGACGGGCACGTCGGCTGGCTGGTCACCAGCCACAGCCTGGCCCGCAAGGTGCTGGCCGACTCGCGGTTCAGCGCCCGGTCCGAGCTCAAACGCGTCCCGGTCCTGCGCCCCGGCGCGGACCCGTTCTTCGGTGCGCCCGCCCTGCCCGGCTGGGTGCTCGACATGGACGCCCCCGAGCACACCCGCATCCGCCGGCAGCTGGCCGGGAAGTTCACCGCCCGCCGCATGCGCAACATGCGGCCCTACATCGAGGAGGTCATCGACGACCTCCTGGCCGACATGACCCGCGCCGGGCCGCCCGCCGACCTCATCGAGTCCTACTCGCTCCCGCTGTCCACCCACACGATCTGCGAGCTGCTCGGCGTCCCCTACGCCGAGCGGGCCGACTTCCAGCGCGACAGCAAGGTCCTCTTCAGTCTGAGCTCCACCGCCGACGAGGCGGCCGCGGCCATGGACCGGCTCTACGACCTGGTCCGCGAAGTCGCCAAGGCGGGCGGCGACGGCCTGCTCCGCCAGCTGAGCGCGGAAGGGGAGCTCACCGAAGACGAGATCACCGGGATCGGCGTGATGATGCTGACCGGCGGGCATGGGTCGGTGTCGACCGCGATCGCGATGGGCGCCTACGCGTTGCTCACCCACCCCGAGCAGCTCGCGAAGTTCACCACCGACCCCGCGCTCACCGACAACGCCGTCGACGAGCTCCTCCGGTACGTCACGGTCTTCCACTTCGGCGTGCCCCGGGCCGCCCTGGAGGACTTCGAGTTCGCCGGCCACTCCATCCGCGCCGGCGAGGCGGTCACCGTCTCCCTGCCCGCAGCCAACCGGGACCCCGCATGGTTCCCGGACTCGCCCGGCGAGCTGGACATCGAGCGGCGCACCTCGGGCCACCTGGCGTTCGGCCATGGCATCCACCAGTGCACCGGCCAGAGCCTGGTGCGCGTGCAGGCCCGCGCCGCGCTGTCCATGCTCTTCGGCCACTTCTCGCAGCTCGCCCTGGCCGTGCCGACCACCGAGATCACCCTCAACACCCGGACCAGTCCCGTCTACGGGGTCCTGCGGCTCCCCGTCACGTGGCCGGTTCCCGAGAAGTAGCGAGGTACCAGTGCACGTCACCACGTGGACCGAGTCCTGTGTGGGCAGTGGCCAGTGCGCACTGGCCGTGCCCGAAGTGTTCGACCAGGACCAGGACGAGGGCACCGTCCGGCTGCTCGACGCCGACCCGTCCCAGGCTCTCCAGCGGCGCGTGCGCGAGGCCGCGATCAGCTGCCCGATGCAAGCGATCTCGGTCAGCGAGTCCCGATGAACCCGACCTCGCAGGAAAGGCACATGGCGATGCGGCTGAACAGCTTCGACGACTTCACCCCACTCAAGGAGGTGGTCCTCGGTTCGGCGTCGGGCTACCTCGAGCGCCTCCGCGACATCTCGTTCGACATGTTCATCAGCGACAACCTGTCCGGTGCCCGCGGCTACTACCCGAGCGTCTCCGACTGGCGGCCCGGGCCGGACCGTCGCAACCGGAACGAACCGCACCGGCTGGCGCAGAAGCAACGCTTTCTCGAGGAGCTGATCGAGGACGTCGAGGGCATGGCCGCGCAGCTGGCAGATCTGGGGGTGCGGGTGCTGCGCCCGATGCCGTTGGATCCGGGGCTGACCGAGGTGTCCACGCCCGCGTGGCGCGCGCCGGTCACCCCGCCGCTCAACCTCCGCGACAACACGCTGATCCTCGGCGACGAGGTCATCGAGACGCCGCCGACCCTGCGTGCCCGGTACTTCGAGACGCAGTTCCTCAAGCCGATCTTCATGGCGTACTTCGACCGGGGTGCGCGCTGGACGACCATGCCGCGGCCGATGATGACCGACGCCTCCTTCGACCCGGAGAACGTGGCGAACGCCGCGCCCAACATCGAGGTCCCGCTGGATCCGCGCCCGTCCCCGTACGACGTGGGTGTCGAGATGATGATCGACGGCGCGAACTGCCTGCGCCTGGGCGCCGACCTGATCGTCAACATCTCCAGCGCCAACCACGCGCTGGGGTGCGACTGGCTGGAACGCCACCTGGACGGCCGCTTCCGCGTCCACCGGATGGACAAGCTGACCCAGAGCCACATCGACAGCGTCGTCGTCCCCCTGCGGCCCGGCACGCTGCTCGTCCGCTCCGAACGGGTCGTCGACTTCCTGCCCAAAGCGCTGCGCGCGTGGGACGTGATCATCCCGCCGGCTCCGACGATCAGCGACTACCCGCAGTACGACAACGACGATCCCATTCCGGCGAGCCCGTACATCGACCTCAACGTGCTGTCGATCGACGAGAACACCGTGATGGTCAACGACGCGTGCAAGACCCTCATCCGCACGCTGGAGGATCACGACTTCACCGCCGTCCCCGTCCGCCACCGGCACCGCAGGCTGTTCGGCGGCGGGTTCCACTGCTTCACCCTCGACACCGTCCGCACCGGCGGCGCGGAGAACTACCTGGACTAGGCGGTACCGAGCGGTGCCCGAGTCAGCGGCAACGAAAAGCGGAGACGAATCATGACCGATCCTGGGCAGGCCGGCCCGCACCACCTCGTCGGCCGGCTGGACGCGGCGGCGCTGCGTGCCGGCCCCGCGCCGGCGCTGCTCGACGCGACCGGGGTCCGCGCCACGCACGACGACCTGAGGCGCCTGCGGGCCGGTGGCACACAACGGCTGCGCGAAGCCGGAGTGGGCCGCCACGACCGCGTGGCCATCGTCATGGCCGGCGACTGGCAGCTGGCCGCCGCCCTGCTGGCCGCGGTATCCGCGTGCGGGACGGCCGTGCTCACCCCCGGCCTCGCCGACCGGGAGCTCGCCGACTTGGTGTCCCTGTTGGACGCCGGCGCCGTCGTGACGGACGAGTGCTCCGCCGCACGCCTTCGCTGCGTTGTGGACGGTCGGGTGCCGGTGCTGGTGTGGTCGGCCGAAGACCTCGACGGCGACCCCGATGCCGACGAGACGCCCGGCGAAGACGACGTGGCGCTGCTGCTGTTCACCTCCGGCACCACCGCCGCGCCGCGGGTGACGCGGCTGACCCAGCGCAACCTCGCGGCCGCCGCCGACAGCATCGCCGGCACCCTTCGGCTCGGCCCGGACGACCGGGCGCTGAACATGATGCCGCTGCACCACGGACACGGGATCTTCCCGGGCATCCTCGCGCCGCTCGCGGCCGCGGGCGCCACGATCTGCGCGCGGCCCGCCGACGCGGAGGAACTGCTGGGCATCGCCCGGGCCACGCGACCGACCTGGTACTCGGCCGCACCGGTCGTGCACCACAGCGTCCTGGCGATGGCGCGCGGCAACCCGCTCATCCCGGAGGCGTTGCGGCTGCGCGCCGTCCGGTCCACGTCGTCGTCGCTGCCCCCAATGCTGCTCGACCAGCTGGAGCAGTGCCTGTCCGCGCCCGTCGTGGAGGCGTACGCACTGAGCGAGGCGCCGGGGCAGATCGCCAGCAACCCGCTGGCCGGGCCGCGCAAGCCCGGCACGGT
>Ga0164241_10002624_pt1 | contig 19061 bp, 18 predicted proteins | sample OricomyardsoilBY_FD_108780 | JGI IMG/M metagenome (GOLD analysis project Ga0164241, IMG submission 108780) | Backyard soil microbial communities from Emeryville, California, USA - Original compost - Back yard soil (BY) | ecosystem: Environmental > Terrestrial > Soil > Unclassified | place: USA... | reverse complement strand
CCCGAGGTCACCGGGGGGCCGGATGCGATGGTCAACGAGGAGGTCGGCCCGACCGAGATCGCCGAGGTGATCGCGATGTGGACCGGCATCCCGACCGGCCGGCTGCTGGAGGGCGAGACCGGCAAGCTGCTCCGGATGGAGGACGAGCTGGGGCGCAGGCTGATCGGTCAGCGCGAGGCGGTCAAGGCCGTGAGCGACGCCGTACGGCGTGCGCGCGCCGGCATCTCCGACCCCGACCGGCCGACCGGTTCGTTCCTGTTCCTCGGTCCGACCGGTGTGGGTAAGACCGAGCTGGCCAAGGCGCTCGCGGACTTCCTGTTCGACGACGAGCGCGCGATGGTCCGGATCGACATGTCGGAGTACGGCGAGAAGCACAGCGTCGCACGGCTGGTCGGTGCACCGCCCGGCTACGTCGGGTACGAGGAGGGTGGCCAGCTCACCGAGGCTGTCCGCCGCCGTCCGTACTCGGTGATCCTGCTCGACGAGGTGGAGAAGGCGCACCCCGAGGTCTTCGACATCCTGCTGCAGGTGCTGGACGACGGTCGCCTGACCGACGGCCAGGGTCGTACGGTCGACTTCCGCAACGTGATCCTGATCCTGACCAGCAACCTGGGATCGGCGTACCTGGCGGATCTGGGCCTGGACGACAAGGCCAAGCGCGACCAGGTGATGGCGGTCGTGCGGCAGTCGTTCAAGCCGGAGTTCATCAACCGGCTGGACGAGATCGTGCTGTTCGACGCGCTCGGCAGCGAGGAGCTGACCCAGATCGTCGCCCTGCAGGTGCAGGCCCTGCAGCGTCGCCTGGCCGATCGCCGGATCGAACTGGACGTCGACGAGGGTGCGATGGAGTGGCTCGCCATGACCGGCTACGACCCGGTGTACGGCGCCCGTCCGCTGCGCCGCCTGGTCCAGTCCGCCATCGGTGACGAACTGGCCCGCGGCATCCTCGACGGGACCGTCCGCGACGGCGACACCGTCAAGGTCACCCTGAGCGAGGCGAAGGACACCCTCGAGGTCACTCCTGCCTGACACCCCCACTGAGCTGGGCCGGCCGTCGTGCCGGCCCAGCTTTCTGTGTGCTTTCAGGTCGGTCTGTACGTCAGCGCGATCACGCCCGTCGGGAGAGTCGTCCGGGTGACGAGCTCGAGCCCGGTCCGGGGTGCGCCGTCCGGGAAGAGGCGCGCACCGGTGCCCAGGACGAGCGGATGCAGCATGATGTCCAGGAGCCTCAAAGGAATCGGGAGAATGGGTCGGTGACACGAGCTGACTGGGTGAACACGACGCACGACTGGGCCGGATCGGTGGATCGGGGACATCTGGAGGAGATCCGCGCCGACGTCGACCGGTATGCGCCCGGCGGACTGCTGCACCTCGTACTGGAGGTCGTCGCCTACCCCGAGGACGAGGCTGAGTCGGCCGGCCGGCGCGGCGCCTGCACGGTGACCTTGCACTCCGACGGCTCGATCTCGGTCGCGGACGACGGGCGCGGGACGGACACTCGCGTCGACGAGCACGGCCGGCCGGTCAAGAAGCCGGTCATGGCCACGCAGGATCTGCGCTTCTTCCAGGACGCGGCCGCGCCGCTCCTCCCGGACGGGCACCCGCGCCGCGGCATGTCAGTGGTCGCGGCGCTCAGCGATCAGCTGACCCACACCAACCGCCGCGCCAACGGCTCCTGGACCCAGCGCTACGAGCATGGCGTCCCCGTCACCGGCCTCGACCCCATCGAGTCCGACGGCACCACCGGCACCACAGTCCACTTCCACGCCCCATTCTTCGCCCCCATCACCGACCTGCAGCCGCACCTCCACTTTCCCCACCTCGACATCACCGTCCACGAGTCCTAGATGTCCTTGCAGAAGAGGTAGTTGGCGTGTCCAGGGCCTGGTCGTACAGCCGGGTCGACGACGGCGTTCGATAGATTCCATCCTGTGACCACGCCTGAAATCACCGTCGCCGTGCCGGAAGACCGTGGACGAGTTCTCAGCTCGCTGGTCGCCGCATTCAGCAAGGATCCCGTCCTGCGGTCCTTGTTCCCGGACGAGGCGACCTATCCTCACTACGCTGCCGCCTTCTTCGGTCACCTCTTCGACAAGCGGGTGCACAAGGGGACGATCTGGACGATCGAGCGCGGCGCGTCCGTCGCCATCTGGGAGCCGCCCGCGGCGGAGCCTGAGTCGTCGGACGACAATCTTGCCGCCCACCTCCCCGCCGACGTGCTGGCCCGTGTCCGCGCCTACGACGACGCGGTGCACGCCGCGCTGCCGGCTGCACCTTTCTGGTACCTCGGTGTCCTGGGTACCCACCCCGACAAGACCGGCCGCCGATGGGGTCACGCGGTCATGCAGAAGGGACTGGAGCGCGCTGCCGCAGACGGTCTGCCGGCGATCCTGGAGACCAGCAACACCGACAACGTCGAGGTGTACCGGCGCGCCGGCTGGGAGGTGGTGCACACCTTCACGGAGCCCCTACCTACCTGGATCATGGGGCAGTCGGCCGGCTGATAAGTACCACGGCCGGGGTGGTTTCGCGACCATAGCGAGCCGAGCTCGCTGTCCGGAACATTCCAGTCTCCTGGCGCACATTTGTTTCCGGGTAATGCCCTCGGCGGCCGCCGACCTCACGACCGACCGCGCCTAGAGGTTCTTGCGGAAGAGGTAGTTGGCGTGTCCGGGTGGGTAGTCGCGTTTGACGCCGTACTGCTCGTAGCCGGCCTTGCGGTAGAAGTCCGGCGCCTGGAAGTCGAAGGTGCTGACCTCGGCCCACCGGCAACCGCGGGCTCGGCCTTCCGTCTCGATCGCCTGCAGCACAGCGCCACGATCGTGGTCGGCTCCGCTGCGGGGCAACAGGATTTGGGGGATCTGCGAGGATCAGGGGTGGGGGCTGGTGGAAGGAACTCTTCAACGCATGACCGAGCAGCACGGCGACAACCCGGGCGACGAGCCGGGCCGGACAGAACCCGGGCCCGGTCCTTACCGGGGCGTCTTCGGTGCGCCCAGCGGCGTCTCCGGGCCGCCACCGCCCGGCGCGACGCCGTACGGTGAACGCCCTGGTGCGTACGGCGACCGCCCGGGAGCGTACAGCGGTTCGTTCGGTGCCGATCCAGCGCCGTACGGACCGGTGGCTCCGCCCAAGCAGGTGACGATCGCGGCGATCATCTCGCTCGGCCTCGGCGTGATGAGCCTGCTGCTCGCCGGTCTCGCACTGACCTCGGCCGGTGAACAGATCTCCGAGGTCCTCACCGGCACGAAGGACTCCCAGGGAGTCGCCGTCGCCGCGGCCGTGATCTGCGCCTTCATCTACATCCTCCCGGCGATCTTCGTCCGCAAGCGCCACACGTGGGCGCGGACCATGCTGATCGTGGTCGCCGCGATCGGCATCGCGGGCGGGCTGGTGTCGCTGCCGACCGGTCTGCTCGGGCTGGCGATCCACGGCACACTGCTGTTCCTGATGCTCCAGCAGCCGACCAAGCTCTGGTTCCACCACCGCTGACCCCGGAGGACGTCACCCGTGGAGATCTGGATCAATCCGGCCTGTTCGAAATGCCGCACCGCCACCAAGGCACTCGACGAGGCCGGCGTCGCCTACACGGTCCGCCGCTACCTCGACGACCCGCCGACCGCGGCCGAGCTGACCGACGTCCTGTCCCGCCTCAACCTCGAGCCCTGGGACCTGGTCCGCCACAACGAACCCGCCGCCGGACCCCTCCGCGACGTCCCCCGCGACCCCGCCCACCGCACCACCTGGATCGAAGCGATGGTCACCCACCCCATCCTCATCCAACGCCCCATCATCACCGCCGACGACCACACCACAGCCATCGCCCGAGACCCTCGAACCCTCGCAAACTTCCTCCCCTGAAATCTGCCCCGCCCTGCCCCCGGCTGCCCCACAACACCTGTGGATATCAACCACGATCACCCACAGCTCTCCGGCACAATCCGTGAGTGCCCACCCCTCCCGCCCCCCACTTCGCCCTCACCGCCTGGGTCGACGAGTCCATCGTGCTCGGCCCCGCCGGAAACGCCGGCACTTACACGATGGCGGCAGTTGCCGCTGACGTCAGACACTGCGACGACCTGCGCCGAGAACTGTCAGACCTGACTATCAAGCCCGGAGTCCGGCTGCACTGGGTGGCCGAGTCGGTGAAGCGCCGCGACCTGATCGCGGAGGCGGTCAGCCGGATGGACGTCGCCGCGATCGTCACGGTCGGTACGCCGATGGAGCGGTCCAGGCAGGAACGCGCCCGGAGGTGCTGTCTCGAACGGCTGCTGTACGAGTTGGATCAGTTCGGTGTCTCAGAGACCTGGCTGGAGTCGCGCGCCGCGTCGCAGGACAAGCGTGACCTGCGACTGGTCGACAGTGCACGCCGCAAGCGGTTGATCTCGCACGAGCTGCAGGTGGGGTTCGCCCGACCGTCCGCCGAACCGATGCTCTGGTTGCCCGACGCTGTAGCGGGCGCCATGTCCGCGGTGGTGCTCGGCGAGGATCGGTGGCTGACGGCAATGGCCGAGGTGATCACGGTCCACCAGGTGGTGATCCGCTGAGCGTGGCCCGGAAACGCGAAAGCTGGGGCCCGTCATTCCGGCGGGAATCCCAGCTTCACTTCTCACCCGGCAACGCGGGGCGAGCTACCAACAGTCTCTCACAGCCGACCGGCGGTGTCTCGCACCATCCACACGTTGCCCCAGGCTGCCCTCAGAGTTTTTGGAGGCGGGTGAGGGCTTCTTGGAGGACTGGGGGTTGTTTGCAGAAGGCCCAGCGGACGAGGGGGTGGCCCGGGGCGGGGTTGTCGTAGAAGACCTGGTGGGGGATGGCTACGACGCCGGTGCGTTCGGGGAGCATGCGGCAGAACTCGATGCCGTCGGTGTGGCCGAGGGGGCGGATGTCGGTGGTGACGAAGTAGGTGCCCTGCGGGCGGTGGACGCCGAAACCGAGCGCCTCCAGGCCGTCGCAGAGCAGGTCGCGGCGGGACTGCAGGTCGGCGCGCAGCAAGTCGAAGTAGTCGTTGCCCAGGGCAAGCGCATTGGCGACGGCGGGCTGGAACGGCGCGCCGGAGGTGAAGGTGAGGAACTGCTTCGCGGTCGTCACCGCCGTCACCACCTCGGGCGTACCGGTGACCCACCCGATCTTCCACCCGGTGACCGAGAACGTCTTCCCCGCGCTGCTGATCGAGACCGTCCGCTCGGCCATCCCTTCGTACGACGCCAGTGGCGTGTGCCGGAGTCCGTCGTACACGAGGTGTTCGTAGACCTCGTCGGTGATGACGACCAGGTCGTGCTCGATCGCGACGGCGCAGATGCCGCGGAGCTCGTCGTCGGTGAGGACGGTGCCGGTCGGGTTGTGCGGTGAGTTGATCAGCAGGACCTTGGTCCGCGGTGTGACGGCGGCCCGGAGTTCGTCGAGGTCGAGGCGGTAGTCGGGCGCGCGCAGTGTGACCGGTACGCGGTGGCCGCCGGCGAACGCGATCCCGGCGGCGTACGAGTCGTAGTACGGCTCGAGCGCGATCACCTCGTCGCCGGGCTCGACGAACGCGAGCAGGGACGCGGCGACCGCCTCGGTGGCGCCGGTGGTGACGAGGACCTGGGTGTCCGGGTCGTACGAGAGGTCGTAGAAGCGCTTCTGATGGTCGACGATCGCCTGCCGCAGCGCGGGGACGCCGCGCGCCGGCGGGTACTGGTTCGCGCCCGCCCGGATCGCGGCGATCGCGTCTTCGAGCAGCGAGTCGGGCCCGTCGGTGTCGGGGAACCCCTGCCCGAGGTTCACCGAGCCGGTCGCCACCGCGAGGGCCGACATCTCGGCGAAGATCGTCGTTCCGAGCCCGTTCAACCGCACAGCGTGTTCGCGCATGTCCCGACCCTAACCCTGTCACGCGGCAAGATCGCGGTGTGTGCGCAACGACGAGCGGCTGACCCTCCTGGAGTACGCCGTACAGACCACGCAGGAACTGGTCGACCAGGTGCGTCCGGAGGACCTGGCCCGCCCGACGCCGTGCGGCGAGTACGACGTACGCCGTCTGCTGGAGCATGTGATCGGCTGGCAACGCGTCGCCGCTGCCTGCGCCACCGGTCAGGAACCGCCGCTCGCCGACGGATCACCGACGTACACCCTCAGCGCCGACCCCGGCCGCGACGTGCGCGAAGCCGCCCCCGTCACCCGGTTGCGCCAGGCCCCGACCACTAGCCGGCGTTCTCCACCATGTGGTGCAGCCAGGCCCGGGCCGCCGCGCGGTCGGCGTCGCTGAACGACGCCTCGAGATCCTCCTCGACCTTGCGTACGGCGGGCCCGACGTCGAGCAGGCGTTGTTCGCCGGCCGGGGTGAGGTGGACCTGCTGGGTGCGCCGGTCCTTCGGGTTGGGGCGGCGTTCGAGCAGGCCGGCGCGTTCCATCCCGCTGATCAGTTCGTTCGCGGACTGACGCGCCGTACCCACCTCGCGGCCGACCTCGGCGACGGTCCGGCCGGGCACCTTCGAGACCAGCACGAGCGTGCCGTACTGCTGCACGGACAGCCCGTGCTCGTCGAGCGCGTCGGCGAGCGCGGAGCGCATGCTCAGCCAGGCGTGCCGGACGAGGAAGGTCACGCAGCCGGTCGGGTCGTCGAGGTCCATGAACGCAATTCTGCCGGAAGCCCGCACAAAAGAGATTGACAGGTTCCTGACAATCGAGAGAGTCTGTCCTTGTCAGGATCCTGTCAATCATAGGAGACTTCGTGTCCTCGGTCGACCCCGCGCGGCAACGCCGCATTCTCACCATCCTCGTGGTCTCGTCGCTCCTGATCTGGATCGACTCGACCGTTCTGGGCATCGCTCTGGAACGTCTCGCCGATCCGGTCGAAGGACTCGGCGCCACCCCCGGTCAGCTCCAGTGGGCGATCGGCATCTACTCCCTGCTCTTCGCCACCGCGCTCTTCGCGGCCGGTGCGCTCGGCGACCGCTACGGTCACCGGACCGTGCTGATCGTCGGCCTGGTGATCTTCGGCGCCTCGTCGGCCTGGGCGGCCTGGGCCGGAAGCCCGACCGAACTCATCATCGCCCGGGCCACCATGGGCCTCGGCGGCGCGCTCCTCGGGCCGACCTCGATGGCCATCATCGGCTGGACCTTCCCGCCCGAGCGCCGAGCCGGCGCGATCGCGGTCTGGTCATCGGCGGCCGGTCTGGGCGTGGCCGTCGGTCCGGTGCTGGGCGGAGTCCTGATCGACCACTTCTGGTGGGGATCGGTGTTCCTGATCAACCTGCCGATCGTCGCCGCCGGCCTGGTCGGCGCCAGGCTGATCCTGCCGAACCCCAGAAGCCCGCAGCGGCGGCGGCTCGACCCGCTCGGACTCGGCCTGTCCACCCTCGGCCTGCTCGGCGTCTCCTACGGACTGATCGAGGGCGGCCATCAAGGTGGTTGGAGCCGTTGGCAGGTCTGGGCGAGCATCGTCGCCGGGCTGGTCCTGCTGGCCGGGTTCCTCTACTCGGAGTGGCGTGAGAGCGAGCCGAGCTTCGATCCGCGGCTGTTCAGGAATCCCCGCTTCGCGGCCGGCAATCTCGTGCTCGCCGGACTGTTCCTGACCCTGACCGGCCAGAGCTTCTATCTGGCCTTCTACCTCCAGGGCGCGCGAGGCATGAGTGCACTGTCGGCCGGCCTGATGTCATTGCCCAGCGCAACGGGCGTCGTACTAGGATCGCCGCTCGGAGCGCGGCTGGCCGGTCGCTTCGGTGTCGCGAAGGTGTCAGGTACGGCGTTGGCCGCGTTCGCACTGTGTCACGCGCTCAACCTCACCTATCTGGTCGACACTTCGCTGGTGTGGATCGGTGCTGTCGGCGCCCTTGCAGGGTTGGCGATCGGTGTGACCGTGGCGCCGACGACGGCCGCCGTCATCGCGACGCTGCCGATGGATCGCATCGGCGCCGGGTCGGCGGTCAACAACGCGATCCGCCAGGTCGGCAGTGTGCTCGGCGTCGCCGTCCTCGGAACGATCGTGTCGTCGACGTACCAGCACGCGATCGCCCCGTCGCTGACCGGTCTGCCGGCCGACGCGCGTGATGCGGCCTCGGTGTCGGCCGAGGCCACGCGTCATGCGGCCGGCGTCGTCCATCGCCCTGATTTGGTTGGCGCCGCCAACGATGCCTTCCTGCAGGCCATGCACACCGCCGCCGTGGTCGCGGCCTGCCTCACCATCGTCGGTGCGTTCGTCCTGACCGTGGCCTTCCGGCAGCGGGTCAGTTCCACGCCGAGGGTGCCGGAGGCGGTACGACGGTAGACCGGCCAGTCGACGACGAACAGCATCGCGTTGTAGGTCGAGTCGAGGAACGAGCTGTCGGTGATCAAGAAGCCGTCGCGCCACGCTCGGTGAGGCTGTTTCGGGGTGTCAGTCGAGGTGGTCGACCTGGGGTTCGGGGCGGAGGGCCCGGAGCCAGAGTTCGGTCTGGGCGATGTGGGCCGAGGCGGCGGTGGAGGCGGCCGCGGGATCGCGGCGGGCGATGGCGGCCAGGATCGCGCGGTGGCCGCGGTCGCTGGCCCGCTTGATCGCGGTGAAGTCCTCGCCCGGCTCGAAGATCCGGTAGTGACCGCCGCGGCCACGGATCACGCCGGTCAGCGCGGTGACGGTCGGGTTGCCGCCCGCCGTACAGATGGCGCCGTGGAACTCGGCGTCGAGGTGCTGGATCTCGGTCGCGTCGGTGGTCGCCTCGAGCCGATCGAGGATGTCGCCCAGGTGCGCCGCCAACTCGGGGTCCTGCCGGGCGGCGGCCGCGGCGGTGGCGTGCGACTCGAGCACGCGGCGCACCTCCAGGAGTTCGAGCACGCCCGCGAGCGGGATCAGCTCGACCGACAGGGAGAAGCGGCTGATGATCTCGGCCGGATCCAGCGCCGAGACGTACGTGCCGGAGCCGTGCCGCGACTCGATCACGCCGAGCGCCGCGAGCGACCGGGCGGCCTCGCGCAACGAACTGCGAGACACCCCGAGGTGGTCGCACAGCTCCGGCTCGGGTGGGAACTTCGCCCCCGGCCCGAGCTGGCCGGACGCGATCATCTGGCGCAGGCCGGCCAAGGCCTTGTCGGTGGCTGCCACTCACTTCCTCCTCATCCCCGCGAACTTCACGTGCAGGGTAAGTCCTCAGACCACTTGGGGTCACATTCCGGAGCAAGCGTTCGTTCTCCGGACAGGGCAGGGTCGAGTCCTCAGATGTCGGAGGTCAGGTGCTGAGCTCGCGCGCGACCACGAGGCCGAGCTGGAACCGGGTGGTGACCCCCCGGTCGGCCATCACGTGCGAGATCCACCGGCGCGTGGTCCGGAGGCTGATCCCGAGCTGGCGGGCGATCGCCTCGTCCTTCAGCCCGGCCGAGAGCAGTTGCAGCACCCGCTGCTCGGACTTGGCCGGCGGCTGACCGCCGTTCAGGTGCTGGTCGAACGGGATGCTCCGCTCCCACACGCCGTCGAAGTGCGTCATCAGCAGCGACAGCATCGAACTCGGGTGCACCAGTACGGCGGTCTCCGCGACGTCCGGCCCGTCGACGCCGAGCGGCAGCAGCGCGAGCCGGCGGTCCACGATGACCAGCTTGGTCGGCACCACCGGCGAGAGTCGGGCCTGCTCGCCGGCACCCCGGAATGCCGTCATCGCGGCGAGCTGGCCCGGTTCGGTCAAGGACTCGGTGGAGTAGATCGCCCGCCACCGCACGCCGCGGGCGAGCGCGTCCATCTCGTCCGGGTTGTCCTGGGCGCCGACGTACGGAGGCTTGTCGAACATCATCACCTCGTGCTCGGCGCTGCGCATCAGCTGGACTGCCCGCTGGTTGATGGCGGCCTGGCCACTGATCAGCTCGACGACCTGCGAGGTGTGCTCGTAGCGGGTGCCGCGATGGAAGTCCGCGAGCAGGCTCTCGGCCGCCAGCCTGGCCCGCTCGAGCTCGTCCTGGCGGTGGGCGATCAAGGAGCCGACGGCAACATCCGGCGGGGCCGGCACGAACCTGGCCGGGACACCGGGCCGTCTGCTCACCAGCCCACACCGCTCGAGCCGCGCGATCGCCTGCCGCGCACGGGCCGCGCCGATCTCGGTGCCGGCCGTCAGCTCGGCCAGCGTCGAACCCGGTGCGGTCAGCAGTCGCCGGTACAGCTGCTCGTCGAGCGGGGCGACACCGACGACGGAGAGCTTGCCCTCGTCGCGTCGCTCCCTGGTGGACATCGTGGCGAGAGTACTCCGCGAAACCGGCTTCGGTGCAGCGATTATCCCGATGGCCAGTCAAGGACATTGACTGCATCGTGCCTCCCGATCCTCTGGCTGCACGCCGTTCGCCGCGCGCAGACTGCATCCGCCATAGATCGATTTCCGTCCTGCCATCGGGAGTGCCACCCATGCTTCCTGTACCGAGACGTGTCGTCCGAGGGGCGGTGGCGTTGGCGACGCCCCTGACCCTTGTCATCGCGGCCGGCCCAGCGGTCGCCGCCCCATCAACGCCACCAACCTCCCCAGCCCCTGCGAACACGCAGGTGATCGTCCAGTTCGCCGGCGCCCCGGCTCTGTCCGCGGAGACGCGAGTCCGGCAGCAGGCAGCGACCGTGCAGGCCGCGCATGCGACCTTCAAGCAGAGCGTCGCCGCCGCCGGCATCCGAGCCACCGTCACCCGGGAGTTCAGTCAGCTCCTCAATGCCGTGGCGGTCACCACCGACGCCGCCGGCGCCGCAAGGCTCCGCACCCTGCCCGGAGTGACCGGGGTGTACCCGGACCGGCAGTTGCACTCCAGCGGTGATGCCGCGCTGTCGCAGATCAAGGCACCGCAGGTGTGGCAGACCAAGGACCGGAAGGGTACGGCGGTCACCGGAGCCGGTCAGACGATCGCGATCGTGGACACCGGCATCGACTACACCCACCCCGATCTCGGTGGCGGCTTCGGCCGTGGTCACAAGGTCGCCGCAGGGTACGACTTCGTCAACAACGACGCCGACCCGATGGACGACAACGGCCACGGCACCCATGTCGCCGGGATCGTCGCCGGCAGCAGCTCGCAGGCCGACGGCCGGACCGGCGTCGCCCCGGGCGCGACCCTGACCGCCTACAAGGTGCTGCGCGAGGACGGACACGGCCTGGAGTCCGCGATCATCGCCGGGCTCGAGGCGGCCGTCGACATCGACAACCCGCATCGCGCGGATGTCGTGAACATGAGCCTGTCCGGCGACCCGGACCTCAACGACCCGCTCGAGCAGGCCAGTGAGAACGCCGTCCACGACGGAGTCGTCGTGGTCGCTGCCGCGGGCAACGACGGCCCCGGCGAAAGCACCGTCAGTTCGCCGGCGGAGGCGCCCGACGTCCTCGCGGTCGGCGCCAGCATCACCGGTGTCGACGTCCCCAGTGTCACCGTCACCGCTCCGGTGCGGCGCCAACTCGACGTCCAGCGGCTCGGCCTGTCGGCGAATCCGCCGGCCGGTGGTGAGGACCTGGAGGTCGTCGACGCGGTCAACGGCTCGCCGAGCGACTACGACACCATCGATGCCGCCGGCAAGGCCGTCCTGGTCGCGTACAACAGCGACACGATCGGCGACGTCCTCGCGACGGCCAAGCAGCACGGCGCGAAGGCGCTACTGCTGCGGACGCCGAACTACTACCGGGGCGGCGCGGGCCACCTGCTGCTTCCGGCGTTCGCCACCGGTACGTCGGATGATCCGGGCAAGGCGCCGATGGTCGCGGCCGTGATGAACGGGACCGACGGGTCGGACTTCACCGAATGGCTCGCACAGGGCCCGGTCCGGGTCCACATCGGGGGCACCGACGCGACCGATCAGATCGCGTCCTTCAGCGCCCAAGGACCGGCGTACGGCACGTTGGCGATGAAGCCCGATCTGGTCGCGCCGGGTGTCGAGATCCGGTCCACCTGGCCCGGCGGCCAGTATGCCGATGACAGCGGCACCAGCATGGCCGCGCCGCACGTGGCCGGCGCTGCCGCACTCATCCGGCAGGCCCACCCCGACTGGACCGCCGACCAGGTCGCGGCGGCTTTGACCGGCGGCACGGACCCGCTCTCCGGGTACGACGCCGTCACGCAGGGCGCGGGACGTCTCGATGTGGCCGGATCGGACCGGCTGGCTGTCCTGCCGAGCAAGCGGACGGTGTCCCTGGGCGCCGCGGATCTCGGCGGCCACTCGCTGCGGTCCACCGCCACGGTCACCCTGACCAACGTCTCGTCCACGACCAGGACTCTGCATCTCGATGCGAAGCCGGCCACCGGCACATCCGCGAAGGCGTCTGTCGTCCCCAGCACTGCGAAGCTCGGTCCGGGCAAGAAGGTGACTGTCCGGCTGACCGTGACCGGTGCGCGCCCGGCCGGTCGCGCGGATCTGAGCGGTTGGTTGCGTGCCTCGGTCAGCGGATCGCAGACACTGACCGTGCCCTGGTTGCTGGCCGTACGGCCGCTCGAACTGCACGCCAACCCGGACCCGACCGTCTCGGGTGCCTCGGTCTACATCTACTCCGAGGCCGGCCTGGCCGCGGCGCCGCGGGTGTCCGTGACTCCGCCCGGTTCGCACCACACGATCACCGGTACGGCGACGTTCGACCACACCGGCTGGTGGAAGTACACCGTGCCCGCCGGGGCGGCCGGTGCGTACCAGGTCTCGGCGGTCGCCCGTACCCCATCGGGCGCCCGGCTCGACGGACAGACGTCGTACGAGGAGCTGGGCACGGCGCACGGATCCGGGCCGAACGGCTGGCAGGCTGTTGGTCCGACCAGCCAGGGTGCGGAGAAGATCGGGTACACGTCGACGCCCGGGCGGATGTTCGCGATGCCGTACAACTCGCCGCGGCCCGGCGTGTTCCGGACCGACGACTCCGGCTCCACCTGGCGCGAACTGCGCAATCTCCCGATCGGCGGCGGCGTGGATCTGGGCATGGCGACTGACCCGACCCAGCCCGGCACGGTGTATCTCGCGATCGAGGGCGGCCCGGATCCGACGTACCAGGGCCGGATCCTGGTCAGTCACGACGCGGGCGACACGTGGACCACGCTGCCGTTCCCGGATGTCAGCCCGCGTGACCTGTCGATCGACCCGACCGGGCGGATCCTCACGGTTCCCGCCTTCGACAACAGCATCTACGTCAGCACCGACCGTGGGCAGACGTGGACGAACTACCAGAGTCCCGGCGAGAACCTGCAGCGGGTGAACCTGATCGGCCACGACCTGTACTTCGGCGACGGGCTGCACCTGTACGTGATCCGGAACGTCGACAGCGCGCCGGAGCCCCGGCGGGAGTTGTTCACCTCACCCGAGACGGACCAGTTCGTGGAGGAGGTCGCCGGCGACGACAACCTCCTCGTGGCGCGGACCGCGCGGAGGCTCTACACGTCCCGCGACCACGGCGCGAGCTGGCAGCCGGGGCTGGAAGCACCGGTGGGCGAAAGCCTGACCACGCTGCAACTGGTCAACGGCGACCTCTACGCCGCTACGGAAGGAGAGATCTTCGTCGACCGGGCGGAGGGAACGCAGTGGACCACGATGGCGGCCCCGGTGCCCAACGACATCTTCCGCATCACCTCACCAGCGCCTGACAGCAAGCGGTTGGTGGTCTCGGCTCTGGGCAGCGGTGTGTTCGTCACCGACGATTCCGGAGCCACCTATCACCGCGTCGGGCTCACCAGCGCCGACGTCCACGCGCTGGCCGTCGGGCAGGACGCCGACGGCAAGTCCACCCTGGTCGCCGGTACGACGTTCTCCACCTTCGCGCACGCGCTGCCGGTCGAACGGGTTCCCGGCCCGGCCGACCGCGACTGGGGGCTGAACGGAAGCGACGTCCTGCTGGGGAACCGGATCACGGCGATGACCACCGACCCGTCCGATCCGCACCGGATGCTGCGGGCCGTGTCGAACGCACAGGGCCGCCCGACGATCGAGGAGTCGACCGACGGAGGCTCGACCTGGAAGATCCTGCTGAACGTGCTGGCCAATGCCCGGGTGTACCAGGTTGTCGTCGACCCGGCGAACCCGAACTACATCTACGCAGCTGTTACCGACATCCTGAGCCCGGGCGTGGTGGTCAGCCGCGACGGCGGCAAGACCTGGCGGAAGAACAACCTCGCCGTCGAGGTCACCGCGATCGCTGCCGATCCGCACAACCCCGACCACCTCTGGCTCGGCGGGCCGGGCGGGTTGTACCGCTCCGACGACCAAGGGCAGACCGTACGCCGGCTGTCGGCCACGCCGGTGTCGTCCTTGGCGCTCGACCCGCACAACGCCGACCACCTGGTCATCGGCGGGAACGGCCTGTACGACAGCCGGGACGGCGGCCGGACCGTGAAGGCCGCCGCGACGTCCGGGTTCCGGCTGAACATCACCGCGCTGACGTTCGGCGCCGACGGCCAACTCTTCGCGGCCGACGGCGACAGCAAGGACGAGGCCGGTCTCCCGGTCGGCGGCCGCGGTGTGCTGAACAGCCGTGACGGTGGGCGCAGTTGGCACAACATCTCCGACGGACTGCCCAACCTGGACGTGGCGAGCGTGATCACGTCACCGGACGGGAAGTGGCTGTACGCCGGAACCGAAGGTGGTGGCGTCTACCGCATCACGACCCGCTGAACCGTCCGGCCGGTCCCGTGGCGCCGCGGGACCGGCCGGACCCCTACCTGTCCAACGACGTGAGAAACGCAGCCAGATCCCACACGCGCCACCGCCTCGGCGCGATCAGCTCGTACGACGTCCCGTCCGCGAACGGCTCGTCCGACACCCAGACCGTCGTCATCCCGCGCTCATGCGGAAGGGTGAGGTTGACCTCGAGATCGTCGACCATCGCCGCCCGGGTCGGGTCGATCGCGAAGCGGGTCAGGAACGCGTCGAGACTCTCCGGATACGGCTTCGGGATCAGGTCGCCGGCGAGGATGTCGAAGACCCCGTCGAAGTGGTCCGTGAGTCCGAGCCGCCGGAGTGCCTGCTCGGCGTGGTAGACGGAGCCGTTCGTGTAGACGAAGCGGCGACCGGGCAGGGCCTCGAGCGCCGCGGCGAGAGCGGGATCCGGGGCGAGCACCGAATAGTCGATCCTGCGCTCGAAACCGAGGAACTCGTGCGGGTCGATGTCGCGCGTGACCATCGCGCCGCGCAACGACGTACCGTACTCGGCTACCAGCTCGGCCTGGATCCGCTGGGCACCGGTGAGGTCGGTGTCGTAGAAGCCGGCGACACTCGACAGGATGCCGTGCGTCAGTTGCGCCGCCAGTGCGGAGTCGGCGGGATACAACGTGTTGTCGAGATCCAGAACCCAGGTGTCGATGGCGGTCAGCACCCGACCAGAGTAGTGACAGACTGGTGGCGTCATCGACGGGAGGACGGAACGTGGCGACTGCGCTCATCACCGGACCGGCGACCGGGATCGGCCGGGCCTTCGCCGACAAACTGGCGATGGACGGGTACGACCTGGTGCTGGTGTCGCGCGACGAGGCGCGGCTGAAGGAGGTCGCGTCCGACCTCTCCCGCGTGCACGGCGTGTCCTGCGAGGTGCTCGCGGCCGACCTCACCGACGCCGAGGACCTGGCCAGAGTGGAGGAGCGGTTCCGCACCGGGCCGATCGAGGTGCTGGTGAACAACGCCGGCTTCGGGCAGAAGAAGCCGTTCTGGGCGAACCCGGTCGAGGTCGAGGAGAAGCAGTTCGACCTGCTGGTGCGCGTCGTCCTGCGGCTCACGCATGCCGCCGTACTGCCGATGATCGAGCGCGGGTCCGGCGCGGTGATCAACGTGTCGTCGGTCGCCGGCTTCCTGCAGCGCGGCACCTACAGTGCGCACAAGTCCTGGGTGACGAACTTCTCCGCCGCGCTGGCGGTCCAGTTGCACGCCAAGGGGGTCGCCGTGATGGCGTTGTGCCCGGGCCTCGTGCACACCGAGTTCCACGAGCGGATGGGGATGGACAAGACGATCATCCCGTCGTTCCTGTGGCTGGACGCGGACGATCTGGTCGACGCCGCCTGGAAGGACCTGATGCGCGGCAACGCGATCTCGATCCCCAGCCTGCGCTACAAGATCCTGATGGCTGTCGCCCGCTACACCCCGCGCACCCTGATCGCGCGCCTGTCCACCGTCGGCCTGGACGGCCGCCGGCGAGCCTGATGCGCACTACCCGTTGCCGTCGGACCCGGGCAGCCGCGCGCCTCGGCTGATCACAGCTTCTCGGCAACCTCGGTGAGGACAGCGAGGGTCGCGGTGATCAGTGGGTGATCGGCCCGGCTCTGGCGCACAGCGGCGTACACGCGCCGGGTCGGCACCGGGTCGGGGAGCGGACGAATGACGGCGAGCGTCGGCGTCGGTACGGCGAGGCGGGGGACAAGCGACACACCGCCGCCGGCTGCGACCAGAGCGGCGACCGCGCGGAAGTCGTCGGACTGATGTACGACGCGCGGCTGGAAGCCGGCCTGTTCGCACGCCAGCAGAACAACGTCGCGGATCGGATTGCCGGGCGCGGTCATCACCCAGTCGTCGCCGGAGAGCGTCGTCAGCTCGATCGTGTCGAGGGCCGCGGCCGGGTGTGACGGAGGCAGTACGGCGACGAACGGCTCGGCGTACAAGGGGATCCGGACCAGGCGCTGGTCGTCGGGGCGCGGCGAACCGCGGTGCTCGACGGCGATCGCGAGGTCCGCGTCGCCGTCGAGCAACTGGGTGATTCCTTGATGGCCTTCGGCGTCCCGGACGACGAGGTCCAGGCCGGGGTTGGTCTCGCGAAGGCGGGCGAGGGCCGGAGCGACGAGCAGGCTGATCGCGGTGGCGAACGCCGTGACCCGCACCTCGCCGGTGCTGCCGTCGGCGTGCAACCGCATCGCGTCCTCGGCGCGCTCGACCTCGGTGAGGATCGCGTCGGTGTGCGTCAGCAGCAGCCGGCCGGCCGAGGTGATCGCGACCCGGCGCCCGCGCCGTTCGAGGAGTTCCTGGCCGACCTCGGACTCGAGCGCGGCCAATTGCTGCGAGACCGCCGAGGGCGTCAGGTGCAGCACCTCGGCGGCCGCGGTCACGGTGCCGTGATCAGCAAGCGCGCGCAGCACCCGCAGTCTTCGTACCTCGATCACGAACCTCAGCTTCGCACAGCTCACCGGTGGACCCGGCCACGACCAGCGCCAGCTTGGGCAGCGTCTCGGCGACGGGCGCCGACTCGGTGACGGTCACCGGCCGCTGCAGCAGGCGTCGTACGGCGCGGAACGGGTTCCGCCTGGGTAGGTGCGGCACCACCGGTGCGTTGGGCATTGCTGAGTGGGTCTGCTCGTGGATCGACTTGACCACTGAGAAGGGGACGTAATTCACGATGATTCCTTTCGACCCTTCAACGGTAGAAACCAAACCCTTTATGCGTCCAATGGATTCTTTACGCAGAGTTGATGTGTTTGGTGCATGATCTGGGTATGGAACTACGCCAACTCCGCTCGTTCGTCGTGGTTGCCGAGGAGATGAACGTCGGCCGGGCCGCCGCCCGGCTGCACCTCACCCAACCTTCGCTCAGCCGGCAGATCGCGGCGCTCGAGCACGACCTCGGCGTCGAACTGTTCGCCCGAGTACGACGGCGCTTCGTGATGACCGCGGCGGGGGAGACGTTCCTCGCCGAGGCGAAGGATCTGCTCCGGCGATCCGACGAGGCGGTTCGGGCGGCGCAACGGACCCAACGCGGGGAGCTGGGGACGTTGCGGCTGCGGTTCGTGCAGTCGGCGACCTTCGAAGCACTGCCGCGACTCCTGGGTGCGTTCCGCGCGGCCTACCCCGAGGTCGTACTCGACCTCGAGTCACTGACGACCCTGCGCCAGACCGAGGCATTGCGCGACGGCCGGATCGACGTCGGCCTGCTGCGGCCGAACACTCCGGCCCTCGCCTCGGGTACGACGAAACGATCGCCCGGCGGGACGGCCGTCGTACAGCTGGCTCCCGGGTTGTCGTCGCGGGTGGTGGCGTCGGACCCGCTCGTCGTCGCACTGCCGGCGGGGCACCGCCTGGCGAAGCGGAGGCGGCTGCGGCTGGCCGAGCTCGCCGACGAACCGTTCGTGTTCTACTCGCGCCCCAGCGGACCCGCAGTACACGACACGATCGTCAGCTTCTGCCGAGCCGCCGGCTTCACCCCGCGGATCGAACAGGAGGCAGCCGACGTCCAGACCATCGTCTCCCTGGTCGCCGCCGGCCTGGGCATCTCCCTCCTGATCAGCCCGACCCCACCCTCCAACCCCGACGCCATCATCTACCGCGACCTCGCCGACGACCTCCCACCCTGGCAACTCTCCGTAGCCTGGTCCCCCCAAAACCGCTCCCCCTCCCTAACCCGCTTCCTAGAACTGCTCTAACCACCCCCCCCCACCCACCCGCCGCACACTCGCACCATCCGCACGGCCGGCGCACCCGTGTACCGCCGGGCCATCACCATCGCGTCGGCCCGCTGTCGCCACGCGGGCCGGCACCCGAGCGCCGCGCAAACGGGCAGTCCTACTCCCCGAACTGGGCGGCTGATCCACCCCGAACCGGTTCGGGGTGGATTTCGCACCGCAAACGGGCAGTCCTGCTCCCCGAACTGGGCGGGTGATCCACCCTGGACCGGTTCGGGGTGGATTTCGCACCGCAAACGGGCAGTCCTGCTCCCCGAACTGGGCGGGTGATCCACTCTGAACCGGTTCGCGAATGTGATGGCCTGGACGTCCGCGTCCAGCCGCTGGCGCACCCGCGACCCCTTCCCGCCTGAACGCGTGGCCGGCAAGAAGCCGCAAGAGCGGACCTGCCCCACTCACCAACCCCGCCATCAGACACGAGCTGAGCGTGATTCACCTCGGCCCCGCGCAGTTGGTGAGTGCCGCACGTCCGCATCCACCTCCCGACCCCGGCCCCAGCCCCAGCCCCGGCCCCGGCTCAGCCCGACCGAGCTCCGGCCTCGCCCGGCGCCCGCTCCGGCCTGGAGCCCAGCCCCGGCCTCGCCGGGCGCCCGCTCCGGCCTGGCGTCTGCTCTGGCCCGGCGTCTGCTCCGGCCTAGGCCCCAGCCCTGGCCCGGCACTCGTTCCGCCCGGCGCCCGGACCCCGCGGCGCGTTCGGTGCTGACCCCGAGGTTCCGTCCCGCCCCTCACGATCCGGCTGCCGTGCATTCAGGGGT
>Ga0164241_10002623_pt1 | contig 19062 bp, 17 predicted proteins | sample OricomyardsoilBY_FD_108780 | JGI IMG/M metagenome (GOLD analysis project Ga0164241, IMG submission 108780) | Backyard soil microbial communities from Emeryville, California, USA - Original compost - Back yard soil (BY) | ecosystem: Environmental > Terrestrial > Soil > Unclassified | place: USA... | reverse complement strand
CGTTACAACCGTTTGGGTGAATTACGTAATCAAGCTGTTGCAGAATTGGCAACAGAAGCGACAGGTTTCTCATCTGATGATGTGAAGACAGAGTTCGGTAATTATGAATACCGTTTGGTGCGTTCACGTATTGTTGCGCATGAGCCACGTATTGATGGTCGCGATAATAAAACTGTACGTCCGATTCGCGTGGAAGTGGGCGTGTTAGGCAAGGCTCACGGTTCTGCTTTATTTACACGCGGCGAAACACAAGCTTTGGTGGTTGCAACCCTGGGTAATGCGCGCGACGTACAAGTGATTGATTTCCTCGAAGGTGAGAAAAAAGAATCGTTTATGTTGCACTACAACTTCCCGCCTTTTTCTGTGGGCGAGTGTGGTCGTATGGGCTCAACGGGCCGTCGTGAAATCGGTCATGGCCGTTTAGCAAAACGTGGTGTGCAAGCGGTATTACCAGCGGCAGAAGATTTTCCTTACACCTTGCGTGTTGTGAGTGAAATTACTGAATCCAACGGTTCCAGTTCCATGGCGTCAGTCTGCGGTTCAAGCCTGGCACTGATGGATGCCGGTGTTCCATTAAAAGCGCCCGTTGCCGGTATTGCCATGGGTTTGGTAAAAGAAGGCGATAAGTTTGCGGTACTGACCGACATTTTGGGTGATGAAGATCATTTGGGCGATATGGATTTCAAAGTGGCCGGTACAACTAGCGGTGTAACGGCGCTGCAAATGGATATCAAAATTGAAGGCATTACTGAAGAAATCATGGAAATGGCATTAGAGCAAGCCTTGGCTGCTCGTCTGCATATTCTCGCGGAAATGAATAAAGTATTAGGCGCTTCTCGCAATGTTGTCAGTGACAATGCCCCGCGTTTTGAAACTATCAAAATTCATCCGGATAAAATTCGTGACATTATCGGTAAAGGCGGTGCAACTATCCGTTCAATTACTGAAGAAACCAATTCATCAATTGATATTGATGACAGCGGTACTGTCAAAATTTATGCGAATGATAATGAATCATTGCAAGCGGCTTTATTGCGCGTGCAAAGCATTGTGGCTGAAGCAGAAGTGGGCGCTATTTACGAAGGTACTGTTGTACGCATCGTTGATTTCGGCGCGTTCGTAAACTTCCTGCCAGGCAAAGATGGTTTGGTGCATATTTCTCAAATTTCTGACGAGCGTGTTGCTAACGTCAGTGATTATTTGAAAGAAGGCCAAATCGTTAAAGTGAAATGCCTGGATGTTGATCAACGCGGTCGTATCAAGTTGTCTATTAAAGAAGCATTGGCGGAATCTGGTGCATCAACTGCCTCTGAGTCTGCCGATGTTGTGGCAGAACAAGAGTAAAATATTGTTGATTAAGTAAAAGCCCGCTATCCAGCGGGCTTTTTTTTGGGTCTACTACTAAAGAGTTAGAGTCATGCACATGGTTAGGCTTCATCACAAGTAGAAACCGCAAACTCCAGAGGTTGTACGCGTTCCCCTCGTTGGTCGGCATAAATACGAGTAAATTCTGCTCCAAATAAAACAATTAATGCAGCATACGAAACCCACAGCATAATCAAAATAACGGTGCCTGCTGCGCCATACGCGGAAGCAGGATTGCTATGCCCAAAATAAAGTCCCAATGCAAATTTGGCAATTACAAATAACAAAGCCGTAACAAATGCACCTGTCCATACATCCCGCCAGGGAACATCCGCATCAGGAAGAAATTTGAAGATGGCAGCAAATAAAAAAGTAACGACAGCAAGCGATAGCGAAAGGTCTAGAATCCGAAATAAGATATTAAATGTTTCTGAAAAATAAAATGATACCCAATCACTTAACACTGTCAGCATCGCAGACAGTACTAATGAAACCAGCAACAAAAATCCTACAGCGAGAATAAGTCCAAACGAAAATATTCTGTCCACCACCATTTTTAGTATTTTACGTTTCGGTTGCGGTTTAACTTCCCATATAAGATTTAATGTTTGTTGTAATTGATAAAATACTCCTGTTGCACCAAAAATCAGAGTGGCAATGCCAACCAAAGATGCGAAAGTGAAATCCTGATGTATGCTGGCGTTGGCGATGATGCCTTCAATGTCTTTTGCTGTAGTGCCGCCAATCATGCCTTGTATTTCAGCACTGATTCGGCGCGTCATTGCTTCTTCTCCATAAAAATAACCCGCCAGATTAATAATAATGACCAACAATCCGGGCAGTGAAAAAATAGTGTAGAAGGCAATGACAGCACTGCTTCTAAAAGGCTCTCTTTCCAGCCATTGATTAAATGTATCGCGGAAAAGTAACAGCCCTTTTCGCGATCGTCCTAATAGCGCCATCCGATGTATCCTTTTTTGTAAGGTTTTAGTTACAAATTTTTAGTGTGTAGGATTGAACAAATTCAATTTCTATAATGTTCACACTACTTATTTCTATTGTTACAAGGTTTCATTATTACAGAAAAATTAACTCTGTATGTGTCCTTGCATACAGAGCGACGCCTTGTGAGGTTTAGCGCACCGATAAAATAACAAAGACGACATATATATAAATGTCCATTATTTTTATGAGGTACGTGGGATGAATAATGAAAATTATATTCGTGAACTTGCTTATTATCTTTGGGTATCAGAAGGAAAGCCTGAGGGTCAATCAAGTCGTCATTGGGCAATAGCCAGTAAAATGGCAAGTGAGAGGCATCTAACCGGAAAAGCGCCACATAAAAAATCCATAGATCCTTCGGAAGCGAAAGGGCCAACAGAGCCGGCACAACCCGATCAAACTTAATGTCATCGCACTGGTCAGGCCTGCGGGTCGATATCTTGTTTTTAAAAATTGTTTTGTGGTAATACGGCTTGCAAGTAAAAGGTTTCGTGCACAATTCAAATCGCGTACGCAAACATAAAATTCTGTCGCTAACTACAGTCCTGCATCATGATTCTGTATTAGTCTCGTTTTTGCGCAGTTTGAAACAAGCGTTGTTTGTCGCGTGCCCAGTCGCGTTCTTTTTCGGTTTCACGTTTGTCGTGTTGTTGCTTGCCTTTAGCCAAAGCCACTTCGCATTTCACTATATGATTTTTCCAATAGAGTGCGGTGCACACAACGGTGTAGCCTTTTTGTTCTTTGGCTTCTTGCAGTCGATCAATTTGGCGACGATGCATCAACAATTTACGAGTGCGATAAGGATCAGTCACAAAGTGAGTGGATGCACTGGCTAAAGGTTGTATTTGTGCTGCCAGCAGCCAGGCTTCATTATTTTTGAAAATCACGTAGGTATCGGTAATTTGTCCCTTGCCAGCGCGCAGGCTTTTAATTTCCCAACCTGTCAGCGCAATACCGGCTTCGATGCGTTCGAATAATTCAAAATCGAATTTGGCTTTTTTGTTGAGCGCAATGGTATTGCTGTTTTGTTTGGGCTTTTTGCTGGCCATTCTGTGTTGGATCCTGATAAATCGTTAGCGGCGCATTATAGCGATAAAATCGTTTAGAATTGCGGGCTTTATTAGTCCCCATCTTAACCCTCTTCCAGAGAGGCAGACTGAGGGCAAGGTAACAAAGGTATTTCATTTGCAAACCGTAACCGCCAATGCATTAGTCGCCCATTCATCGCAACAGATGTTTGATTTGGTCAATGATATTGAGTCCTATCCGCAATTTATGCCGGGCTGTGTTGGCGCCAGAATTTTGCGTCGGGGCGATGATTGGTTGGAAGCAGAATTGGCGCTGAATAAATCCGGATTCAAGCAGTCTTTCATTACACGCAACCAATTAACTGTTCCGGATTTGATCCATATGCAATTAGTGGATGGCCCGTTTTCCCGTTTGGAGGGTTTCTGGCGATTTAAATCCTTGAGTGCAACTGCCTGCAAAGTGGAGTTTGAATTGAGTTTCGAATTACAAAATCGCTTTCTGCAATTGGCTGCGGGTAAAATGTTTGCCGCTATTAGCCAGCAACAGGTGGACGCCATCTGTCGTCGTGCTGACACAATCTATTCTTTCGCTAAATGAGGTGCCCATGGCGGACTTTGATCTGATTACTGTTGAAGTGGCTTATGCCTTGCCTCACAAGCAAAAAATTATCAGTCTGTTGGTTGAACCCGGGACTACCGCTATTGAGGCCGTCAAACGCTCAGGTATTCAGCAACATTTTCCTGACCTTGACCTAGACGCTGCCAAAATGGGGATATTCGGTCAATCATTAGGCACAAAAGGACTGGCAACCGCCGAGAAACAGGTATTGCACCAGGGTGACAGAGTTGAGATTTACCGCCCGTTGATTTCCGACCCCAAAGAAGCCCGCCGCAAACGTGCCGAGAAAGAACAACCCGGCAGCTAATCACAAAAATTGCACTACACTCAAATCTCTATGTTGGTATTCCCGCAGGACTGAGAGTAGTGGCTTGTTAACCCATAAAAAGTTTCTGATCGTTTATTTTTCAGTCGCAACTTTGCTGGCGTTGGCAGTGTTTTATTTGTGTTTTCTCGAAATACAAAACAAACAGGCGGCCTGGTATAAACAACAGCAGTCTTTATCTCTCAAGCAGCAAAGCGAATGGCAGCAAAAACAATTAGGTATCGGTCAGGAATTGCTGATTCGCGCGCAACCTCTGTTGCTGGATTCATCGCTGATTAATTTGGTCAAACTAATCAGTCGCGAGCAACAAGAAAACCCGTCATTGTCGATTCAAAATAAAGAATTGCATCATCAGCAAATGGTCGCGGCGTTTGAGCCTTATTGGAAAAAATGGCGCGAGCAAAATGTGAGTGAGTTGAATCTGCACTTCACACCGCGGTTAAGTGTATTGCAGATGGAAAAACGACAGCAGAGAGCTGATATTCTGGGTCCGCCGCGACCTGAATTACAGGATGTGTTTGCCACCGGAAAAACCACCAGTTTATTTGCGGTATCGCGACAGGGAACCGCCTATAGATTATTAATTCCGATAGCGGATGATCAAGGAAAAGTCCTGGCTGTTATTGAATTGGCAACACGTTTGGAGAATAAATCCAGCGCGGCTGCACTGCTGCATAAACAATTGGTGGATATATTGCAGTGGGATCCTGCACGCAAACAAATGCACCCTACACTGGTGGGCAATTGGCGTTTGGAAGAATCTTTTGATCCGATTGCTGATTGGTGGCAGCAAGGATTGGTAGTTGCAGAAAAACAGCAACAAATTATTCAAACTGATGAAGGTAGCTTTCTGGTCAGCTGGCTGGATCATTCTACGCGGCGTTTAGCTTTATTAGTTTGGAGTGATATATCGGTAGAGCTTGCTGCGCATCAACAAGCATTAAATCGTAGTTATAAAAAGTGGTTAATGATTTTTATATTGATGCAATTGGCGTTGTTTGTTAGCTACAGAATATGGCGGTGGCAACAACAAAAAATATTTGATAAACATCAACAAGCATTGGCCATCGAACATCATGAAGCCGAGCAAAGTAATGCTCGATTGGCGTTGGCATTACGTTCCAGTAATTCCGGTTTTTGGGAATGGAATATTGTTAAAAATCGCATTCGTTTTTCACCGGAATGGAGAGACTTACTGAAGTTGCCGCCCGGTGAAGATGAGATGGATCTTGAAGATTGGGTCAGCGTGCTCGACCCCAATCATCGGCGCGGTCATCACACTGACATGATGAATCATTTGAAAGGTTTAACACCTATGTTCGAAAACGAATATAGAGTCAGAACCGGTGATGGAGGTTATCGTTGGATATTGTCACGCGGCAAAGTCATTGAGCGGGATGATGCGGGTCGAGCCCATTTAATAATTGGTGTGTACACGGACGTCACCGATAAAAAAGAAGCTGAATTAATCAGCGTGCGGCAGCAAGCAGCCTTGCAAACCTTAAATGAAATTACATCGCTACCTGTTAATGATGTTGATGAACAATTTAAACGCACGTTAGTGTTGGCTGCAAAATATCTCGGTGTAACTACAGCCGGTATCAGCGATACACATAAAAAAAATTATCAGCTAAGAACCTATGTAGATGTGCGCGGTAATATCACTGTGCCTCATGTTGCATTGGAAAATACTTACTGCAGTCTGGTCTTATTAAAAGGTGAGTTGCTGGCAGAAGATAAGATTCCACAATCAATATATGCTGACCATTCCGCATTAAAACAGGGCGGTCATGAATCTTATATTGGTGCGCCAATTAATATTAATGGCACAGTTCAGGGGACACTTTTTTTCAGTGCGCCAAAAAGTCGTGAAAAAGATTACGATCAATTGGATAAGGATTTTGTTCAGTTGCTGGCGTGCTGGGTAGCGTCGGCCATTGACAGGTCACTTCGCGATCAGGAGAAAAAAGTCGTCATCGAACGTTTTAAAAAACTCTCGGAATATTTACCGGGATTTTTATATCAGTATCAGTTGCGTCCGGATGGATCTTCCTTTTATCCCTATGCAAGCCCTGGCATTTACAATATTTATGGAGTAACTGCTGACGAGGTTTCAGCGTCTGCGGAAAAAATGCTGGAGGTGATTCATCCCGATGAGTTGGGCTGGATAGCAGAATCTGTTTCTTATTCGGCGGATTGTTTAACGCCCTGGGTTGCCACGGTAAGAGTAAATAATCCCTATCGTGGTTTAGTCTGGACGCACGTGCAATCCATCCCTGAAAAACTGGAAGATGGCAGTGTGTTATGGCATGGCTATGTATCGGATATTACCTCATTAAAAAATGCCGAGTTAAAACTGGAGCGCGCCAATGCAATGCATCAGGCCATTCTGGATGCAGCGAGCGTGTCGATTATTACTACCGATACAAGTGGAATAATAAAAACATTTAATCGTGGTGCTGAAATTATGTTGGGCTATTCGCCTGGCGAAATAATTGATAAATGTTCGCTCGAAAAAATTCACAAATCCGATGAAATGATTACGCGCGCTAACTGGCTTTCAGAACAGCTGGGTTATCAGGTTAAACCTAAATTCGATGTATTTATTGCGCGCGTAAGAGAAGGTGAGGATGATGAAGCCGAATGGACTTATATACATAAAGATGGCATAGAGTTGCCGGTGTTATTGACGGTTTCTGCCTTGCGGAATAAATTCGGTGAAATTACCGGCTATCTGAATGTTGCTCGCGATATTAGCGAATTAAAACGCATTGATGAAATGAAAAATGAATTCGTCTCAACTGTCAGCCACGAATTGCGCACTCCGTTAACGTCTATTAGTGGTGCGTTGGGAATAGTGGCTAATGGGCTTGGCGGTAAATTGCCCGAGCAGGCAGATAAAATGATTAAAATTGCGCACAGTAATTCGTTGCGATTAATTCATTTGGTAAATGATTTATTGGACATGGAAAAATTATTGGCGGGAGAAATGAAATTTGAATTTCGTTCCTACTCAATGATGGATGCTATTAAGCGTTCCATTGAAGCCAATGCGGATTATGCGGCGCAGTTTGGTGTTTCTTATGTGATTGACGAAAATGCGCATGATGCCAAAGTGAATGTAGATGGACAGCGCATACAGCAGGTCTTGGCCAATTTTTTATCCAATGCTGCAAAATTTTCACCCATGCATTCAACGGTAAAAATTAATTGCGAGTCTACATTTGGCCGGGTGAGAGTGAGCGTTGCAGATAACGGCCCTGGCATTCCGGAAGAATTCCGGCACCGTATTTTTCAGAAATTTTCACAAGCTGATTCCTCCGATACAAGACAAAAAGGTGGCACTGGATTGGGCTTGGCAATATGCAAAGAAATTATTGAGCGAATGGGCGGTAAGGTAGGATTTGATTCTGTCGTCGGTCATGGGGCCTGTTTCTTTTTTGATTTGCCTTATGAAAATACTCCACTGGCTGTTCAGTCAGAGACCGACAGTGAAAAAACAAAAAACAGAATATTGGTAGTTGAGGATGAAGGAGATTTTGCTGAATATTTGCAGCATTTATTTGAATCGCGTGATTTTATAGTCGATATAGCAACTAATGGAAACATGGCATTGGAATATCTTGCGTTGCATCGTTACGATGTGATCACCCTGGATTTATTGTTGCCTGACATGAATGGCACGGAAATTTTAAAAGACATACGTGCGCGCGAAAAAACAGAATCGATATCGACAATCCCCGTGCCTATAGTGATTATTTCAACCGATCCTGATAATGGTAAAAAACGACTTCCTGAATTTTTGCGTGAAGCAAAAGGCATCTACTGGATACAAAAACCTATGCCTGAAGGCGAACCTTTGTTGACTATTGACTACGCATTGTTATTGGCTAAAAAAGCATTGGGGGAATAAATGAAGGCACCATCCCTGCAACGTATTTTATATGTCGAGGATGATCCCGATATCCAACAAATAGCAGTGATGGTGTTGGAAACTATTACAGGGCTTACACTTTGTGCCTGTTCGTCCGGGCATGAAGCTTTGGCAAAAGCAGTATCGTTTAAACCTGATTTGATGTTATTGGATGTGATGATGCCAGGTATTGATGGCCCTGAAACTTTACGCCAGCTACGTCTTTTTCCTGAACTGGATCAAACTCCGGTTGTATTTATGACAGCAAAAGTTCAACCGCAAGAAGTTCAGGAATATTTAAATATGGGTGCTTTGGCTGTTATCCCCAAACCTTTTGATCCCATGACATTAGCCAATGAGTTAAATGCGATTTGGAATAAATCCGCATAAATAATTGATCACTGAAAATACATCTTTGCTTTAGCCTTCTGTCCATAAAAGATCGAGATTTTTAAAACCCCAATCTTCCGGTGATTCGCGACTGATAATTTTATCCTTGCCTGCAAGCAAGGATAAATCAATAGTTTCCTGAATGATGGGTGATCTGGTTTTGACAGAATAAAATATTTTCACTTTGGGTGTTAACAACGCGGTTTGATGTTGTTCAACTACCACACCTAATCGTCCGGATTCCAATTTCACTAAAGAACCTGTTGGATAAATACCCACCGTTTTTACAAAAGCTTGAAAAACAGTTTCATCAAAATGACCTTTGCTCCACTCCGCCATTTTGCGAATCGATTCAGCTGGTGACCAGCCTTTTTTATAAGGACGATTGGATGTGATTGCATCATACACATCGCAAACAGCTCCCATTTTTGCATAAAGACTAATCTGTTCACCTTTTAATCCATGTGGGTAACCAGTGCCATCCACTTTTTCATGGTGATGCAAAACCACATCCATCACCATGGCGCTGACCTGGCTGCCTTCCAATAAAATTTGTGCTCCAATTTCCGGGTGTAATTTTACTGTTGTAAATTCTTCATGAGTGAGTTTTCCCGGTTTGTTCAAGATGGTATCGGCAATACCAATTTTACCTATGTCGTGTAATAAACCGGCGAGACCAGCTTCACGCACGGAGAGTTCAGGTAAATTTAATTGGCGAGCCAGAGCAATCATCAATGCACACACAGCGGCTGAATGCATGTAGGTATATTCATCGGCAGTTTTCAGCCGCGCCAAACTGATTAAGGCATGTGCATTACGCATCACCGAGAAAGAAATTTCTTCAACCAATTCCTTGGCGGCACCTACCTCAATGACTTTTCCGAGGCGTGCATCATTGAACATAGTAATAACAGCGGTTTTCGATTTCTCACACAACTTGGCTGCTACTTTGACTTCTTTATCGAGCGCTACTTTTTCTATTGGCTTCATGCTGTCTGTAACTTTTAGCAGCAAAGCAATTTCTTCTTTCACTTCTTCTTTGAGTTTGGCGAGATTATCTTCTTCTGTATCAATACCCAGATCAGTATCGATCCATAATTCTTTAATGCCTGCTTCAATAATGCCGTGTAAATCTTTTTCATCGGTGAGTAAAAATCGGTTTTTTCCAAATGGAGGTTCTGCCCATGAACCACAAAATTCACAGATAAACATTCCAATTTTCATTTCTTTAACGGTAATTCTTTTCAGCATGGTTACATCTTGGATTGTGCATCAATAATTGGGATGCTCAGGTGGGCCGTTTTATCATCTCGCTGGAAGTATAGATGGTGTTTCTCTAAGGGTGAGGGTATAGGGAAACAAATTCCGGCAGTTGATTGGCGGGCATAGGTTTTGCAAAGTGAAAGCCTTGCCCATCTTCGCATCCGCAGGTAATTAGTAACTCGACTTCTTTCTCTGATTCTATGCCTTCAGCAATGGTTTCCAACGACAGTGCATCCGCTAATTGGATAATGGTATTCACAATCGCCAGCGAGCCTTTTTCTTTCAATATGGCGCTGATGAAACTGCGATCGATTTTTAATTGGTTTAATGGAAAGTTACGTAAATAAGCAAGGGACGAATAACCCGTTCCGAAATCATCCAATGCAATACGGACACCCAAATTACGCAATTCTTGCAAGATAGTTTTAGCGGTATTTTTATCCTGAATCAGCAGTGACTCGGTAATTTCCAACTCCAGTCGTTCTGGCGAGATACCGCTAATTTCCAATGCGCGTTTGACAACATGGATCAAGCTGCCATGACCAAATTGTGTTGCGGATACGTTGACGGCAATGCGCCAGGGTTGCGGCCATTGCGCCGCTAATTTGCAAGACTCAATTAGCATCCATGTGCCCAATGGAATAATCATATTGGATTCTTCAGCGAGCGGAATAAATTCCATCGGTGGAATCATTCCTTTTTCAGGATGCTGCCAGCGCATCAAGGCTTCAAAGCCAATAATTTTTTGCGATTTCAAATGAATCTGTGGTTGTAAATAAATTTGAAATTGTGGTAATTGCAAATCCGGTGACCAATGAAAATTCTTTTCAATTTTATTGAATAAAGATTTTGTATCAGGATTTTGTTCAAGCACCTGACGAATATCATTTAGCAAGCTCATGCGTTTTTGTGCGGCGGCCGCCATACCGGATTCATAAAAGCGGAAGGTGTTTTTGCCAGCAGATTTGGCCGCATAGAGCGCCATGTCGGCATGTTTTAATAAAGTATCAGCAGAATCGCAATGCAAAGGCGATATGGCAATACCGATGCTGCAACAGATTTGTAAATTTATGCCGTCAATTTCATAAGTGTGACCCAAACAGTCCAATAAACGTTGCGCTATGACATCGGCGCGTTTGGTTGCATCTTCTCCCCAACTGACTAACGCAAATTCGTCGCCACCTAATCGCGCCAATAAATCTTGCTGTCGAATTTGTTGCTTGAGTTGTGATGCAACCAGTTGTAATACTTTGTCACCAAACGCATGGCCCATACCATCATTCAGCATTTTAAAATTATCCAGATCCAACAGTAACAGCACGTAAAATTGATCAGCCGGATTATTGGAATTTTCCTGTAAATCCAATCGCGTTTTAAATTGGTGACGATTTGCCAAGCCAGTGAGTGAATCGACATTGGCCAGCCGATTCATCTCGCGATTGGCTTCTCTTTCCTTGGTGACATCGGTACCAACGCCTCGCCAGCCCATCAAATTGCCCTGGGTATCCAGTAAAGGTTTGGCCGTTAATTTCCACCAGCGTGAAATGTTATTCACTACCAGGGGAACCGGTAAATGCCGAAATGATTTCTCTTGGGCAAAATGTTCTTTAAGCGCGGCTATCGCCAGTGTTGATTCCAACTGGTCATCACCCTGATGAAGCGTAAATAGATCAATAAACTGAGTGGCGTTAAGTTGATTTAAACTTTGGCCAAATAATGTGGCCAGTTTTGCAGAAGGATTTTGTAAAAAACCTTGTTGATTTAATTCCCAGAGGCAATCGCTAGTGTGGGTTTCAAAATCATGCAATAACAAACTGGTGAGTTGTTGCTGATGATTGCTGGCAGCTTCCGCCATTAATCGCGCACCAAAATTTTTGGCTTGCACCACAACCGCTGCACATACTACGTAAGAATAAATAGCAAATAACAATGTCAGTAATTTGAAATACATGGGTTGAAAAATCACTAACGCCAAAATAGTTTCAGTGCAAACCAAAATCACAAAACAAAAAGCAGCGGCAGGAACTGTCGTCAATGCAAAACTGCTGGCGCAGATCATGCCAATTAATACAATTAATATAATTTCCAGTTGAAATGGGTCTGCTTGCCCCATACAGAGCAGGGGCAGTAATCCCCATAAAAATCCGACTATGGCGGAGTGATGCAAGGCTTTTTTTAACGCGCGACGAGATGATTTAACAGGCGCTTTGCCTTTTTGTTGAGTGAACCAGCCGCGCAATCCAATTGCCATTAAAATAATAATGCTAACGCCCCAGAGGTAAAGCCAGGGATTGGATTGAAATGAAAATAAATAGAGTATTACGACAATGTTAATTATATTGGCAGTAAAACTCAGTGGGGCCAATGCAATGATGGCGCGAACTTGTTCAGCGCGGAAGTATGCGGCGGTAGTCTCTTCTACAGAATAAATAGAAAACCATTGCGACATCTGCTCGCGAAAAGAGCCAGATATTTTCCGGGAAGATTTTGAATACATGCCGCACCAGTTGAGGCTGGGCCAATACTCGAACCCAGGTTAAATTTTTTTGTCGATTTTTTAGAAATTCTTTCCAAAAAATAGCGACTAATTTCACCTTTTAGCCTAGTTGACTCTGGGGGGTAGTCAAGCCTGCCGAGCGAGTCAGGCAGGCTGGATGGACTTATTGATCATCAGGCAGGGGTGTATCTTTTTTGGCTTCTTCTACCAGTTTTTTAAGGTTTTCCGGCTGCGCCAATAACTTGGAATCAGGGGCATGATCGCCTTCTGTTTTAACCAGTTTGCCATCGGCAAAATAGACACTGAAAAGATGGCGGCGGATTTCGCCCTCGGATCCACTGCGAACAGAGTAGAAATAGTCCCAGCGATCTTCGTCAAATACATTTGGCAACAGGCTATTGCCTAAGACAAATCGAACCTGGCTTTTGGTCATGCCCAGTTTCAGTGTGTCGACCATTTCCTGCGAAATAATATGACCTTGTTGAATAGGAACTTTGTGAACGCCTGGAAATATGCTTGAACAGCCTGATAAAGCGGTGGCTATCACAATAAAGGCAAACGAAGGAGCAAATTTCATATCAGGGCTTCCACTGGTAAAAACGAACGCGGATAATACCCGAACCACAGGAATTGAGAAGGGTTGGGTGTGAATAATGGCTTCTGAAAACAACGAACTGCGTAAAGCCGGGTTGAAGGTTACGTTGCCTCGAGTGAAAATTCTGCAAATGCTGGAATCTTCCGAACAGCATCATATGAGTGCAGAGGAGGTCTACAAAGCCCTGAGTGAACAAGGTGATGATGTCGGTTTGGCAACGGTTTACAGAGTCCTGACTCAATTTGAGTCTGCAGGTTTGGTGGTCAGACATAATTTTGATAGTGGTCACTCAGTATTTGAAATTGCTCGCGGCGAACACCACGATCACATGGTGGATTTGGATAGCGGCAAAGTGATTGAGTTCCATAATGATGAGATAGAAAGTTTGCAGAGCCGGATTGCAGCTGAATATGGCTATGAATTAGTCGATCACAGCCTGGTGTTGTATGTTAAGCCGGTTAAAACCTAGGCAGTTGAACTTCTTATCATTTTAAAAATCGGATGTATACTGCACACCAACTTAAAATTGACTGGCAACACCATGCAAAGTGAGCACTTAAGTTTAGCACCTATCAAAGAAGCAATAATTGAGTTTAGATTTAATCAAAAGATTGACCTTGCAAACATATTTAACCTTGAAAAAAAATTACCAAGTGGTTACTCAGGTTTTCAATCTGTTGTGCAACAGGAGTTTGGCTTTTCATTTCAGGATGGTGAAATTCAAACTACAGATGCTGGAAGGGGGGTTGTTTCCGGGTATCGCTCTGATAATGAGAGTTTGAAAACAGTTGTGATTTTTGAGTCTGACAAATTTATATTTAGTAAGTTAGCTCCATATACGAATTGGAATGATTTGAAGTCTCAAGCTATGAATATATGGCAAATATTCAAACCATCAAAGGATTTGGGATTTTCTAGAATAGCTACTAGGTATGTCAATGAGATTAATCTTCCCATAGTTGACGGTGAGCTAGACTTTGATGAATATTTAACCATTTGCCCGAAGATACCAAAAGGGATGCCTGATATTCTTATTGGCTTTTTAAGTAAGGTGGCTGTGCCCTATTATGATGAAGGAATAACTGCCACTGTTACATTGAGTTCAGGTAATCTCCCCCCTCACCCTAATAAATTATCAGTAATGTTGGATATTGATATTTTTAGAGCAGGACAGTTAGCCTTATCGGATAGAGAGTTATGGGCTGCAATGGATATTTTAAGAGATGTTAAAAATACAGCATTTTTTGGTAGCATAACTGAAAAAACAAAGGAGCTTTGTAGATGACAGCTATTGCGTTAACTCAATATTCGTTGCTTCCTATAACAGCTAGAATAGATGAAAAGCCCTATTTTGCCTCTCACAATACACAATCAACACGGCAAATCAATCACAAAGCAATCAATATTTTGCGCCCTATTGCTGTCGCCAATCAGTTTCTGAAAATTCAACAAGAATGTTCGAGTGAGGGTTGGGATGGATATGATGCTAAACGGGTGGAAGATAAAATATTGGGAAACGCCATCAGTTTTGTAAATAGTCTGGATGAGAAGATACCTATTCCTGAAATTTGCCCAGAACCGGATGGAGAAATAGCGGTTGAATGGTATGGGGAAAATAAATCAACGATTTCTATTAGTATTGGAGTGGGAGATATCATTAATTATGCAGCTATATTTCCCGACCAGCACAAAGCCAATGGTACGGATGCATTAAAGAATGAAAATAAAACAATTATTGAATTTTATATTAAGAAAGTCCTTGGCCTCGAATAAAGTTGAGGTTATTTCATCAGGTGAAGTTCTTTCTCGATTTCTTTTTAATGGTAATCAATTTTCCTTAAATGGGGTTAAGCAGGCCGCATTTCTTCCAGCAAAAAACCATGAAACATCGATATTTCGAAAGACAAAGCTTGTTCAATTTTCTTTGTATGAAAGCATCAAGGAATTAATCGCATCGGAACGAGGTATGCAAATTAAAGGTGTGGCATTAATTGAGGCCGAAAAAATTCAACTAGCTGATCTTAAAGTTGAGATAGAGGAATCAAAACACCAGTGGCATGCCAATATTATTGGCTGGCCACTAGAAAAACATCAACAAAAGCAGTTGGCCTTGATATTGGCTCAAAATTCTTCATTAGAATAATCACAACGATTTGATTTCTATATTGCGATAAAACACTTCCGCACCTTCCGATTGGATTTGAATTTTGCCGCTGGTTAAAGGGACATATTTGCCATCCACTTTTTCCCGTGAGTTGTACACTCGCAATACTTCATGACCGTTAACTTTATGGATAATCGTTTGGCCTTGGGCAATTACTTCCATCAGGTTCCATTCACCGTTGGGTTTTTCATAGTTGATACCTTCAAGCGTGCCCAGTTTCCAAATACGAGCGGCAATATCTGTTTTGAGTGGCAGTTTTGGATCATAGCGAAAAAACTTCCAATCACCTTCATTAGCATCACCCACATGCGTGTCTATCACAACACCATCGAGGCTATGGTAATCACCGCAATCACCTTCCTGAATTTGAAATTCGTGGCTGCGCATCCAGTGTTTATTTTCTGCTCCTTGTGGGCCAACAGCATAGTAAAGAATGCCACTATCGCGTTTGGCATCCAATCGCGGAGGCCATTTTTTCTCGCCCCATTTCATTTCAAAACGCAGATGAAAATTGGAAAATTCTTCGTCTGATGTCAACCCGCCCCACTCCTCACCAGAAATGCGCAAATTGCCATCCACAACAGAAAACACTTTTTGAGGATCGACACCTGTACCGCGCGGCGTTTGTGTGGATTTCAAGCTGTAATCATTACTTTCAGGTTGATAGCTGATATAGGTTTCCCAGCCGGTAAGATCCTTGCCATTAAATAAGGATTTCCATTCACTTGCTTGCAATGGCAAACAGGTAAGGGTGGTTAAGGTTGTAATCCAAAATAATAATTTCATAAAACACCTGAGGTTAAAAGCCGACTAAAACGCAAGTCACGAAGCCTAGAGTAGTATTGATTGATCGAGCGATAAAAATTACAGAGATTTACTCTGGTTGAATTGGATTTTAAGGGTTGGTCACGCTGGCGTGCGAGGTTATACTGCGGTGTCACTCAACTCCGAGGATTTGATAGTGCGTAAAGCCACCATCTTATTTGTTATCTCTTTCATCATTTGTGGATCTCTGGCTGCCTGTGGTCAAAAAGGCCCTTTGTATTTACCGGGGCCTGATACACCACAAGAGAAACCACAAAAAAAGTAATGTAATCCTCCATTTTTTATCAAAAACCGCGAGACATTTATGCAACATTTTACGCAGCGCAATGACGAACTTTTTGTTGAAGATATTCCATTGAGTCAAATTGCCACACAATACGGCACGCCCACTTATGTATACAGCCGTGCGGCAATTACCCAACAATATTTATCTTATGCGCAAGCGCTGGGTGATCATCCGGGTATGATTTGTTATGCGATCAAGGCCAATTCCAATTTGGCGATTTTAAATATTCTGGCCCGTTTGGGTGCAGGCTTCGATATTGTTTCTCTCGGTGAGCTTGAGCGTGTGTTGCGTGCGGGCGGCAGTCCATCACGTATTGTATTTTCCGGCGTAGGCAAAACCGCTGATGAAATTGCACGCGCATTGGAAGTAGGTATTTTTTGTTTCAATGTGGAATCAGAAGCAGAGCTGGAATTAATTTCAGCAGTGGCTTCCAAACTGAATAAAGTTGCACATATTTCTTTACGGGTAAATCCTGATGTGGATGCACAAACTCATCCTTATATTTCAACCGGATTAAAAGAAAATAAATTTGGTATTGATATCAAGCGTGCACCTGCAGTTTATGCTTGTGCAAAAAAGTTACCGGGTATTGTAATTAAAGGTGTGGATTGCCATATAGGTTCACAATTAACCCAGCTCACACCATTTCTGGATGCGTTGGATCGTTTGCTGATGTTGATAGATGAATTGGCAGCAGATGGTATAGTGATTTCGCATCTGGATTTGGGCGGTGGTTTAGGTGTGACCTACAATCAGGAAACCCCTCCCGCTGTGGCAGATTATATGTCCGCCATTAAACAAAAAGTGGCAGGCCGCGATTTGAAATTAATGTTTGAACCTGGTCGTTCAATTGTTGCCAATGCCGGTACTTTGTTAACCAAAGTTTTATTTTTAAAACCGACAGAGCACAAAAATTTTGCGATTGTTGACGCGGCGATGAATGACAATATTCGCCCTTCACTATATCAAGCCTGGCAAGCGGTTAAATCAGTCAAGCCACATGCCGGTGAAGTTAAAACCTGGGATTTGGTGGGGCCAATTTGTGAAACCGGTGATTTTATTGCCAAGAATCGCGATTTGGCTTTGCAAACAGGCGATTTACTGGCGATGATGTCAACAGGCGCTTACGGTTTCAGTATGAGTTCAAATTACAACACTCGTTGTCGTGCTGCCGAAATAATGGTGGATGGTGATCAAGCCTATGTTGTACGTGAACGCGAAACCTTTGAAGATTTAATTCGTGGCGAAAATGTATTGCCGGAATAAAATTGTTGTTTGATCGTAGGGGCGGCTCTCTGTGTCTGTTTCAAGCAGGCGCGGTGAACTTCTCTACATTGTCGGTTGAAAAATATGCGCATTAAATTTAGCAAAATGCATGGTCTCGGTAATGATTTCGTCGTCATTGATGCAATCAGCCAAAACGTGCGTCTGAATCCTGAAAAAATTCGCTTTATCGCGGATCGTCATTTTGGGATAGGTTGCGATCAAATTTTATTGGTAGAAATTCCCGAATCTTCGGCTGTGGATTTTCGTTATCGTATTTTTAATGCGGATGGCAGTGAAGTTGAAAACTGTGGCAACGGTGCACGTTGTTTCGCGCGTTTTGTTCGCGATAGAAAATTAACCGGCAAAAAAATCATTAAAGTGGAAACAGCAGGCGGCATTATTGAACTGAATATTCAGGAAGACGAACAAGTCATAGTGAATATGGGTGTGCCCCGATTGCTTCCTGAGCAAATTCCTTTCACCGGTGAAGATAAAACCGGCATTAGTCGCGCCGTGACCTATCCTTTATCTGTTGCAGGTAATCTGTTGCAGGTTTCTGCTGTGTCTATGGGGAATCCACACGCTGTGTTATTGGTTGATAATGTCACAACGGCTGAGGTTGGAGCATTGGGGCCGCTTATTGAAAATCATCCACAATTTCCCGCACGTGTGAATGCAGGTTTTATGCAAATTATTTCAAAAGATGAAATTAATTTGCGGGTTTACGAACGCGGTGCCGGTGAAACTCTGGCTTGTGGTACCGGTGCTTGCGCGGCAGTCGTCGCCGGGCGCTTGCGCGGATTATTAAACGATAAAGTAAAAGTCAATTTACCCGGTGGCAGTTTGCGTATTGAATGGCTTGATGAATCATCGCCGGTGATGATGACAGGGCCAGCGGAATTTGTATTTCATGGGCAGATTAAACTCTAATCAAAAAAATAATCGTCAGGAAAAACCTGTATGACAATCGAGAATAATAAACAAGCCACACTCGCGGATCCTCTTGAGCCAGAGCAGATTGCTGCGTATTTGCAGGAACATCCGGATTTTTTTATTGATCATCAGGATCTATTAGGTGATATGACACTGCCACACGAAACTGGCGCAGCGGTTTCGTTGGTTGAGCGACAAGTCAGCATATTGCGTGAACGCAATATGGATATGCGGCATCGACTTAGCAAGTTATTGGATAATGCGCGTGAGAATGACAAATTATTTGATAAAACCAAACGTTTATTATTGTCCTTATTGGAAGGGCAAGACTTCGGCGATATTATCGATGCACTGCATTACAGCTTTGATAAAGAATTTCATATAGATGCAACCAGCCTGATTTTGTTTGGCAACCCTGACAAAATACCCAGCAGTCAAGCGCGTGTTGTTCCTCTGGCTCAGGCACGTGAGTTTGTTGGACCCTTGATTAAAAATAATCGCGCTATTTGCGGTGTGATCTCAAAAGAAGAAATTGAATTTTTATTTATGGATCGCGCCGCGCAGGTTGCATCAGTAGCTGCTGTTCCG
>Ga0164241_10002622_pt1 | contig 19064 bp, 19 predicted proteins | sample OricomyardsoilBY_FD_108780 | JGI IMG/M metagenome (GOLD analysis project Ga0164241, IMG submission 108780) | Backyard soil microbial communities from Emeryville, California, USA - Original compost - Back yard soil (BY) | ecosystem: Environmental > Terrestrial > Soil > Unclassified | place: USA... | reverse complement strand
TTGGCTTTGGCGCCGGAGAGATAGGCCTCAAAGGCGGCTGCCCCGACACCAGCCGATTTGGTGAGCGCCACGGGATAGACGATGGGGAGATGGCTGTCGGACGGGAAGGTGCCGACGATGCGGACCTTGGGCTGGCTTATCGCGTCTGTCGTGTAAACGATGCCGTAGGGGGTTTCGCCGCGCGCAACATAGGCGAGCGCCACGCGGACATTTTCGGCGAGTGCCAGATGATCGACGACGCTGCCCCAGACGTGAAGCGAGGTGAGGGCGGCGCGCGCATATTTGCCTGCCGGAACGCTATCGGGATCGCCGACGGCCAGGCGACCGCCGCCCAATGCATCAAGCAGGTTCATGTTTGGCGCGATGGTCACGCCCGTTGTCGTGTCAGCCGGTGCGATCAGGACCAGCTCATTGCCGACGAGATCCTTGCGTGTGTCGGATTTCATGAGGCCCTTGTCCGACACATAGTCCATCCAGTCTTTATCTGCCGAGATGAACATGGCGGCGGGAGAACCCGCCTCGATCTGGCGGGCGAGGACGGAGGACGCGGCGAAGGAGAAGGTCACTTTTTTACCCGTCTCGGCTTCATAGTCCTTGGCAATTTGGTTCAGCACATCCGTCATCGAAGAGGCCGCGAAGACGAGCGGCGCATCATCGGCGGCGGCCGGAAGGGTTGTGAAACTCAAAGCGAGGAGCGCGAGCGCCGCCCCGATCAAATGTATGACGCGTCTCATCATGCACCCCTGCCTGTTCTGTTTTTGATATTCATACGTATATCACGGTGAATTGAGCCTTGGGAAGACGGGCCGCGCGATTTCTGCGACACTCAGGCCACAGTCACCGACCAACCCGACGAGACGCACCGTTGAGCAAGATTGTCTTCCGTATTGTTTTTGACGAGGACCACAAGCTGGGGCCCGGCAAGGTTTCGCTGCTTGAGCACATTGAGCGCGAGGGCTCTATCCGCGCCGCCGCCATTGCCATGGGCATGAGCTATCGCCGCGCCTGGCTTCTCATTGCCAATCTGGAAGAAATGTTCGGCGCGCCCGTGCTGACCCGCGTGACCGGCGGGCGGCAGGGCGGCGGGGCAAGGCCCAATGCGCTGGGGAAAGCCATTGCCGCACGCTACCGCGCGATGGAGAAAGCGAGCGACAAGGCGCTGGCCAAAGACCTGAAGGCGCTTGAGAAACTGGTGACCAGGGGCTGAGCGCGATCAGAGCCGTTTCACCTTGCGCGGGGTCACGAATGGCCTGAAAATCGGGCCCAAGAAACAAAAACGATTTTGCGGGGACGGCTCTTATGACCATCAAACTTTATCATTGTCAGGGAGCACGCTCGGTTCGTCCGCTCTGGACGCTTGAGGAAATGGGGCTCGACTACGAGCTTGAAAGCATGCGCTTTCCGCCGCGCATGTTCCGCGAGGGCTATCTCGACATCAATCCGCTGGGCACTGTGCCTGCCCTCATTGATACAAAAGGGGGGAGCGATGGCGACACACTAATGACGGAATCCTCTGGCATCTGCCAGTATCTCGTGGACACTCACGGACCGAGCCCGCTTGGCCTCACGCCGAAGGATAAAGACTACGGCACTTATCTGAACTGGCTGCACCGCTCGGATGCGACGCTCACATTCCCGCAGACGATTGTGCTGCGCTATACGCGGCTGGAGCCCAAGGAGCGGCGCTTGCAGCAGGCGGCGGATGATTACACGCAATGGTTTTTTGCCCGTCTTCGCAGCGTTGAGCAGGCGGTCACCGACAATGAATATCTCTGCGCTGGTCGCTTCACGATTGCCGATATTGCGGTTGGCTATGCGCTTTATCTTGCAGGCACTTTAGGTTTGCGTGAAAAATTCAAGCCCAATACGGAAGCCTATCTGAAGCGCCTTGAAGCGCGGCCTGCGTTTCAGCGCGCGATCACACTCTGAGGGTAACGACATGAACGCGGGCTATGTCATCGGATTGAGCTTGGCGGCTGCGCTTTGCATCGGCACTCCGGTGCGGGCGGACGAGCTGCAACCGGAGACAGCGCATGTCGAAGTGTTGCCCGACGGACCGCGCGATCACTGGGTGGCGGTCGGCGATCTCAATCCGCTGGGCTCGCTTGATACGCGCGTTGTGCTTTTTGATGCCGACAAAGGCACGATGCTCGGTCAGCTCAATACGGGCTATTGGTCGGGGCTGTCCTATTTTCCGCGCGGCACACAAAACATCGTGACGCTTGAAACCTATTTCGAAAAAGGCACGCGGGGCCTGCGTAAAGATTACGTCGTGATTTACGATGGCAAAACGCTGCTGCCGCAGCATGAGATCAACATTCCGCCACGGCGCATGACGGCGCTGACGCAAACGCAGATGGCGGGCCTCAGCGATGACGGGCGTTTCATGGCGGTGTCAAACTTCACGCCTGCGCAAACGCTGACGCTGGTGGACCTGAAAGAGCATCGTTTTGTGAGCGAGCTGGAAACGCCGGGTTGCGGGCAGGTCTATCCTTTGGGCGAGCGCATTTTCGGATTGCTGTGCGGCGATGCTTCGTTGCGCACCATCACACTCGGCGAGGACGGCGCCGTCGTATCGCAGGTTGAGGGCGAGGCTTTTTTCGATCCGTTCAAAGACCCCGTGCTTGTGCCCGCGGCACGATATGGCGCGACATGGCTTTTTGTGTCAATGGACGGGATCATCCATGAAGTGGGCCTGAGCGGCGGCAAAGCAAAGCTCGTCTCCACATGGTCGCTGCTGAGCGACAGCGAGCGTGACGATGAATGGCGCACGGGCGGCGTGCAGCCGCTTGCCGTGCATGAGGCAACGGGCGAGCTTTTCGTGCTGATGCGGCAGGGCGGACGCGAGACTTATGAAGAGCCTGCCGAAACCGTCTGGGTCTATGACATCAAGAGTCACAAGAAACTGCGCGAGATTGACCTCGACAATCTGACGATGGCGATCAATGTGAGCCGTGACGGCGCGCCGCTCCTCAATGCCGCGTCGCTGAAACTTGTCGTGCCTTACTGGTCGCTCGCGCTTGTCTCGATGCTCGGGCACAAATTCGCCGATCTTGATGTGGTGAAGCCTGCGCTTGATATTTATGACGCCGAAAGCGGACGACATTTGCGCACCATCGACCATGCGGCGAATTTCGCCACCTCTGTCACGCAGCCCTGAGGGTGATGATGATCCATAGCATCGACCCCATTGTCGATTTTGCGCTGCGCGGCGGGCTCGCGCTGATCCTCGCGCTTGCCGCCATGCACAAGTTCAATGACAGGCCGACATTTGAAGGACAGCTCGGGGCCTATCAGCTTTTGCCGGAAGCCTTCGTTCATGCCGCGAGCCGCGCCATTCCGTTGTGCGAATTGGCGGTGGCACTGTGCCTGCTGGCGCGGTCGGAACATGCGGCTTATCTCGGCGCAGGGCTTTTTGCGATCTATGCCGGTGCCATTGCCATCAATCTGCTCAGAGGCCGGCGCGACATTGACTGCGGCTGCGGCGGCACGGATGGACATCAGGCGCTTCACCCTGCCCTTGTGATCCGCAATCTCGTGATGGCGCTGGGCGCGGGCGCGATCATCCTGCCGCAGACGATGCGCGTCACGGATTTTTCTGATTATGCGATTGCGGGACTTGCAGGACTGACCGGCGTTGCGCTTTATCTCGCTGCGAACACACTCATTGCGCAGTTGCCCGCCTCGCGCCGGTTGAAGGCCTGAGACACATGGACCAGACATTGCTCATTTCCAATATCATTCTCTGGCTGCTGGTGCTCGGCCTGTCCGGCGTTGTGCTGATGCTGGCGCGACAGATCGGCGTCCTGCACGAGCGCATCACGCCTGTCGGCGCGCTGATGGTGGCCAAGGGCGTGAAAGTCGGAGAAGCAAGCCCGCGCTTCGAGCTTGAAAACCTCAACGGGCCGCGTGTCGTTATCGGTGAGCCCCGCAGCGATGGCACATCGACACTTATTTTCTTTGTCTCGCCGACCTGCCCCGTCTGTTCGTCGATCCTGCCGGTGCTGCGCCGGACGGTCGAACAGACGCCGGACCTTACGCTCGTGCTCGCCAGCGACGGCGAACGCGCGGAACACGAAAAATTTGTGGCGCGGAAAGCGTTGAACGATCTGCCTTATGTTCTGTCGGGTGAACTGGGACAGGTATTCGGCATCGGCAAGCTGCCTTACGGTGTGCTGATCGACGCCAACGGTATTTTGCGGGCGCACGGGCTGGTGAACAGCCGCGAACATATCGAGAGCCTTATTGAAGCAGAGCGCGAAGGGGTCGCGTCCATTCAGGACTATATGGCGCGGGGGACAAAATAATGAGACGGCTCGACCAATGGTTTGAAACAAAGATGCGCGACCTTGCACGCGGCACATCGCGGCGCGGATTTCTGGCGGGCGCAAGTGCTGCCGTTCTCGGCGCGAGTGCTGTGCCGCTGCTGCCGGTCGCCCGCGTTCAGGCCGCGATGCCGACGGACGGCGACGCGACGCAATGCGACTACTGGCGCTATTGCGCGATTGACGGATTTCTTTGCGGCTGTTGCGGCGGTAGCCCCAGCTCTTGCCCGCCGGGCACGGTTGTCTCCGCGGTCACATGGGTCGGCACCTGCCACAACCCGAACGACAAAAAAGATTACATCATTTCTTACAATGATTGCTGCGGACGGAGCGCCTGCGGACGCTGCGCCTGTCAGCGCGATGAAGGCGACATGCCGCTTTACCGCACGGATGCGGCCAATGACATCAACTGGTGCGCGGGCAGCACGGCAGACATTGTTTATAATTGCTCGACCGCCGTCATCATGGGTGTGAGCACGGGCGAGTGATGAGCTGCCGGTTTTTATTTGGCTTCATGCTTCTCTGCTGCGCGGGCGGTCGCGCTTATGCCGATCCGCAAACCGACTACATGTTGAAATGCATGGGCTGTCACGGACCGGACGGTGCGGAAGTCACGGGCAAAGTGCCCGCGCTCAAAGACAATGTGGCGCGGTTCTTTTCGGTTGAAGGCGGGCGCGCCTATGTCGTGCAGGTGCCGGGTGCGCGGCAATCGCCTTTGCCGGACAAGGCGCTCGCTGATCTGCTCAACTGGATGGGGCCGCGCTTTGATGCGGACCACATGCCTGAAGACTTTGCGCCCTATACGGAAGCGGAGGTGCATGAGCTGCGCCGGACGCGGCTCAAAGATGTCAGTGCGATACGCGCGCGGCTGATGGCTGTGCTTGCGGAAACGCCGTAAGCCGCTCTAAACGGAACAAGACGCGCCGCCGAGTACGCAGAATTGCGCGCAGAAATGGTGATTGAGGGCAACCTCCGCCGAGGCCTGGCTGAGCGTTTCACCCATGTTGAAACCGGGCGCATGAGGCAGAAGCGTGCAACTCACCACATGAGGAGCATCGGCACCCTTTTGCTTTACCACCATGCGCGATGTGGCACACATGACGGAGGCGGGAGATTTTTTCAGGATGCCCCAGCATGCCGTTGTGATCTCGGGCACGTCATGCGTCACATCCATTTCGGGAAAGAGGACGAGACGTGAGGGATCATGCGCGTCAAGCGCGAAGCCGAGAGAGGCAAAGAGCGAGGCGAAGCCGTCGCGCGTCGCATGTTCATCGCCGCTGTTCACAGTGCGACCGGCAACGGCGATGTTGAATTTGTTTTCATTGAGCCAGACAAGACCATCAATCGCCGGTTGCCATGAGCGGGGGCCGCGCAAGGCTTCGTGAGAAATGGTGTCAAACCCGTCGAGCGAGACGCGGAGTGAAAGCTCCGGCCCATATCTTTCACGAAGAGCGAGAAGTTTCGCTTTCACATGATGCATGGGCTTCATGGCGTTGGTGAGGATCAACACACGGAAACCACGGGCGAGTGCGTCTTGCACCATAGCGATCATGTCCGGATTCATGAAGGGCTCACCGCCTGTGAAGCCCACTTCACGCGGGCGCGGCGATATTTGCTCCGCCTCGTCGAGATAGGCCGCGACCTCTTTCGCAGTCAGATAGACGAGCGCATCATTGGTCGGACTCGATTCAATGTAGCAGTTCACGCAGGTAAGATTGCAGAGCGTGCCGGTGTTGAACCAGAGCGTGTCGAGATGCGTGAGGGGCACACGGGCGCGTTCCGATCCGTCGAGCGTCACGCGGGGGTCGGTGAATTTGCGGCGGGGAGCATCAAGAACGATTGTCATGGTCTGCCTTACTCACTTGGCGCAAGCATAGACCCGATCAGACCACGCTGTCATCGCCGAAGGCGGCGCGGGCATTGATCAGGCGACCGGCGACGGTGGAAAGGCAGAGCGCGGCAAAGAGATAGGCGAGCACCGCATAGTGCTGAGGCCAGATGCAGAAGGCAACAAAAACAAAGATCGTCTCGGTGCCTTCGGCAAGACCGGCCATATAGTAAAAGCTTTTTCTGCCCTGCGCCTCTGTCGTCAAACCCCGCTTTTCGGCAATGGCGGCATAGGCGAGAAAACTCACCGCTGTCAGGACGAAAGCGCTCAGCAGAATGAGCGTGGGGCGCATGTTCTGCGGGTTCGCGCAGGCAAAGCCCAAAGGCACGGCGATGTAGAAAACATAGTCGCAGAGACTGTCGAGATAGCCACCAAAGTCCGTGGCTCCGTGCTCACGGGCGATGGCGCCATCGAGCCCGTCGAGGAGGCGGTTGAGCGCGATAAGAAAGAGCGCCAGAGAAAACCACGAGGCAAAGAGCGCGAGAAAAAGAAGAAGCGCCACGACCGCACCTGCAAGGCTGACGCGATCGGCGCTCACGAGAGGCGCCAGACGCCGCGCCAGAGCTTTTAACGGCGGATCGATCAGGGGACGCATCAGGCGGTCGAGCATGAAGCACCTTTATTCCTTCTTGCCGGATCGGAGCGTTTTCGCTCGTGTCAGAGCCTGATTGAAGCCTGAAAGAACCTCCGCCGTCAAAGGCATCTGATTTCGGCTCAGCGGATCTCCGTGCGGATATCGCGGCGGTCAATCTCGACGCCATCGCTCAGGAGCCGCACGGAAAGCGAACAAAGGTAAGGGCTGCCCGACCCTTGAGGGAGACGGGGATCGTCAAGCGCGAGGGTCAGCGTCTTGCGCGTTTTGCCGCAAAAGGTGAGCCGCGCCGAGGCACCGGCAACGCCTTCGCCATTGGCATCGATCAGTTCGAGTACACATTCGACGGTGGCGTCCGCTTGCGTCACGTTATCGAGCAACACATCGACGGAAAGATCAACGCGCGCAGGCGAGACACGAGTTTGGGAGATATGGACGCCGGACGAACCTTCATCATCGAGGCTGATGCGGACGGGAGACGCCACGATGAGACAGGCGTTGCGAAAGAAACCATTGGCGATGGCGGAATTGTCAACGGTGACACGGATAACAGCCGCCTCGCCCTGTTTGACGGCGGAGGTGATGTCAGCGCGGATCGTTGAGGCATCGCCTTTGTGTGTGGCGACGCTGACGCCGTTGACGATGACTTCGGCAAGGGCGGTCGCTACTTCAAATTCGAAATAGAGGCTCTGGCCGTTCAGAATTTGCGGGGGGAGTTTGCGTTCATAAATGCAGAGGCCGCGACCGTCGTCATTGCCGCCGTCCTGCCAGTCGGGACTGTTCCAGACGTGAGGCAGCGTGACGGCTTTGCTCGGGCCTTGCCGGCTCAGGTGCCAGCCGTCGTTGAGGGACATGCGTTTCATCAGGTCGGTCCTTATTACGCAAATGCGCGTTTACTAAAATCAGGCGCGGCAACTGAGCCGCAGGCAGAACAGGTGCAACGGGGAAGCAGACAAAAGGGGAAGTGGCCTCAGCTCGGCGTCTCGCGCATGGCCGTGAGGAGCGCGACGACTTCACGGATTTCGGCGCGGCATTTGAGGCGGCCTATGAAGGCGCGGCGGGCGGCGCATGACCGTGCAAGGTCATGGCCGCGTGCCCGTCTGACGGGCGAGATTGAGCGGTACGGGATCTGTGGGCCGAACCAGCGCCAGCTCTGTAACATTAAGGGTCTCGAACGCGATAGGAAGCTAAGACTATTTTAAATTGGTCAGGCCAAAGTGGCAAATGCCTCCATATCGGTCAAGCCGCTTGACGTCGCAGGGGGCTGACCCTAGGTTCGCGCCGCATTTCAGGCTCGCTGGCTTCCATATTTCGTCCGGACAGAGAGCACACGAGGACAGGTTATGACCACATCACAGTCGGCACCTCCTTCCGCATCCCCGACAAAACCCAAGCGCCTGTACCGCGAGGTGGCCGACCAGATCGCCACGCATATTGCCGACGGCACTTATAAAACCGGCGCGCGCCTGCCTGGCGAACGCGAACTTGCGACAAATTTCGGCGTGAGCCGCGCGACGATCCGCGAGGCGATGATTGCGCTCGAAATTGTCAAGCTCGTTGAAATCCGCACCGGCGCCGGCATTTTCGTGATCGCACATAATGACGGTCGCATCGGCTTGATCGCCGAGGGTGATATCGGGCCCGGGCCTTTTGAACTCACGGAGGCGCGCGCGCTGTTTGAGGGAGAAGCCGCCGCCCTTGCCGCCATACGCATTTCGGAAGACGAACTCAACGAGCTTGAACATGCCTGCCGCGAAATGAGCGAGCTTGTCGCGCAAGGCAAGAGCACGGAAGAGGTTGAAGAGCGTTTTCATCTGACCGTGGCGCAGGCGACGCGCAACAGTGCGATCCTCAACACGATTGACCGCATGTGGGTGGTGCGTACCGCGATGCCGCTGTGGCAGAAGCTCCATCAACTGATCGGCGAACTACAGGACGAACCCGGCTGGACGAGCGATATGCATACAGTCATGGATCACCGCCGCATCCTTACCGCGCTGCGCGCCCGCGACGCAGACGCTGCCCGCGCGGCCATGCGGCTCCATCTCGATCACATCAAGGAAAACCTGCTGCGCGCCTCGGAGATCGACGGGTTCGATCTGGTTCCCACGCGCATGACCAAATGAGCGAATTGACCGCTAACCGGCCAAAAGACGCTCAAGCACCTGAGAGCGACCGGCAAGTGAGAATATGTGACCTTCATTCTCGATCACTCTGAATTCACTGACCGGCAGATTGCTGATATGCCGTTCAACATCTGCGGGCATAACATAACCGTCCTCCTGCCCGTGCCAGACAATGACATCGGCTTCAACGCCCTCAAGGTCAACCGGCGCGTCGTTGGCCAGAAGCGCTGCTTCGCTCGTGGCACCGGCATGGGTGACTTCGAGGGCTTCCAGAGATTGCACGACCATGAATTCCAGAAGGCCGGGCTCGCTCTCCATCAACTTGTAGTCGGCGGGTGAGCGTTCATGGCTGCGGCGCATTATCTCGCGCACAAAACGATGCGAGAGTTTGGCACGCAACAAAGCCAGCACGGCATCAACGTACCAAGGCATACGCCGCATACCGGCATAGAAGCGGCCGAGCGGATCATGGCGACGCAAATCCGTGTCCGTAGAAAAGCGCGGGGCATAGAGCATAAGGCGTTCGACACGCGACCCCAAAGCACGCGCAGCTTCCAATGCGAAACCGGCACCCGATGAACGGCCAAGCACATAAAGCTTGTTGATGTTCAGATGATCGACAAGAGCCACCAGATCGCGGGCAACGCTCTCAAAGCTCATATCGGGATCAGATGTTGAACGGCCCGTGCCCGGACGTTCCGCCACAATAACGCGGGCACCGGCGCGGACGATATAGTCGTTCTCGACATCACGCAGAAGACTGCTCGACAGAAGCGCGTGAAGGAAGAGAACCGGCGTGCCGTTTTCGAGCCCGTATTCACGGAAAGCGAGCACGCGCCCGTCGGCAAGCGTGAGAAATTTGCGGGTTGTGAGAATATGCGGAGAAGGTTCAGCATCAGATGCGGACAGATCGTCTTCCCTCCGTTCGGCCCCGCGCACGAAGGCGGCAAGCTGACCAAGCTCGGACAGGTGACGCACCATTTCGCTCTGACGGTTGACGCCGAGTTTTGCAAAGATCGAGCGCAGATGGTTGCGTGCTGTATTGACGGCGATGCCGAGTTTGGGCGCGGCCTCGTTGATCGATGCGCCGTCTTTCAGGAGAGCTGCGAGACGCAATTCGGCGGGTGTCAGGCCGAGGCTCGCGCGCAGCAGATGATCGTGACGCGTCAGCGCCGTCCGGTCCGGCAGAAGGAGCGCATGAGCCTGCGGATCATCCGTTGGCAAAACATCATCGCCGAGAAGACGTTTCAGATGAGCGGCATCAACGAGAAAGCCCGAAAGGCTTTCTGTGGCCTCCCCGTCATCGAAATTAAAGAGAACAGGCGCGGTGCCCGCACCGTTTTTCAGCGTGGCCCGGGCGATGCGGTAGCGGTTTTGATTGGCGGGGTCCGCGAGTGTAAAAACGCGACCTGTGACAAGCGCACCGGAAAAGGAGGCCAGAAGCGGCGCGGCTGACGGTGTGGCAGCGAGAAGCCTGCTGTCGCGGCCCACAATGACATAGGCAACGGGTGGCGGAAAGACAGAAGGCACGGTCGCTGTCTCACCGACGTTGAGACGACGGGCGACGGATTGGGCGCGATCGAGATGGGCGAGCAATGTCTGCTCAACACGCACGCTCTTCTCACCGAGATTTCCCTCTTCAGACAGATGATCATCGAGCGGCACGAAAATATCGATGAGGTCTTCCCAACGATCAGGATCGGCCGCACAGGCATAGACCGCTTCCAGCACAACGGCCAAGACTTCACCTGATTGCGACATACCTACCCGTACCCGTGAGACTACCCCAGCGGGCATTATAGGGATGCAAGCGCCGAATTGAAGCCCGATGGCATCATTTCGGACAGAGACAGACTGTCACCTGACGATGACGGTCCTGACAAAAAAGCCGGGGGCGGCGGGGGTCTCTCGTGCCTCCCCCGGCTCAGTACGGGTCAGCCCCCTTAATCAGCGACCCGCGTAAAAGCGGCTACCCCCTGCACAGCGTTGGCGACATTGGGCGAGCCTGTGTCTGAAATTGCATAGGACAATGCGGCACCCGTTGCGCCGGTCCCTGTGAGATAGCCCACGACATTGGCCTTGCAGGTTGCGCCCGTGCAGGCGGGACCGCCAGCAGCGACGTTAAGAGCGGTATTGCTGAAACGCGCGCCGGTAAGCTGCAATTCACTCGTTGAAGGCGCTGCAGAGCCGCCGGTCGTGGCAATCGCGTAGGTATGACCGCCGATGCTCACATCAAGGTCAAGGCCGACACGGGCGGTCGGACCGAAAGCGACGCCGAGCGTGCCGCTGAACGTGCCCGGCGCAACGCTGCCATCTGCAATCGTGGGTGCGGTTGCGCCTGCCAGTGCATAGGTTGCGGTGCCTGAGGTCTGGATGTTGGTCGCTTCGACACCGCTCACCATATGCACCGCCTGATTGGCGCCGAGCACCGCACCGGGTGTGCCCGAACTGTCTTGCGTGATAGTTCCGTTGGTCCAGCGCGACCATGTTGTCATGCCGCTTGAACCTTTGTCGGTGATGGTCGCTGTACCAACACCTGTGTATTGCCCACCGATGTTCGAAGACACGGCTTCGATGCCGCCTGCAGGATCAGTATAGGTCACAAGCGCATTACCGCTAAAGGTACGCATGCCGAAGCTGTCCGTGAGCGTCGGAGCGCCCGGCGAGGCGAGCATGGCCACGAGGTCAACATCCTGCCGGAAGAGGATGTCATTGCCGACTTGCTGGAAAATGGCACTGCCCATGATGCCGTCCGTCGTGCCTCTCAAAATCGAATAGGCAATGCCGAGATCACGACCGGACGGACCGGCAAGGCCTGCATATCTGATCGCAACCTCGCAAGTCGCATTGGGGCAGATCGTGCTGCCGACCGGCGACGTGATGTCGTAATAGGCAACCGAGGTTGTGATCGGACTGAGCGAAGGATCAATGATGCCTCCCGGTGTCGAGATGTTGTAGACAATATTACCGGCTCCTTCATTGACCGTGATCTCGGCATCAAGACCGATCTTCCAGGCATTGCCGCCCCCTGCCCCGAAGAGAACAGCGGCACTGCCCGTGAAGGTTCCCGGCTCATAGGCACCGGACGCAAAAAACGGTGCCGTTGATGCCGTCAACGCGTAAGTTGCAATGCCTGAGACCGGCAGATAGGAATTTGACTGCGGAATGGCGATCAGATAGGCGATGCCTTGCCAGCCACCAACAGAGAAATAAGTGGTGTCGGCCTTTTGAATATCACCGCCGTTCCAGCGACCGATCTGCATGTAATTGGTGCCGGCAAGATCAGCCGTTACCGCATCATTGCGGGCGTAGCGTTCAGAATAAGTGTTGTCAGCAATGAACCTGATGAGAGCGCCGTCTTCGTCTGTCGCAATGCTGTCCGCAAAATTTGAGTCAATAAACTCGCTGCTGGTAAAGGTCTGAATGGGACCGAGAAGAGCGGCGCCGCGATAAAGATTTGTGCTGACCGAACGCAAAGGCGCATCAAGCGAGCCTGATGACACGGGGGCCGGATCGCTGCCACCGCCACCACCTCCGCCGCCCGGTGTGTAAGCGCCTTGCGCGAAGGCAGCGGCACCGGAGATGCGTGTTGCACGGTACGTGTCATCGCTGGGCGACGAAAAATCGACGATCTGATAGGCGATGCCGATGGAGGAGGCCGCGTCACCGCCGATAACACCGTCAATAAGCGCTAGGCAATTGGATGTTGGGCAGGCAATGCCGCCCTGCGCCATCGCAATGTTATTGACCATGAAAACGCCGTTGGCGAGATCGCTGTAACTCAGCGTTGCGGAAGGGGCCGCCGCGCCGCCCGCCGTCAGGATGTGATAGTCATGATCGCCGGGCATGGAGACAAGAAAATCCACGCCTGCCTTGAACGAGGGGCCGAAGGTGATGCCGAGCGTGCCGGTGAAGGTGCCGGGCGCTGTCTGTCCTTTATCAAAAGTGGGTTTCGTGGCCGCGGCAAGTGTGTAGGTTGCCAGACCGCTTGTCGGAATATTCGTTCCGACTTCGCCATAGGCAAAATGGAAGCCCTGATAAGAGGTACGGCCAAGGCTGGAGAATGCCGTGCCATTATAGTCGTTGTAATAATTGCCGTGCGTTTCACCACCCGCCCAACGCTCGACAAAAATTTCGTCATTCGCGTTGCCGCGCTCAAGCGACTGATTGGAATTGCGCTCAAGGTCTTCGCTCGATCCGTCGCCGACTTTATAGCGGTTCAGCTCGCCGCCGCTGCCGACCGTCACGGTGATGTCAGTGCGCTGGTCGATGCCGATACTGTCACCCGCATAAACAATGGAGCGACCTGTATGCTCTGTGCCGGTCACCGGATTGACGACGCCCGTGACGGGTGGCGTGCCACCATAAGCACCGCTGCCGCCCGCATTTTCGATCGCACCCTCGCCGACCACCGACGTGCCGTCCGCGTTGACGTCATCGGCGGGCGAATAATCCGTTTTGTTTGATGCATAAACGGGGGAGTTGGGCGTTGGCGGCGTGAAGGTGCCGGAAACGCCGTTCGACGCGGCCACATAGCCTTCGCCTTTGGAAAATTCCCGTGTGTCGCCGCCTGCCACAACCGTTGCGGTGCCGCCGTTGACGCGACCGTCGAGCCCGCCTTCGGCAGACGCGAAAGCGGAGAACGCGCCGCCTGTCGTGGTGATCGACGAACCGTTATGCATAACCGTGACGGGCGTTCCTTTGCTGTCAACTCGCAAAGCGCCTGAAACGATTTCGATCGAGACCTGATCGCCTTCGCCGGTGATGCGGAAGCTCGACCCTTTGGGCACGGTGATCGTCGTACCGTCAGCAAGCTGCAACTGGAGAAGCGGGCCTGTCACAGTGACAAGCGACCCCTCGGCAAGATCGCTTGTGCCGCCGCCGCCTTCGACCGAAATATTTTCCGCGCCAAAAAGCACGGGGATAGCCTGAGCCTCAGAAGCCAGGAGCGCCAGAGCCGATGTGGCAGCCAGAAGGGCCACAAGACGCGCGCGGAAGAATTTTGATTTTGTCATTGCCATGTCCTCGCGGTTGCCAGATCAGAAGTCGTAGCTCAGAGACACCGAGGCCACGACGCGGTCATAGGTGTTGAGCACAATGTTGCTGTCGGCATTTGTGTAGGAAATATCGGGATTGATTTTGAGCGACGGGGTCAGCGCATAGCGAAGGCCTGCCGTCAGATCTGTGCGCAGCGTCGAACGCTTTTCGAGAAAGAGCGGGTCTGCCGATTTATACTCATCGTTCTCGACAGCGGCGGTCGCATAAACCGAAATTCGCGGGCTGACCTGCACTTCAGTGCCGACACGGGCGCCGACAAAATAGTATGAGAGATGGTCAACGGCGCTGTCTTCCGTCTCTTCAATGCCGCCATAGATGCCGCCGAAGACATAGGGCTTCATCGCGCCTTCGAAATACTGGCCGACCGTTCCGCCGAGCGTCACGCGGTCTGAATCTTGAATACGCCCGTTAGGATAAGTCTGATGGGCATATTGCAACACCGCGCTGTAATCTGTTTTTCCTTTGGTCGAGAGCATCCACTGACCGAGCGCGCCATAAGTGTAGCGATAAGCGTCATCATCCACCCAATAGCTCTGCGCTTGAGCAATCAACGAGAATGTGCCTGAATCCGGCGTCGTTTGCGCGATGCCGATGTTCAGTCCGGCAATGGCCTGATTGAATTTTTCCTCGTGGAAATTGCCGCGATAGCTCGCCGAAATGTCGGCGATGATTTTCCGGTCGATAGAAATGCCGTGTGAGACGCTGACGCGACCGTAGGTTTCGGCAAAGCCATCATCCTGTTTCGTTGCGCCGCCATTGAGCGTTGCAAAGCCGAGCCCTGCAAAAGCTGGAATGAGAACGCGGCTATCGCTCGTCGAATTATTGACGTTGCTATCATAGCCGGACTTCACAGTGACATTACCGTGGATTGCCGTGCCGCCGCCCGACAGACCTGTGTCCAGTGCTGTCACATAACGATTGAGCGCCGTGCGGACTTCCGGCGGAATATCTGCGGTTGCTTCAACACTTGCGATTTCACGCCGCGCTGCTTCAGGCTCGTTGATTGCTATATAGGCGCGACCAAGCTCGGCGCGGGCCTGAAGGTGATCGGGTCTGACCGCCAGCACGCGCTCAAAAGCCGTGACCGCCTCACTGCCGCGACCGGTATCAAGAGCGGCCACGCCCAACGCATAATCGAAATCGGGATTGCCGGCATTGGTTTTTTCTTCAGGCTTTAGAAGGGCATAGGCTCCCGCAGGATCATTGGCGTTCAGCCGCGCCGTAGCGTCCTCCAGCGCACCGGCAACCGCCGGTAATGACAGAAGAAAACTTAAGCCCAGCAGACCACCTGCCAAACACACAAAACTCTTTTTCATACCCCGCCCCAACTCAATGCCCTTTGCCACAACGGCATCACCCGAAAAGGTGATTCACGCTTTCGGAAGCGAGACTAAGGAGACGGACAGAGGCGGGCATGACGCATTTGGACTAGAGAGGTCCATTCATGCGGGAGTTGACGGTCAGACGTTGCTCCAACCGCCGTCGATGGTGAGGATACTGCCGGTCATAAACCCCGATGCATCGCTGGCGAGATAGACCGCGAGCTCGGCGATTTCATCGGGCCGTCCGATGCGGCCCATGGGCTGGCGTGCGATGAAGGCGGCGCGGGCCTCGTCATAATTGCCCTGCGCGCGCATGCGGCCGTCAAGTGAGGGCGTTTCGACCGTGCCGGGGCAGATCGCGTTGCAACGGATGCCTTTCGACACAAAGTCGGCCGCGACCGATCGCGTGAGGCCGATGACGGCGGCTTTGCTGACACCATAGACAAAGCGGTTCGGCACGCCGATAACGGATGAGGCGACCGATGACATGTTGATGATGTTGCCGTGGCCCTGCTCGATCATGGCAGGCAGAAGCGCGCGGCACATGCGATAGGCACCGCGCGCATTGAGGGTCATGGAAAAATCCCATGCGTCTTCGTCACACTCGAGGATCGAGCCGTTGTGAACGAAGCCCGCGCAATTGAAAAGCACATCGACAGCGCCCACGGATTTTGCGAAAGCGGCGATGGCCTCGGCACTCGTCACATCAAGCTCGATGGAGACGCCGGCAAAATCTTTGAGACCGGCGATGTTGATATCGGTCGCTATCACATGTGCGCCTTCGCGCGCCATGGCCTGCGCTGTCGCGCGACCTATGCCTTGCGCGGCGGCGGTCACGACAATGCGTTTGCCGGAGAGCCGGCCTTTTTGTTCAGTCGGCATGGAAGACTTCCTCTAAGGGTGACCATTTTTCGCCCGGGCGTGCAGACGGCATCGGTTGCTGGCAGGGATCGGTGAGCGCCCACCATTCTTTTGTGGGTTCGTGCAAAGCCATGCGCGCCATATCGGCCTCGAAATCCTTGCCCGAATATTCCCAATGGCTGAAGAGCAGATTTTCGGGTTCGCGCAGATAGATTGTGTAGTTGGCGATATGGCAGGCCTTGATCATGGCGAGCACTTCAGGCCATGCGGCGGCATGAAGTTTTTTATACTCGGCGATTTTTTCGGGGCGCACGGCGATGACATGCCCCATGCGTTTATACTTTCTGCTCATCATGCGGCCTTGACGATTTTTTGCGTGAGGGTGGTTTTTGATTTGATGGCGGCCCAGTCCCACTCAATGCCGAGACCTGATGTTTCGGGCGCTTGCGCGTAGCCATCGGTGATGACGAGACGCGAAGCCGTGATCTCATCAAGCTGCGGGATATATTCAACCCAGCGCCCGTTCGGCACGGCGCAGGCAAGCGAAACATGAAGCTCCATCAGGAAATGCGGTGCGACGGGAAGATTAAAACTCTCGGCCATATGCGCGACCTTCAACCACGGCGTGATGCCGCCGATGCGGGCGCAATCGACCTGCACAACGGAGCAGGCCCCCATCTGCATATAATCTTTGAACTGGCCCGCGCTATAGAGGCTTTCGCCGACGGCGACGGGAACGGAGGTCGCAGCCGCCAGACGGACATGGCCCGTGAGATCGTCGGCGGGGAGCGGCTCTTCGATCCATGCGAGGTCAAAATCTTTCAACGCGTCGGCGCGGCGGATCGCATCACCGCAGGTGAAGGCCTGATTGCAATCGACCATAAGCTCGAACCCGTTGCCGACGGCGCGGCGGAGCGCACCGACACGGGCGACATCCTCACTCACATGCGGTTTGCCGATTTTCATTTTGACACCGAAGAAACCTTCTTCTTTGGCCTTCACTGCGTCTTCGACGAGAGCGCCTTCGCTCAGATGGAGCCAGCCGCCTTCTGTCGTATAGACGGGGACACGGGACTTGGCACCGCCTGCGAGTTTCCAAAGCGGAAGCGACTGCACACGCGCACGCAAATCCCACAATGCGGTGTCGATGGCGGCGAGCGCGAGCGAGGTGATCGCACCGACGGATGTGGCATGCGTATAAAAAAGAAGATCGCGCCAGATCGCTTCGATCATATCGGCATCACGACCGATGATCTGAGGCAACAAATGATCATTGAGAAGGGCGACAACCGAGGAGCCGCCGGTGCCGATTGTGTAAGCGTAACCTGTGCCCGCCGCGCCATGTTCATCGGTGAGACGCACGAGGATCGTCTCCTGACAAACGAAGCTCTGAATGGCATCAACGCGCCTGACCTTAGGCATCAGGGGGACGAGAAATATTTCAGCGTGAGCAATGCGCGCCATATATAAAGACTTTCGACTATTCAGCGATGCGGTAGAGGCGCGCGGCTGTGGCGCCCATGATGTTTCTTGTGTCGACATCCGGCCGGTCGGCGAGCCAGCGTGTCGTGAGCTCGGACCAGCGCGCATAATCGGCGGCGAGATTGAGCACGGGCCAATCGCTGCCCCAGAGAAGACGCTCAGGTCCGAATGTTTGGACGAGATGATCGAGAAAAGGTTGCAACTCTTTGAGCCCCGCTTGCGGGCCGGCTTCTGTGAGGAGGCCCGAGATTTTGCAGGCGATATTCGGCGCGTCGGCTAGACGCGCCATATCGCGCGACCATGTGGCAAAACCGGAACGGCCTTCGCGGATTGCGGGCTTGGCGGCATGGTCGATGATAAGGGTCAATGCCGGATAACGCCGCGCAAGTTCGCGCATGACTTGCAGATGATGGGGCAGGATGAGCGCATCAAAACTCAGGCCGAGATCGATAAGCGCACGGAACACGGGATCAAAACGTGCTTCAAGAATATAAAGCGGATCGGCGATACCTTGCAGCATCGGGCGGATGCCCCTGAAGAGCCGGTGCTGCGCAAGTGAGCGGAGATCGGCAATCGCGTCCGCGCTTTCAATGTCGATCCAGCCGACAACGGCGCGCACGAAAGCCCGCGTCTCGGCCTCCGCCAACAGGTATCGCGTTTCGGCGATGTCGGGTGCGGCCTGCACGAGCACCGTTCCCTCGATCCTGTGCGCCGATAAGAGCGGCGCGAGATCGGCGAGTGCGAAGTCACGATGGATCGCGGCCTCCGCTTGCGTCGGCCATGTGCAGAAGGGGTTTTTCAGGCTCCAGATATGCTGATGTGCGTCGATCCTCATCACATCCCCGCAAGAAGAGGCTTTGTCGGAAGCGGCACATCCGCGCGAAGAAGTTTTGCGGCGACGAGATCAGTCCAGAGCGCGGGCGGCAGCGCATGGCGGGCCCGATCGAGATTTTGCGTGAGCTCATCCTGCGTGCCCATGCCCATGAGCACAGTTGAAATCGCGGGATGGGACCAGGGAAATTGCAAAGCGGCAGCGCCGAGCGGCACGTTGTGTTTGGTGCAAATGGCAGCAAGCGCCTTCACCCGCGCCATGATGTCCGGCGGGGCCACGTCATAGTTAAATGTCGCCTGCTCGATATGCTTTGCGACTAGCACGCCGGAATTGAAAACGCCCGCCGCGATGACGCGCACATTCATGTCGGTGCAGAGATTGAGGAAATCGATGGAATCTTGCTCAAGCAATGTGTAGCGCCCGGCAAGCAACATCACATCCCATGTGGCCAATGTCATCGCCTCGGCACAGACCTGCCATTCATTGACACCTAGACCGATGGCACCGACAGCGCCGGAGCGACGCAGCTCTTCCATCGCACGAACGCCACCTGACATGGCCTCACGGAAACGCGCCCC
>Ga0164241_10002621_pt1 | contig 19065 bp, 22 predicted proteins | sample OricomyardsoilBY_FD_108780 | JGI IMG/M metagenome (GOLD analysis project Ga0164241, IMG submission 108780) | Backyard soil microbial communities from Emeryville, California, USA - Original compost - Back yard soil (BY) | ecosystem: Environmental > Terrestrial > Soil > Unclassified | place: USA... | reverse complement strand
CCTGGAGATCTCCGCGCGGCGGGTCAAGCGGGCGGTCGAGCGTGCCTCCGAAGAGGAGGAGGAGAGCCTCTCGGCCTGGCGGCGGATCCTCGGGCAGACGACCTCAGTCCTGCTGCCCCAGTCGGGCGAAGCCTCCTAGGCCGCCACCGGGCGGTCCCCGGAACCGCCGGGCTCAGCCCGCGTACAGAGCCTCGATCCGAGGCTCGTACTTGCTCGCCACCACGGCCCGCTTCACCTTCAGCGTCGGCGTCAGCTCGCCGCCCTCCTGGGAGAGGTCCTGGGGCAGGATGTCGATCTTCTTCACCTGCTCGACGCGGGCGAATTTCTGGTTGATCTCCTCGACGTGGGCCTCGATCGTCTTGCGGACCTCGGCGTTGGAGGCGAGCTGCTCGAGGTCCTCGGGGAGGCCGTGCTCCTGGGCCCAGGCGGCCGCTTCCTCGGGGTCGAGGGTGACGAGGGCGATCAGGTAGGGCCGGCGGTCGCCGACCACCACGCACTGGGAGACGAGCGCGTGCTGCTTGATTTCGTTCTCCAGGTTGGCGGGGGTGATGTTCTTGCCCCCGGCGGTGATGATGATGTCCTTTTTGCGGCCGGTGATCTTGATGAAGCCGTCGGAGTCGATCTCGCCGATGTCGCCGGTGTGCAGCCAGCCGTCGACGATCGTCTCCCGGGTCGCCTCCTCGTTCTTGTGGTACCCCTGGAAGACGTTGGGTCCCTTGACCAGGATCTCGCCGTCGTCGGCGATCTTGATCTCACAGCCCGGGAACGGTTTGCCGATCGTGCCGATCCTGAAGTCGTCGGGGGAGGAGATCGTCGCCGCGGTCGAGGTCTCGGTCATTCCCCAGCCCTCGAGCACGAGCACCCCGGCAGCGTCGAAGAAGCGCAGGATCTCGGGGTTGATGGGAGCGGCGCCGGAGACGGCGAGGCGCAGCCGGCCGCCGAACAGGCCGCGAATTTTCGAGAGGACCTTGTCGTCGGCGAAGGCGTACTGGCGGCTGAGCAGGAAGCCGGGCTTGCCGCCACTCCGTTCGACCTTGCGCATCTTGGAGCCGACGCCGATCGCCCAATGGAAGATCTTCTCTTTGAGCCCGCCCTCTTTTTCGATGCCGCTGTTGGCAGCGGTGTAGATCTTCTCGAAGATGCGCGGCACCGAGGGGAAGTAGGTCGGCTTCAGTTCCGCCAGGTTGGGCAGGATCTTCAGCGGATCGCGCTCCCAGTAGGCGATGGTGGCGCCGAGGTCGAAGCTACCGAGCTGGATCAGCAGCGCGAAGGAGTGGGCCAGCGGTAGGTAGAGATAGCTGACGTCTTCGTTCTCGATCACGCTGGTCTCGGCAACCATGTCGAGCATCGCCCGGTAGTTGCCGTGGCTGATGACGCAGCCCTTCGGGGGGCCGGTGGTGCCGGAGGTGTAGATAAAGGTGCAGATGTCGGCCGGGGTGACCGCCGAGTAGAGCGCCTCCCAGCGGGCCTGGTCGCCGCCGGCGCCTTTGGCCGCCAGCTCCTCGGAGGAGATCGCATCCTCGCTGGTGCCGGTCATCCGCACCACCTGCTCCAGCTGCGGCAGCTGGTCGCGGACCTTGCGGATCTTCTCCATCTGTTCGTCGTCCTCGACGACGACGACCTTCGCGTCGGAGTTCTCGAGGACGTAGCGGCACTCCTCGGGGGAGTTGGTCTGGTAAATCGGGACTACGGTGGCGCCGATCGAGAGCGCGGCGAAGTCGAAGTAGGTCCACTCCGGGCGGGTGTTGCCGAGGATCGAGACGCGGTCGCCTTTCTGCACTCCGAGCTCGACCAAGCCGAGCGCCAGCGGCCGGACGATCTCCAGCACCTCGGAGAAGCTGCGGTCGACCCAGCCGGAGCCGTCCTTGTAGCGGACGGCCGCTGCATCGCCGTAGGCCTGCGCCGCGAGCGGCAGCAGGTCTGCGAGCGTCTTCGACTTGGTTCCCCGGCCCATTGCCGGGGGAAGTCTAGTCAGGCTCAGGCTGCGGGGGATCGTCGCGACCCCCGGCCCCGCGAGCGACTGCGCAGGGAGGACTCGAACAGGGCCCGGTCGATGCGACCGTGGAAGATCGGGACGCCCATCTCGACGCACTTTCCGATCACCTCCTGCCGCTTCATCTGCAGCTGATCGGCGAGCTCGCTGGGCGTCAGGTGATGGGCCATTGAGACCTCCCGTGTAGTTGAAAGTGGGTAGGGCCATGATTACCGCCGACCGCGGACGTGTCAATCGCTTTCGCCCCATGTTCCGGCTCTCCGAGGGCCGCGGTCGCGATAATGGGCGGCGTGTCCGAAGTCGCCGTCAAAGCGCTGCCCCGACGCGGCCGCATCTGGGTCATCGCGATCTTCGCCCTCGGCCTGCTCGCCCTCGGCTATCTGGTCGTCGAGATCGCGACCCAGAAGCCCGGCCGCGAGGTGGTCGAGATCGCCGGCGTCTCCGATGCCCAGCGGATCTTCGGCGGCATCCCCCAGGAAGACGACCGGCTCGGCTCCTCCAACGCGCCGGTGACGATCCAGATCTTCAACGACCTCCAGTGCGCCGGCTGCCGCGAGGACTTCCTCAGCACGATCCCCGCCCTGACCGAACGCTACGCCCGGCCCGGGGACGCGCAGCTGCTCTACCGCCACTACTCGAACAGCATCAACACCCAGCAGCTCGGCTTCTACGGGGCCGAGGCGGCGGCCGACCAAGGCTACGGCTGGCCCTACATCTACCTCTTCTTCCGCAACCAGGACGAGGCCGAGCGCTTCGGCATCGACCAGGACTACCTGGCCTCGGTGGCCGCCGGCGTCGAAAAACTGGACGGGCCCGAATGGGAAGCCGACCTCGAACGCAACGGCGCCCCCGGCGGCGCCATCTCCAAGCGGCTCGAAGGCTACGAGCAGCTCGGCAACGACCTCGGCATCCGCGTCCGTCAGGCGGCGATCGTCACCGGCCCCAACGGCACCGAGACGCTCCAAGACGGCCCGTCGCTGGGTCAGATCGAACGGGCCATCGAAGAAGTGCAGTAATCGCCTTAACTGGACGGTATTTGAACCGAGTCAAGGCGCTGCCGGCACTATCGCTTCTACGCGGCAGGAGCGGCTGGATGGCTACGAATCTGGCGGCTCCTCATCGGTCCAATAGTCCGTCGCCTGCTCTCGCCGATAGGCCTCCTGAAATCCATCGCCTGAGGCTCCGGGAGCCCGAGTCGCCGCCACCAACTTGCCGGTATCCGGATAGAGATTGACCTCGGGAGCGATCATCGTGCTGACCACCAGCACGCGGGCGTGTTGCGCGCCTCGATTCTGGAGCTGGTGCGCGCCGTCTTCACCGACCCGAAACGCGACGACCTCCCCCTCGGCCAGCTCGCGCCACCCCTCCGGCGTGCGCAGGTGCGGCTGGCCGCTGAGCACGATGAGCATCTCCTCGTTGGCGCTGTGGGCGTGGTAGGGAAAGGTCGCCTGGCCAGGCGGGATCTCATAGAGACTTGCCCCGAGTTTCTCGGAGCTGGCCTGCTGGCCCAGTTTGGCGCGCCGGTAAGTGAAGCCCTCACGGTCCTGATCCGCATCGAAGTCCGGCTGGTATGCATTTGGCATGCGCGGATTATCTCTGCTCTCCGCCCGGATTCGTCCCTGGGGCACGACTATCTACTCGAGCGCCTTCCCGAGGAGCGGAGGGACCTTCGAGGGCCGCCGGGTCCGAAGATGCCTTCGACACGGCAATCGGCTCTTCCCGGAGCACTTCATGTTCGAGCTCCGCAAGCCTCGACCTCTAGCGAGTCGTTCACCTGGTGCCGATCTGCCATCGCTTGAGCGATGACAAACGCGTCGGAACTTATGTCTACATCGGGGCGCCCGGATTTGAACCGGGGACCTCACCGACCCGAACGGTGCGCGCTACCAGGCTGCGCCACGCCCCGAGAGCGGCGATTATCTCAGAGCGGCGTCCGAACGCTTTCCGCCCTGCCCGGTGCGGCCGCTACTTTGGCCGCGTGCCCTGTTCCTTTAAGGCGATGACCCGGAAGATTCCACTGATCCTGGCCCTGCTGCTGACGGCGATCGCGCCGGCGGCCGCCCAGGCCTATCTGCCGCACGGCTTCGTCGGCGTCTCGCCCCAGAGCGCCGCCAACAGCGCCGACTTCGAGCTGATGCGGGAAGCCGGGGTCAACAGCGTGCGCCTGCCGCTCTACTGGACCGTGGTCCAGCCAGAGGCGCCGCTGATCGCCGACGCCGACTGGTCCGGCTTCGACCGTGAGGTCAAGCTCGCCGCCGAAGCCGACATCCGGATCATGCCCTTCGTCTGGGGCTCGCCGGAATGGGTCGCCTCGCAGGTGATCGACCTGCCGGTGAAGAGCACCTGGCAGCGCTGGGGCTGGACCCGGTTGCTGCGCGAAGCGGCCCAGCGCTATGGGCCCGACGGCTCTTTCTGGGAAGAGAACCCGGAGCTGCACTACCTGCCGATCCGGCGCTGGGAGATCTGGAACGAGGAGAACATCGTCACCTTCGCCGATCCCGTCGACCCGGCGGCCTACGCAACCCTGATCCGGATCTCGGGCCGGGTCCTGCACCGCATCGACCCGGGCTCGAAGGTGATCGTCGGCGGTTTCTTCGGACGGCCGCTGCAGGTGCCGCCGAACGTCGCCTCCGGCGACTACCTCTCGCGCCTCTACCGGGCCCGGAACGTGAAGCCGTTCTTCGACGGTGTCGGGTTGCACCCCTACGTCGCCCGGGCCCGGGCGATGGGCGCCCAGATCGAGAACCTGCGGCGGATCATGCGGGCCCACGGCGACGCGGCGACGCCGATCTACGTGACCGAGCTGGGTTGGGGCTCCGACAGCGGCCCGACCCGCTGGGAGCGCGGCATCTACGGGCAGGCGAACCAGCTCACGCAATCGTTCGCGATGCTCTCCGAAAACCGCCGCCGCTGGCGCGTCGGCGGCGTCTGGTGGTTCACCTGGACCGACGAAGGGGGCAGCTGCCAGTTCTGCCGCTCAGCTGGGCTGCTGACCGAGAGGCGGCGGGCAAAGCCGGCCTGGTACCGCTTCAACGCCTGGACCGGCGGCGATCCGGAAACGGTGCCGCGGGCGCTGTTCGGCGCCGCCGGAGAAGAGCTGGAACCGGCCGCAGTCCCGGAGCCCGTGGACCCGGGGGTCACGCCCGCCCCGGCGCTGCGCCGTCGCTAGGCTCCCTTGCTCACTTCGAACTCGACCTAGGAGCCTCCCGATGCCTTTCTCAGTCCCCGATCTTCCGTACGCCTACGACGCGCTCGAGCCGCATATCGACGAGGCGACGATGCGCGTCCATCACGACAAGCACCACCAGGCCTACGTCGACAAAGCCAATGCCGCGCTCGAGGGCACCGAGTGGGCCGACCGCGACGTCGAGGACGTGCTCAAGAACCTCTCCAGCCTGCCCGGCGACAAGCAGGGCCCGGTCCGCAACAACGCCGGCGGCCACTACAACCACTCGCTTTTCTGGCAGATGCTGAGCCCCGACGGCGGCGGCGAGCCGCAGGGCGAGCTGGGCGCCGCCATCGCCGAGACCTTCGGCTCCTTCGACGCCTTCAAGGAGGAGTTCAAAAACGCCGGCATCGCCCGCTTCGGCTCGGGTTGGGCCTGGCTGGTCAAGGACTCCTCCGGCCTCGCCGTGGTCTCGACCCCGAACCAGGACTCGCCGATCTCCGACGGCAGCACCGCGCTGCTGGGCTGCGACGTCTGGGAGCACGCCTACTACCTCAAGTACCAGAACAAACGCCCCGACTACATCGAGGCCTTCTGGAACGTCGTCAACTGGGATTACGTCTCAGAGCGCTTCGCCGGCTAACCGCTCTGGACGCCGGTCGCGGCCTCTTCGCGGGTCGCGGCCGGCGGTATCGCCGCCATCGCGTGCTCGGCCAGGGCGGTGATGGTCAGGCTGGGATTGACGCCGACGTTGGCCGGGATCGCGGCGCCGTCGCAGACCAGCAGGTTCTCGTAGCCGAAGACGCGCTGGCGTTGGTCGACCACGCCGTCGCCGGGGCTGGAACCGATCACCGCGCCGCCGAGGATGTGGGCGGTCGTGGGCACGTTGAACATGGCCTCGTTGACCGAGCTCTGGGCGACGCCGCCGGTGCGCTCGGCCAGCCATTCGGCGGCTTGGTTGGCGACCGGGATGAAGGTCGGGTTGGGCCGCTCGGGATCCTGCTCGGTCCGCAGGCGCACGTCGCCCGATCGCTTCAGCTTCGGCCGCAGGGCGATCGCGTTGTCCAGCGTCTGCATGACCAGGACGATGATCGTGCGGCGCGACCAGCCGCGCGGCCACATCACCTGGGCGAACTTCGCCGGGTGGCGGAGGATCTGCCCCAGCAGCTTCAGCGGCCGCGTCATCCTCGTCCCGTCGCCGACCAGCAGGGTGTAGAGGGCGTTCATCGAGTCGCCCGCTTTGCCGTAGGTGACGGTCTCGATGTGGGTGTGGGGGTCGGGGTAGATGCTGGAGGTGATCGCGACCCGCTTGGTCAGGTCGTCGGGGTAGTCCTCGGGGACCGTGACCGCGAGGATCACCTCGCTGTTGGTCCGCACCAGCTCACCCAGCCGCGGTGAGACGCGCGGCAGGGAGCCGCCGAGGCGGCAGCGCTGCAGCAGCTTGTTGGTCCCCAGCGCCCCGGCGGCGACGACGACGCCGCGGGCGGTGATCGTGCGGCGGCCGCGGCCGGGAAGTAGCCCAGAGCGCTCGCTGGTCACCGCGTAGCCCTCGCTGCCGTCGGCGCTGGCGCCGAGCGGGCGTATCTCGGTGACGGTGCGGTCGGGGGTGACGGTCACGCCCCGACGCTCGGCCAGCCAGAGGTAGTTCTTCACCAGGGTGTTCTTCGCCCCCTGGGGGCAGCCCACCATGCAGCGCCCGCACTGGGTGCAGCCGGTGCGCTCCGGACCCTCGCCGCCGAAGTAGGGATCCGGCACGGTCTTGCCGGGCTCGCCGAGGAAGACCCCGACCGGGGTCTTGCGGTAGGTGTCGCCGACCCCGATCTCCTCGCCGAACTCGCGCAGCAGCTGGTCGGCCGGGTCGTCGTTGTCGTGGACGACGACCCCGAGCATCCGCTGCGCCTCGGCGTAGTGGGGGGCGAGGGTCGCCTCCCAGTCCTCCAGCTCGCGCCACTGCGGATCCTCGAAGAAGGCGGTGGGGGGGACGTAGAGGGTGTTGGCGTAGCCGAGGCTGCCGCCGCCGACGCCGCAACCGCTGACCACGGCGACGTCCTTGAAGGGGGTGACGCGGAAGATCCCCCGCAACCCCATGCGCGGAGCCCAGAAATATCGCCGCAGGTCCCAGGTCGATTTCGGGAAGTCCTTGTCCTCGAACCGTTTCCCACACTCCAGCACGCCGACGCTGTAGCCCTTTTCAGCAAGTCGCAGCGCTGAAACTGAGCCCCCGAAGCCGGACCCGACGACGATCCAATCGTAGTCGTAGGTCACGGCGGAAGCCTGCTGTCGGGCGGCCTAGGCCTCGCCCGGCTCTAGCGGGCGGAAGTCAGAGGTGCGGGCGCCGCAGACAGGGCAGAACCAGTCTTTGGGGATGTCCTCGAAGGCGGTTCCGGGGGGGATGCCGCCGTCGGGGTCGCCGATCTCGGGGTCGTAGATGAAGCCGCAGCTGTCGCAGATCCAAAGCGTGGCTTCTTTGGTCGCGGTCATGGCTTGATTCTAGAACCCTTATTTGTCGAAGCTGACCGAGACCGGCTCGCGCTCGGCGTCGGCGATCTCGAAGAACTCGCGGGCGGTGAAGTTGCCGGCGTTGGCGACGATCGAGCCCGGGAACTGTTCGATGTCGGTGTTGTAGGACTGGACGTTGGAGTTGTAGATCCGGCGCGAGGCCTGGATCTCGTCCTCGAGCTCGGAGAGGTTGCGGCTGAGCTGCTGGAAGTTCTCGGTCGCCCGCAGGGTCGGGTAGTTCTCGGCCACCGCTTTGAGGTCGGCCAGCGCCTGGGTCAGGTGCTGCTCGGCCTTGGCGGTGTCGCCGACGCTCTGGGCGGCCATCGCCTCGGCCCGCGCTTTGGTCGTTTTCTCGAAGGTCTGGCTCTCGTGCTCGGCGTAGCCCTTGACCGTCTCGACCAGGTTGGGGACGAGGTCGTGGCGCCGTTTGAGCTGGACGTCGATCCCGCTCCAGGACTCGTCGACCCGGTTGCGCGCGGCGATGATCGAGTTGCGCTTGACGACGAAGTAGAGGGCCGCGAGGACGAGGATCGCGACGACGACGATGATGGCGATGGTCATGACGGCTCCTGTGTGGTCGACCGGGCTTGAAGCCATCCTAGCCGCATAGGATCGGGCGATGGGGGCCAAGCAGGAAGCGCAGGACTGGGCGGCGGCGGTGCGCCGCTACGGCGAGCGCAACGGGCTCACCTACGAGGAGGTCGGGGGGATCAACCCCAAGGACGGCCCGGTCGCCCTCTGCGTCGGCGGCGTCAACCGTCTCACCGGTCAGCTCAGCGAGGGGTTCTGGGGCTCCTGCTGCGACGCCGACGAAAAGGAGGTCGGCGGCTTCTTCGGCAAGGCGGTGCTGCCGACCGCGCTGCTGGCCAAGGCCCACATGCCCGACCTGGCCCAGGTCGTCCCCGCTTTCAACGTCGAGTCGATCGAGGGCCACGAGGCGGTGGCGCAACGCTTCTCGCGCAAGGTCGAGTTCGAGTCGATCGACTTCAACAAGCGCTTCTGGGCGACGGTGCCGAAGGAGTACGACCCGGTCGCCCTGCGCGAGCTGTTCGGTCCCGGTTTCCTCTCCTGGGTGACGACGATGACCGGCGAGATCGACTTCGGCGTCAACGATCGCCAGCTCTGGTTCCTCTGGCGCCTGCGCGAGCGCAGCGAAGCCGAGCTGAAGCTGGCTCTGAAGAACGCGGGCGAGCTGTTCAAGCGCCTGCAGAGCGAGATGGACGAGAGTGGCATCCACACCTACCCGCCGGGTCCCTGGCACGCCGGCCTGGAGCCGTTCCCCGATGAGTAAGGCGGCCGTCGCGACTCATACATCCGGCCAATTGCGCTCCAGACCGATAAGACAATGTCGATGGGTGGGGGTGAACGCGATCCCCCGCTCGCCCGCTTTCTGGCTGCGTTCGACCCTTTCCCTGGCGCTTGCCATCGCGATTCTCGCCGTCGCCCTGCCCGTCGCCTTCGGCGGCGGCGCCTGGAACGGCGGCGTCGACCCCAGCCAGTTCTTCTAGGCCGGCCCCGCGGCCCCGGCGGCCGCTCAATTTCCAGCGCCCTCCTGCCGATGCGGATTGGGCATGGAAGCGATTCAAGGCAAACCCGTCGTGAGGCGGGGACGCAAAGCTGGAGGTCTCGATTTAGGTCGAGATAGCTCGGCTGCCGCTTTCGGAGCCCTATTCCCGAGCCCCGAAGGAGGCATTTATGTCTCGCATTTCCGTGATCCTCTCGAGTCCTCGCCATCTGCTTGGAGCGCTGCTCGTTGCGCTGCTGGCAGTCGGTGCGGTCGTTGGATCAGGCGCGAGCTTCACCTCGAAGTCCGCGAATCCCAGCAACACGTTCAGCGCAGGCAACCTCGCGCAGTCCAACTCCAAGGAAGGCGCGGCGGTACTGACCTCCGCCGGCTTGATGCCGGGAGCCACTACCAACGGCACGGTGACGATTACCAACAGCGGCAACGCCGCGGGCACGTTCACTCTGTCGAAGACCAACCTCGTCGATACGCCGGGCGCCAATGGCGGCCAGCTCTCGGCGGCGCTGGATCTCTCGATTCAGGACGTGACCAACGCGTCGTCGCCGGTCAGCGTGTACTCGGGCAAGGTCGGCGCGTTGGGTGCCCAGTCGCTCGGCAAATTTGCCGCAGGCGAGGCCCGCACCTACAAATTCGTCGTCACGTTCCCCGACGGTGGCACTCCGGCGTCTGCGACGACCGGGGACAACGCCTACAAGGGGTCGGCGATGAGCGTCGGCTTTCAATGGGATGCCGTTTCCTAGCGGCGTCCCAGCGGCGGGGGGAGGGGTCGGCACTCGTGCCGGCTTCGATCCCCCCGCCGACTACTTCGATGGCGGGGGCGGAGCGTTGAGCGACGCCTCCGGGGTTACCGCGGCCTATCCGAGCGAGCCCGCACCCGGCTTCGGCCGCCGCGCCTTGCGCTGGGCGGCGGCCGGCGCCACGGTGCTCTGCGTGGCGCTGGCGGCGATCCTGCTGTTGCCCGCCGCGCTCGGCTACCAGCGCTACGTGATCGTCAGCGGCTCGATGACCGGGGCCTACGACCGCGGCTCGATCGTCTTCGACCGGGAAGTACCGGTCGCCGATCTCGAGGTCGGCGACACGATCACCTACCAGCCGCCGCCGGGGACCTTCTCCGACGATCTGGTCACCCACCGGATCGCCTGGATCGGCAGCGACGAGCAGGGCGCGCGGGTCTTCCGCACCAAGGGCGATGCCAACCCCAGCGCCGACCCCTGGACCTTCAGCCTCGACAAGCCTGACCAGGCCAAGGTCGAGTTCTCGGTCCCCTACGTCGGCTACCTGCTGGCGGCGCTCTCGATCCCGGCGGTGCGGACGCTGGCGATCGGCATCCCGGCGGTGTTGGTCGCCTTCCTGATCCTGGCCGGGATCTGGCGCGACGCCGGCGAGGAGGCGCGCCGCCGCAAGGCCGAACCGAGCGGGGTCGGACCGCAATGGACCGGCTGAGGCTGCTCGTCCGCTCGCGCCGCTGGCTGCTGCTGGCGGCCCTGGCGCTGGTCTCGCTGGCGCTCGGCTCGGCGATCTTCAGCGGCGCCACCTTCACCTCCAAGAGCGCCAACTCCGCCTCTCTGGCCGCCGGCAGCATCCAGCTCAGCTCCTCCGCGCCGAACCAGGCGATCGTCGCCGCCACCGGGATGCGTCCCGGCGACAGCCGCCAGGGGACGATCTCGATCGGCAACAAAGGGACCGCGGCCGGCACCGTGACCCTGCGCGCGACGGGGCTGACCGGGACCGTCCTCGCTGCCGCGATCGACCTCAAGGTCGAGGACACGACCGGGGGCGGCTCGACCCAGAAATGGAGCGGCAAGCTCGGCTCGTTCGCCAGCGTCGGCCTCGGCTCCTTCGCGGCCGAATCGACGCGCACCTACCGAATCACCCTGAGCTGGCCGGCCGTCCTCAACGAAGCCTCGCTGCAGGGCGCATCGACCTCGCTCGCCTTCCAGTGGAGCGGCAGCTCATGACGGCCCGTTTCCGCCTCGCCCTCTCGCTGGCGGCACTGGCCGCCTGTGCGCTGACCGTGGGGCTCTCCGCGGCCAGCTTCAGCGACAGCAGCCAGAATCCGCAGACGGTCAGCGCCGTCGCCGACTTCCTCGCGCCGACCGCCGGCGCCAGCGCGATCGCCAAGTCCCAGGGCGGTGTCGCCGGCTTCGTCAAGAAAAGCGGGACGTACTACGTCTACGCCAGCGTCACCGAGTCCGGCAACCCGGCCAGCGGCATCGCCTCGGTCAAAGCCGACGTCTCGGCGCTCACCTCCGGGCAGACCGCGGTCGGCCTGGTCGCCGGCTCCTACACCGTGGACGGCGACTCCTTCAATTACCGCAGCGCCCAGCTGACCGCGTCCAGCAGCCTCAGCGCCGGCTCCAAGTCCTACTCGCTGGCCCTGGTCGACGCGGCCGGTAACTCCCGCACCCAGACCTTCGCCGTCAGCGTCGACAACGGCCCCTTCGCGGGCAGCGACTTCGAAACCGCCAACGCCTCCGGCGGCACCACGGGCAAGGCCGAGAAAGGCGACACGGTCAGCTTCGTCTTCAACAAGGCGCCGGACCCGAACTCGATCGTCTCCGGCTGGGACGGCAGCGGCGCCAAGTCGGTCACCGTCTCGATCGCCGACAGCTCTTCCAACGACGTCCTCAGCGTCAGCGGCGCCACGGTCGGCAGCGTCAGCCTGCAGGGCAACTACACGAACTCGGGCAAAACGACGACCTTCACCGGCTCGAGCCTGACCGTGAGCGGCGCGACCGTGACGATCGTCCTTGGCACCGACTCCGCCGGCAACGCCAGGAGCGAAAGCAGCAAAAACAAACCCACCTGGACTCCGTCGGCCTCCAACTACGACGTCGCCGGCAACGCCTGCTCGACGACGACCGTCAGCGGCGAGAACGCGCGCCAGTTCTGAGCTTCAGGCGGGGTAGTCGGGGTCGCCGGGAAGGACGACGCGGTGGTTCTCGCGGTCGCCGACGACAACCGGCAGGATCGGCTCCAGCGGGAGGTCGCGGTGGTGGGCGAGCGCCTCGTCGGAGGTGCGGAAGGGGAGCAGCGACTGCAGCTGGCTGACGGTGGGGAAGGCGAGGGCGATCTCCCCCGCGGCGTGGGCGTCGAGCGCGGCGGCGGGCTTGAACCATGTCGCCTCGGTGGTCTCGACCCCGTCCGGTTTCGGCGGGGTGTGGGCGGGGGCCAGGGCGAGGAAGAACCAGGCGTCGAAGCGGGTCGAGATCACCGCCGGGGTGATCCAGCGCGAGAACGGCACCAGCTCCTCATCCGCGGGCAGGGAGATCGCCGCCTCCTCGGCCAGCTCCCGCACCGCGCAGGCCCGGTAACCCGCCTCGCCGTCGCCATCGGCGCGGTCGACGGCACCGCCGGGGAAGACCCAGACGTTGGGCATGAACTTCGCCTCGCCGCTGCGCTTCAGCAGCAGCACCTCGAGCTCGCGGTCGCCGTGCTTGCCGCCCCGCCGCAACAGCACCACCGAGGCGGCCGGCCGAGGTTCCGACGGCGTCCCCAGGTTGGGCGCCTCCGCCGGTCCACGCTGGCGCTCGCTCATCGATCCACCTTATATGGGGTGTCTGAGCTTGCGGGGTCTATATGACCCCTAAGCTCAGACACGCCCGGGGGTCTAGTCGAGGACGCGCTCGCGACTGCGGCGGATACGGGCGCGGTTGGCGAGCCAGACCAGCAGGGCGATCAGGACGAAGGGGGCGATGACGGCCAGGCCGACGATGGCCACGCCGGCTGCGATCGCGAGGATGCGGCCGGCGTCGTCGAGGGCGTCGCCGATTCCCCAGCCGCCGCTGTCCTCGGATGAGGTCGAAGCGGCACCGGTCTCGATTCGCAGCGACACGCGCGAGAAGTTCGCCCGCCGCTTCAGGGTCGAGAGCTGGGAGCGCAGGTAGGCGTTGTGGCGGCGCTCGGCCCGCAGCTCGGTTTCGGCCGCCGTGCGCTCGGCGTCGGTATCGGCCGCGGCGAGCTGGGTGAGCAGGCCCTCGATTCTGGCTCGCGAGTCGCGCAGCAGCTCGCCGGTGCGAACGGTGGGGGCGGTGATGTCGGCGGTCGCCTCGTGGCGGGAGCGAACCTCGGCGATGGCGGAGAAGGCGGCGAGCGCGTCGCCGAGCCTGGCGGAGGGGATCAGCAGCTCGAACTGAGCTCCCGCCTCGCCCTCGGCGCCGTTTCGGACTGAGGAGCGCAGCACGATGCCGTTGGAGGCGTGGACGGCGTCGAAGACCTTGGCGGCGGCGCCCCCTATCTCCGTGAGATCGGCACCGAGAACCATCTCGGCCGAGCGCTCGATGTCGCGGTCCAGGGTCTTCGAGGCAAATGGGCCGGTGGCGGATCGGGCGGAGCCTGCGCTGCCACTGGACATTCCCTGCTCGGGTGCCGCCACGGTCGGAACCGCGCTTTCGTACACAAAGCCGGGACTTCCGCCCCCTGCGCTGGGCTCTGCCGTCTCGGAGGCGGAGGGATTGGTCGCGCTGAGCAGGGTCTTCGAGTCGGTCTCGGGTCCGCTGACGGCGACAACCACGGTTACCGCCGCGACGGCGGCGAGCGCGGTGGCGCCGGCGGGGATGAGGACGCGACGGGGCTGGATCGCCTGCAGGCGGGCGGCGAGGCGCCCAAGCGGCGAACGCCGCGGAAAGCCCGCGGCGGCGCGCTTGTCGAGCTCGGCGGCGAAGGCCGGGCGCGGGGCGGGGCGCAGGGCGGTCAGCTCGGCGATCGGGTCGTTGTCGTCCTTAAAGGGCTCCATCGCATGCCTCCCTCAGCTTGGTCACGGCTCGGTGCAGCCTGGTGCCGGCGTTCGACTCGCTGACGCCGACCACCGCGGCGATCTCGGCGTTGGCGAGGCCGGCGAAGAACTTGAGGGCGATCAGCTCGCGCTCGCGCGGCTCGAGGCGGGCGAGGCCGGCGGCGAGGGCGAGGCGGCGCTCGCTCGCCTCGGCGCCCTCCTGGGTCGAAGCCGAAGCGAGGTCGGCCGGCTCCGCCGCCAGCTCGGCCTGGCGACCGCGCCGCCGCAGCTCGTCGAGGGCGGCGTTGCGGGCGATCCCGAACAGCCAGGCGCGGGGCTCGCCGCGAGTGGGGTCGAAACGGGAGCGCTTGCGGTAGGCGCGCTCGAAGGCGGTCGCGGTGACGTCCTCGGCCACCGCTTGGTCGCGGACCATGCTGGCGACGTAGGCGTAGACGTCGTCGCGGCTGGAGCGGTAGAGACGCTCGAAGGTTAGGTCGGCCTCGCTCGGGGCCTCTGCCGCGGTTGCCACCAGAGTTCCGTTCACGCCCTTACTACGGCCCAGCCGTCCCTTCATCACACCGTCAGACGGTCAATGGCACTGCCGCTGCGATCGACTCGACGGTGATGTCGAGCAGGCTGGTCAGCTCCTCGGCCGAGATCGAGAGCGGGGGGACGAGGACGACGGTGTCGCCGAGCGGGCGGACGAGGGCGCCGCGCCGGCGCGCCTCCAGCGTCACCCGGTGGCCCATCCGCAACGCCGGGTCGTGCTCGCCGAGGTCGATCCCGACCATGAAGCCGCGCTGGCGCACCTCGGCCACCTCGGGCATCGCCGCGACCCCCTCCAGGCGTTCTTCCAGCAGCCGGATCTTCGGCTGCAGGCGCTCGATCGTGCGCTCGGACTCGAAGACGTCGAGGCTGGCCAGCGCTGCCGCACAGGCCAGCGGGTTGCCGGTGTAGGTGTGGCCGTGGAAGAAGGTGCGCTGCTCCTCGGGAGCGCCGAGGAAGCCTTCGTATACGCGCTCGCTGGTCAGGGTCGCGGCCAGCGGCAGGTAGCCGCCGCTGATGCCCTTGGCGAGGCAGAGCAGGTCGGGCCCCACGTCCTCCTGCTCGCAGGCGAACATCGTCCCGGTGCGGCCGAAGCCGGTCGCGACCTCGTCGCAGATCAACAGCACCCCGTGCCGGTCGCAGAGCTCGCGGACCGCGGCCAGATAGCCGCGGGGGTGAACCAGGATCCCGGCCGCGCCCTGGACCAGCGGCTCGACGATCACCGCGGCGACCTCCTCGCCGTGGGCGGCGAGGACGCGCTCGAGGTCGGCGACGTCGCCGGGCTCGGCGGCGTGGGTCTCGAACAACAGCGGGCCGTAGGCGGCGTGGAAGAGGTCGATCCCGCCGACCGAGACCGAGCCGATCGTGTCGCCGTGGTAGGCCTGGCGCAGGCGCACGAAAGAGGTGCGGCGGGCGTGCTCGCCGCCGCGCTGGCGCTGGTACTGGAAGGCCATCTTCAGCGCGATCTCGGCCGCGGTGGAGCCGGAGTCGGAATAGAAGACGCGCGCGAGGCCCCGCGGCGCGATCGCCACCAGGCGCCCGGCCAGCTCGGCGGCGCCGGGGTGGGAGAGGCCGAGCATGGTCGAGTGGGCGACCCGGCCTAGCTGCGCCTTGACGGCCTCGTCTATGGCCGGGTGACAGTGGCCGTGGACGTTGCACCAGAGCGAGGCGGTGCCGTCGATGTAGCGGCGGCCGTCGACGTCGAAGAGGTGGGAGCCCTGGCCCCGCTCGATCAGCAGCGGCTCTTCCTCCGACCAGCCCTGCTGCTGGGTGAAGGGGTGCCAGAGGTGGTCGTGATCGAGCTGGGTGGGGTCGATCGCCATCGCCAGCGACGTTAGACGTGAGCCCGGCCGGAATCCGGGTAGAGAGGCATCTGTGACTACACACACAGATGTAACATCAATCTCTGTAACAATCGACTCAGATGGCTGAGCAAGGCGCGATCCCGCAGGTCCCGAAGACACGCGAGCGAGCCCTGCGCGCCGTGCGCTCGCTGTTCAGCCCGCTGCTCCCCGACGACTACCTGGAGTTGATCGACCCGCTGCTCTCGACCCGCGAACTGCGCGGGCGGATCGAGCGGGTCGAGCCGGAGACCGCCGAGGCGGCGACCGTCTGGATCCGACCCGGCCACGAGTGGGCGGGTCACGTCCCCGGCCAGTACCTGCGGATCGGCGTCGTCGTCGACGGCGTCCACCACTGGCGCGCCTACTCGCTCACCTCCGACCCGGGTCGCGCCGACGGCTGCATCGCGATCACGCCGAAGCTGGTCGAGGCCGGCAAGGTCTCGCCGTACCTGGTGCGGGACGCGAGGCCGGGCACGGTCGTTCGCCTCGGCGGCGTCGAAGGCACCTTCGTCCTGCCCGACCCCGCCCCCGAGAAGCTGCTCTTCATCAGCGCCGGCAGCGGCATCACCCCGATCGCCAGCATGCTGCGCAGCCTCGTCGGCAACGAACGGGTCGGCGACGTCGTCCACGTCCACTCGGCGCGGACGGCGGAGACGGTGATCTTCGGCGCGCGCCTGCAGCGGCTCGTCGACGCCCAGGCCGGCTTCAAACTGCATCTGCGGCTGACCGGCGAGCAGGGCCGGGTCGCCCCCACCGACCTCGACGACCTCTGCCCCGACTGGCGCCGGCGGCACACCTTCGCCTCCGGCCCGGGGGCGATGCTCGACGACCTGACCCGGCACTGGCAGGACGAGGGCGACCCCGAGCGGCTGGCGATGGAGCGCTTCCAGCCGACGATCGGCGGCGCCCCCGGCGGCGGCGAGGGCGGCACGGTCCGCTTCGCCCAGAGCCGGGTCGAGGCCGGCTGCGACGGCGCCACCCCGATCCTCGCCGCCGGCGAGGCGGCCGGCGCGACGCTGCCGTATGGCTGCCGGATGGGCATCTGCCACACCTGCGTCGGCGAGCTGCGCTGTGGCCGGGTGCGGGACCTGCGCACCGGCGAGGTCCACGGCAGCGAGGGAGAGATGGTCCGGACCTGCGTCAACGCCCCCGAGGGGCCAGTCGAGATTGCACTCTGAGAGACAACCCGAGAGGAATTCGATGACCACTGCCACCGCCACGATCGAGAGTCCGCTGAGCCGGCTCTCACCCGAGCAGATCGACGAGCTCGGCCGCGAGTTCGACGCGATCCGCGACCGCGTCCGCGCCGACCTCGGCGAACGCGACCGCCGCTACATCGAGAGCATGATCGCGCTGCACCGCCGCCTCGGGGTAATCGCGCGGGCGCTGCTGCTCGCCTCCAACAACCTGCCCTCCCGGGCCGCCGGGACCACGGCGCTGGGGGCGGCGAAGATCCTCGAGAACATGGAGATCGGGCACAACGTCCTGCACGGGCAGTGGGACTGGATGAACGACCCCCGCATCCACTCCACGACCTGGGACTGGGACACCGCCTCGACGGCGGAGGCCTGGAAGCACTCCCACAACTACGTCCACCACACCTTCACCAACATCCGCGGCAAGGACCGGGACCTCGGCTACGAGATCATGCGCATCGACCCGGAGCAGAAGTGGCACCCGGTCTACCTCTTCCAGCCGCTCTACAACCTGCTGCTGATGGCCTTCTTCGAGTGGGGAGTGGCCCTGCACGACATGGACTTCGAGGCGATCCGCAGGGGCGAGAAGTCGAAGGCGGAGGTGAGGCGCCAGCTCAAGGGCATCGCCGGCAAGGCGAAGAGCCAGGTCGTCAAGGACTACGTCGCCTGGCCGCTGCTGAGCGGCCTGGCCACCGCCGCGGTCGACGTCGGCCTCAAGCGCGACCTGCGCCGCGCGCTGCGCAAAGGTGCGAAGGCATACAGGGCGACCGCCAAGGCCAACGCGACCGCCAACCTCGCCCGCAACGTCTGGGCCTACGCGATCATCTTCTGCGGCCACTTCCCGGACCAGACGTACACCTTCAGCGAGGCCGAGGTGGAGGGCGAGAGCCCCGGCGGCTGGTACGTGCGCCAGCTCTCCGGCTCCGCCAACATCGAGGGCGGCCCCTTCTTCCACGTCGCCAGTGGCAACCTCGGCTTCCAGGTCGAGCACCACCTCTTCCCGGACCTGCCCAGCAGCCGCTATGCCGAGATCGCGCCGCAGGTGAAGGACATCTGCGAGCGCTACGGCCTCCCCTACAACAGCGGCCCCTTCCTGCGGCAGCTGGGGATGGTGCAGCGGACGATCCTGCGCCTGGCGCTGCCGGGAGGAGAGCAGCGCCCCAAGCCGGGGCCGTATCGGGCCGAGCCGGCGCTATCTCTGTGACATAGATCACAGGAACAACTATTGCGGTTGAGGAATAGTTGCTTTTATGCAACTATTTCTCGCATGCAAGCGAGCGATGTAAAGGCGATCGCCGAGAAGGCGGCCACCGAAGCCGGGCCGGAGGCCCAGGAAACGGCGGCGCGGCTGACCGCGCTGCTGCGCCACGTCTTCCTCTACGACCGCGGCAATCAGCTGCGAGTTATCGAGGAGTCGGGGCTGTCGATTACCCAGTGCAAGGTCCTGCTGGAGCTCGGGGGTCTGGGGCAGACAGCCGAGACCTGGCAGGTCGGCGACCTGGCGGAGTCCTTCGGGGTCTCCGTGCCCTCGATGAGCAGGGCGGTCGACGCGCTGGTCAAGGACAAGCTGGCGACGCGGATCGAGGACCCCGACGATCGGCGCGTGCGGCAGGTGCGGATCACCGATAGGGGCAAGGACCTGGTCGAGACCCTGGTCGCGATGCGTCAGTCCGGGATCGAGGCCTTCGCCTCCACCCTCAGCGCCGCCCAACGCCGCAAGCTCGATGCCGCCGTCGACGCGCTGATGGACCGCGACGACATCGCCCAGACCTATGAGCATCTGAAGGGAGATGGTTCCGCTTGACCCGCTACCGCCACCTGATCACCGACGACAACCGCAAGTGGTGGACGCTCGGAGCGATGTGCTTCGCGCTGTTCATGATCATGCTCGACAACACCGTCGTCAACGTGGCGCTGCCGTCGATCCAGCGGGACCTCGACGCCTCGATCTCCGGCCTCGAGTGGACGATCAACGGCTACACGCTCTCCTTCGCGGTGCTGCTGGCGACCGGCGGCCGGCTCGGCGACATCTTCGGCCGCCGCCGCATGTTCCTCTTCGGCGTCGTCATCTTCGCCCTCTCTT
>Ga0164241_10002620_pt1 | contig 19068 bp, 28 predicted proteins | sample OricomyardsoilBY_FD_108780 | JGI IMG/M metagenome (GOLD analysis project Ga0164241, IMG submission 108780) | Backyard soil microbial communities from Emeryville, California, USA - Original compost - Back yard soil (BY) | ecosystem: Environmental > Terrestrial > Soil > Unclassified | place: USA... | reverse complement strand
TGGCCGCACTTCTCGCAGATACCGCTCACCTCTGTTCCTTCCCGAGCCGTGTTTCATCGGCTGCGCCGATTTGGTCAAGGCGAGCGAGCAGGGCGTCGTGGAGCACGTCAAGTTCGTCGCGCCCGCAGTCGCAGTCCTCGTCGTAGTTCGCGGAGAATCCGCACCCGGCCATATGCGGTGCGAACGAGTAGTAGCGATCCAACGCCTCGCCCATGTCCAGCACGAGGGAAGCAAGCTCGGGCGCGAGAGCGATCAGGCGGGCGTCGGCCGGTTCCGGGTCCCCCAACACAGCACAATCCAACACCGGATAACTCGTCGGATTCTCTGCATTCTGTAGACCCATGAGCGGATGCCCGGAATCGGAATAGCCACCGGAGTTCCATGCCCACGGCCCCGGCGTGGCGGCTTCCAGGGTTTCGCGCAGCCCCATCAGTCGGCCCTCCGTGCGACGCTCTTGCGAATCTCCGAGGCGCGATCACCGAGCCAGTCGGAAGATGCGCGTCCCCCGTACCAGCCCATCGACACGTGCTCCCACATGAATCCGAGCAGCGTTCCGAGCAGGATGAACGGGACCGCGAGCAGCATCAGAATCACCGCGACGACTTTCCCCATCACTCCGTTCCTTTCTCACGGGCAGGCAGAGCGGCGCGCACGGGGGCGGTCCAATCGAACTGGCAGCGCCGACAGTGGTAGTGAAGGTGCTCCTTCTTCTCCTCGGGCCGCTTTCCGTAGTCGAGCACCGACATGTCGTCCCGACACGCCGCCTGCCGATTCGACGGCCGCCTCTCGTGCCAGCGAACGAGCACGTCGTCGGTGCCGCACTTCTCGCAGCGCGTCTCCCGCTCCATGTCCTGTACGTGCCGCTCGATAACCGACAGGGCGGCGAGGGCGTCATACAGCCCCCGCGTGCTCTCAGTGCCGAACGCGCATCTGTTCAGTTCATCCCGCACCTGCGCGAACTGCTGGTCAATATTAGTCAACATTTTCTCCAATCAGATTTTTCACATAATCAGGAAGGGTGTAAAACGTCTGGCCGGTTTCCCGATCCAGGATTTCCACATAATCCCCCATCATTTTATCTAGCGCCTCCGTGTACTCAGGAATACGCCCAACATCAATAAATTGCATGTAGACGACTTCATCTGAGCCGTCTGTGATTGTGAGTGTGGCTGGTTTATCCATGTCCGTATGGTAGCAGAAGATTGTGAGGGAAGCGTTAAGTGGCTTGTATGCTATACTTGCGGCATGATAACTTTCGTACCGTTTGAACATACAGGACAAGAGTTAAGAGAATTGGCGGACGAACTCTGGGATAGAGGCTTTAAGTATATCGCAGACGCCGTTCATGACGCAGCCAGAATACAGGAGAACCATGAAAAAATTGCAAGGGGGATCAATGAAGCTAACCAGACTAAAGAGCAAGCCCGGTAGTGCCGTTCAGAGATTTGGAGATTGGCGCAAAGGTGAGCCTCAGATAATTATAGACAATCAGACATGGCTTGAAGTGGGGAAGCCAGATAAGGTGGAATTTTCAATTCCAAAGAAAAATGTCAAACAAACCATATAAAAATTTAGATAATTCTGATGCTGTATTAAGGATGGCAACTCCTGTTGGCATGGAAGATGGAGTGAAGCAGGTCATAATTCGTCATTGCGGCTTTGAGTTTTATAACACGCGACCATATCATAATTATGAAACATGGTCAGATGGATATATAATAATGGGAAGAAAGGATGGCAAATCAGCATCTTATGATTGGTTTATTGAACAATATAATCTCCCTAATAAGGAAAGAGCGGAATTATTTGTTTCTGTTTCTGCCGAGGACTTAGATGAAGCAGCTATCAAATTTGCAAAAATTATTGGACAAGAAGAAAAAGTTTTAAATCATATAAATTCTTTGCTTAATAAAGGAACAAGCAGGGCTATGGCTTTGAGAAAGAAATTTAAAAATGATTGATAAAGACACATGGATAATATCTGATACCCATTTCGGACATCACAATATTATCCGATTTTGTAATCGACCCTTAAATCATGAAGATATCATTATTCGTAATTGGCAGACAACTGTCGGCCCAGAGGATACAATTCTTCATCTAGGGGATGTTGCTTTTGGGAAACCAAGAGATATTTATGGTTGGGCGGAAATCATAAAGGAACTTCCTGGGCGCAAGCTTCTCATTAAAGGAAATCATGACCACTCCCGCTCAATGAAAATATATAAAGGCATCTTTGAAGTTATTGATCCTTTCATACAAGATTTTTTTGATGTGAAATTTTACTTTTCACATTATCCCGATCATCCAATCAAGGATCAATGGGATATTAACGTGCATGGACACATTCATAACAATCCACTGATGGGAGAATTCTCTCCAATGGTGGATATCAATAAAATATATGAAAATGTGTCAATTGAGGTTACAAACTATGCCCCAATTCAACTATCTTCAATTTTGCGTAAGTGGGGCATCCCTTTTGAGTAAAAATTAACTAAAAAATCCATTTTTGAGTGAGTTGAGGCCCATTTTGGGCCTTTTTTGTGTGAAAATGGCGTTTTTGCGATAGTTGAGGCCAATAATAGCTGTTTTTAGACCATAATGTGTTAAACTCCTTTATATGGCATTTGAAATAAAAGTTTTGGACAAAATTCGTTGTCCTCGCTGTAATGCCAAAGCAGAACTCAGAATAGACCAAAGAAAACCAAACGGCAATTGGATTTTTGTCTATATAGTATGCCCAACTTGTAAATTGAACAGGTATAGCCACGTAACTACTCGCAAAGCTGTTCTTCTACAAGTTAGAATAAACAAATTGAAGAATAGCGGCAAAAAATCAAAGCTGCTTGATGATAGAATTGCCAAGTTGGAAGAAATGAAACGAGGGGCTGAGAGGAGCGTTTAATGAAAAGTTTTAAATTTATTGCGGCGTTATTGCTTGTGTGCGCCGCCATTCCATTTGTAGCCACAGGAGCATCAAGCGCAGATGAATTTAAGTTAACTCTTGTGTCTCAAAATTCTACTTCATACACATTTAGCTATCCCGCTCAGAGTGGCTATGGCTATTTGTATTTTACTCAAGCAACTCCCACAAGCGCTTGGGTGTTGGTTTCTAATACAAATGATGCAACAAAAACAACTATTAAATTTGCAAAAGGTTCTTATGATTATAAGGTCGCGGCCAAAATAGAAGGTCCTTCAGGAAGATATGTGGTGACACCGCCTCCACCTGTGGACACAACCAATCCAACTGTTTCAATGACTCAGCCATCAGATGGCTCAACAGTTAGTGGAACAATCAATGTATCTGCAAATGCGTCAGATAATGTTGGGGTATCAAAAGTAGAATTCTATAATGATGGAGTTCTATTTAACACCGATTCAACATCTCCATATTCAACTACATTTGACACAACAACAGTTGCAGATGGTTCGCATCAATTTAATGCAAAAGCTTATGATGCGGCAGGAAATGTTGGAACATCATCAAGTGTTTCGGTGTCAGTTGATAATGTGGTGACACCGCCTCCGCCACCAACTTGTGACGCAACAGCATCTCCCGGCCAAGGCACAGCAAATACTCTACTTAATTCATTGTCTTCAGGACAAGTTGGATGTTTGCGCGGAGGAACTTATACTGCAAGTTCATCCAATGTTCTTGATACTACTCATGCAAATGTGACTCTAATGTCATATCCTGGCGAGACAGCGGTTCTTAAGGGATTGGTAATTATTAGATCAGGAGCAAATGGTGTTAAGCTTGACAAATTATCATTCAATGGAACAGGAATCGCCAGCAATACAATTCAGATTTATGCAGATGATGTTGTTGTCTCTAATTCTGATATTACAAATGCTCAGAATGGTCGAAGTTGCATGTATCTAGGAGATACCTCAGTTGGTATTGCTGATCGTCCTCAGATTCTAAATAATAAATTCCATGAATGCGGACTTCTTGCTAACGGGAATCAAGATCATGCGATCTATGCTGCCCATGTAAGGGGCGGTCAAATTAGTGGCAACTGGTTCTGGAATATAGCTGCTTATACAATCCATCTATATCCAGATGCACAAGGGATGCTTGTTTCACACAACGTAATTGATGGAGGTCCTCCTTCTGTTCGTGGTGGAGTTATCTTTGCCGGTGAAGGAACTCCTTCAAGCAATAATATCGTAGAACAAAATGTTGTTGCTTATTCTACTAATTATAATTTTGAGTCATATTGGGGAGGTCCTGTTGGTTCTGGCAACATTGCGCGAAACAATTGTGTGTGGGCTGGTGGCAGCGGAAACTTCTCAGGTAGTGGATATACTCAAACAGGAAATGTGGTAGCCGATCCGATGTTTGTGGATCGAGCAAATAGAAACTATAATCTTCGACCTGAAAGCGCTTGTGTCGCAGTAGTTGGTAGTTAATGTCTGTTCTAGCCAAGAAGGGAGTTTTCACTCTCCCGACAACGACACAGTCTGTCCCGGTGACGGGTGTTGGATTTCAACCCAAAGCACTTATTTTGTGGACAACGGGACAGACTGTGTCGGGCTATACGAGCGGTGTCAAGCTCGGGTTCGGGATGGCTGCAAGTTCTTCACAACGAGTGACAACAGCAATTCGAGTTGATGACAATGTAAGTCCCATCGTCGCAGTTAGACGTGCAATGACTACTGCATGTCTGATTGTCTCGTTGACGAGTGGTGGCTCGTTGGAAATGTCTACTGATTTTACATCGTTTGACTCGGACGGCTTTACACTCGCACTGACCGTGGCTTCGGCGGGCACAGCGTACAAGGTTCACTATCTCGCCCTCGGCGGCAGTGACATTACGAACGTGTATGTAGGTAAAACTGCCATTGGAACATCAATCGGTCCCTGGTCTGTTTCCGGTGTGGGTTTTGCGCCTGATTTAGTTATCGGCAGTCATATCCTGAACAACATTGACGCGGGCGCGTTCTCTACCTCACAATTCAATCTCTCAGCCTTCACCGCTGATTCTCAGGGCGCGCTTTCGTTTCGAACTCAGGATGCTGCCAATCCGACAAATAGTGTCAACTATCAACGGAACGATAAAGCCATTGTTGGTGTTAGCTCATCCGCGAGCACAGTCGGTATCGAGGGTACTATAACCTCAATGGATATCGATGGATTTACGATCAATCTCACTACCGCGCCGACTGCGGTTGATTGGGGCTTCATGGCGATTAAAGGAGGACATTACGCTGTGCTGTCTGACACACAGAAGACATCGACAGGAACAAAATCCAAAACAGGTGCAGGATTCAAACCAAGTGCCTTACTTATGTGTGGTGTGAACGCCGCAACAAGTTCATCAATTAACAGCAATCAATCTAAGATTTCAATCGGAGGCGGCGATGGTTCAACCGAAGGTGCTTCTTGGGCATCATCTGTTGATAATGTTGCCACATCAGATACAAATGTTGCTCATGTCGAAGATAAGGTGTTGCGACACGCAACAGACCCGACAACAACTGATTCTGAAGCTGATTTAGCAAGCCTCGACAATGACGGATATACATTAGACTGGACAACTGCTGATGCCACAGACAGAGAATTTTTTGTTATTTTATTTGGCAATCCTGTTGAAGCAGCGCCAACAGATACATTTGTACAACCATTTAGACAGTATTAAATTATGCTATAATTAGTTATATGAAAATAGCAAATGTGATTATTGCAGACTCCTGGGGAGAAATAACTCCGGAGGCGTTAAACAAAGGTATTGGTGGTAGGGAAGGTGCGCTAATCTATTTATCAAGGGAATGGGCAAAACAAGGTCATGAAGTGACCTCTTTTGTGCCTATTGAAAGAGGACAAAGATTTGGGCAAGAAAATGAGTATGATTTCCCTTACTCGGGCTATCACGAATACATTCCTCTCAATCTTACCAAGCCGATGTTGGCTAATTTTGATTGGGACGTTGCGATTGCTTGGGAGTGTCCTTCTGTATTTGATGACCCAAGAGTGAGAGAGCGTATTGGTCTTAAGATTACAGAAATGCAAGTCGCTCATCTAAGTGGGAAGGAGCAAGCCGCCCTTGAGGAGTATTGTGATGTATTGGCCGTACTTTCTCAGTGGGCAGGAGACTTGCTTGTTCATTCAGGGGTTGAGTTCCCTAAGGATAAGATTAAGGTTTTTCCAAATGGAGTCGATATTTCACGATACCCAAAGGAATTCGTTGAACAAAAGTTCAATGCTCCAGTTTTGAATAATCCAAAGTTTGTTTATTCATCATCGCCGGATAGAGGTCTATGGCAACTACTTGAAGCTTGGCCCTATATTAGAGAAGAGTTCCCTGAGGCGGAACTCTCTGTATGTTATGGGGTAAAAAAGTGGACCGAACATTTGAAATGGGCGCACAATCGCTCAGGTGAAATGGCGATCCAGATTACCGAACTAATGAAGCAACCAGGAGTCACAGACCTTGGTAAGATAGGACAGGATAGACTAGCTGAATTACAAATGGAAGCAGATGCCTGGCTTTATCCGCTTGATTCTATTCAAAGCACAGAAACAGGTTGCATTACGGCAGTTGAAAATGCTGCCGCAGGCAATACAATTATTACAACCGATTGTGATTGTATGGAAGAGGAGTTTGGAAAAATAGGGACAATAGTCCCTCTTCCTTTTAATCCTAAAGAGTATGTTGAGGAAGCAATCAAGGTTCTGCGCGATGAAGATTTTATGAACTACCAGCGAGAAGTTGGTAGAGATTTTGCCGAGAAGCGGAATTGGGGGTTAATTAGCGAACAATGGCTACAGTTCTTCAAAGACCAAAACTAAGTGTACTTATGATTACATTGCTTGCAGGACACGCAAATGGCAAGCAGGTAAAGGAAATGGCAAAAGAACGCTACGTATCTTATTCTAGTGCTACGCAGACAGTGGCAGAAGCTAAGAAAAGATTACAGGCGCGTTCTCTTGCACATGCTATTGTCAGGGCACAAGGGTTAGGATTTCTGTCCCAACCGACTGGCGCTGACTTGTATGTGTTTCCTTTAATTTAATCTATACTTTACATCTTTTAAATATATTATTTTTTTCTTCTCCGAGACTAGCTTTCGGAGAATTTGGCGTTCCTCAAACGTTAGCTTTCTCTTAGTTAGTGGCATATGATTCTAACTCTAGAAACTTAATAAATTCGTCTACCCTATCCCATAGTTCATCAAAGCCCAGATCGTTTTCAATCTTATAGTCAATTAGATGTAATGGTGGGGGAGCCTCTGAAGCATGAGTATCTTTGTTGTTCGCCCATAAACGAACAATCTGAGCATTGTAACCGCCAAGCTGTTTGATTCTTGTTAGCTCGTTTTCAAAGCGGGCGTCTGTGAATACATAATTCTTGTTTGGATCAATTCCCTTCACAGCATAATCAATCCAAAAATCCTGACCAAAGATATCTCTATGTGCCTCTGTTCCATATCTCTGTAGAAATTCTCTTACAGAAATTGGCGTTGTTCTATTTAATATTTTTCCTGCTCTATTGCTAAGAACCACTCTTGCATCTGGGTCATTTTTCCAAACTTCCCAAAGAATTGGATCAATATTAAATAAAGCAGCAGCAGAATCTTTTAATTTTGCTGCAAATGAGAGTCTTTCAAAACCATATTCCTCGACAAGATAGTTACCTACAGTATCTTTGCCCGATCCTTTAAATCCGTTTAAACCTACTAACATTATTCCTCTCTACTGTTTTACAGGGGTTTGTAGTTTTTGGCCAAATACATGAGTTACATATGCCGTTCCTGTGTCCATATCAACTTCTAAGATAAAAGGAACCTCATATAGCCAATAATGCGCCTTATGCTGCTGCGGAGCATCATAATCCCATAGTTCTTCTAATTCATTTGAATCATTACTCAGATATTTCGTGACTATGCGGATTTCATTAGTCAAAATCTTCCCTTTCATCTACATATCTATAGTCATCAACTTCATCGATTTCATCCCAATCATCGGGGAGAATAGTATCATCCCAATCTCCATCTTCATCGTAAGGCCAATCTTCATTTTCTAATTCATCTTCATACTCTTCACTCATCATATTCACCTATTTATAGATAATAAAAGATATAACATATACGTCTATTGCTAACAAAACAGCCGTTAACCCTCCGATAATAGTTCCCGCAAATATCTTAATAATTCTTCCGATTGTTCTGCCCTCTCGATTGCCTTATCTCTTTCATCTAAAACCTTCATGTATTGTTCATGAAGCTCTTCCGGCCATTTAGGTCTTTCAGAAAAGCGCTTTTTTATTTCTTCTAATGCGTCAAATGGTTCATTATCGCACGACAAACAATATCCTTCATCCACATGACCATAATCTCTTATTATGGCGCTCATTGAGTCTTCAATTGTTTTTATTAATTCGTCTACGCTTTTATTGGCAATGGCGCACTCCATATATCAGCCTCTTCCTCCGTGTTGCCATAGTGTTTATTTTCATAAATGAAACCGCGACCAGTCGCTTTAATAAGTTGAATATTAAAATTGCCTGTCTTTGTCGAGAATGTGCCAATCCAAAATGCCTGTTTCCAGTTGGCCTCATTTCTTACATAGTCCGGGTTGAGCTTACACAAACAACCTGTTTCGAACCATTGTAGCTCACGGAAACCTGTTCTAGAGTGAGAATCTGCCCTATGAGTGTGACCCATCACCCCTGAGATAAGTGTTGCCTCAAGTCGGGCCTTTGCTGTATATCCAGACTGAGAGCGTATCACAGAACCGTGTTCCACAAGGAAATCATCTGTCAACCTAAATCCATTCATTGGCCAATGTCTAATCTCCAAATCATCCAAACCGAGTAACTTTGAAGGCTTGAGTGCGTTGAGGGATTTGAGTGCAGGAGCATTGAACGCTGGATAAGTAATGAGCCGTTCTTCGTGGTTTCCAATTGTTTCCTCGAATTGGGCGTTTGGAAGTGCATTTCTATATGCGGCTCTAACAGCGATACCCATGTCGATTTCAGACTGAAGAATATCGAGCCTCTCATTGGCCTTATTAAATCTTGATATGCCGAAGAAGTCATTTATGTCTCCATTCAGAATAAATATATCAGGATTAATTGATTTTGCAATTTCAATAGTGGCAGCTATCAAAACATCGTCATGATATGGAACGTGAATATCATTGACTCCCATTACCGTCACCCAATTCTTCTTTGGGAGTTCAATTACGGGGGCCATTCCTTCACCCCAAATCTCAGACTTCGGAATATCAAAGTCTGGATCATATCTATATGGGTCATACTTCAATGTGCTTGCAGAGCTTCCATTTGCAATTCTTGTTAGCTCGCTTTTGAATATTCTGCGAAGACCTTTTTCGTCAAGAAAATGATTTAGGGTGTTTCTATCGCATCGTTTTTTTAATAGATTACGGGAAACACCAAGCTGCTCTGCCGCCTCAGTGAGCGTCAAAGAGCCATTTTCCTGTAATTCTTCTGCATTTTTTGTCATTTTCCTCCAATGTTTGCAACTAACACAAGCTGTTATATATACACATTATCACTATTATTAACTCAGTGATTAGAAAAAAGCTTATCAACGGACACCGCATGACCTGTCCTCGGTGCAAAAAGGAACACGATCTTCTACAGTATACACGAATGATGACGATAGAAGAGTATGAATTGGAAACAGTACCAATCTACAAGTGTCCCTCATGTAAATTCATGTTTGCACCAGCCGGGGAAATGGATCATCAAATCTATGAAAAGTTATATCAGGAAATGCAAGGCACCCTGAAGAAAGTTCTTGAAAGAGTGAATAATTAAACATGACTGATAGCACTAATTTGGATTTGACCGACCAGGAAATGGATGACTACCTAGATGTAGTCTACTTCGCCATTTCCAAGGGGACAGCCAATGTATCGCCATCTGATAAGAAAAAGCTTCGACCTTTGTTAAGACATTATGCAAAGATGAAGCACCCCTTTACAGCCTGCGTTCGCGATAACAGAAAGCGTTTCGGGGCACACACCGAAGAGTATTGCGCTGTTCTAAAAGATCTAATCGTTGGAAATACCAAGTGGCGAGGCAAAGGGAAGAAGTATACCCCTAAGAACCTTTCAGAATCCTTTACAGATTTTAACGTTTTCTTAACAGATGTTCTTGAATTCGAAAACGAAGTACCTGAGGACTTCCTTGGGTATCTCGACCAACTTACCGATGAGGATATCGAATCCATAACGGGTGAGAGCATTATAGCAGAAAATGCGGAGTTTGCGGAAGGTGATGTGGTTTGGGATTACTCCAAGAGCATGGATCATATCAGACGAGAGGTGGAAGGTGCCCTCAATGAGGCCAATACAAATGATTATGTGAGCGGTGAAGATATTGTCGGAATGCAATATTGGGTTGAGGATATTCAGCCAGGACAGGCTTTGGTTTGTCATAATTACAACGAATATTATGTGGTTCCATTTAAGATGAATAAGAATGGTGTTGTTTTGTCAGACGAAGCAGACTGGACTCCTGTTGCCAAGGCATGGGTCGAACAGAATTATGCTGAGGAACCACAGATTCTCGCAGAAATGTTCTTTGGCGATGAGGACGCCGCCGAGGAAGATGATGGTGTTATTTGGAAGACAATTATGCGCGAAGGAACTTGGAAATATTCACCAGGTCCAGGTCAGCGTCCAGTTGCCAAGCCAATTACAGTTGTCAAGGACGGAACATCCGATGCACGAAAGTTCACTATCTCTCTAGAAGAGTTGAAGAAGAACTTTGAGGCGGGCGCAAAGGATCATGTGACAATTCCTACATCACACGATGATAAAGTTTATGAAAATACAGGCTTCATTGATCGACTAAAGATTGATGTTGATTCTAAGGGCAGAGCAGTTCTGAAAGCTGCCCATAGATTTACTGATAAAAAGATCAAACAGAAAGTGTTGGACGGTTCCATTGCGAACGTATCCGCTGGAATTCTGTTTGATTATATCAAGAAAGATACAGGAACAAAATTTAATGCAATTTTAGGACATTCTGCGCTAACAAATAGTCCATGGCTAAATGACATGGAGGGTTGGGAAACCTTGGCAGCAGGAGAAAACCTAGAAGTTATTTCGTTCTCAGAAGAGGATGAAATGGGTAACACGTCTAACTCAGATGCTACTGCACAAAACAAAGGAGGTGTAATCGTGTCAACCCAAGAAGTAGAAACACCAAAGAACACATTTTTTGAAGACCTTGGTCTTTCAGAGGATGAGGTTAAGTCACGCCTCGAACGTTTAGAAGCAGTAGAGGCGGAGGTTAGAAAGAATCGCATTGACGCGAAGCTCGCCGCATGGAAGGAAGAGGGCAAGTCACCAGCCGTTCTTACGGTTGCTGAGGAAGCTTTGCTTGCAGACAGCGGCGCGGTTGCTATTAATCTTTCTGAGAACGGTAAGAATACAGAGCTTACTCTATCAGAGGTAGTTGAGCGACTAGTTGCTGCTTCCCCAACAATTAAGCTTGATGAGGAAATAGTAGATGAAGAGAGTCTAGCCGGTGAAAAGCCAGCAGATGATGCTTCAGGAGAGAACGTTGAATTCTCGGAGTCCGAGAAGACAGAAATTGGCGTTCTTATGTTCGACCATGGCAAGAGCGAAGCTGAAGCGATTGAAATCGTTAAGTCAGCTAGAGATAGCGCCTAATAAGGAGGTGAATTTTAGATGCCTTTCAACTATGAACAAACAGGACAGTGGCTAGATGTTGAGGTACTCAAGTTCCCTGCTGGATTGGACGCAATCAAGTCTGTTGTTATTGATGCTACTAACGTAGCTGTAACAGCGGGTCAGAGAAACGTTCTGCCAGCTGGAACAATTTTGAAGTTCAGCACAACTAACCCTGATAAGTATGTTGCATATAATGGATCAGGAACAATTAAGGGAATCCTTAGACGCCCTGTTGACATTGTTGCCCGAGTAACCGAGGGCGACGCACCAGCAGCCATGTACTTCTTTGGATGCGTGTTCGCAACATCAGCAATTGTCGGTTTCACACAATATGCCTCAGCACTCGTTGCTGATCTAGGCAATTACAACAAGTTCGAATAAGAGGAGGTGAAATAAATGTCCGGATTTACAACATTTGACGTTTGGGATCAATCCCTACTTACAAACATCATTCGTAGACCGCCAGAAGGTCGCGCCGTAGGTGCAGCGGAGGACACTACTCCTCTTCTTGGTGCGCAGATTGCGCCTTTGAAGACTCACCCTGGTAGAAACGCAAAGCTTCGCGTAGCGGAGATTCTACCTTTCGGTAAGGGTCAGTTCAGAGCGCCTGATGCGACACCACCACTCTTCCGTCCTAATGTAGCGTTCAGAGAGGAACTAATCTCTCTAGCACTCATTGACGAAATGGAATTAATTCCAGAAGAGGACTGGCTAGCTCTTAACTCAGCAGATGAGAACATCAGACGCTCAGTTGGTGTTGGACTTGTTGATAAGGGTAGAATTCTACAGCTTAGAAATGAGCGAGCTACAGAATGGCTTAGATGGGAAGCTTTCAAGGGTGAGGTAACAATCCCTTATGACGGCGGAACATCAAACTTGTACATTAATTATGGTTTGCCTGCGGCTAACAAGCCAACAGCATCAGTCCTATGGTCATCAACTTCAACAGCCGATCCTGTTACAGACGTGCAGGCTTGGTCAGAGGTTATCGCTGAGGCAACTGGATTCTACGGAACCAAGCTTCACATGAACCTTAAGACTTATAACTACCTAATTAATAACGAGAAGATCAGAAATGCCGTAAACTTCTACTCTAACGGTGCCAACAGCATCCTTAGACCTAGAAGACAGGATATTCTTGAACTCTTCCAGTCTGTATACACAGGCTTCGAAATCGTTCTCTATGACAACGGTTATCGTGACGTTGGAGAGACAGGAATTGGTACTACGTCTTTGACTAAGTACCTCCCAGACGGCTATGTTCTAATGACAACTGAGTACAACCTTGACGGAACTCCAATTGCGGATACTCTCGACGGGCAGGTAACAGTTTCATCTGGTTACAACTCTGTTGATATTAGACAGGGCTTCCAGGCAGAGGTAATGCTTAACCACGTTGCGAAGACACACTTGCTACGTGCTGCATCAGCAAGAATTCCTCGACTACTCATTCCAGAAGCGTTCGTATGGGCGCGAGTGGCATAATTAGTAGCTTAATTTAAATCACATAGGAGGCAAAGCCACATGGCAACAACAGCAAAGGCAGAAAAAATTATTTTCGCAGAAGAAACAGCAACAATCCATTATCTTGACGGTGATGTGGTTGAGAATGCAGACGGTTCATTGCACGAGCCTGTTTCAGGGCGTGTAATGCTCCCTGGGGAAACAATTGGTCTTGCTGAAGTGCCTAGCTATCTTAGAAAGCTTGTGGAGGAGGGAAAGGCTCCTGGTCTTTCTCTCCTCACTCCTACACAGGCTAAGAGGCTAGTGAAGCAAGCAGAGAAATCAAAGGCGAGCATTAGAGATTTAGTAGCTGACGACGACGAAGAAGAATAAAAGGAATCCCGATGGGAGCTATTACAGACATAGTTCGTCAGAACGTGCCTGCTTCTTATCGGGCGTTAGTCGGCAATACAAGCTACGATTTCTCATCAACAGACCTTCAAAACATTGCTGAAGGTGTAGAGTTTCGTCTTTATGCGACAGTCGCGGGAGTAACTCAAGAAGATACAGTATTTACTCGAAATCAGATTGAGTTACTCGGCGTGATTACAACAATGCAATTTATTCCAGCCGCAATTGATTATTGGGGCGATCAACTTGCATCCCAAAATACAAGCGGCACAAATGAAGATGTATCCTATTTTGACCGTAGACCTGATTTGTGGAAGGTTTGGGAAAGATTGGCTGCAAGAGCGGCTGATTTAGCTGAAGAGGAGCAAATCAATCTTGTTAAACTCAAGGCTGTTCTGCCTCGCGTTTCCTATGGAGACAATGGCAGAGGAATTCTGGTCACGCCTGATCCAGAGTTATTTCCACTACCATGGGATACAAGACGATTGTCTGAGCTAATCCCTTGGACTGAGGTTACAACACCATAATGCAATATACAGGTCGTTTATCAATGGAGCTAGTCCAACGCGAAGCCTTAATGGTGCTTTTTGATGGTCTAAACAACATGATTTCCTCAATGAACGCTACTTGGGCGGCAGAGGATGATGCTCTCTTAACCCACCTTGGAAGGGGTAATGCAGCGTGGACAGTAGAGCAGATTGCAAACGAAAATTTCTACCCTGGTACTATCCCATCATTAATCAACGCCCCGATAGAAAAATATCCCAACGTCTGTGTGGTTTGTTACACGGGGGACCCAAAACTTTCATCAGACGATACAGGTGAAAATTATACGCATGTCTTGGCGGTGGAGATTATGGTGAAATCAGGATTGTTTGATCAGCAAGCATCATTATCTGATGGAATTTTCTATGAACAAGAAGTAAATTCAAGAATCCACAAGACCCTTGATGCAGCACATTTGACTCTATTGGCCAATAGACGCCTAAATAATAGCATCCCTGAAATACCAGCACCAAGAGTAACTGTTGGCGATTTGTTCGTAAGGAGAGAACAAGGAGGGCAAGGAGACAGATGGTATTGGCAAGGTGGAAGTCTTATTTATAGCCTAGATAAATACGTCGATTTGTATTAAACCACAGGTTTCTTTGTTTACATAAGATATATCATACAATTAATGAAAGGAGGTAAAAATGGCTGACTTTTTCAGAACTGCAATTAACGATAATACCTTTATTCGTAGCCCTGCTCGTCTAATGTGGGCCGGGACTACAATTGCGTTTCCAACATCAATTGGAGACATTATTAATTTGTCAACCTATGACGCTCAGACAGGTTGGAATGATCTAGGTGCGACAAAGACAGGTATTACCGTTACACACAATAACACTGAGGAAGAGTTCGACGTAGACCAGATTCTTGGAATTATTGACGTTCGCCCTGTTTCTTATGAACAGGCTGTTACAACAGCGCTTGCCGAGGCTTCTCTTCAGAGAATGCAGGTAGCTTGGCAAGGTGGAGAAATCACAAATTCAGGATCAGAGGAACAGATGGGTGTTGGCGAACCAACAGTTTACCTCAAGCGAAGACTTGCCGTATTGTTCCCTAAGGCTGACGGAAAGATCAGAGCGCACGTATTCCGACTTGTAACAAAGTCTGCGCAGGAGTCCGCTCTTGCGTACAACAAGACTGGTGAGCAGGTACAGATTCCAGTTAGATTCCGAGCGCTTGCTGATACATCTGTAGTTGATGTTTATACACGAACTCAGGTTATCTTCAATCAGGTATAATATAATTAACAATTTAGTGATATACGCAAAGCGATATCGCCCGAAAGATTTAGCAAAAGCAATCCCTAGGGAAGGACTTAAATGGCCGACCTTAGGGTTGGCCATTTACTATTAAGGAGGATTATGTTTAAAAGAGTTTATCAGGGTCCATTAGGAGCGCTCATTCCTGAGGAAAAGCCCTATGTCGATAAGTATCCCCTTACGGCCGAGACTTTGCCATCTACGGCGCAGCCTTGCGTATTGGGAATTCCATGGTATTCAGCGTTTGATACTCCTGTGAAGGACAATCTGCGCTATTGGATTGGACGAAATAAGAATCTAGGCTATGTCAGAGGAGGCCACGCAATTTGTGTTCAGCCTGGGGATGCATCAGCCTTAGACATGTGGTTATGGTGGAAGTTCTACGATCAGGGTACAGAAGGTGCCTGTGTGGGTTTCAGCCTCTCTCGTGCCCTCTCATTGATGAATAGAAGCCGTTATGACGCACGCTGGCTATACAAGGAGGCGCAGAAGGTCGATGAATATCCTGAGACACCGCCTGAGGAAGGAACTTCTGTAAATGCTGGTTGTTCCATTCTAAAGAACGTCGGCGCAAAGCGACTTAAAGATGGAGTATTCCTTGCGCCAAATATCAACAGCGGAATCAAGGCATATAGATGGGCTAAAAGTGTTGATGATATTCATGCAGTCTTGAAGCATCCAACAGCCGATAAGCTTGGTGCTGTTCCGTTACTTAATTCTTGGGGCACAGCTTACCCAAGAAAGGTATGGCTCCCCGACGCAACCCTAGACAGAATTGTATTTCAGGAGGGCGGCGAGTGTGCCGTCTTAACAGATAGATAATGCCAGGCGATATTGATGTCTATGTAGAACAGCGCGGAGATGAAAACATCTTCGATCTTCTCGGGCAAATGCCCGATAAGGCTGTACGCATTTTAAGAGCTACTATTGAGGATATCGCAGATCGAATTGAAAGCCAGGCGCGAATTAATGCTCCTGAGGGTGAATCGGGAGCGCTTAAGGAACATCCAGTTGAAAGAAGAGACTTTAAGCGTAGGGTACAGGGGCCAGGAGGATTGGTTGTTAAATCAGAAATCTCGGTTCCTGATAGACCTAAATACGCCAAATGGGTTCATGATGGAACAGGTATCTATGGACCTAGAGGAACGCCAATCGTTCCAAGGAAGGCACGTTTCATGAGATTTCAAATTGATGGAAAATGGTTTGCGAAATCTAGCGTTCTCGGTCAGCATCCTCAGCCATATTTGAAAGAGGCAGTTGAGGAAGTTGAAAGATCATATGTGCCGGTGAAACTAGCTGAGCTAAGAGCCAGACTAGAACTACTTACTTAAAAAGGAGATAATTATGGCAGGCAAGGCAGCAACAGCAGAAGTAAAGGATGAAACAACAGAGGTTCTAGAAACACTAGCCCCTGAAGAAGTGTACTACAAGCTAGGAGAGGGAGACACAGAAATTACCCTCGTCCAGAAGCCGCTTTCTTTCTTTGGAAAGATTGAGTTCTTTTCAGTTGTAGGAAAGGCAGTTCAGAAGATTCTTATTGACGGTGGTTCTCTATCAGAACTTCTAGAGACTCCTGATTTCGATCCATCTGTCCCCCTCTCATCTAATGTGACAGACGCCGATGTGTTCGTTAAAGCTCTCTCAAAGATTATTGAGAGCGCTCCTGAGCTTCTAAAGGACCTATATTTAGTTATCCTTGCTGTACCGAAGGGCCAGAGGGATTACTATGCTCTTAGACTTGAGGAGCTAACAGATGATCAGGGTATGCAGATTCTTGATACTTTTGTTGATCAGAATTGGGAAGTGATGGTTGGTTTTTTCACCGAAAAGATGCTCCCTCTATTCAACAAGATCAGCAAGAAGGTCCAAGGCTAGGGCCGTTCGAGGCGCTAGAACTATATTCGTCGGAGCATCCGGAATCTGTAGAAGAGCTTCAAAACTGGTATTGGAAAAAGTTCGAAATACTGTTCGAAGCCTTTATGAAAAGAAAAGCCGTGGATGAGGCTAGAGCGGTAAAAAATGCAATGGTTTCCGGACTCTGGTCTAATTCAAATTACGACGATGAGAAAGGAACACGTAAAAAAGCGTTAGAAGATATAGAAAATAACTACCAAGAAACTATAAATATAATATATAATGGTGAAGAGTCATATGAGGTAGACATGAACCAGGACTTCTGGGCAAATGTTCCCAAAGACTAGTAACACCTATCCCTTACCGCACGACCTAGAAAATTTAAATTAAACAAAAGGTGTTACATGGCTGACCGCAACGAAGTCTTTAGAATTATATTGGAAGGTCGAGATAGGCTATCAAAGGAGCTTGATGGCGTTCGTCGTTCTGCGGACAAACTTGATGAATCCCTAAAGCGCCTTAAGAGAAATAAGCCTGATGATTTTCCTCTCTTCGGTGGCGGTAAAGCTACTCGCGGCCCTGGTGGTCAATTTATTCGCAAAGAAGATGTGACTCTTGTTGATCGAATGAGAACAAGCGTTGATCGACTCAATCAATCAATTGCAATTCTCAAAAAAAATAAGCCTCAGGAATTTCCTCTCTTTGGCGGTGGCCGCGCGGTAAGAGGAGACGATGGTCGCTTTATTCGTGTTCAAGATGTTACTCTCCTTGAAAAAGCCAAGAATCGTCTTGATGCAATTGATAAGGCGCTTGTTCGCATTAGAACTCGTGTAAGACGAGGACCATTAACTGAAGACGAATTGCCTGGCGCAGGGGCTACGCGCCTTATTAGAACAGCAACAGGACAATTCGCTCGCGCTGAAGACCTTTCACTTGTTAGAAGATTACAGCGCGAGTTTGCTGTACTTGGACGCGGAATCAGACAAATTCAAACTGACACTAGACAAGGCTTGATCCTTGGAACAGAGAGAACAGTTGCTAACCTCAAAAAGGTTAGAACGTTTGTTGATGACATTAAAAATAGAGTTAAGGAAGCTCTACTTGGAAGCGGAAAAACACGAACCGGCGTTGATCAAACAACAGGAAGATTTATTTCTATTGCTGATGTTACAGCCTTTGGAAAATTTGTGCAGACTGTCGAAAATGGCGCACAGAAAATGGTTGCGGCCAATAAGAAGGTTGCTCAAAGTCAAAGAGAAATTAGAACAGAATTACTTAACGGCCTTAAGGTTGGATTTGATACAGCAAAAAGAACACAAGAGATTATTGATGAAAAAGTTGCTCAGTCCCGCCAAGACGTTGCAGAAAGAAGGGCTGCTCTTCAAGAGCAACAGGAGGTTGAAAAGATTGCTCTTTCAAAGAAAGAGGATATTGAACGTGAAGCCTTAGTTAGAAAGCTTGAGAGACAGAGAGAATCTGACGCTGTTGAAATTGAAAATCTTCGCGCACATATGAGAACTCTCGGAAAAACTGAAGAAGATGAAGAAGAGAGACTTGCAGCCAAAGCTGAAATCCGTCGAATTAACAGAGAGCGAAGAATTAGAGAAAGAACTGAAGGAGCCGCACTTGCTTTAAGTTTCCAGACTACAAGAGCTAATCAAAGAATTCAATTCGCAAAACAGCGAAGAGAAATTACTGCTCCTGATATTGGATCAATTGAAAAAACCGCTCTTGAAGAAAGAACAAAGGCCATTAATGAAGCAGAAACCGCTCTAGGGAGAATGGGACGTAGGGCCGGTCTTGCCTTTGGTGATGTTGTGCGAGGAGCTAAGTCTGCCAGAAGCGGGCTTAGAGACATGGACAGAGATATTC
>Ga0164241_10002619_pt1 | contig 19078 bp, 21 predicted proteins | sample OricomyardsoilBY_FD_108780 | JGI IMG/M metagenome (GOLD analysis project Ga0164241, IMG submission 108780) | Backyard soil microbial communities from Emeryville, California, USA - Original compost - Back yard soil (BY) | ecosystem: Environmental > Terrestrial > Soil > Unclassified | place: USA... | reverse complement strand
CCGAGCCGGGCCGGGTCGCCCTGGTAGCCGCGGCCGTCATCGCGATAGAGGACATCCACGCCCCGCGATGACTTCACGGCCACCACATCCAGATGAATGGCCGCGCGATCGCCATGCCGCACCGAGTTTTCCACCAGATTGCGCAGGATCAGTTGCACCGCCGCGGTATCGCCATGCACCGGCGGCAGCGACGCGGCGACATCGAGGCGCAGCTCGGCACCTTCTCCTTCGGTTGCGACGATGGCGCGCAGCGCCCGCTCCAGCCACTGGTCCAGCCGGATGGCCTGCTCGGCCAGCGCACCACCACCTTCGATGCGCGCCAGTTCCAGCGTCTTGTCGATCTGCGATTCGAGCCGGTGCGTGTCCACCAGCAGCCGGTCGATCAGTTCCTGCGTGGGTTCGCCGGCGGCAATGGCCTCGGTCTGCAACCGCACGCTGGTCAGTGGCGTGCGCAGCTCGTGCGTCAGCGCGGCGAAGAACGCCTGCGTGCCGCGTGCGCGACGCAGGTCGCGCCGGAAGAACCACAGCAACAGGCCCGACAGCGTCATCAGCAATACCAGGAAGAAGCCGCCCTCCCAGAACACCATGCTGTGCGTGCGGGCCTGTTCGGCGAGTACTTCCGGTTCGGGCAGCACGGCGGCGGAGAGTTCCGCGATGCGCGCGGCCTGGTCCAGCATGTGGCTGGCCCACCAGACCACCAGCGCGAGGATCACCAGCAGCCACACCGCGGCGAGGATGGCCACGCGCCGTGATTGCCGCGCCGGGCGGACGCTCAAGGCGCCTTTGCTGTCCATTTGCGCCACTCTTCTGCTGTGGGAAAGGCCAGAAAGTTTCGCACGCCGCTGGCCCGGATGTGCCCGGCGGTCTTGCCGGGCCCGCTGGCATGCCAGGCATCCGGGTGCGCGAACTGACGGCCGCGTTCGAACTGCGCGGTGCTGCTCCAGTAAAGATGTGTCGCCGCAGCCAGCGCCTCGCGTTGCGGCAGTTCGCCTTCACTCACTTCGTAGGTGGCGATCACGTTGGCGTTCGCCCAGCTGCCTTGCTGCCAGGGTTCAACGGCTGCGGCATGCGTGAGGGCATCCCACTCGCCGGGTGGCGGCAGTCGCAGCAGGGGCTCGGCAACCAGTTGCGCGGCGGCTTCTGCGCCAAGCCCTTCGCTGCAACCCTGCACCCACACGCCCTGGGCGGCCAGCGCGAACCAGCTCTTCGTGCCCGAGGTCCACACTGTCTTGCCGGCCAGTGCGGCCGCGCCGCCGCTGGGCAACGCGCGTGAATGCGCCACGAACACGGCGTCGTGTTTCAACTTCGCGGCCAGAGAGGCGCCGTCGAGCAATGGGGTGGCTGCAGCCTTGTCGGCCAGGCTGCCATCCCAGGTACGCACTTCACCAGTGATGGGCGGCAGTGCGGTGTCCGGCAGAAAGCGCCGCTCGGCGATGTCCCGGTCGTTGGCATTGCGCCCGGCAATGCGCAGCAACCCGCCCAGCTCCGGCAACCACGACAGCGTTGCACCGAAGCGCTGGTGGCAGCCACCGCCGTGTTCGGCCAGCAAGGTGCGTTCGATTTCCACGGCCGCGCGCGTGGGCGGATCTTCCAGCACCGCGAGCAGCGCGCGCGTGGTCGCATCGTTGGCGCGGCATTCGATGGCCAGCGCACCCTGGCCCGGCGCGCCGGGCGATTCACTCAATGGCAGCACCATCAGGTGCAGCCCTTCGAGCAGCGAGGTGAGCAGCGCATGCCCCTTGCGCTCGGTGGTGGTGTCGGCGAACAGCCGTGACAGGCCGGCCATGGCCAGCACCACACCATCCAGCTGCCGCTCGCTGCCGCGTGGTTCATGCAGGCGGCGCAGGCGGCTGTCCACATTGCCGCGCAGATTCTCGAGCATCACCTTGCCGCGCGCTGCATGCGGAAGTGCGTGCGCGAAGAAACCGGGCAGCAACTGCGCGCGGCGTGGCGAGGAAGTGCCGACGCGCAGGCTGGCGCCGCGGGCCAGCAACTCGGGCACATCCGGTGCGAACAATGCCAAGTCGCGCGGGTTCGCGCGCCGCGGCACCGCGGCAAGCACGAATCCCGGCGGACGTTCCAGCGCCAGGTCCTTCAGCGAATGCACGGTGAAATCCACGCGCCCTTCGGCCAGCGCGTGATCGAGCTCGGCGGTGAAGAATTCCTTGCCCTCGATTTCCGACAGCGGCTTGTCCAGCACGCGGTCACCGCGGGTCTCGATGCCCACCAGCTCCACGTCGAGCCCCGCATGCGCGGCACGCAACGCCGCGGCGACCTGGCTGCTCTGCACCCAGGCCAGTGCCGAGCGCCGCGTGCCGAGCCGCAGGGTTTTGCGCGTGTTCATGGGAGGGGAATTCTAGTGGCTGAATGCGCCGAACACGGCCAGATCTTCCCAGCCATGGTTCGAGCTGCCGGCGCGTGAGCCGTCAGCATCATCGAGTCGGGCCAGTTGCCCCTTGCTGAGGCAGGCGCGGCGCGCGCGCGCCAGCTGCAACTCGCGTTGCGAGGCCTGCAGGTCACGCAGGCCGAACAGTTCGGTCAATGTCGACAGATGCGTGGCACCGGCCCATGGCGTGCCCGCCGGTGAGTGGATGCCCAGATGCAGCAGCTGCCCCCTGGCCTCGGCCTGCTGTTGCCACAGCCGTACGCGCCGTGCATCGCGTTCGTTGTCGGCAGGGATGCAGACCACCACGTCGTGGGCGCGGCGCCAGCCATCCTCTTCGGCAGCCATGGTTGGCTCCAGCAGATGCACGCGGCCTGCGGTCTGCGCCGCACGCTGACGTGCCAGCATCCCTTCCGCACGATCGCGGCTGCGGTTCCATACCAGCACCTCGCCGGTATCCAGGAACGGCAGGATGGTCTCGGCCAGCTGGCCGGCGCCGATGAGCAGCGTGGGGCCGGCGAGGGTGCTGCCGAGCAGACGGCGTACCAGCGAACCGTAGGTCGCACTGCCCAGGCTCACCACGTATTCAGTGCGGATCTCCTTCGTATCCTGCAGCAGGCGCTGGATCCACGGGCGCAGTGCCTGCACGCCTTGCGCATCCGAGGCTTCGTAATCGCGCCAGGCCTGCTTGATCTGGCCGAGGATTTCCGTTTCGCCGGCGATTTCGCTTTCCAGGCCGCAGGCCAGTTGCAGCAGGAAACGATAGGCCTCGTCCCCGACAAAATGCTCGTAGCCGGCGGCGTCTGCTTCTGCGGCACCGGGCTGCTCGGCCGGCGGTCGCACCGCCATGCGCACCTCGCGCAGGCAGGTGTCCAGCACCAAGCCGTCGGCCAGCAGGCTGGTCGGTGCGTCGTCGGGTGACCGGCGGTTCAGCACGATGAGATGGGCCAGGGCCATGGCCAAAAGCCTAGCCATGGCCGCGGGCCCGATTGTCACTGGGGTGTCATGGGGTGCCCAAGGGGGTGTTTCGCCCTGCGTAGCCATTGGTTGTGAACTGCGGCCCAATTCCGCGCGGCCGCAGCCAGCCGTCAGGGTACGCAAAGCTATCCTCGGTGCATTACCCATGAAGACCACGACTCAATCGGAATCCGGCGAGCCGGCGCTGCAGCGGGTCAGGACCGAATTGTGCGAACGGTTGTGGTTGAGCGTGCTCGTGGTGCTGCTGGTGGTCGTGCCCATCTCGCTGGGCCGCGCCCGGGATACGGGCTGGCTGCCGGTCTATACCGGGCATGTGATCGCCCTTGCCGTCATGGCAGCCACGTTTGTGCTGCGCAACCGGTTGCCGGTCAACGTGCGGGTGATCCTGGCCATCGCCTGCCTGGAACTCGGCGGAATGGGTGGCCTGTATCGCATGGGCTTTCTCGGCTTCTCAGCGCTGTGGCTGTCCGCGGGGGCCTATGTGATCGGGATCCTCTACGGGTGGCGCGCTGGCCTGGCGGCCATGGCGGCCAACATGTCGGTGGTGGCGATCGTGATGAGCCTTTATGTCGGCGGCAGCCACACCGTGCCCGTTGATGCGAACGAGTACATGCACCAACCCTGGCCGTGGCTGTTGTTCGCCGCCATGATGGCGGTCTTCCCCTGGATGCTGCTGAACTCGATCGGCGTGTACAAGGAGTCGATCCTGAACCTGCTGCGCGAAACCGAGCACCAGCGTGCCGAAATCGAGCGCCTGGCAACGCATGATCCACTGACAGGTCTCGCGCAGCTGCGGGTGCTGCGCGAGCGCATGGATTCCACGATTACCAGGGCGCGGGGCTTCGGCCGCAATGTGGCCGTGCTGTTCATTGACCTGGACGGATTCAAGCAGGTGAATGATCGCTTCGGCCACGCAGCCGGCGACCATCTGCTGCGCGCCGTGGCCAACACCCTCAACAGCCTGGTGCGCGACTCCGATACGATCGGGCGTCTGGGTGGTGACGAGTTCCTGCTGGTGCTGGATGATGTGAGCGGGCCGGATGTGGCCGAGGTTGCAGCGCGCCGCATCCTGCAGGAGCTGCGCCGCCCGGTTGTCTACAAGGACTCGCTGCTGCAGATCGGGGCCAGCATCGGCATTGCCATGAGCCCGCAGCACGGCACGACACCCGACGATCTGCAGCAGGCCGCGGATGCAGCCATGTACTCGATCAAGAAGGCGGGGCGCAACGGCTTCGCGTTCAGCGGCGGCAGGCTCGCGCAGGTCAGCGACGAGCTGTCGGCCGTCGATACGACCCTGCGCAATATCCGCGTATTGCGCAGGGAACTGGCCGGCTCCTAGGGCGCCAGTCCTTCCGCCTTGCGCGCCTGCTGCACCGAGGGCCGCGCACGGCAACGCTCGTAGTAGGCGGTGAGTCGCGGGTAACCGGAAATGTCGATCTCCAGGCGGCCCAGCCAGCTCAGCGTCACATACAGGTACGCATCGGCCACCGTGAAGTTCTCGCCGGTGAGAAACGGCTTGTTGTCCAGCGATTCCTCGACGAACCCATAGCGCCGCAACGCGTTCTCGCGCGCCGAGCGCTTCATGTCATCGGAACTGGTGGCGCGGAACAGCACCGACAGCTGCTTGTGGATCTCGCCATTGATGAAGGCCAGCCATTCCACCACCTTGAAGAACCCCAGCGTGCCCACCTGGGGCGCGAGCCGGCCGTTCGGGTCCAGCGTGGAGATGTAACTCAGCACGTTGACGTTCTCGGTGAGCAGGGTGCCATCGTCCAGCAGCAGCGCCGGTACATAACCCTTGGGGTTGATGGTGTTGTAGTCCTGGCCGTCGGCGGTCCTCTTCGTGCCACGCTCGACCTCCACCGCCTCGAACTTCCGGCCCGCTTCGAGCAGCGAGATGTATGACGCCAGCGAGCAGGCGCCTTTCAGGTAGTACAGTTTCATGGGCCAATCCTACAATGCGCTCGCGTTGCGTGCGCGCCGCCAGGCGCTGCGGTACAGCCCTGGCAGCACCACCAGCGTCAGCACCGTGGACGACAGGATTCCGCCAATCACCACCGTGGCCAGCGGTCGCTGCACTTCAGCGCCGGTGCTGGTGTTCAGCGCCATCGGCAGGAAGCCCAGCGCCGCCACCAGCGCCACCATGAGGATCGGACGCAGCCGCAGCATTGCGCCACTGTGGATGGCGGTGTCGATGTCATCGCCCTGCGCCAGCCGCTGGCGGAACGCACTGACCATCATCACGCCGGTCAGCACCGCCACGCCCGACAAGGTGATGAACCCGACGCCGCGGTGATGGAAAGCGCAATGTCGCGCCACCACAGTGCGATCACGCCGCCGGTCAGCGCCAGTGGTACACCGGAGAACACCAGCAACGCATCCTTTGCCGAGCCAAAGGTCATCAGCAGCAGCGCGAAGATCATCAGCAGCGTGAACGGCACCAGCAGGCCAAGGCGCGCTGACGCCGACTGCAACTGCTCGAAGGTGCCGCCGTAGCTCAGCCAGTAGCCGGGCGGCAGCTGCACCTCGGCGTCGATGCGTGTGCGTGCTTCGGCGACGAACCCACCGAGGTCGCGTCCGCGCACATTGGCGCTGACCACCAGCCGGCGCTTGCCATCCTCGCGGCTGATCTGGTTCGGACCCGGCGCAAGTTTCAGCGTGGCCACTTCGCCCAGCGGGATGTAGCCACCGGCTGGTCGCAGCACCGGCAACCGTTGCAGGGCCCCGAGATCGCCGCGCAGTTCCTCGGGCAGCCGCACGACCATCGCGAAGCGCTGGTCACCCTTGAACACCAGGCCGGCTTCCTCGCCGCCGGTGGCCGCGGCCAGCACGTCCTGCACATCGGCAACGTTCAACCCGTAGCGGTACAGCGCCGGCCGGTTCAATTCCATCGACAGCACCGGCAGGCCGCTGACCTGTTCCACCTTCACGCCCTCGGCGCCTGGAATCGAACGCAGCACCGCGGCCACTTCATTGCCACTGTCGAGCAGCTGGTCCAGATCATCGCCATGGATCTTGATGCCGAGATCCGAACGCACCCCGGAGATCAGCTCGTTGAAGCGCAGCTGGATGGGCTGGCTGATTTCATAGGCATTGCCCGGCACGCCTTCCAGTCTTGCCTGCACTTCTTCGAGCAGCTGGGCTTTCGGCTTGCCCGGATCCGGCCATTCGCTACGCTCCTTCAGCATCACGTAACCATCCGAGATGCTGGGCGGCATGGGGTCGGTGGCCACTTCGGCCGTGCCCACGCGGGCAAACACGGTCTTCACTTCCGGCATTGCGAGCATGGCCTTCTCGACCTGCGACTGCATGGCCAGCGACTGCGTGAGGCTGGTGCCGGGAATGCGCAATGCCTGCACGGCCAGGTCGCCTTCATCCAGGTTCGGAATGAACTCGGTGCCCAGGCGCGAACCCAGCACACCGCACAACACGACGAACACCGCGGCGCCACCCAGCAGCGGCAGGCGCCAGCGCAATGCGGTGCGCAGCACCGGCGCGTACAGCCGCCGGGCCTGGCGCACGACCAGGCTTTCCCGTTCCTTGATATCGCCACGCAGGAACAGCGCCACCGCCGCGGGCACGAAGGTCAGTGACAGCACCAGCGCCGCCAGCAGCGCCATGATCACCGTGAGGGCCATCGGCCGGAACATCTTGCCTTCCACGCCGGTGAGCGCCAGCAGCGGCAGATTCACCAGGATCACCACCAGCACGCTGATCAGGCTGGGCGTGAACACCTCGCGGGTGGCCGCAAGCGTGACCTGCATGCGCTCGTCCAGGGCCAGCCTGCGCCCGAGGCTGTGCTGCTTCTGCGCGAGCCGCAGGATGCAGCTCTCGACGATGATCACCGCGCCGTCCACGATCAGACCGAAGTCCAGCGCACCCAGGCTCATCAGGTTGGCGCTGACCCTGCCCTGCACCATGCCGGTGACCAGCATCAGCATCGACAGCGGAATCACCATGGCGGTGAGCAGCGCGGCGCGCACATTGCCCAGCATCACGAGCAGCACCGCGATCACCAGCACGGCGCCTTCCAGCAGGTTCTTCTGCACGGTGTGGATGGTCTTGTCCACCAGCGTGGTGCGGTCGTACACCGGTTCGGCCGTGACACCCGGCGGCAGCGTGCGATTGACCTCGCGCAGCCTGGTGGCCACGGCCTTCGACACGGTGCGGCTGTTCTCGCCGATCAGCATTACCGCCGTACCCAGTACGGTTTCGCTCCCGTCGCGCGTGGCGGCGCCGGTGCGCAGCTCCTTGCCGAAGCCCACGTCCGCGACGTCGCGGATGGTGATCGGCACGTCATCGCGGAAGGTCACGATGATGCGCTCGATGTCCGTGATGTCGGCCACCTGGCCGGGCGAGCGGATCAGATACTGCTCGCCATTGCGCTCGATGTAGCCGGCACCACGGCTGGCATTGTTCTTCTGCAGCGCCGCCACGATGTCATCGAAGTCGATGCCATAGGCCAGCATGCGCACCGGCTGCGGCGTGATGTGGAACTGCCGGGCGTAGCCGCCGATGGAATTGATTTCGGTGACACCGGGCACCTGCCGCAGTTGCGGGCGGATCACCCAGTCCTGCAGCGTGCGCAATGCCGTCGCGTCGTAGGGCTGACCATCCGGCTGCAGTGCGGCCGGGTCTGCCTGCACGGTGTACTGGAAGATCTCGCCCAGGCCGGTGGCGATCGGGCCCAGCGCCGGCTCGATGCCTTCGGGCAGCTGCCCGCGCGCCTGCTGCAGCCGTTCGTTGACCAGGTTGCGTGCGAAGTAGATGTCCGTGCCGTCGTGGAATACCACCGTGACCTGCGACAGCCCATAGCGCGACAGCGAGCGCGTGTAGTCGATCTTCGGCAGCCCGGCGATGGCCGCTTCCACCAGGTAGGTGATGCGCTGTTCCACTTCCAGCGGCGAATATCCCGGCGCGGCGGTATTGATCTGCACCTGCACGTTGGTGATGTCCGGTACCGCATCGATGGGCAGGCGCTGGTAGTTCCACAGCCCCAGGGCCGCGGCCAGCAGCGTCAGGAACAGGATCATCCAGCTCCTGGCAATGGAGAAGCGCAGCAATGCTTCGATCATGGTGCGCTCCTAGTGCTCGTGTTCGGCCGAGGCGGCGCCCAGCTGCGACTTGAGCACGAAGCTGCCGGCGGCGGCGTAGCGGTCGCCCTCGGCAAGACCTTCGAGTACCTCGCTCATTTCCCCGTCGCTGCGCCCCAGGCGCACGGGTGTCGCGGCGAATTCGCCGGGTTCCACCTCGACGAACACGCTGTCGCGGCCATCCATGACCTGCAGCGCCTCGTTGCGCACCGCCACCACCACGTTCGCCTGCGAGAGTACGATCTCCGCGCTGACGTACAGGCCCGGGGCCCAGCGGCGCTCTGCGTTGGCGAGCTCCACGCGCGCGCTGCGTGTCTGGCTGGCGCCGCTGCCGAACGGCGCCACGTACACCACGCGGCCATCGGCGGCGAGACCGGCGTCGACACTGCGCACCCGCACGGTCTGGCCCACGTGCACCTTCGACAGGTCACGCGGAAACAGCGCCAGCTCCACCCACACGGTGGAAAGATCCGCCACCGTGAACAGGCTGCGTTCGCCGCTCTGCTCGCCGGTGTTGGCATCGCGCGCGGTGATCACGCCGCTGAGCGGCGCGACGATGTCGTAGGTGCGCAGGCTCTCGTTGCTCTCCACCGTGGCCAGCACGTCACCCTGCCGCACGGCATCGCCGATTGCCTTACTGACGCTGCGGATCACGCCGGGAAAGCGCGCCGAGACGGCATGCACGCGTTCGGCGTTGGGCGCGATGGAGCCATAAACCGGCAGTGCCTCGCGGATGCGCGCCGGACCGACCGTGGCGGACATGATGCCCGCGGCCCGGATCTGTTCCTCGTTCAGATGGACGCGGCCCGGCTCTTCGTCGTGATGGTGCTCGCCTTCCTCCTCTTCGTGCGCGGCGGCGCCGGCAGATGGGCCGGCTGCGCGATCGCTGCAGGCAATGAGGCACAGCGACATGGCCAGCAGCGTGGCAATGCACGAGGCAGTGAAAGTCTTCATGGGGTTCCTTCCGCGAGCGGTGCGTTGGTGAGGCGTTCGATTTCGACCGCCAGGGTCTGCGCCAGGGCACTGGCATCGATGCGTTCGGACTGGACCGCGAGGTACTCGCGCTGCGCGTCGACCAGCTCGAGGTAGCCGTAGCGGCCGCGTTCGAACGCGTAGGTCGTCTCATCCAGCGCTTCTTCCAGGGTTGGAATGGCAGTGGCTTGCAGCGACTCGGCGATGTTCACTGCGTCGCGCAGTTGCTGATGCAGCGCGTACAGCGCGGAGCGCGCGCGCGACAGCGCGGCCGCACGCTCGGCGCCCACCGCATCGCGGCGCGCGGTGGCTTCGGCGATGGCGCCATCCGCGCGCTTGCCGGCAAACAGCGGTATCGAGACCGTGGCGACCAGCGCCAGGTCGCCACCCGACTGCAGCCTGCGTACGCCGCCGCCGACGGTCAGATCCGCGCGGCGCTGCGTCGCAGCCAGTCGCAACTCCGCCTCGCGCAACCGCTCTTCGCTGGCGAATCGCAACAGGTCGGGGTTCTGCTCGAGGCGCGTGACCAGCATTGCGAACTCACCGGGCTGTGGCAGTTCGAAGAGCGCTGCCTCGGCATCCCCGAGTGGCACGCCTTCCAGCGTCGCGTCTTCGGCGCCCCACATCGCAGCGAGCAGGTGCCGCGCGGATTGCAGCCGGCTGCGCGCGCTCTGCAATTCCAGCTGCGCGCGCTGCGCAGAAACCGTGGCGCGATCCAGTTCCACATGCGGTGCCCTGGCGGCCTGCACGCGCACGTCGGTGCCGCGGACGGTCTCGTCTGCAAGTTCGGTGGCGCGCTGCGCGAGCCGCACTTGCTCCTGCGCTTCGGCCACTGCGATGAAGCGGCGCGTCACTTCGGCCAGCACGTCCAGTTGCGCGGCCTGGCGTGATATGCGCAGTGCTGCACGCGAAGCTTCCACAGCGCCGAGCCGCGCTGCGCGCTTGCCGCCGAGTTCGATCACGCGCGACAGCGACAGCGTGAGTTCGGATTCATCAAGGCCCTGCACAGCACCGGTGCCGGCGAAGTTCTCGAGGCCGGCTTCGGCTTCGAGCGCAGGCCGCAATGCGGCCTGCTGTCGCTGGGCGTCGTTGATGCGCAGGTCGAAATCGAAGGTGGCGAGGTCGGGGTTGTGCGCCAGCGCGGCGCGGATGGCATCGCGCAACGTGAACGCGGCCTCGGCGCCAGCAGCCAGCGCTGGCGCGCCCAGCCAGATGGCGGCGAACACGACGTGCCACAGGCGCAATCGGTCGCGCCGCAGGCGGATGAAGACAGAAAACATGCAGAAGCTCCCGAAGAGTGCCGTGAGCGGCACGCACGAGGACGCACGGCGGCCGCGTGGCCGCGATGCGGACGGATGTCAGCTATGCAATGACAGGCGGGCCGCGAGAGGGCGGCAGCAATTCATGGGCTGCGGTGTACGGCGCAACGTGATCGAAACGCGGAACGGTGATTTGTCCTGTGCTCGGCGCAAGTTGCAGTGCATGCACCGCGCATGCAGCAAGCGGCAAGTCCAGCTGCAGATTCTTGCCATTCGTCGAGGAGCTGCGATTGAGCGTGATCTCACGGTCCGAGTGGGGGCGTGACAGCTCCGATGCATCGTGCTGTTCGCTGGACCTGGCCAGGTGCAGCTGCACGGGCGGTTCCTGGCCATCGAGGCACACATGCAGATGCGCACCAGTCATCTGGCCCAGCAGCAGGAAGCTGCACAGGGCGTAGATCAGCAAACGGTAACCGGGCACGGCGCGGCGCATGGAGGCCGAGTGTACATGCCCGGCTATTCGTAGCGCAGCAGATCCCCGGGTTGGCACTGCAGTTCGCGGCAGATGGCTTCGAGCGTCGAAAAGCGGATCGCCTTCGCCTTGCCGGTCTTCAGGATCGAAAGGTTGGCGAGTGTTATGTCCACCTTCGCGGCCAGGTCCGTCAGCGTCATGTGCCGCTCGTGCAGCAGGTCATCGAGCTTTACGGTAACAGGCATCAGATGGTGTCCTGGATTTCGGTGCGCATGCGGGTGCCGGTCTCGAAGATGCGTGCCAGCACGAAGATCAGCAGCACGGTGAACAACCCGGGATAGGAGCCCGACTGATCGTGGAGGTTGGGTGGCTGCGCGAACGAGGCCACGAACATCACCGCATTGCCCGCCAGGATCAGCCAGCCGATGCGCCGCAGCCGCAGGCCGTTTTCCGGCACGAACGGGTCGGCGCTGCGCGCACTGTCGACGATGGCGCGCATTTGCAGCACGACCGGAATGATCAGCGCGGTGACCACCAGCAGGCTCGCCCAGTGAACGCGCGCGGCAAGAAGCCTCTGGTCTGCAGTCAGGGCAGCGGTGTCACCGAAGCTGACGGATTGCTCATGGCCCGTTGCCAGCAGGATGAAGGCGGCAGGCAGGCACAGCACCGTGACCCAGAACCACAAGGTCAGCAGCGCGCGGGTTACGGAAAGCAGGTCGGTACGTTTGGCGGTCATGGCTGACTCCGGATGGCTGGAATTTATTGTTTTTCAATATACCAGATATCGATAAACAGTAAATACCTACGGAAATCCTCCTCGGGGAGATCCTGGCTGGCCGGGAGCATCCAGTCCGTATAACCTTCGTTATAACTTGTGATCCCGCCCGGAGAGTCCAGCCATGAAGCTCAAGATCACCACCGTCGGCAATTCGGCCGGCGTGATTCTTCCCAAGGAACTGCTGGCGCGGCTGCGCGTGGGCAAGGGCGATGCGCTGCACGCCATCGAACTGACCGACGGCATCAAGCTCACGCCCTTCGACCCGCAGTTGGCTGCGCAGATGGAAGTAGCTGAGCAGGTGATGCGCGAGCGGCGCGTGCTGCTCAAGAAGCTGGCGGAGTAGTGGCCATGTTCATCTGGATCCAGAAGGAATTGGTACTCGCTGTCCACGAGCGCCAGCTCGCCGAGCATGGCGGCAGCAGCGGTGTGCGTGATCAGACTCTGCTTGAGTCCGCGCTTGCACGACCGCAGCAGCGCTACGCCTATGGCGATCCGCCACCCGACCTGGCGGATCTTGCTGCAAGCCTGGCGCATGGGCTCGCGCGCAATCACCCCTTCATCGACGGCAACAAGCGCACGGCCGCTGTGATGTGCGAGACCTTCATCGTGCTCAACGGACATTCGCTGGTTGCAACGGACCTGGAGCTTTACCCGTTGTATCTCGGCCTCGCCACAGGCGAACTGGGCGAACACGACTTCGCCGCCTGGCTGCGCCCGCGGCTCAAGCCGCATGCTCCACACGAAGTGCATGAGCCGCGGGGCCGGTACAAGGCAAAGCGCTCCGCGAGCCCCGCTGCCTGAGGCCGCGCTCAAGGTCAGCCGAATCCTACCCGCGGAACCGCCTTGCGCCGGACAGGCCGGCGCGCTGCGCTGTCCTTCAATGGCTCCACCGTTCCAACTTCAGGGGAGCCCGTCATGAATTTCATTCTCTGGTTGATCGTCGGCGGCGTGGTGGGATGGGTGGCCAGCCTGATCATGCGCACCGATGGCCAGCAGGGGGTACTGCTGAACATCGTGGTGGGCATCGTGGGCGCGTTCCTCGGTGGCCTGCTGCTCAGCCCGCTGTTCGGCATCGGCACCATCAACAATTCGGGCCTGACTATTGGCACCTTCGCCATGTCGCTGGGTGGCGCGGTGATCCTGCTCGCCATCCGCAACCTGTTCGTGCGCGGCCGCACGCGCTGAACAGGTCAGGGCGTCATCGGGACTGGCGCGCCGGCCGCGCCAGATCCCAGAACAGCATGTCGATCCCGACGCGAATGCCGGGATCGGCATTCCAGTTCCACTCGCGATCCCAGCGCACCAGCGGTTCGACGAACCAGTAGAGCCAGCGGTTGGGCGCACGCCCCCGCAGGAACAACCCGGTTTCATAGCGCGCAACGTGATGCACATCGTCACCGCTCGCCAACAGGCGCATTCCCCAGCCGCGGCCGATGTCATCGGCAGCCGGATACGAGCCATAGCGATCCGGCACCATCAGTTCGTGTGCGCGCGCGAAGATGAAGGTCTGCGACCATTCCGTGCGGTCGCGGTCATGGCGCCACTTGGCGTAGGTCGATGAGCGCAGCAGCTGCCGTCCGGACCACTGGTCGAAGGTCGCGCCGGTGGCATAGCCGATGCTCTCGCGCGTCTCGGCGAACAGCCTTGCCAGCGGGTAGAAGTCCCATGAACCGAGCCCGATTTGTCGCGACCACTGCATCGACGCGAAGGCAACCGGCGGGATGTCGATGCGAATGCCGAGGTCGAAGTCCAGATTGCGCAGCAACTCGTAGCGCAGGCCGGCGCGATACGCGGTGGATTCGTTGCGGTCGCTCGCACCGGCATCCAGCTGGGCGCTGGTGATGAAGACCTTGAGCCGCCGCTCCAGGTTGGGCAGCTGCAGGGCAATGTCCACATTGAGTTCGCCGTAGAACTTCGTGCCGTCGGCCTGGTCGAGCGTCAACAGTGAACTGCCGATGCGGAACGGCGCCGCTGGCACTGCCCGGGGCGGCTTGTCGGCGGGCGCAAATTGCTGGTCTGTGGCCTCGACGAAGCCTTGCATCTTCGTGTAGACCCGATCATGCGCGTAGTCGAGGCGCTGCTGGAAATCCAGCGGATTCGCGGCCGCGGCGTTCTGCTCGCGGATCTCGCGCGTGGACAGTGCGGTGGGCCTTGCGCGCTGCGCGCGTTCCGTGGCTTCGGCCCGCGCGACAGCGGCATCCGTCTGCGCAGCGGAGGCGTCGCCTTCGCGCACCGCTTCCTGCGTGGTGATTTCACGCGGCTGGGGTGCTACCTCCGGTGGCGGCCCGTGCCGTGTGGTCGCACAGCCCGCGAGCCCGGCTGCCAGCAGGGCAAACCACAGCTTCATTCCAGCCCCTGCCGCGACGGCAACACCATGCGCCTGGCCGGCCGCCCCACCAGGTCCAGGAAGTTGTTGAACGTGGTTTCCGCCAGCGGCCGCATGGCTTCCATCTGCGCTTCGGTGGCGGCACGAATCGACTGCTCGTCGCGCCCGATGCCGGCCGCCGCCAGTTCCTCGCGGTAGGCCGGCAATTGCAGCCAGCGTTCGATCATCGCGGTATCGGCTTCCATGTGGAACTGGAAGCCGTACGCGTTGGCGCCGAAGCGAAAGGCCTGCTGTTCGCAGCCTGTGGTGCGGGCCAGGTGCACGGCGCCGGCGGGCAGGTCGTAGGTGCAGGCATGCCACTGGAACACGGGCGACTGTTCGCCGAGGTGCCCCAGTACCGGGTCGGTGCGGCCCGGTTCGGTGGTCAACAGGTCATACCAGCCGATCTCGTGCGTGGAGTGCCGGCGCACCGGCGCGCCCAGCACATGCGCCAGCAGCTGCGCACCCAGGCAGATGCCCAGCACCGGCTTCTCCTGGCGCAGCGCAGCCTCGATGGCCTGCAATTCCGTCTTCAGGTGTGGGTGGCAGTGCTGGTCGGTCACGTTCATCGGACCGCCCAGCACGAGCAGGCCGTGATAGCGATCCACATTGGGCCGGGCGTCCGGGTCGCGCTGGAAATTGTGAAAACGGATGCGATGTCCGCGAGCCCGGATGCGCGCATGCAGCGTGCCCAGGGGCTCGGCGGCAACATGCTGAAAGACCATCAGGCGTGACATGGAGATTCCAAGATAGAGGCCTGGCCATTGCGAGGCAATCGGGCAGGGCACCTGGCAGCACCGGATTGCATTCGCCCGGTGGCCGGCGCATGGTTGGCCAAACCAGACAGGCAGGGGGAATCATGCAGCCACTGGATCGTCGGGAGTTCATCGCGGCATTGGGCGGCGCGGCTGCCGTTTCGATGATGAGCCATGAAGCGCGCGCCGATGCGCTGGAGGAAGCCCTGCTGGCGCGATCCAATGGCATGTCGCTGGCCCTGGCCGCTGGCGCCTCCGCCCCGGCTGCGGAGGCCGCGAAGAAATATCCCACCGTGGCTGAAATCGCCGCGAAGGTTCCGGACCTGCCGCGCCGGAGCGGCACCGGCGCCATCTTCTATGGCGCGACCAACGGCAAGCTGCCACTGCTGGACAAGATGCCCGCCAAACCCACGCTGCTGGATTTCTTCGAGCAGCGCTTCCAGCGCACGCGCAACCACGTGATGCAGAGCGCCGCGCTGGCATTGAAGAACGGCATGGATGAAGAAGTGGTGCTGGCCTGCCTGCTGCACGACACCGTGCAGGAGCTGATGCGCAGCGATCACGGTTACTGGGGCGCGCAGCTGTACGAGGGCTACGTACCCGAGCGCACCCTGTTTGCGATCAAGTACCACCAGGCGCTGCGTTTCTATGCCGACGAGAAGGTCGGCTACCAGATGCCGGACTTCTACAACAATGCCTTCGGCATCGACTACGTGCCGGTGGCGCATGTGCAGCGCGACTACGAGATGGTGCGCAAGCACAAGTGGTACGACGCGCCGCGGTCCGTGACCGTGAACGATCTGTACGCCTTCGACGCCAATGCCAGGGTGAGCATGGATCCGTTCGTCGACATCATCGGCCGGCACTTCAAGAACCCGAAGGAAGGGCTGGGCAACGACAACAGCCCGAATGCGCACATGTGGCGCACGCTCGCCAATCCGGACGCGCCGCTGTAGCCATGCACGTGCGGGGATATGCCGGCTGGGCTGCGACATGGGCCGCGGTCTGCTGGAGTGCCGCGGCGCTGGCGCACCACTCCATCTCCATGGTCGAGATCGGCAAGCCGGTGTGGGTGACGGGCACCGTCGTCGAATACGTGGTCAGGCATCCGCATGTGATGTTCACGCTTGAAGTGAAGGGCGCCGACGGGCGGCCGCAAAAGATGCAGGTCGAGGGCCCGAATCTCGCGCGCCTCGCGCGCATTGGCGCCGACGAGCACTTCATGAAGGCCGGCGATGTGCTCTCGGTGTGCGGCTTTCATCTCAAGGAGCCGTACTACAAGGCGGACTTCATCCATGGCCAGGTGCTGGTCATGCCAGGCGGCAAGATGCGGTTGTGGGGTCCGTATGGAAGGCTCGAGAACTGCATACGGCCCGGGGACAGCCACGAGAAATGGGTGACCTTCCTGAAAGAGGATCCCGCCGCGCTGCCGTCGTGGTGCGACAGCCGCGTCTATGTGAAGGTGCCGTCCGTCGCACCGGCGGGCTTTGTGGCGGCGGTCAATCAGCTGATGGGCAACCCCTGCAAGTGAAGAAGGTGCGCCTCGCGGCGCTGACCGCGGAGTAGGCAGCGCATGCTCCGCAGGTCTATCGGGTGCGCAACGCCGCAGCAGCCAGTTCCCCGATCGTCCGGATCGCCGGTTCAAAACGTGGATCCCGCGGATGGCCGAAGTTCAGTCGCATGCAGTTGCCGAACTTGCGCGTCGCGGAAAAGATCTGCCCGGGCGCGATGTTGATGTCGTGCTCCAGCGCCTGGCGATGCAATTGCAGGGTATCCACGCCCTCCGGGAACTCCACCCACAGGAAGTAGCCGCCCTCCGGTGAGCTGAAGCGTGTGCCGGCCGGGAAATGCCGGGCCGCAAGCCGTGCCGCGATGTCGTGCTGCCGCGCCAGCACGCGCCGCAATCTTCTGAGGTGCCGCTCGTACCCGCCGTGCGCGAGGTATTCGGCCAGCGCCTGTTGCGATGGCACGGCGTTGGAAAGTGTGGTCATCATCTTGGCGCGCAGGATTTCCGGTGCACGAAGTCCACCGGCGACCCAGCCGATGCGGTAGCCCGGTGCAAGGCATTTGGAGAACGAACCGCAGTGCATGACCAGGCCCGACGTATCGAATGACTTCAACGGCCGCAACGGGCGCGCGCCGTAGTACAGCTCGGCATACACATCGTCCTCGATCAGTGGCACGCCATGCCGTTGCAGCTCGCGCATGAAGTCGCGCCGGTGTGCTTCGGACATGCTCGTCCCGGTGGGGTTCTGGAAAGCAGGCATGAGCCAGCAGGCTTTCACATCAGGGCGCTGCAGCGCCGTGCACAACGCCGCGAAGTCGATGCCGTGGCGCGCATCGCAGGGAATCTCCACGGCCTTGAGCCGCAGACGCTCCAGTGCCTGCAGCGCGGCGTAGAAACACGGTGATTCCACCACGACGGCATCGCCGGGCTGCGTCACCGCCTGCAGCGACAGCGTGAGTGCCTCCATGGCGCCGTTGGTCAGGATGATTTCGTCGGGAGAGACGCGTGTGCCGGAGAGCGCGTAGCGCAGCGCGATCTGCTTGCGCAGTCTTTCATTGCCCGGCGGCAGGTCTTCGACGATGCGGGTCGGATCGAGGCGGCGCATGCCGATGGACAGCGCGCGGGCGAGCTGGCGCAGCGGGAACAGCTCCGCGGCCGGAAACGCCGAGCCCAGCGGGGCGATGCCCGCGCGGCGCGTGGCTTCCAGCACCTCGAACACCAGGTCGCTGACTTCGACATGGCGCGAGCGGGGTGGGGCGCTGCCGCCGCGCGCCGGTGCGGGCTTCACCATGGCGCGCACGAAGAATCCGGATCGCGGGCGGGACTCGATCAGCCCGCGTGCCTGCAGCAGGTAGTAGGCCTCGAATGCCGTGGCCGGACTGATGCGCCGCGCGCGACTGGCTTCGCGTACGGATGGCAGGCGCGTGCCGGGGGCCAGTTGCCCGCCGCGGATCAGCGCGGTGAGTTCCTCCGCGTAGCGCTGGTAGCGCTTCAGGGCCACCGGGAGGCACTCCGATCTGATATGGGTTTTGGTAGCACCATCTGTATATTGAGAACATATCAGATGCCGGCTAGCATTCCTCCATGTCGCGCAGCACCGAAATGCTCTTTTCCCGCCGCATGCTCATGGTCATCACGCCCGTGGGGCTGGCCATCGGTCTCTACGAGGCCTGGCGACTCGCAGGCGGGCTGGTGCTGCTGATGGCACTGCAGATCTCGGTGCTCGCCGCGGCGCTGGTGGGCCTGGTGCGCACAGTGCGGCGCCAGTCCGCACAAGGAGATCGCAAGTCATGAAACTGCTGGTGATCGGGGTGCTCGGCTTCGCGGTGTTCAGTCTCGTGCAGGCCATGTTTTCGATGGCGCGCGGCACGGCGGATGACAGCATGGTGTGGGCCCTGACGCGACGCGTGGGCGCATCGGTGCTGTTGTTCGTGTTGTTGATGCTTGGCTGGGTGCTGGGCTGGATCCAGCCGATTCAATAAGCACCTGACCGCGCCCGCCGAGGCGATCCGGTAGAATGCGCGCCTCACTAAGGCGGGCCTGTAGCACAGCGGTTAGTGCAGGGGACTCATAATCCCTTGGTCCTTGGTTCGAATCCAAGCAGGCCCACCATGCCTTCCCGGCTGCACCCGCAGTGCTCCCCTCCGCCGAATTTGAATGGGACCGGTGGTAGTCTCCACATCAAGTGGAACACAGGGAAGGTGGGGCTTTCGGTGGACATGTCGCACAACTTCTTTGGCTGGACCAGTCCAGCCAATTTTCCGGCGGGCAGCGAAATCAGAACGTTGCGGCGCTCGCTGCACATTTCATTGTCAACATTGTTCGGCCAGGAATTTGGCCGGACAAACATAATGAGTCGTTATGCGCCAAGGGAATTGCCGCGTTACTTCGAAGCTTCCTTGAAAGCCTTGAGCACGGCATTCATGCGGGTCTGCCATCCGGTACCCATTGATCGGTACCAGGCCAGCACATCCGCATCGAGGCGTAACGCGATCTGCTCCTTGCGCTCGCCCTCT
>Ga0164241_10002618_pt1 | contig 19081 bp, 18 predicted proteins | sample OricomyardsoilBY_FD_108780 | JGI IMG/M metagenome (GOLD analysis project Ga0164241, IMG submission 108780) | Backyard soil microbial communities from Emeryville, California, USA - Original compost - Back yard soil (BY) | ecosystem: Environmental > Terrestrial > Soil > Unclassified | place: USA... | reverse complement strand
AGTTCGACGATCTTGAGCTGGCCGATCTTGTACGCGAGTGCCTGGCCGGGAATGGCCGCGAAACGTTCGGCTTCGGACACGGCGCGCGTCTGTTCGGTGGGTGAATTCGCGAACATGTAATCCAGCGTCTGCTGACGGGTCCAGCCCTTGAAGTGAATGCCGCTGTCAGTGACGAGCCGGATCGCGCGCCACAGTTCGGCATCCAGCGCACCGAAGCGCGCCACCGGATCCTTGTAGATGCCCATTTCATAGCCGAGATACTCGGCGTAGAGGCCCCACCCTTCGATGTACGCCGTGTCGCTCGAGAACCGGCGAAACATCGGGAGATCGCTGAGTTCACGTTGCAGCGAGATCTGGAAGTGATGGCCGGGCGCGGCTTCGTGCAATGACAATGAAGCCAGCGCCCAGCGCGGGCGGGCCTTCAGGTCATACGCATTCACGAAGAAGATGCCGGCACGTTTGCCATCCAGCGACGGCCCCTGGTACTGGCCCGCCGACGACGACGCTTCGCGGAACGGCTCGACCAGCCGCACTTCGTAGTCGGCCTTCGGACGCAGGTTGAAATACGCCGGCAGCAGCGGATCCACATCGGTGTGAAACTTCTGGTAGGCCGCCAACAACTCGTCGCGCGAGGCGAAATACATGTCGTTGCGGGCCTTCATCCATTCGAAGAACGCCTTGAGCTCGGCCAGTGTCTTCGTGGGCTTGGCGTAGCCCAGGTCCTTGGCCACCGCGCGCATGCCGTCCTGGATCCGCGCCACTTCGTCGAGGCCGATCTGGTGGACTTGCGCGGGCGTCATGGAACGGGTGGTGTTGTCGCGGACCTTGTGCGCGTACCAGGCGGCGCCGTTGGGCAATGCACCCATGCCGAAGGTGTCGCGCGTCCTGGGCAGGTATTCGTCGGCGATGTACGCACGCAGGCGCTTGTACGCCGGGAGCACCTGGGTGCCGAACAGCGTGCGGAACGATGCCGTCAGGCGCTCCCGGTCCGCCGCCGAAAACTCCTTCGGCATGCGGGTGATGGGGCCCCAGAAAATGCTCTTTTCGACGTCGTCCACGATGTTGGCGTCGAGCTGCGGCAGCACCTTCTCCATGAGCACGCGCGGCTGGACGATGCCGGCCTTCACGCCGTCGCGCATGTTCGCGATGGCCTGGTCGAGGATCGGGGGAAACTGCGTCGCACGCTTCAGCCAGTCGTCGTAATCCTTGACCGTGACGAACGGTTGGGCGCTGGTGCCGGAACCGAACTGCGCGAAGTAGTTGGCAATGTTCTGGAACTGGTCGATGGGCAGCAGGCGGTCCGGAAACTTGTAGTTCTCGAGCGCCGATTCACGGTTCAACGTGAAGATGTCGTACGAGAGCCGGTCCTGGCCCGTGAGGCCTTCAGTGCCGATGGCGCGCGCCCGATCGAGATATTTCTGTTCGAAGGCCTTCGACTGCGCTTCGAATCCGGCCGTGAGGAAATTCGGCAGCTCCGCGTTGTAGCGCGGATCACCGGCAAAGGTGGCCGTGATCGGATTGAGCTCGAGGTATTCCTCCCAGAACTCCCCGTACATCGTGTTCAGCTGCGCGGCACGCGTCGGCGCATCCGCGGCCCGGACCATGGCGGCAGTGATCGTGCAGAGGAGAACCGAGGCGAGCACGGCGAGACGCGTCATGACTAACTTCCTCTTCGGACGAAAAAAAAAGCCCGCCTTTGACGGCGGGCTTTGTTTGGTTGGGAGACTAGGATTCGAACCTAGGTAAACGGAGTCAGAGTCCGTTGTCCTACCGCTAGACGATCTCCCAATAATCGAACCGTCTGCGCGAACAATACCAGCGACGAGTCTTCAGACAAGACTAGCGCTTGGAGTACTGCGGTCCGCGACGCGCCTTGCGGCGGCCGACCTTCTTGCGTTCGACTTCGCGCGCGTCGCGCGTGACGAAGCCGGCGATGCGCAGGGGCTTGCGCAGCTCCTCATCGTATTCGATGAGCGCGCGCGTGATGCCGTGGCGAATGGCGCCGGCCTGGCCGGTGATGCCACCGCCGGAAACCGACACGGTGAAATCGAACTTGTTGGCGAGCTGCACGGTCTCGAGCGGCTGGCGCACGATCATGCGACCGGTCTCACGGCCGAAGAATTCGTCGAGCGGACGATCATTCACCGTGATCTTGCCGGTACCGGCCTTCATGTAGACGCGGGCCGCGGCGGTCTTGCGGCGGCCGGTGCCGTAGTTGGGTTTAGCTTGGGCGGGCATTCGTCAGTTCCTTAAATTTCGAGCTGCTTCGGCTGCTGGGCGGCGTGCGGATGCTTGTCGCCCGCGAACACATGCAGCTTTTTGTACATCTTGCGACCGAGCGGGCCCTTGGGGAGCATGCCCTTCACGGCGAATTCGATGGCACGCTCGGGATGCTCCTTGAGCAACTTGCCGAGGGCAATTTCCTTGATGCCGCCGATGGCGCCGGTGTGGTGGTAGTACTTCTTGTCCTGGAGCTTGTTGCCCGTGACTTTGATCTTCTCTGCATTCAACACGACGATGTGATCGCCCATGTCGACGTGCGGGCTGAAGATGGCCTTGTGCTTGCCCTTGAGGCGCATGGCGATCTGGGTGCACAGACGGCCGAGCACCTTGTCGGTGGCGTCCACGACGAACCAGTCACCGCGCACAGTTTCGGACTTCGCAAAAACAGTACTCATTACTAAAACTCCAACCACCGGAAGAACCCACACGCCACACCCGGAACGCAGCCGAATATCCGGCTAACGATCTGATCTGTTTGGGCCCCTGGAAAAAGGGCGCAGAGTGTACTCAACGCCCTTTGCCTTTGCAAAACAGGCTTTCGAAAACTCCCTATACTTCCGCCCCATGGCCCGGGGCCCTCAATTGGACACCTTTCTCTCTGCGGCGGACCGCGCCTTACGGGCCCTGATCGCACCCCCTTCCGCTGGCCGGCCCGTGCCCCCGCCACCCCAAAGTGCCGCCCAAAAAGCTGGCCGGGACGTCCAAAACGCCGATCCCCCGCTTTCCACCGAGGCAAGGCGGGAATCCGCGGCCCTGATGCGCGTCAATCACGCGGGCGAGATGGCCGCCCAGGCGCTCTACCACGCCCAAGCCCTGTTTGCGCGCGACCCGGAAATCAGGGAATTCATGCTCCATGCGGCCCGCGAGGAAGCCGATCACCTCGCCTGGTGCGAGACCCGGATCAAGGAGCTGGGTGGCCGACCCAGCGTGCTCAACCCGCTCTGGTATGCGGGATCCTTCGGCATCGGTGCGCTCGCCGCGCTGCTCGGGGACCGTGCCAGCCTGGGGTTCGTCGCCGAGACCGAGCGCCAGGTCGAAGGCCATCTCAAGAGCCACCTCGAACAACTGCCGGCCGAAGATTTACGAAGCCGGGCCATCGTCGAAGCCATGTGCCACGACGAAGTGGGGCATGGTCAGCAGGCACAGAACGCCGGCGCCGCGACCCTGCCCAGCCCCGTACGCGAATTGATGCGGCGAACCGCCCGGATCATGACGCATACTTCGTATCGAGTTTGATTGGGCTTTGGGCGCACCTGTGACGCGGGTCACTCTTGGTCCGTGTTCTTTTGCCTGACTTGCCATTAAGTTATGTAATAAGACTTAATGCGAAGGCAGGTCGATCAATGCAAGCAGCAAGGGAGATTCAGATGGAAGAGGCGGTTAAACCCCTCAGCGACATACCGGCCATCAACCGGTTCTTGAGCTACTGCCGAATTCGCACGGTTCCTTCGAAGACGGTAGTGATCCATGCGGGCGATCTGCCCGACGTCCTCTACTACATCATCAGCGGCTCGGTCGAAGTGATGGTGGAAGACGAGGAAGGCAACGAAATGGTCCTCGCCTACCTCAACAAGGGTCAGTTCTTCGGCGAGATGGGCCTGTTCCACGAATCGCCGCTGCGCAGCGCCTGGGTGCGCACGCGCAACCACTGCGAACTCGCGGAAATGACTTACCCGCGCTTCCGCCAGATTGCGGCGGAAAGTCCGGGCCTGGTGTTCGAACTCGCCACGCAGCTGGCGACGCGACTCGACCGCACCAACCGCAAGCTGTCCGACCTCGCTTTCGTCGACGTCACCGGCCGAGTGGCTCACGCCATCATGGACCTGTGCGGCGAACCCGATGCCATGACGCATCCCGAAGGCATGCAGATCAAGGTGAGCCGGCAGGAGCTGTCGCGCCTGGTCGGTTGCTCGCGCGAAATGGCGGGACGCGTGCTCAAGGTGCTGGAAGACCAGGGCCTGTTGCGCGCCACCGGCAAGACCATCGTGGTTTTCAACGCGCGTCCGAAGATGAAAACGCGCCCGGTCGTGGTGCCCGTGCAGGGCGGCAAGGGCAGCGGCAAGGTCAGCAACTCGCGCGTCGATGACAGCGACGATGACGATGATGACGACGACGATGACGAATAGCGAAATGGGGACATTCCCCATTTGCTAGCAAAAGGGGACGCACCTCGATTGCTTGAACGCCCGGCACTGCCGGGCGTTTTCGTTTTGGCGCGCGGCTCATCGACTTGAGTTCAGATCCACACCGGCGTGGTTCCCATTATTCTGCCGGCGAGCGAACGGCTCGCCCCACGAAGGAGTAGGTCCATGCGCAAGGCAGCGTTGCTGTTTCCCGTGATGATCTCGGCGCTGTCAGCAGCGCCTGCCCCCGCCCAGCAACCCACCCCGCCCGCCTCACTGGTGCGCGAAGGCGTCACCGAGAAGCTGACCTCACGCGTCTGGGCGATCCCCGACGGCGGCGCCTCGCTGGTCCCGAACGTGGGCATCATCGTCGGCGATAAAGCCGTGCTGGTGGTCGACACCGGAATGGGCACGCGCAACGCCCGGACGGTGCTGCGCGAAGTGGCGAAGGTGGGCGCGGGGGCAGACGGCAAGCCCAAGCCTATCTACATCGTCACCACGCACGTGCATCCCGAGCACGACATGGGCGCGCACGCGTTTCCGAAAGACTCGACGCTCATCCGCTCCAGGGACCAGGTCGAGGACATCGCGGCCGGCGCGGGCACGAACCTGGTGCCGGTGTTTGCGCAGCGCTCGGCGCTCAACAGCGAGCTGCTCGAAGGCGTGAAGCACCGCGATGCCGACATCATCTTCGACCAGGAGTACTCGCTGGACCTGGGTGGCGTCACCGCGAAGTTCTTCGCCATGGGCACGAACCACACGCACGGTGACACCGCGATCCTCGTCGACGGCGTGCTGTTCCCCGGCGACGTGGCCATGCGGCCTCAGCCTTCGTTCGCCAATCCCACCGCGACGATCACCCACTGGCTCGGAAGCCTCGACCGCCTAGAAGCGCTCGGGGCCAAACAACTCGTGCCGAGCCACGGCGCGTTCGGCGACAAATCGATCATCGCGGGTTACCGCAGTTATCTCACGCGCATACGCGACCGTGCCGCCGAACTCAAGAAAGCCGGCAAGACGCAGGACGAATCGATCCAGATGATTTCGGAGGAACTGTCCGCGCAGTACCCGGACAGGAACCGGCTCGCCGGGGCGATCCGCGCGGCCTTCAACGAAGCGCCGTAACGCGTTTTATCGGCCCGCGATCTGCTCGCGCATGGCGGCAATCGTCGCCTTGTAGTCCTTCGCGCCGAAGATGGCCGAACCCGCGACGAACATGTCGGCGCCCGCGCGTGCGATTTCGCCGATGTTGTCCACCTTCACGCCGCCGTCGATCTCGAGCCGGATGTCCTTGCCCGTCGCATCGATGAGCTTTCGCACGCTGCGCACCTTGTCGAGCACGCCAGGGATGAATTTCTGCCCGCCGAAGCCCGGGTTCACCGACATGAGCAACACGAGATCGAGCTTGCCGAGCGTGTAGTCGAGGCACGACAGCGGCGTCGCGGGATTCAGCACCAGGCCCGGCTTGCAGCCCTGTTCACGGATCAGCTCGATGGTGCGATCCACGTGATCGCTGGCTTCGGGATGGAACGAGATGTACGTGGCCCCCGCCTTCGCGAAGTCCGGCACGATGCGATCGACGGGCTTCACCATGAGGTGCACGTCGATGGGCGCGGTAACGCCGTGCTTGCGCAGCGCCTCGCACACCAGCGGGCCTATGGTGAGATTGGGCACGTAGTGATTGTCCATGACGTCGAAATGCACGACGTCGGCGCCGGCCGCGAGCACGGCATTCACTTCATCGCCGAGGCGCGCGAAATCCGCGGAGAGGATGGAAGGCGCGATCCAGGCAGGGAGTTTGGAAGGCTTCATGGCCATGGAGTTTACGCGCCCCGCGTGGACTTGATGAGTTCGTACGCCTCGATGATCTGCTGCGTACGTTGTTTGGCGTGTTCGAGCATCGAATCGGGCAGCCCGTTGGCCTTGAGCTTGTCGGGATGATGCTTGGAGAGCTGGCGGCGATAGGCCTTGGCCACTTCCTCGTCCGTCGCTTTCGGGTCCACCTCGAGAATCTGGTAGGCGGCATTGAGCTGCATTCCGCTGCGGGGCGGAGCTTGCCCTGCAGAACCATGGTTGCCATTGCCGTTGCGACCGCCTGCCCGGAATTGCTCGCGCCGCAGGCGCAGCACCGCCTCCATGTGCGCGAGTTCGATGCGCGAGACATCGAGCAGGTCTGCAACCCTCTGGATAGCCAACGCCGCGGGGCCTTTCATGTCCACGCCTTCGAGCGCTGCGCGAACCTGCACCTCGAGGAAGACGCGCACCAGGTCCGGCCGGTTCGCACAGGCCGTGGAGAATTCCTCCATGGTAGTTTGCAGGTCGAAGTCGCGGCCCTTGCCGCGCGTGAAATGCGCGATGGCCGCGTGTATCTGCGCGCCATCGAGCCGCAGCTCCGCCATGACCTTGCGGGCCGCGGCGATCTCCGCCTCCGAGACGCGGCCGTCGGCCTTGGCGACGTGGCCCATGACCTCGAACGTGGCCGTGAAAAAGCGCTCGCCGATCTCGAGCACGCCCGCACCGCCGCCCGTGCGGCGCGAGGCGACCAGGCTCTGATCGTAGAAGTGGCCGAGGATGGCGCCGATGATGGCGCCCCAGGGACTACGGAACAGCAGGAGACCGATGATCGCGCCGACGACTTTTCCGGTGATGCTCATCGGGTCCGCTTGATAAGATTCATGGCAACTATGCTACCAGCCAAAACCGCTAGCCCGCCCGTCCATACCACCGCACTTCGGGGGCTTCGGAAGATTCACACCGGAAAGGTGCGCGACATCTACGAAATCGACGCGCATTCCATGCTCATCGTGACCACGGACCGCCTCTCGGCGTTCGACGTGGTGCTGCCCGATCCCATCCCCGACAAGGGTCGCGTGCTCAATTCCATCTCGAACTTCTGGTTCGACCGCACCCGGCACATCGTCCCGAACCACCTCACGGGCCGGCCGTTGTCGGAGGTGATCAGCGATCCGGACGAGCTCGCGCTGCTCGCCGACCGCGCCATGATCGTCAAGCGGCTGAAGACGGTCCCGCTCGAAGCCGTGGTGCGCGGCTACGTCATCGGCTCGGGCTGGAAGGACTACCAGAAGACCGGCGAGATCTCCGGCATCAAACTACCGGCCGGTCTCAAGCAGGCGGCAAAGCTGCCGCAGACGCTGTTCACGCCTTCGACGAAGGCGGCGATCGGCGACAAGGACGAGACCATCAGCTTCGAGCAGGCGTCGAAGCTCGTGGGCGCGGACATCGCCGCGCGCGTCCGTGACACGGCCATCGCCATCTACGAGTTCGCGGCGAAGTACGCGAGCGAGCGCGGCATCATCATTGCCGACACCAAGTTCGAATTCGCGCTGGACGCCGATGGGGCGCTGACGCTCATCGACGAAGTGCTCACGCCCGATTCCTCGCGGTTCTGGCCCGCGGACACCTGGCGCGAAGGCACGAGCCCGCCCTCGTTCGACAAGCAGTTCGTGCGCGACTATCTCGAAACGCTCGACTGGAACAAGACGCCGCCGGGACCGAAGCTTCCCGCGGAAGTCATCGAAGGCACGCGCGCGAAATACCTGGAAGCACTGACGCGCCTAACCGGCGAGGCTAGCTAGTCGCCGGTGCAGCTCGCCAAGCCCGTCGGTCAATGCCGCGGGCCCGGGCTGCAGGATGATCGAGGACTTGATCTCGTAGAGATGTCCGTTGCGCACCGCGGGCACCTCGCCCCAGCCCGCACGCGCCGCCACGGATTCGGGTCGGAATTTCTTGCCGCACCACGAACCGAAGATCACATCCGGCGAACGCCGCGGCACTTCGAGGGGGTCGGCGATGATGCGGTTCCTTCCCAGCGGTTCACGCGCAAGCTCCGGGAAGCAGTCCTCGCCGCCCGCGATGCCCACGAGTTCGGAAACCCAGGCGATGCCGGAAATCTGCGGTTCGTCCCACTCTTCGAAATACACGCGCGGACGGCGCCCGAAGCGCGCCGCACTCGCCCGCACGGCATCGACACCCGCTTCCAGTTCATGGACCAGCGCGCGCGCCTTTGCCTCACAACCCACCATGCCGCCGAGCATGGCCACCATGCGAAGGATTTCCGAAACGCCGCGCTGGTTGAACAGGTGCACTTCGATGCCGAGACGGATGAGCTCCGCGGCGATATCCGCCTGCAGATCGGAGAACCCGAGCACGAGGTCTGGCTTCAGCTCGACGATGCGGTCGATCTTCGCGCTCGTGAACGCGGACACGCGAGGCTTTTCACGTCTCGCGCGAGGCGGCCGCACCGTGAATCCGGAAATGCCGACGATGCGCGCTTCCTCGCCCAGCAGGTAGAGCGTTTCGGTCGTCTCCTCGGTGAGGCACACGATGCGTGCGGGATAGGTGCTGCGCATGCGGGTCAATCTAATCGTGACAGCGGGGTGTGAGCCACTTATTCTGCGCCCGAATGATTCTCGCCTTCTGGAACTGGCTCGATAGGTACCTTTTCGGCGAATACTCCGAAGGGACCACACCCGGCGCGCTGGCATTGCGGCTGCTGCGATATCCCTATGCGCTGCTGCGCGACCTGTCCCGCGGCCAGGTGAACCTCTACGCCATGGGCCTGGTGTACGCCACGCTCCTGTCCCTGGTCCCGCTCATCGCGTTCGCGTTCGCCGTCCTCAAGGCCTTCGGCGCGCATCGCGAGCTGCAGCCCATCATCCTCGAGTTCTTCAAGCCCATGGGCGCCAGCGCTGGGGAGTTCACGGCCAAGGTCATGGAGTTTGCCGACAGCGTGAGCACCGGTCTCGTCGGCTCCGTCGGTCTCGCGCTGCTGCTCTGGACCTTGTTAGGCACGATCCGGAAAGTGGAAGACGGCTTCAACTTCCTCTGGCGCGTCGAAGAGCCGCGCAGCTTCGCGCGTCGCGTCACGGAATACGTCGCGCTGCTGATCGTCGGTCCCATCGTCGTCGTGAGCTTCATCGGCCTGTCGCACAACGCGCTCGAGACGGCCACCGCGGGAATCGGCCGCTACATGCCGTTCTTCGAACGCATGGTGGCCATCGGCGAAAAGGTATCGCCATACTTCATGGTCGCGGCCATCTTCACCGCGGTCTACATGTTCGTGCCCAACACGAAGGTGAAGTGGAAGCCTGCGATCATCGGGGGCGTCGTCGCCGGCATCCTGTGGGCCGCCGTGGGCCAGATATTCACGGCGCTCGTGGTGTACTCCACCCGCCTCACCGTGGTGTACGCCGGATTCGCCATCATCGTCGCGGCGCTGCTGTGGACTTACTTCGGCTGGCTGATCCTGCTGATCGGCGCGCAGCTGTCGTTCTATGTGCAGAACCGCAACTACCTGCGCATGGGCCTGACGGAATTGCGTCTCTCGGGCGTGCAACGCGAGCAGCTCACGCTCAAGACCATGTTCCTCATCGCGCGCTCATACCAGGACGGCAAGACGCGCTGGTCGGTGGACAGTCTCGCGCACGAGCTCGCCATGCCCGGCATCGCCATCTCGCGCATCGTGCATGCGCTCGAGTCCGCGGGTCTGGTGACGCTCACCGACGATGAGCGGCTGCTGCCGGCGCGCGACCTGGGCCAGATCTCCATCCAGGAAATCGTCGACATCGCACGCAACGAGAAAGCCGGCCAGGTCGGCTGGCGCAATCTCAAGATTCCCGCCGTGGATGCCATCAGCAAGACGATGGACGACGCGTGGCGAAAGAGTTGCGGTGAAATGACGCTGCGGGATCTGATCGAAGACGCGGGGTAGTCAGGGGCGCACGATGCGCCCGTGATCGTTGAACCAGAGATTCCCGTTCACCGACGACAGGTGGACACCGCCCGCCCAGTCGTCGATGGGATTCGCAGGATACGCACACGCTCTACCGCTCAGCACCTCTGCACCGAACGGCGTCAGCGTGATCTCGCCACGGCCCACCTGCTGGCGGCTTCCGCTGAAATTCAGCAAGGGCTGCGGAAGCGTGGCGGCGCTCATTCCCAGCATGCGCGAGGCGATGTAGAGATCTCCCACCAGGTCCCCGTCTTCGAACATGGCCTCGACGAGGTGCGCCAGCACCGTCGCGGCGTTGGGCCCCTTGTCCCGGATTTCGAGCAGAAGCCGGCGATCCCAGTAGTTGAGACCGCTGGCGCGATCCGGGTATCGACGCAACACCTTGGTGACGGCATCCCGGAGGTACCACGGCGCCTCCGGATGACGCGCGGAGAACGATTCGACGGCAGAAGGATCGTTCGACGTCACTGCCACCCACGCATCCCGATAGGCCGAGATCTCAGTCGCCGTCAGGTTTCGCGGTTCGGGATGCGCGCGCATCTGCTCGCGCGACAGCTCGCCCGTTCCGCGCACTCGTTGCTCCGACTCGGGGTACTTCTCGAATTGCACGACGTGGACGGCATTCACGTCGCCGCCCACGGCGACCACCTGGTGGAGCACGAAAGAGATCGTGAATTGATCGCTGTTGCCGGTCGCAGCCCAGACGCAGGGCACGTCGGGCGGCCGCAATCGTTCTGCGTTCTTGAGCACGTCGATGGGCGACGGCTCGAAGTTGAAATCACGAAGGTGCGCGAGCGTCGCGCGCCAGAAATCGAGCCTTGCCTTCTGCCAGGCGCCGACCTTGATGCTTCGCGGCAGTGGCCCGCAGGAAAGGACGTCGCGATTGATGAGCAGCCGGTCGCTCGCCCCGAACGCGTGCAGGAACGTGCCGGCGGCCATGTCGCCGTTGACGATATGCAGAAGTGCGGCATTGCCGGGGCTCACGCGGGAATTATTAAACGATTCCCGGCCCCAATGGCACCCGATTCGTCAGTCGCCGGCGATGGTCATCTCGCTGATGAGGATCGAACCAACACGAACTCCGCCGCGCACGTCGACATCGTTCCCGATGGCGGCGATGTTCCTGTACATGTCCTTGAGATTGCCCGCGATGGTGATCTCGTGCACCGGATAGGCCTGCATGCCGTTCTCCACCCAGTAACCGGACGCGCCGCGCGAGTAATCGCCGGTGACACCGTTCACGCCCTGCCCCATGAGCTCGGTGACGAGCAGGCCGGTGCCGAGCTCCCGCATCAGCGCGCCGATCTCCATGCCGCCCGTCTTCGACTCCACGAGCAGGTTGTGGGTGCCGCCGGCATTGCCCGTGGTCCTCAGCCCCAGCTTGCGGGCCGAATAACTGCCGAGGATGTAGCCCTGCAGTACGCCGTCGCTCACGAGCTCGCGATTGCGCGTGGCCACGCCCTCACCATCGAATGGGCTGCTGCCGAGCGCCTTGGGGATGTGGGGCCGCTCGCGCAGCTCCACGAATGACGGAAAAACGGCCTGCCCCGACGCGCCCAGCAGTAACGAACTCTTGCGGTACTGGCTGCTGCCGCGCACCGCTCCGAGGAAATGCCCGATGAGTCCGCGCGCCACTTCCGGTGCATACAGCACGCGCGCCTTTTGCGTTCCAATCTTGCGCGCGCCGAGCCGGGCCACCGCGCGTTCCCCGGCCTTGCGGCCGATGCTCTCCGGGCTTTCGAGCTCGCCCGCATCGCGAGCCGATGCATACCAGTAGTCGCGCTGCATGTCGTCGCCAGCCTGGGCGAGCAGCACGCAGCTCACGCTGTGGCTGGTCGATGGAAAACCTTCGAGGAAGCCATGCGAGTTGCCGTACACGCGCACGCCACGATGGCTGCTGACACTCGCGCCCTCGGAGTTCGTGATGCGCGGGTCCACCACGCGGCCGGCCGCCTCGCAAGCCCGCGCGAGCTCGACCGCCTGCTCGGGCGGAAGGTCCCACGGATGATCGAGGTCGAGATCGGGAATGCTGCGCGCCAGCTCTTCGGGATCCGCGAGACCCGAACACTCATCCTCGGCGGTGTAACGCGCGATGTCGCAGGCCTTCTCCACGGTCTCGGCGACGGCACGGGACGACAGGTCCGCGGTGCTCGCCGACCCTTTGCGCTTGCCGAAATACACCGTGATGCCCATACCGCGGTCACGCTGGTATTCGACGGTTTCGACCTCGCCCAGGCGGACGGTGGTCGTCAGTCCTTTCTGCAGGCTGACGTCGGCTTCGGCCTGGCTGGCGCCCAACTGGCGGGCAAGCTGCAGCGATTCGGAAACGATGCTCTTGAGTTCGGGGATTCGGGTACCGTCTACTTCCTGCATGGCAGAATTGTACGATGCGCGGCAAAGACGAAAACGACGAATATCGGGGTCCCAGCAAGAGCACGCGAAAGCGTGAAGCCGACGCCGCCCAGGACCTGGGAACAAGGCTGATCGCACTCAAGGAAGCCGACCTCGTCGCGCTCAACCTGCCCGAATCCCTGCACGACGCCATCCTGCTCGCCAAACGCATCACCAGCCGCGGCGGACTCGCTCGCCAGCGGCAGTACATCGGCAAACTCATGCGCGACATCGATCCGGCACCCATCGAGGCGGCGCTGAGCGTGGAGGCGCGCGCATCGGCGCAGGACGCCGAAAGGCACAAGCGCATCGAAGCGTGGCGAACGCGGCTGCTCGCCGAAGGGCCGAAGGCGCTCGACGACCTGCTCGAATGGCGCCCCGGCGCCGATCGCAAGGCACTGCAGGCGCTCGTCGCCAAGGCCACGAGCGAGCGAGTCGATTCGGGCAGCCGGGAAGGCGCGTCGCGCGAGCTGTTCCGATCGATTCGTGCTTTGTTTGATAGTATTTCGCGATGAAACCACTGGTTGGCATCATCATGGGCTCGACTTCCGACTGGGAGACGATGCGCGCCGCGGCCGAAGCACTCGACAAGCTCGGCGTGCCATACGAGACCAGGGTAGTGTCTGCTCATCGCACGCCCGACCTGCTGTTCGAATACGCCGCAACGGCGCAGGGTCGTGGCATAGAAGTCATTGTCGCCGGTGCGGGCGGCGCGGCCCATCTACCCGGCATGGCCGCCTCCAAGACCACGTTGCCCGTGCTGGGTGTTCCAGTTCAGTCGAAGACGCTCAATGGCCTGGACTCGCTGCTGTCCATCGTGCAAATGCCGGCAGGAATTCCCGTGGCCACGTTCGCCATCGGCGTGGCGGGCGCCACCAATGCCGGCCTCGCGGCCGCTGCCATCCTCGCGAACAAGCGTCCGGAAATCGATGCGGCGCTCAAGAAGTTCCGTGCGGAGCAGACGGCGAAGGTCCTCTCCGTCCCCGACCCTTCGAAGCAATGACCTCGAAATGACCATAGGCATCGTTGGCGCCGGCCAGCTCGGGCGCATGATGGCCCTCGCGGGCTATCCACTGGGCCTCGATTTCCTGTTCCTCGACAAGGATGCGCAGACTCCCGGCGGCCAGGTCGCGCCGCTGCTCGCGGGCGCCCTCGCCGATCCCGCCTTGTTAGGCCAGCTCGCGCAGCGCAGTGACGTGCTGACCTTCGACTGGGAAAACATCCCGGTGGAGGCGCTCGAGAACCTGTCCGGGAAGACGCGTATCGCGCCGCCGCTGCGGGCACTCGCGGCGGCCCAGGACCGGCTCAGCGAAAAGCGAACCTTCGAACTGCTCGGCATTCCCACCACGAAATACGCCGCCGTCGATTCGCGCGAAAGCCTCGAGCTGGCGGTCGCATCCATCGGGTTGCCCGGGGTTCTCAAGACCCGGCGCATGGGGTACGACGGCAAAGGCCAGTTCGTGTTGCGCCAGCCCGCCGATCTCGATCGCGCGTGGAATGAGCTCGGGAAGAGCCCGCTGCTCTACGAGAATCTCGTGCCCTTCGACGCCGAAGTGTCGGTCATCGCCGTGCGGGGCACGGATGGCGAACTCGCGTTCTATCCACTCAATCTCAATGTGCATCGCGACGGCATCCTGCGCCTCACGCGCGCGCCCCACGGGAACGCCGCCCTCACGCGCCAGGCGCAACGCGCCGCGCGCAAGCTGCTCACGCACTTCCAGTACGTCGGCGTGCTCACCATCGAGTTCTTTGTGAAGCGCGGCAGGCTCATCGCCAACGAGATGGCGCCGCGCGTGCACAACTCGGGCCACTGGACCATCGAGGGCGCCGAGACCAGCCAGTTCGAGAACCACGTTCGCGCCATTGCCGGCCTGCCGCTCGGCTCGACGCGGGCGCGCGGCCACTCGGCGATGATCAACCTTGTAGGCGAAATGCCGACACGTGGCCCTCTGCTCGCCGAGCCCGGCCTGCACTGGCACGACTACGGCAAGACCGCCCGGCCGGGCCGAAAGCTAGGGCACATCACAATCTGCGAAAACGCGGCGAAATCGCGCAACCAGCGGGCTTTCAAGCTTCTTTCCCGTGTCGATCGCGCGACCTGGCTCGCACTTCGGTAACCCCGAACAGGGGCCTCCCTGCCCCCGGCCCAGCTTTACCGTAATATCGGGCGCTGGATGTACATCGAGAACTTCAAGCTGCGTGAGCTGCCGTTCCGCTTGAGCCCGGACCCGCAGTTCCTGTACCTGTCCCGCGCGCATGCGCGCGCGAAGGCGTACATGGAGTCCACGATCTGGTTCACCGACGGCTTCGTCGTGGTCACCGGGGAAATCGGCGCGGGCAAGACCACGCTCATCGAGAGCTTCCTGCGCCAGCTCGATTCGGACGTGGTGATCGCGCAGATCAACCAGACCCAGGTCAATGCAGTCGAATTCCTGCAGTCGGTGCTGGTCCAGTTCGGCTTCTCGCCCTTCAAGATGAAGAAGGCGGAGCTGATCGCCACGCTCAACAGCTTTCTCATCGAGCAGTACGCCGCCGGCCGCAAGGTGCTGTTGATAATCGACGAGGCTCAGAACCTGTCGCTCAAGGTGCTCGAGGAAATCCGGATGTTGTCCGGCATCGAGACGACCAAGGAAAAGGTCCTGCGCATCATTCTCGCCGGCCAGCCCGAGCTCAACGAAAAGCTCGATTCGCCAGAGCTGGTGCAGCTCACCCAGCGAATCCGCCTGCGTTTCCATCTCGGCACGTTGTCACGCGAAGACCTGCGTTCCTACGTACGGCATCGCCTGGATGTCGCCGGGGCCGACGGCCGGGAAATATTCGCAGAAGACACGTACCCGGAACTGTACAAGTACACGGGCGGCGTGCCGCGCCTGGTCAATACGTTGTGCGATACCGCCATGATGGCGGCATTCAACGAAGATCGTGATTTCGTGACGCCGGCGGATCTGGCGACGTCCGTGGAAGAGCTGCAGTGGTCGGATTTTGCCACTCGCGCCAACGCCATTGCGGCCCGGAGCGCGCACAACGGCCAGACCTCGGGAGACCGCTCGACACGCCTGTTGTCCAAGCTGGTCCTGTCCACGGACGGCAAGGCCATCGCCGAACTGCACCTGATGCCCGGCCGCAAGGTCATCGGCCGCACACCGGACAACGATCTGCAGATCGACAGCAAGTTCATCAGCCGGCACCACTGCCAACTCGTCACCGGCAGCGATGGGCTCACGGTCATCGAAGACCTGAACAGCACCAACGGCATCATGGTCCGGGACAAGCGCGTTCGTCGTCACTCGCTGCGCGACGGTGACGTCGTCACCATCGGCCAGCACGAGATCCTGTACGTCGACGAACACAACTCGGGGCACTTTGCCGACACGCACGACGACCTTCCGCGAGTCGATGTGAACGCGGCAAATGAAGACGCCGGCGAGGGCGCGGACGACGATGCATCATCCGGAGACGCAGCCGGCGCACGTTGAATCGTCAAAACGCCCGGGCAAATGAAAAGGCGCGTGAGCCGCAAAGCTCACGCGCCTTTTTCTTTCTGTGCCTTCGATTAGCGGCGGCGGCCGGTGAACAAGCCGATCAGGCGACCGAAGAGGCCCGGACGGAAGCCGTCGACCTGCATGGTGTTACGCGCGCTGCCATTCTGGCGTCGCATCTCCGCGAGCACGTCCGGCGGCAGGTTGATACGGAATTCGCCGCTGGCAGAAGTGTCGTTACGCATTTTCGGAGGACTCCGTTGAGGATCAGTTGGGACCGCGATGGCAGTGTGCTGAAGCATGCGGGATGCATGATGTGCCCCGATTCACATTGTTTCCAATGTCGCCAAACGCGCACTTGATTATGTACGCGTCTGATTCGGATGTAGGCGCGGAGCGATTCCTTCGCTACAAAATGCTGACGCACTTTGACGACATCCCTGTCGACCGCGCGTTGTGATAGTGCTGCCGCGCGCGGTTATCCGGGTAACGCGCAACCTGCGGGAATATCCAGATATTCCCGACTCGCCTGACGCGTCGCCCGCGCGTCTCTAGCCGGTTCCGCCCACCGTCAAACCATCGATGCGCAACGTGGGCTGGCCTACACCGACCGGCACGCTCTGCCCTTCCTTGCCGCAAGTGCCGACGCCATCGTCGAGCTTGAGATCGTTGCCCACCATCGAGACTCGCGTGAGCACGTCGGGGCCATTGCCGATGAGCGTGGCGCCCTTGATGGGCGCGCCCAGCTTGCCGTTCTCGATGAGATAGGCCTCGCTGGCGGAGAACACGAACTTGCCCGAAGTGATGTCCACCTGGCCGCCACCGAAGTTCACGGCGTAAATACCTTTCTGCACCGACGCGATGATCTCGCCCGGATCCGATTGGCCGGGACGCATGTAAGTGTTGGTCATGCGAGGCAGCGTGATGTGCGCGAACGACTCGCGCCGGCCATTGCCCGTGGACGCAGTGCCCGTGAGCCGCGCGTTCATCTTGTCCTGCAGGTAGCCCTTGAGCACGCCGTTCTCGATGAGCGTGGTGCACTGGGTCGGCGTGCCTTCGTCGTCGATGTTGAGCGAGCCGCGGCGACGGCTCAGGGTGCCGTCATCGACAATCGTGCAGAGCTCCGACGCCACGCGTTCGCCGATGCGGCCCGCGAACGCCGAGGTGCCCTTGCGATTGAAATCGCCTTCGAGACCGTGGCCGATGGCCTCGTGCAGCAGGATGCCCGGCCAGCCGGACCCGAGCACCACGGTCATGAGACCGGCCGGCGCCGGCACCGCGTCGAGATTCACGAGCGCCTGGCGCACGGCCTCGCGTGCCAGCGCGAGCGGCTTGTCGCCCGCGACGAGCTCGGGCAGCGTGATGCGTCCGCCCGATCCCGCGTAACCCTGCTCGCGCCGCCCGTCCTGTTCGACGATGACGGAGACGTTGAAACGCACCAGCGGGCGCACGTCGGCCGCCAGGTGGCCGTCGCTGTTGGCGACGAGCACCACTTCGTGGACCGCGACGACGCTGGCCATGACCTGCTTCACGCGCGGATCCATCTTGCGCGTCTCCCGGTCCACGCGCTCGAGCCACGCCACCTTCTCGCTGGACGTGAACGACGACACCGGGTCGATGGGTAGATAGAGGTTGTGCCCGCGGGTGGGCAGCACGCCCTGCATCGCGCGATCACTACCCCGCACCGCGATGGCACGCGCAGCGCGGGAAGCCTCTTCGAGCGCGGGCAACACGATTTCATCGGAGTACGCAAAGCCGGTCTTTTCGCCGGCCACGGCACGGACACCCACGCCCTGCTCGATGCTGGCGCTGCCTTCCTTGACGATGCCGTCCTCGAGCGCCCAGCTCTCCTCGCGCGAGAGCTGGAAGTAGAGATCCGCGGCGTCGACGGAACTCGACATCACCTGCGACAGCGCGGCATCCAGCCGGCCGTCATCGAGGCCGCCGGGGCGCAGGATGAGTTCGCGGGCGATGGCAAGCGGTTCAGTGGTCGTCGTCAGGTCCAAGATTTCACCGTTTCGGGGGAATGTAGCGGTTTCGCCAGAGCGTAATGTACAGCAGCGCCGCCAGGGGCCTGAGATGGGGGCGGCATTCCATTCGCGCAATCCCGCCCGTCTGACACGCGGAACGCTCCGGCATCAGGTGTTGTAGATCACCCGGTGTTCGAGCGAGGGAAACCGCGCACGGGCGTCCATGCGGCTGGCGGCGTCGATGTCCGCGACCACGCAGCCCTGGCCCTGGGGCAGACGCGCCAGCACCTTGCCCCAGTGGTCGATGATCATCGAGTCGCCGTAGGTTTCCCGCCCGTTTGGATGTACGCCCCATTGCGCGGGAGCGATCACGGCGCCCAGGTTTTCGATGGCGCGGCTACGCAGCAGCGACTCCCAATGCGCCTGGCCTGTCGGCACGGTGAAGGCCGCAGGCACGGTGAAAAGGACCGCCCCCTGCCGCGACATCACGCGGAAGAGTTCGGGGAACCGCATGTCATAGCAGACGGCGAGACCGAGCTTGCCGAGCGGCGTTTCCACGACGCGGGGCTCGTGACCCGGCACGGTGTGTGCCGACTCGCGGTGCGACTCGGTACTGCCGGGCACGTCCACGTCGAACAGATGAATCTTGTCGTAACGGGCCGCGCGCTGACCGTCCGCCTTGTAGAGCAGGCAGGCGGCGGCCACGCGACCATCGGCGCCCAGGCGCAGGGGCACCGTGCCGCCGACGATCCACAGCTTGAGACGCCGCGCGGTATCCGCGAGGAAGTTCTGGATGCGGCCGGCGCCGTCGGGTTCGGCGACCGCACGCTTGTCTCCGCTGTTCAGCCCCATGAACGCGAAATTTTCAGGGAGTGCGGCAAGCACCGCCTGCTGTTGCGCAGCTTCTTCGAGAAATCGGCTGGCAACCTCGAGATTGGCTTCGATGTCGTGCCCTGAGGTCATCTGGATTGCCGCAACGCGCATCCCGGCAATTTAATGGGGACATTCCTGATTTGCTAGCAAATGGGGACGCGGCTCAAGGGAATCAGGGCGAGCGGCAGGTCAACGCAGGCGGCGACTATT
>Ga0164241_10002617_pt1 | contig 19087 bp, 22 predicted proteins | sample OricomyardsoilBY_FD_108780 | JGI IMG/M metagenome (GOLD analysis project Ga0164241, IMG submission 108780) | Backyard soil microbial communities from Emeryville, California, USA - Original compost - Back yard soil (BY) | ecosystem: Environmental > Terrestrial > Soil > Unclassified | place: USA... | reverse complement strand
GTCACGTCGAGGATGTCGTCGACGATCTGGAAGAGGATGCCCAGCTCGTGGGCGAAGCGGCGATAGCCGGCGGTGATCTCCGCGGGCTGGCCGTCCAGCAGCAGGACGCACTCGACGGAGGCCCCGATCAGCCGGCCGGTCTTCAGCTCGTGCAGGCGGCGTAGCTCCTCGTTGGTCGTGGCCAGGTCGGCGACGTCGAGGAACTGCCCGCCGACCATGCCGTCCACGCCGGTCGCGGCGGTCAGCTCGGCGGCGGCCGCGAGGACGTTGGCCGGCTCCCCCGCCTGCTTCGTCAGCAGGTGGTGCAGCGCCTCGGCGTAGAGCGCGTCGCCGGCGAGGATCGCCACGTCCTCCCCGAACGCCTTGTGGCACGTGGGCCGGCCGCGGCGCAGGTCGTCGTCGTCCATGGCCGGGAGGTCGTCGTGGATGAGCGAGTAGGTGTGGATCAGCTCCAGCGCCGCGGCGAAGGGCAGCACGGAGGCGGGATCGCGGCCGAGCGCGCGGGCGGTGGCGAGCGCGAGCACGGGCCGGATGCGCTTGCCGCCGGCGAGCAGCGAGTAGCGCATCGCCTCGACGATGCCGGCGGTGCGCGGCTCGCGGCCGAACGTCAGGCCCTCGAGGTAGCGCTCGGCCTGGTCGCGCAGGTCCTCGGGGTATTCGGGGTCGGCCATGGCCGCGAGACGATAGCCACCTCGGTCAGTGGCGGCGGCGCTGCTGGACCGCGGTGAACGTGGCGCCGAGCACCGCGATCACCCCGAGCAACACGAGCACGTTGGCCGTCGCGGCCGCCGGATCGCCCGCCGAGAGGTCGAGCAGGACCGTCGAAGCCAGCGTGTTGGTCTGATCCCGGACGTTGCCGCCGACGATCACCACCGCCCCCACCTCCGCGACCGCCGAGCCGAACGCGGCCAGCGCCGCGGCGACCACCCCCACCCACGCCTCCCGCAGCCCGAACGCCCCGAGCCGCCAGCCGCGCGCGCCGAGGGCCCGCGCCTGGTCGAGCAGCCCGGCGGGCAGCCCGAGCACGGCGGCCGCGGTGAGCGCGACGACGATCGGCAGGGCCAGCAGCGTCTGGGCCAGGACGATCGCCGGCAGCGTGTTGGTCCACCCCAACCCGCCGAGCGGCGATCCGGGCAGCAGGAGCAGCGCGAGGTAGACGCCCAGGACGACGGGCGGCAGGCCCAGCCCGGCGTTGGCCACGATCAGCCCGCCCCGGCGGATCCGCGACGCGCCGCGCCCCAGCGCGTAGCCGACCGGCAGGCCGGCGGCGAGGGCGATCGACGTGGAGGCCAGCGCCAGCCACAGCGTCCGCCACGTGGTCGCCGCCAGGCCGCCGTCGTCGGAGGCGATGCGCTCCAGTGCCTGCCACAGCATCTCCCCCAGGAAGCTCACGGGTAGCGGGCCCCGCCGTCGATCCGCACGCGCACGGCGGCGCCCTCCGCCGGCCCGGGGTACGGCGCGCGGACCCACACGCTTCCGCCCGCCACGGCGACCTCGCAGAGCACCGCGTCCTCCTCCGGGATGCGCCCCCGCACCGTGCCGGCCACCGGCCCGCCGTCATCCAGCGCGACCTGCGCCGGCCGGATGCGCAGCACCCGCCCGTCCGCCTCCTCGACCCGGCCGGTGAAGCCCAGGAACGCGGCGACACGCTCGGTCGGCGGCGACTCCAGCACCGCCCCGGGGGTGCCCGCCGCCGCCACCCCGCCGTCGAGCAGGACGAGCAGGCGATCGGCCAGCGCCCACGCCTCCGCCCGGTCGTGGACGACGACCAGCGTCGCCCGGTCCGGGTGGCGCAGCGCCGACGCCGCGTCGTGCAGCAGGGCGGCCCGGGTCGGCGCGTCGAGCCCGGCGAACGGCTCGTCGAGCAGCAGGACGTCGGCCTCCACCGCGAGGGCCCGCGCCAGGTGAACGCGCCGGGCCTCGCCGCCGGACAGCGTGTCCGCCGGCCGGTCCGCCAGCCCCTCCGCCCGCAGCGCCCGCAGGGCGGCCCCGGCGCGCTCGGCCCGATCCCGCCGCGGCACGCCCCACCAGCCCAGCGCCGCCTCCACGTTGGCCCGCACCGTGCGATGGGCCAACGCCGGGGCCTGCAGCGCCGCGGCCACGGAGCCGGCCCGGGCGACCGTCCCGGCCTCCGCCTCGTGCAGGCCGGCCAGGACGCCGAGCAGCGTCGACTTGCCCACGCCGTTGGGGCCGAGCACGGCGACGATCTCCCCCGGGTGCAGCGCGAGGTCGACGCCCCGGAGCAGCGGCGGGCCCCCACGGCCGACGGTCAGCCCGGTCGCGGTCAGGAGGGCCGGGCGGCGATCCACCGCACGCGTCCTCGCTGGAGCAGGGTCAGGGCGGCGGCCAGGAGCAGGAACAGCCCGAGCAGGACGGTCCCGTAAGCGACGGCCCGCGCATCCTGGCCGCCCGCGTTCCACTCGCTGAGCGCGGCGGTGGCCAGGGTCGCGGTGCCGAGCGACGTGCCGACGATGAGGATCGCCCCCACCGAGGCGATGGCGGTGCCGAGCGCGGCGATCAGCGCGGCGGCCACGCCGGCCCGCGCCTCGCGCAGCACCAGCGCGGCCTGCCGCCCGGGCGAGGCGCCGAGGGCCCGCGCCTGGGCCACCAGCCCCACCGGCACGCGCTGCACGGCGGCCGCGGTCAGGGCGGTGACGATCGGCACGGCGAGCAGGGTCTGGGCGAGGATCACCGCATTCAGCGTGTAGAGCCAGCCGAGCCCGGCGAGCGGGCCGCCGCCCCACCGCGACGTGGGCCACATCAGCAGCCACAGGAGCTGGCCCACGGCGATCGGGGGGATGATCATCCCCGCGTTGGCCGCCGTGAGCGCGGCGCGCCGGCCGCGGAACCGACCGAGGCCGAGCAGCACGCCGAGGGGCAGCCCGAGGATCGCGGCGAGGAGCGTGGCCTCGACGCCGACCCGCAGCGTGCGCAGCGTGATCTCGACGAGCAGCGGATCGCCCTCGACGATCAGCCGCAGCGCCTGGTGGAGACCGTCGAGGAGCTGGTCCATGGCGTCAGCTCGCGGTCGGGCCGGCTCGCGCTAGAGCAGCGCGTCCTGGCCCGGCATCGGTTCCGACGCCGCGACCCGCGAGCGCCGGTCCAGCTCGGCCGCGGCCTGCGACGCGATCCCGGCGCAGTCCTCGACCACGGTGGCGGCGGCGTCGGCGCTGAGGTCGCCGGAGCGCAGCTGCTCCGCCGCCCGCTCCAGCCGTTCGATCAGCGCGTCGAGCTGGTCCAGATCGGTCATGGCGTGGAATTCTCGCGCATGGCCCGGAGGGCAGCGCCGAGCACGCCGTTCACGAAGCCGGGCGCGTCGGCCCCGCAGTACGTCTTGGCCGTCTCCACCGCCTCGTCGATCGCGCCCTCGGGCGGGATCGGGGTGTCGGACGGCGCGGCGTCCGGGTGGAGCATCTCCAGCAGCGCGACGCGCATGATCGCCAGGTCCAGGGGCGAGATGCGGTCGACCGCCCAGCCCTTGGCGTGGCGCTCCACGATGGCGTCGAGCTCCGGCGCGTAGTCGAGCGTGGCGTAGGCCAGGGCCCGGGTGAAGAGGGACGCGTCGCGCTCGAACACGTCGCCGAGCTCGGCGCCCGTGACCTCGTGCTGGTAGAGCGCGAACGCGGCGTCGCGACGCTGGTCGCTGCGGCGGGACACTAAACCCGCGACATGTAGTCGCCGGTCTCCGTCTGCACCTTCACCCGGTCGCCGATGTTGACGAACAGCGGCACCTGGATGGTGGCGCCGGTCTCCAGCGTGGCGGGCTTGTTGCCGCCGCCCGAGGCGGTGTCGCCGCGCAGGCCGGGCTCGGTCTCGGTGACCTCCAGCTCGACCGAGGAGGGCAGCTGGATCGTCGAGGCGGCGCCGTCGATGAAGAGGACGTCGACGCTGTCGTTGGCCTTCGTCCAGCGCAGCTCGTCGGCGAGCAGCCCCTCCGGGATCGCCAGCTGCTCGAAGGACTCGGAGTCCATGAAGTGGGCGTCGGTGCCGTCGGAGTAGAGGAACGTCATCTTGCGCGCCTCGGTGCGCACGGAGCGGAACTTCTCGCCGGCCCGGAACGTCTTGTCGATGACGTTGCCGTCGGAGACGCGGCGCAGCTTGGTCCGCACGAAGGCCGGGCCCTTGCCGGGCTTGACGTGCTGGAACTCGGCGACCTTGTAGATGACCCCGTCGACCTCGACGTGGTTGCCGTTCTTCAGTTGGTTGGTGCTGATCACGCAGCCAAGGGTATCTGGCCGGCGGGTGGCCCGTGCTGCGGCGCGCGCTCAGCCCGCGACCCACTCCTTGGCGGCCTCCAGCTCGTCCAGCCGGAACGTCTTGACGTCTCCCGGGGTGAGCCAGCCGAACAGCGAGATCGCCCGGAGGATCAGCTCCTCCTCGGTGACCACGGCGGTCCGCTTCCAGTTCGGCCGCTCCAGCAGCAGGCGAGCCCCCTCCTTGGCGTCCTCGAACAGCGCGCCGGCCTTGATGCCGTCGTAGTCCGGGCCGACCTGCAGGACGTAGCGGATCTCCGCGTCTTCCTGCGCCGCGGTCTGCAGCTCCGGGAGGATCGCCTCGTCGTACTCCTCGCGGGAGAGCTTGCCCCAGATGCGCACGCCGCGCACGCCGGACGGGAGACCTTCGATGTGTTCGACCATGGGTCCAACGTACCGGGCGGGCGCCGGCCGGTCGACCTGTCACGCTGCCCCGCTGTGCTCGCCCGCCTGCTCCCGCTCCCCCTCCTCGCCGCCGTACTCCTCGCCGGCTGCGGCGGTGATTCCGGCCCCGCCGACACGGCCCCGAAGCCGGCGACCACGAAGGCGTCGACGTCGTTCCCGCAGCGCACGACGACGACCGCCGGGACGAGCACAACCGCCGGCGGCCGTACGACGACCGACGCCTCCCTGGCCAAGCCCGGACCGGTGTCCTCGAAGCTCGTCACCCACGGCCCGCGGGACCGCAGGCGGGTGGCCCTCACGTTCGACGCCGACATGACCGTGGAGATGCTCGCGGCCCTGAAGGACGGGACGCAGAAGACGTGGATCGACCACGCGCTGTTCGACCTCCTGCGCGAGACCAAGACGCCGTCGACGATCTTCCTCACCGGCATGTGGACCGAGCACTACGCGTCGTTCGTGCGTGGCCTGGCCCGCGAGCCGGAGCTGTTCCAGCTCGAGAACCACTCGTTCGACCACCGGGCCTGGACGCGCGACTGCTACGGCCTGCCCTCGGTCGACACCGACGCCGGCAAGCGGGCCGAGGTGGACAAGACGATGGCCGCCGTCGCGCGCGTCGCCGGCGTCCAGACCCACTACTTCCGCTGGCCGGGCGGGTGCCACGCCAAGGCCGACCAGCGGCTGGTGGCCCGCCAGGGCCAGATCCCGCTGGAGTGGGACGTGGTGTCCGGCGATCCCGCCAACCCGAACACGCAGGCGATCGTCGACCAGGTGCTGAGCCAGGTGCGGCCCGGATCCATCGTCATCGCCCACTGCGTCGGCGCGCCCAACGCCCCGAAGACGGCCGAGGCGATGGCCCAGATCATCCCCGCGCTGCGGGCCAAGGGCTACGAGCTCGTGACGCTCGACACGCTGCTCGGCCCGCCCGCCGCCTGATCCAGCCGCCGAGTGTCGCGAAACACGTCCATTTGACGTGTTTCGCGACACTCGGCGGAACCCTGGAACCCGGGAGCCGGCTAGTTGCCCTCTTCCGTGGCCAGGGCGCCGATGACGCCGCGCAACCACTCCCGCTCGTCGCCGGTCGTGTTGCCGATGCGGCGCCGGGCCCAGGCCGACAGGTCGCTGCGCCCGCCGATCGCCGCGACCGGGCCGGTGACGGCGAAGCGCCCGTCGTCGAGCCAGAACAGCCCGCCCGGCATGTCCCGCCGCTCGCGCAGCTGGTGGATGACCTTGTGGCCGCGGACGATCCCGGGCACGCCGGCGTCGCCGTCGCGCTCCGGCTTCCACGACCACACGGAGAACACCGCCGACGTGCCGCGCAGGGTCGGCCGCGGCGGCCGCTCCCCGCCGACCGGGCCGTTGCGCCAGCTCGCGGTGATCTTCTCCCAGTCCGTCTTGCCGTCCTGCCGCACGAGCACGTACAGGCGGTCGCCGCCGTGCACGGTCATCGCCCCGCGGGGCGCGAGCGCCTCCTCGTTGCGGACGATCAGGTTGACCAGCGCCTCGCGCGGCAGCCCGAGGTCGCGGATGCGCACGCCCTCGGCCGCGTCGCCGTCCTTGACCAGGAACTCGATGATGTCCGCCCCCAGCCGGCGGATGTTGCCCGCCTCGACCAGCGGGGGTGGCACCGCGGGCTCGGTCGTCGTCAGCCCCAATCGCTCGGCGAACCACTCGAACGTGGTGCCCTGGAGGATGGTGGAGAGCAGCACGGCGAAGAAGACGATGTTGAAGATGTCGCCCGCGCCCGGCACGCCGTCGGTCACCGGGAACGTGGCGAGCACCACGGGGACCGCGCCGCGCAGGCCGGCCCAGCCGAGCACGAGCTGCTCGCGGAAGCTGTAGCCGAAGGGGATCGTCGCGATGTACACCGCGATCGGCCGGGCGACCGCCGCGAGGATCACCGCGAGGATCGTGCCCTTGATCGCGACGTCGAGCAGGTTCGACGGGAACACGAGCAGCCCGAGCACGAAGAACAGCGAGAGCTGCGCGACCCAGCTGAGGCCCTCGTGGAACGCGACGAGCGACCGCCGGCCCGGGACGCGCTTGTCGGCCAGCGCGAGGCCGGCGAGGTACACGGCGAGGAAGCCGGAGCCGTGCAGCGCGCCCGCCGCACCGAACGCCAGGGCCGCCGTGGCGAGCGAGAACACCGGGTACAGGCCGTCGGAGCCCAGACGCAGGCGCGGCGAGATCCACACCGCCCCGAAGCCGACGAGCAGGCCGACCGCCGTGCCGATGCCGATCTCCTCGACGAACAGGATGAGCATGTCGACGATGCCGTAGTCGGGCATCGTGATCCAGTGCACGAAGCCGATGACGAGCAGGACGGCGACGGGGTCGTTGAAGCCGGACTCGGCCTCCAGCGTGCGGGCGAGCCGCCGCTTCAGGGTGGAGCCGCGCAGGAGCGCGAAGATCGCCGCGCCGTCCGTCGAGGAGAGGACGGCGCCGATGAGCAGGCCGCCGAGCAGGCTCAGGTCGAAGATGACCATCGCCGCCAGGCCGGTCAGGACCGCGGTGAGCACGGTGCCGACCACGGCCAGCGCCGCCGCCGGCTTGAGCACGGATCGCAGCTCGGGGAAGCCGGCGCTGAGGCCGCCCTCGAACAGGATCAGGCCCAGGGCGACCGTGCCGACCGTGCGGGCCAGCTCGTAGTCGGCGAAGTCGATCAGGTCCAGCGCGTCGGTCCCGAGCGCCATCCCGATGCCGAGGAACAGCACCAGCGCGGGGAGCCGGACCCGTCCGGCGACGAAGGAGGCAAGCAGGCCCACCGCCAGCAGAGCGCCGACGATGAGGATGCGGACTTCGTCGCTCACCCTCCGGCAGTGTGGCAGGTATGCGCGCTCAACGAACGACGCGCAGCGTCTTGGGCAGCGAGCTGAGGACCTCGGGCTCACCGTCGGTGACGACGACGAGATCCTCGATCCGCACACCGACCACGCCGGGGACGTAGACGCCCGGCTCGACGGTCACGACCATCGACGGCTCGAGCGCGGTCTCCCCCAGCCGGGACAGCCGCGGTCCCTCGTGGACCTCCAGCCCGACGCCGTGACCGAGCCCGTGGCCGAAGTGGTCGCGGTGCCCGGCCGCATCGATGATGTCGCGCGCGACGGCGTCGACCTCGCGGCCCAGCCGCCCCGCCCGCACTGCGTCCAGCGACGTCTCCTGCGCGCGCAGCACGAGGTCGTAGACGCCGGCGTCGTGCGCGCTCAGCTCGCCGGTGGCGAACGTGCGGGTGCAGTCGGAGGCGTAGCCGTCGAGCTGGGCCCCCCAGTCGATCACCACGAGGGTGTCGGGCGGGATGGCCACGTCGCGCGGCTCGGCGTGCGGCAGCGCCCCGTGCGGGCCCGCCGCGACGATCGGCGGAAACGACACGCCCTCGGCCCCGAGCCGCCGCATGGCGACCTCCAGGTCCAGCGCGACGTCGCGCTCGGTGCGGCCGACGATCCCGGCCTCGATCACCTCGGTCAGCGCGGCGTCGGCGAGCAGTGCGGCCGCCGCGATGCGCTGCAGCTCGTGGCGGTCCTTGCGGGCCCGCCGCTCCTCGACGAGGCCGCCGGCCGGGACCAGGACGACGTCGTCGCCGGCGATCTCCGCGAGCCGGCGGTGCTCCCTGACGCTCATCTGCGCGTCGTCGAAGCCGAGGCGCCCGACCTCCGGGCCGAGGCGGTCGACGATCGCCTCCAGGAGGTCCTGGTGGATGATCCGGTCCCAGCCGTCCGGCACCTGCTCAGCCGAGACGGTGAGGTAGCGGAAGTCCGTGGCGAAGAGCCGGGCGCCGTCGCGGCCGACCAGCGCCGCGGCGTTGGAGCCGGTGAAGCCGGTGAGCCAGCGGACGTTGACCAGCCCGGTGACGAGCAGCGCGTCGCAGTCGCGGTCGGCCAGCGCCGCGGCGACGCCGTCGGCCCGGTCGGAGGGCACGCTCATGACGCGGATTCCTCCTCGTTCTGCCGCAGCCGGGCGGCGAGCAGCGCGAGCGCCTCCCGGTAGCCGTCGGGGCCCTTGCCCGCCACGGTGCCGATGCACACGTCCTCGATCACCGAGACGCGGCGCCACTCCTCGCGGGCCTGGACGTCGCTGAGGTGGACCTCCACCGCGGGCACGCCGGCGATCTCCAGCGCGTCGTGCAGCGACCAGGCGTAGTGCGTCCACGCACCGGCGTTGATGAGGAGGCCGTCGGCGACCTCGCGGCCTCGGTGGAGCCGCTCGACCAGCTCGGACTCCGAGTTGGTCTGGAAGAACGAGACGGACAGTCCCAGCTCGCCGGCCCAGTCGCCGATCCGCATCTGCAGCTCGGGCAGCGTGAGGCTGCCGTAGTGGGCGGGGTCGCGGCGGCCCAGCTGGTCGAGGTTGACGCCGTGGAGCACCTCCACGCGGTTGCGCAGGATCATGCTCGTATGACCTCCCGGACGGCGGCGTCGAGCGCCGCGGGTTCGACGCGGTGGCCGGGCGTCACGTCGCCCGGGGCCGCGCACAGGACGAACGGCACCTCGGCGCCGAGGCGCTTCTTGTCCCGGTGGGTCGCGGCCACGACCGCCTCCGGGTCGACGCCGTCGACCGACGTGGGCAGGCCGGCGGCCGCGAGCAGCTCGGCGGTCTGGGTCCGCAGGTCGTCGCGATTGGACAGTCGGAGCGCGGCGAGCAGGCCGATGCCCACGGCCTCACCGTGGCGGAACCGCTGGTACGCGGTGACGGTCTCCAGGGCGTGGCCGACCGTGTGCCCGAGGTTGAGCACCTGGCGCCGGCCGCCGTCGCGCTCGTCCTGGGCGACCACGCCGAGCTTGAGGCGAGCGCAGGCCAGGACGATGTCCGCGTCGACCGGTGCACCCTCGGCGATGCGCTTCCACAGCGTGCCGCCGGCGATCAGCCCCGTCTTGACGACCTCGGCGTACCCTGCGGCCCGCTCGGCGTCGGGCAGGGTCTGGAGCACGGTCGGATCGACGTGCACGGCGCGGGGCTGGTGGTAGGCGCCGACGTAGTTCTTGGCCATCGGCAGGTCGACGCCCGTCTTGCCGCCGTACGCGGAGTCGACCTGGGAGACGATGGTCGTCGGCACGTGCACGACGTCCATGCCCCGCTGGTAGCTGGCGGCGACGAAGCCCGCGAGGTCGCCGATGACGCCGCCGCCGAGCCCGACGACGGTGTCCGACCGCGTGTAGCCGCCGTCGGCCATCGCGGACCAGATGCGCTCGGCCGTGGCGAGCGTCTTGCTCTCCTCGCCGGGCGGGATGGCCAGGAGCTCGTGGCCGGCGAGGCGCTCGCCGTACCGCTCCGCGACGTGCTCGTCGGTGACGATCAGGTTGCGGCCCTCGAGCACGGGCCAGGCGCCCTCGCCGACGTAGACCGGGTAGTCGCCGGAGGCCGCGTGCGCCCACAGCATCCGGGTGGCGGGTGGCAGCGAGCGCAGCGCCGGGAGCGCGGCGCGCACGATGCCGCGCGACGTCTCGGGCAGGAACGCGTCGGCCACCGACTCGTACAGCCCGCTGCGCTCGGCGTGCAGGCGCAGGAAGCGGCCGCGGTCGCGGGCCAGCGGCCGGCCCCGCCCGGACGCACGCGCCCAGGCCAGCTCGGGCGTGACCTCGATGAGGACGGCGGTGTGGCGGGCCAGGGCGCGGCGCACGCGCTCGGAGCCCAGCGCCCCGCCGCCGAGCGAGAGGACATCGCCGTCGGCGCCGTCCAGCAGCGCCACCACGACCTCCTCCTCGACCTCCCGGAAGGCCGCCTCGCCCTCGCGGTCGAAGTACGCCTCGATCGGGCCGCCGATGCGCTCCTCGATCAGCCGGTCGCTGTCCTGGGCGGTGACGCCGAGCGCGGCCGCGGCCTCGCGGGCCGCGGTCGTCTTGCCCGCGCCCATGAAGCCGATGAAGACGAGAGCGGGCCTCATGCGCCGCGCGTCCCTACCGGCGCCACTCGATGCGCTCTTCGTAGCGGCGCACCGCGTCGACGACGTCGTCGATGTGGTCGCCGCCGAACTTGCGGCGGTAGGCGTCGGCGATGACGAACGCCACCATGGCCTCGCCCACCACGCCGGCCGCGGGGACCGTGCAGGAGTCGGTGCGCTCACGGAGCGCCTCCGCCGGCTCGCGGGTGGCGATGTCGACCGAGCGCAGCGGCTTGGTCAGCGTGGGCAGCGGCTTCATCGCGCCCTGGGCGATCAGCGGCTCGCCGGTCGTCATGCCGCCCTCGAGCCCGCCGGAGTGGTTCGTCTCGCGGTAGAAGCCGCGCTCCGGCGTGTAGAAGATCTCGTCCATGGCGCGCGACCCGGGCGTCCCGGCCAGGTCGAACCCGTCGCCGAGCCCGACGCCCTTGATCGCCTGGATGGAGCACAGCGCGCCGGCGAGCTGCCCGTCGAGGCGCTCCTCCCAGCTCACGTGCGAGCCCAGGCCGGGCGTGCAGCCGAACGCGATGACCTCGAAGACGCCGCCGATCGACTCGTTCGCCTTGCGCTGGACGTTGATGAACTGCACCATCTCGCGGCTCGCCTCGGGATCCAGGCAGCGGACCGGGTCCCCGTCGACCGTGTCGAAGTCCGCGACCGTGAGGGCCTGCGAGCGGTGCCGCTCGGCCACCGTCACGGTGCCGATCTGGACGACGTGCGAGCGCACCTCGACCCCGACCGCGCGCAGGAACGCCCGGCAGAGCGCGCCGCCGGCGACCCGCGCCGCGGTCTCCCGCGCGCTGGCCCGCTCGAGCACGTTGCGCACGTCGGTGAAGCCGTACTTCCACGCCCCGACGAGGTCGGCGTGCCCGGGGCGCGGCAGGTGCACCTCGGGGACGTCCTTCTCGACGGGCCACGGGTTCATCCGCTCTTCCCAGTTGGTGTAGTCGCGGTTGGCGACCTGGAGCGCGATCGGGCCGCCCATCGTGGTGCCGTGGCGGACGCCCGCGGTGACGAAGGCGGCGTCCTTCTCGATCTTCATGCGGCCGCCGCGGCCGTGGCCGAGCTGGCGGCGCGCCATGTCGTCGTTGATCTCCTCCTCCTTGAGCTGGAGGCCGGCGGGCAGCCCTTCGACGAGACAGGTGAGGCCGGGACCGTGCGACTCGCCGGCGGTGATGAGGGAGAGATGAGCCATGAGCACGGGCGATTCTACGGTCCCGCCTGCCCGGGAGTTCTGCGCCCGTCCGCGGACCCGTCTTCATGCCGCCCTCCCCACCCGTCACGGCCGTCGCGCGGGTCACGGCCATCCCAGTCCCCAGGCGACCGCCGCACCGAGGGCCAGGAAGGGCGCCAGCGGCACCGTCGTGCGGCGCGCGGCGGCGATCCCATCGCGGACGGCGACCCCGGCACCGACCGCCGTCGTCGCCGCGCAGCCAGCCAGCAGCGCGACCAGGGCGCCCGGGCCGAGGGCCAGGCCCAGGACGCCGGCGAGCTTGGCGTCGCCCAGGCCCATGCCGTCCGGCGCGGCCAGGGCCAGCACGCCGAGGCCGGCCGCCAGGACGAACGCCCACGGCAGCGCCTCGAGCACGGTCCCGGGCGCCGTGAGCAGCCGAACCACGAGCACCGCCACGGCCGCGCCGCCCGTGAGCGCGTCGGGGATCGTGCGGGTCCGCAGGTCGATGAGGGACGCCGCCGCCAGGACCGGGACCAGCACGGCGGCGAGGAGGACGTGGAGGGCGGTCGGGGCGGCCATGGGCCGAGCATGCCGGACCCCGCAGGCCCCATCGCCGGATTGGCACGCTTCCGACACGAACCGGTGGGAATGCGTCACGAGACGTTGCGTGCGCGACACTGTTTCGACCTCCATGCCGTCCGAGACCCCCGCCACGAGCGACCACCGCTCGGCCGCCATCGACGGCCTGCGCGCGATCGCCGCCCTCACCGTCCTGGCCTACCACGCCTGGCTGTACTCGCTGCCCCGGGCGCGGGCCGGGCACCGCGACAGCCTGCTCGACCAGGTCGTCCACGAGTTCCGCCTCGGGCTCGTCCTGTTCTTCGTCCTCTCGGGGTTCCTGCTCTTCCGGCCGTGGGTCCGCTCGGCGCTCGCCCCGCGCGATCCGAGCCGCCCCCGCGGACGCCGCGCCCCCCGCACCGGCGCCTTCTACCTGCGCCGCGCCGCCCGCATCGGGCCCGGCTACTACGCCGCCGTCCTGGGCTCGATCGCGCTGCTGTGGCCCCTGGCGAGCATGCCCGGCCTGCGGCTGCCGCCCGCCGGGGACCTCTGGCTGTTCGGCGTGTTCGGCCAGAACTTCACCGAGGCCACGGTGCTGAAGCTCAACCCGCCGCTGTGGACGCTGGCCGTCGAGGTGACGTTCTACCTCGTGCTCCCGCTCCTGGGCTGGTTGGCGCTGCGCCTCCCCGCAGCGCACCGGCGCGCGGTGCAGCTCGTCGTCCCCGCCGTCTTCCTGGCGGCCGGCGTGGGCTGGAACTGGTGGCTGGCCGGCAAGGGCTACGGCATCGCGCCGACCAAGATCCTGCCCGCGATGGCGCCGTACTTCGCCCTCGGCATGGCCGCCGCGGTGCTCGTCGAGGGCCGTGCGCTCGGCCGCCGCGCGGTGCTCGTCCTGATGCTCGCCGGCTCGGCGCTCGTGGTCGCCGACGCGGCGTGGGCGGCCAACGAGGCGCTGAGCGGCTCCCACGACCTCACGCTGCGGATCGTCCGGGACATCCCCGCCGCCGCCGGGTTCGCCGCGATCATCGCCGCCGCGGCCGCCTCCACCCGCCGGCTGCCGGGACTGAGCTGGCGGCCGCTCGCGCTCGTCGGCCTCGTCTCCTACGGCCTCTACCTGTGGCACGTGCCCCTGCTGATCTGGCTGCGCGCCCATGGGCTGCTGCCCGGCGACGTCTACGGCGCGTTCGCGGTGGTCATCCTCCCCGCGCTGGCGTTCGCGACCGCCAGCTGGCTCGCTCTCGAGCGGCCGGCGCAGCGGTGGGCCCAGCGGGTGACGCGGCGCCCCGCGCGGGACCGACCGGACCGGCCGGATCGGCCCGACGACGACGCGGCGCCCACGGCGCCGGCCTCCGCGCCGGCATGACGGCGCGGCGGGCGCGCTCCGGGCGGCGGGGCTACTCGGCGGGGGCGTCGGTGGCCCAGTGGGCCTGCGCGTTGTGCTCCGGGAGGAACATCGTGGTGCCGTCGCACCACGGGCACGTGACGGTCTTCGGCTCGCCGCCGAGGTTCGAGATCACGGTGCCCAGGCCGCGACAGGCCTGGCACGGGCTCGGCTCGGGCGCTTCGGTTTCGGGTGCGTCGGGATCGGTGCTCACGGGTCGGGGAGCGTACACGGGCGGGAGCGCGGCGACGTGAGCGCCGACGGCCGCTTCGCCCCCAGCCCCTCCGGGACGCTGCACGTCGGCAACCTGCGCACCGCGCTGCTGGCCTGGCTCTTCGCGCGCTCCGCCGGCGCCCGCTTCCTGGTCCGGATCGAGGATCTCGACCCGGGCCGCTCCCGCGACGAGGCCGCCGCCGGGCAGCTCGCGGACCTCGCGGCGATCGGCCTGGACTGGGACGGACCGGTCGTCCGGCAGTCCGAGCGCACCGCCGCGTACCAGGCGGCGCTCGACGCGCTCGACGACGCCGGGCTGCTCTACCCGTGCTTCTGCACCCGGGCGGAGATCCGCGGTGCGACCACCGCGCCCCACGCCGGCGAGGCCGCGGCCGCCGGGCGCTACCCCGGCACCTGCCGGTCGCTGACCGCCGCCGAGCGCGCGGAGCGGCTCGCCGCCGGCCGGCCCGCCGCGCTGCGGGTGCGGGCCGGCGCCGCCGAGGTCACCGTCGACGACCGCCTGCACGGACCGGTCACCGGGGTGGTCGACGACCTCGTCGTGCGCCGCAACGACGGCGCGCACGCGTACAACCTGGCCGTGGTCGTCGACGACGCGGAGCAGGGGATCGGCGAGGTCGTCCGCGGAGACGACCTCCTCGACGCCACGCCCAGCCAGGCGTGGCTCCAGCGGGCGCTCGGCCTCCCCACCCCGAACTACGCCCACGTGCCACTCATGCTCGGGCCGGACGGAGCCCGGCTGGCCAAGCGCCACGGCGCGGTGACGCTGGCCGATCTGGCCCGGGACGGCATGGGCCCGGAGCGGGTGCGCGCTACGCTGGCCGTGTCGGCCGGGCTGATCGCCCCCGGCGCCCCCTCCACCATGGACGACCTCCTCCAGCACTTCGACCCGCTCCGCCTGCGCCCATGACCCGGCGGACGTTCGTCCGGTACTGGCTGCCCGGCCTGATCTGCGTCGCGGGCGTCCTGGCGATGATCTTCGGGCCCGAGGAGTCGCGGGCCGAGGGCGGCGGGGCGATCCTCGCGGCCGGGCTCTCGATCTACCTCATCAACGTGCTGTTCCGGGTCGGCGTCTCCGGCGATCGCGATCGCGATCGGGAAGAGGACGCGCGCCGGTTCTACGTCGAGCACGGGTTCTGGCCGGACGATCGCCCGCCGGCGGGCGAGAAGTAGCCCCGAGCGTGCCCGGACACATTCCATCCGGTGGCGTCGGTGTACATCCGTACACAGCACACCCACTGCCCCCGCACGGGTCGATTTGCCTTAGGGTCGCCTGATGTCCGATTCCGTCTGCGTCGAACTGGCCGAGGCCGCCCGTGAGCACGGGCGGTTCGGGATCGACACCGAGTTCATGGGCGAAGGCCGCTACCAGCCGCTGCTGTGCCTCGCCCAGGTCGTGGTCGACGATCCCGAGAACATCGCGCGTCCGGTGCGCGTCGAGCTCCTCGACCCGCTCGAGGGCGACCTCGACCCCTCCCCGATCGCGGAGCTGCTGGCCGACCCGGACATCGAGGTCATCATGCACGCCGGGCGGCAGGACGTCGGCCTGCTCAAGCGGGTGTGGAAGACCGACATCACCAACCTCTTCGACACGCAGATCGCCGCCGGCTTCGCCGGGCTGCGCGCCCAGATGGGCTACGAGGCGCTGCTCAACGACGTGCTCAAGATCCGGCTGGCCAAGTCGGCGAGCTACACGCGCTGGGACACCCGGCCGCTGAGCGACGAGCAGAAGACGTACGCGGCCGAGGACGTGCTGGACCTCCTGGACCTCACGAGCGCCCTGCAGGACCGGCTGAGCGGCCTGGGGCGGCTCGACTGGGCCCGGGAGGAGTGCCGCCGCCTGGAGGCCGTGAGCGACGAGCGCGTGCCCGAGGTGCTGTGGGCCAAGCTCCCGCGCATCGGCGGCTCGGACCCCAAGACGCGCGCGGTCGCCCGGGAGCTGATCGAGTGGCGCGAGGCCGCGGCGCTGGAGGCCGACCGGCCGCCGTCCACCGTGCTCCAGGACGCGGTGCTCATGGAGGTGGCCAAGCGCCGCCCCAAGACCGTCGACCGGCTCGAGCAGATCCGCGGCCTCAACCAGGCCACGCTCCACCGCCGCGGCCGGTCGCTGATCGCGGCCGTCGAGCGCGGCGGCGAGCGCGAGCCCATCCCCGGGGACGGCGAGCGGCCGCCCGCCGGCTCCCCCGAGGACGCGCCGCTGATCGCCCTGGCCGAGGCCCTGGTGCGGACGCGCGCCACCGAGGCGGGCCTCGCCTACGAGCTGATCGCGGCCAAGGCCGACCTGTCGCGGATCGTCGCCTGCGTGCGCCAGGACCTGCCCGAGCCCGAGGTCCGCACGCTGCAGGGCTGGCGGCGCGAGGTGGTCGGCGACGAGCTGCTGGCGCTGCTCGACGGCCGGCGCACGCTCAGCGTCGGCCCCGGCCTGAAGCTGAAGATCGACCGCGACGAGGACTAGGTCAGGGACTCGGCGACGCGGCGCATCGACACGTGCGCGTCGACCGACGACTCGGCCTCGCCGGAGAACGTCCCGACGACCGGTGAGACGTCGGCGTACATCCGGCCGTGGCCGATCTTCACGTGGTCGCGCCCCGCGACGATCGCGTTGGTCGGATCGACCGCGAACCACACCGGCTCGCCGTCGCCCTTGACCGGCAGCAGCGCCTCGACCCAGGCGTGGGTCTGCACCTCGGCGCTCTCCCCCTTCTCCCCGTCCGGCGAGGTGAAGAAGTAGCCGCTGACGTAGCGCGCACCCAGGTCGTGGGAGCGCAGCAGCGCGAGCGACAGGTGGGCGTAGTCCTGGCAGACGCCGGCCCCGAGCGCGACGAACTCCGGCGTGGTGGTGTGCGCGTCGGTCACGCCCGGCTCGTAGCGGAAGCGGTCGTGGACGGTCCGCACCACGTTGCTCAGCGTCTCCGCGGGCGTCTTGCCCCGGATCTCGCGGACGAGCTCGGCGAGCGCCTCGTGCTCGTGCAGGTAGGCGTACGGGTGGTAGCGGTAGGCCCCGGCCAGGCGGCGGTAGCGCTCGTCCTGCACCTCGGTCCACGGCCCATCCGGCGGCGGCATCGGATCGGTGGTGGCGACGGTCGCGTCGACCTGGATCCGCAGGCGCTGCGTCGGCGCCGCCACGAGGATCTCGTTGACCTCGTTGCCGAACAGGTCCTCGTAGGTGTTGAAGACGTCGGCCGCCGGCTCGATGCTCACGTCGTAGTGCTCGCACCGCTGCGTCCCGCCCGTGGTGGGCCGCATGCGCAGGCGGTTGAGGTTGCCGACCACCGGCGCGGTGTAGCGGTAGGTCGACTCGTAGGTGATCTCGTAGCGCACGCGGAGGCAGGCTACTCGTCGCCCGCTGCGGGCAGCACGGCCCGCACGCTCTCCAGGCCCCGGCGCCACACCTCGTCGACGTCGATGCCGGGCGAGAAGCGGCCGTTGAGCTCGAGGATCGCCACCCCGTGGGCGAACGCCCAGACGGCGGCGTTGAGCGTCCGGTCGCGGCCCAGCGCCGCGCGCAGCGAGGTCGTCGCGTGCGCCTCGGCCTCCGCTACCAGCGCGTCGCCGCGGTCGAGGTCGCGGTCGGTCATCAGGCGGTACAGGTGCGGGTGGGCGAGCGCGAACGCGCGGTACTCCATGGCCAGCGCCAGCAGCGGGTCGTCGGCCTCGGCGATGGCGGCGGTGAGCAGGTCGCCCTGCTCCCGCAGGCCGGAGGCGATCAGCTCGTTCTCCAGCGTCCGCTTGTCGGGCACGTGCTTGTAGAGCGCCCCGGCGGTGATGCCCAGCCGGCCGGCGATCCGCCGCATCGACAGGCCGTCTGGGCCCTCCGACTCGAGGAGCTCGCGGGCCACGGCGACGATCTCCGCCGGCCGGGAGCGCGCGACGCTCATCCCGCCGCCGCGGCCGCGCGCATGGCGTCCAGCGGCGCGGTCCGGCCGGTCCAGTGCTCGAGGCTGAGCGCCCCCTGCCGCACGAGCATCTCCAGCCCGTCCACGGTCGCGCGGCCCGCCGCGGCCGCCCGGTGCAGCAGCGGCGTGCCTCCCGCGGCGTAGACGAGGTCGACGACGGTCCCGTAGGCGGCCACGTCGAGGCCGAGCGCCTCCGCGGCGTCCGCCCCGTCCAGGCCGATCGACGTGCAGTGCACGAGGACGTCCGCGGACCGCAGCACGGGCACCGCCGTGCCCCCGACGGCGCGCGCCAGCTCCCGCGCGCGCTCGGCGGTGCGGTTCCAGACGAAGACCTCCGCCGCCCCCGCGTTCCCCAGGGCCCAGACCGCGGCGCGGGCGCTGCCGCCCGCCCCCACCACGAGGGCGGTGCGGCCGGCGACGGGGGCGCCGAGCGCCGCGAGCAGGCCGGGAGCGTCGGTGTTGTCGGCTTCGATCGCGCCGTCCGGACGGAACGTGAGGGTGTTGGCGGCGCCGATCGCCCGTGCGGCCGGCGAGGGATCGGTGGCCAGCGCGAGCGCCGCCTCCTTGTGGGGGATCGTCACGTTGACCCCCACGAACCCCTGGCCGGGCAGCGCCGCGACGTCGGCGGCGAAGCGCTCGGGCGCGATCGGCAGCAGCTCGTACCGCCATGCCGCCCCGAGCCCCAGCGCGGCGAGGGCCGCGTTCTGCATCGCGGGCGAGCGGCTGTGCGCGACCGGCCAGCCCGTCACGCCGAGCCGGTGGACCGGCGCGTCGCCCATCCGCTCAGCCCTTGCAGCGGCTGGGGTCGTTGCCGCCGTTCTTGGCGCGCGCCGCGTTGTAGGCCGCCTCGTCCTTGAGGAACTGCTCGTTGGTCGAGGAGAACGCGCTGGCGCCGTTGCCGCACGGCTTCACCACGAAGAAGAGGTAGCCCTTGCGGGACGGGTTGGCCGCGGCCTCGATCGCGGCCCGGCCCGGGTTGCCGATCGGCGTCGGCGGCAGGCCGAGGTTCTTGCGCGTGTTGTACGGCGACGGGGAGTCCAGCTGCGACTGCTTGATCGGGTTCTCCCAGTCGCCGTACTGGTACCGGGTCGTCGCGTCGATCCCCAGCGGGATCTTCGCCTTGAGCCGGTTGTAGATGACGGCGGCGACCTTCGGGCGGTCCTTGGCCACGGCGGTCTCGCGGTCGACCATCGACGCGATGATGAGGAGGTCGTAGACCGTCAGGTTCTTCTTCTTGGCGTACGCCAGGTCGACGGTGCCGATCTCCTTCTTGAACGTGGAGAGCTGCAGGTCGACCAGCTTCTCCACGCTGCTCTTGCG
>Ga0164241_10002616_pt1 | contig 19096 bp, 19 predicted proteins | sample OricomyardsoilBY_FD_108780 | JGI IMG/M metagenome (GOLD analysis project Ga0164241, IMG submission 108780) | Backyard soil microbial communities from Emeryville, California, USA - Original compost - Back yard soil (BY) | ecosystem: Environmental > Terrestrial > Soil > Unclassified | place: USA... | reverse complement strand
GCGTCTCCGGCGGCGGTGCCCGCCGTCCAGATCACGGTCGAGGGCGAGCGCACCGAAGATCTCGCGGCCATTCACATTCCGCGCGGAGACACGCGGCTGATCCCCGGCGCCTTCGCCGACCCGTTTCGGGTGGTCGAGATTTTGCCCGGCGTCGCCCCGGTGTTGTCCGGCTTGCCGTATTTCTTCGTGCGCGGCGCGCCTCCCGGAGACGTTGGTTACTTCATCGACGGTATCCGGGTGCCGCTCTTGTTCCACGTCGGGGCCGGGCCTTCCGTGATCGCGCCCGCGCTCGTCGACAGCGTGGAGCTGGTGCCGTCGGCTTATCCGGCGCGCTTTGGTCGCTTTGCGGGCGGCATCATGGCCGGCGAAACGACGGCGCCCAGCACGGTCGGGCGCGCCGAGGCCCAGGCGCGCGTGTTCGATGCGGGAGCCATGGTCGAGCAGCCGTTCGCCGAAGGCCGCGGCAGCGCGCTGGTCGCCGGCCGCTACAGCTACACGCAGGCGTTGCTGGCCGCCGTCGCACCCGAGTACGACCTCGGCTACTGGGACTACCAGGCGCGCGTGGCCTACGCCCTCAACCCGCGAGATCGCGTCAGCCTGTTCGCCTTTGGCGCCTTCGATCATCTGGGCAACCACGAGGTGAACCAAACGCTGTTCGACGTGCAGTTTCACCGCTTGGATCTGCGCCTGGATCATCGTTCCGAGACGTCACGCGCGCGCCTGGCCCTAACCCTCGGCACCGACAAACGCCTCAACGCCGACGAAGGCGACCAGGGCCCCAACGGCATCGCCCGAAGCAAGCAAATTGGCGTGCGCTTCGAGAGCGCCACGCGCCTTTCTCGAGATGCCGAGCTGCGCGGTGGGGTCGACGGCAACGTCGAAAGCTATCAGCCGGAGCTCGAACAGCTGCCGCAAGGAACGACCGTCACCTACGCGGCGCGCCGCGACCTCAACTTGGGCGTGTGGAGCGAGCTGTCGCTGAAACCGCGGCGTGGTTTCGAAATCGTGCCTGGCTTTCGCTTGGACGCGAGCCGATCGCGCGGGACGACGTACACCTTTCCCGAGCCGCGCTTGTCGACGCGGGTGCGTGTCGTACCCAAGTTGGCGTGGCTCAGCGGCTTTGGTCTCGCCCACCAGCTGCCGAGTTACCGCGTTTACGTGCCGGGTGGGCGGGTCGGAGCGCTCGAGCTTGCCCCGCAGCGAGCGTATCAAGCCACGCAAGGTTTCGAGCTGGCGTTGCCGTCGGCCATGTACGGGCGCGCGACGGTGTTCCACAGCTGGCTCGAGACGCGCGAGCTCGCCCTGACCGGGCGCAACTACGGGCTCGAGCTCTTCTTGCGGCGCGATTTCGCGCAGCGCTTGGGAGGCTTTCTGAGCTACACCTTGTCTCGCACCGAGCGCAGCGCAGGCCCCAACACGTCCCTGGCCGGCTTCGATCGGCCGCACGTGGTCTCGCTCGTGCTCGGCTACGATTTGGGCGGCGGCTTCCGCGTCGGCGGGCGCGCCTACTACGCTTCCGGGCGTCACTACACCATCGCTTGCCCCACGCCCGACTGCGCCGCGCTCGTCCCAGGCATGACGGCGAGCGCCCAGCCGTACGTCTTCGAAGGCCGCGTCGACGGCTTCTTTCGCCTGGACGTGCGCTTCGAGAAACGCTGGCGATTTGCCTCGGGTACGTTCATCGCGGCCACCTTCGAGTGGTTCAATGCGCTGTTGGCCAGTGAGACCATGTCCAAATACTGGGATCCTGACCTCGGCGGCATCCACACCCAAACCCGCAGCCCGCTCACGCTTCCCAGCATCGGCGTCGAAGCCGGCTATTGACGGAACGAGAGCGAAATTTTCGCCCTGTTGGCAAGGCGACCGGTTGAGCTAAGTTCGGTACATGGCGGACGAGCAAGTGGCGGCTTGGCGACGGCCTTACTTCAAGGCGGGTGAGCAGCCGACGAAAATTTTCTTCGTCTGCTTCGGCAAGGGGCCGTTGGCGGAGGTCGATCTCGGGCGAGCGCGCTTTGGCTTACCGAGCGCGGAGCTGGCCAATCGGGTGGAAGTGCGTGAGCACCGACGAGCGGCCGGGCGCGACTGGTTCGAGAATTGGTGGGCGGGGGCGTTTGGGGTGATCGCCGAGCAAGATCTGGGAGACGATCTGGCCCTGCTGACGACCAGCGACGTCTGCTACACGCTCAGCCTCGAGCTGCAGGATCAGGCAGATTTGGCACCCTTGCAGAGCGTGTGGGGGCTCGCGCGCTGGCTGTGCGCGCGCGGTATGAGCATCGTGCTCGACGTGCATGCATTTCGGTTCCGAACGCGCGCCGACGTCGACGCGCTCGACTTCAGCGAAAGCGACGTGCAGCGCGACGTGAAGCTGGTGCTCGAAAGCGAGCCGACCGAAGACGGCCTGCACCTGATGCACACCCGCGGCCTGTGCAAATGCGCCCGGCCCGAGCTGATGTGCTTCGTCCATCCCGACGACGCAGGGCTGATGGGTCGCGTCTTGAACCAGCTCGCACGCACCCTGCTAGAGGGCGCGGCGCCCAATCAAATCCGTTTGCGCGTCGCAGAAGGCGTCGAGCTCGTGACGACGCCCGCTCCCGATCGCGCGCTCATCGACAGTTTGGGCGTGGAAGCCGCGGTCATGCTCGCCCGCAATGACGGCGTGGCGCTGGCTGGCATCGGGCGTTTGGCGCCGGAGCGCTAGCCTCGCGACGAAGAAGCGGGCGCCGGAATCGTGGGGTGCTCGCTGTAGCGCCGGAAGCTACCGGTGGTGTTGGCGAGCCCGGGAGCGACGTCGTTGGCAGCGCCACGTGCGAGCGCGAACTCTTCGAGCTCGGGGGGAGGGGGAGCGCTCAAGCGGCGCACTTCGGCGTCAAGCGCTTGAATGGCCTGAGCTTCCGACGGTCCATCGGCTTCGACGGAGCCGGAAAAAGCTCGGTACACGCCCGAAACCTTCCCGCGCTGTGAGCCGCGCGGAGTTTGCACCTCGATGGCGTAGACGCAGGCGAGAGTTCCGCTCGGAAGCCGGATCAACTTCATGGTCACCCCAGACTACGGACCTTGGGTTCGCAGCATAAGTGGGTGAAATTACGGGCAACGTTTCGTGAGTGATCTTGAGCGATTACGTCACCCTCGAGTGTTTCGGGGGTGTTTCGTCGATTAATCGTGTCTGACGGCGAGCTCGTTCGGGCGCAGCCGGGCCATTACATCCACCATGCGGCCGCCATGCAAAGTGAGCTCTTGAATCGACTGGGTGACGTGCTGCGCGAGGTCGCACAACGCGAGATCGCGCCACGGTTTCGACAACTCGCGCCGAGCGACGTGATCGGTAAGCCGAGCGCCGAAGACCCGACCGATTTAGTGACGGCCGCCGATCGCGCCGCGGAGGCCGAGCTGACGCTACGTTTGCCGGAGCTGGTGCCCGGCTCTTCGGTAGTCGGTGAAGAAGCGGTTGCCGCGGACGCGAGCGTGCTCGAGCGCTTGCGGGGCAAAGCTCCAGTTTGGGTCGTCGATCCGCTGGACGGGACGCGGAACTTTGCGGCTGGCCACGGACCTTTCGGCACGATGGTCGTGTTGGTCGAACAGGGCGTGCTGCTCGCCTCCGGCATCTACTTCACGGAAGGCGACCGCATGTTCCTGGCGGAGCGCGGCTTGGGCGCCTACTTCAACCGAGAGCGAATCACGGCGCCCGCGCCCGCCTCTCCCTCCGATGTGCTCGCGGGCACGGTCTACGTCCGCTACATGCCCGAAGAGCTGGCCCTTCCGCTGACCACGCGCGCGGCGGGGCACCACCACGTGCCGGGCGTGGTGTGCGCCGCGCACGAGTACACCGAGGTCGCGCTGGGTCGCAAAGACTACGTCAACTACTACCGCCTGCTGCCCTGGGATCATGCGCCCGGCGCATTGATCGTGCGCGAAGCGGGCGGCGTCGCCCGTCACCCCGATGGCCGTGAGTACCACGTGTTCGACGAGCGAGAGCACACCCTTTTGTCACCGAACGAGGCGACTTGGCAGCGGGCGCGGGCGGAGCTGTTCGGCTAGCGACGTAAACCGCACCGCAGCGCGATCCGTCGCGTCAGCTACCGAACCAGCGACGCCAAAACGGGCCGCCTTCAGCGCTGGCAGCGGGAGCTGCGGGCGGCCGTGCGCGCTGCGCAGCCGGCGTGTTGGCCGCCGGCGAACCAGCGGGAGCAGGCGGCTTGGGTGCGGCCGCTGCCTGCGAGCCGGGCGGGAGGGGCGCGGCGGCGCGCGGTGGGGCCGCGGCCGTGACGGGCGGTGCGGGCGCTTCGTCGAACAGCGCATCGAGGCCCCATTCGCTCGGGTTCACGAAGTCGCTTCCGCTCGCGCTCGCGATGCCGCGAGTTCCGAGCGAGGTGAGCGCGACGTCGGCGCCACCGCCCGAGAAGTCATGCAATGCGTCGAGGATCAGGTCGCCGACCATGCCCGCTTGGTCGCGCTGCTCCGGCTTCTTCTTGGAGCGCTCGCCGGCGGTGGCCACCACCAGCTTGGCGAGGTCTTGGTAGGTGACGGGCCGGTTCAGCCGATCCATCACGATCGACAGATCTTTCGCAAAATCGCCGGCTTCGCGGTAACGCTGGTCGCGGTCGCGCGCCAGCGCTTTGCTCAGCACGTAGGCCAAGTCGTCGTTCACGTCGCCGCGGATTTGCCGCATGTCCGGGATGTGCGCGGCTTGCACTTGCTTGAAGGTCTCGAGATCGGTTTCGCCCTTGAAAAGCCGGCGTCCGGCGAGCATTTCCCAGAGCAAAATGCCGGCCGCAAAGATGTCGACGCGGCGATCGGCGCCCTGACCGAGGGTGACCTCGGGCGCCAAATATCCGAACTTGCCCTTCACGATGTCTTCTTCGTCGGCGGTCAGGTGAGAGCTTGCCTTGGCCAAGCCGAAGTCGACCAGCTTCACCTCGCCGTGGCGGGTCATCAGCACGTTGTGCGGCGAGATGTCGCGATGCACGATGCCGAGCGGCTGACCTAGGTGATCGCAGGCGTCGTGGGCGTAGGCCAAGCCTTCGCAGACGTGCATCGCGATCAGGCAGGCGACCTCGACCGGCATCTGGTGGTCGTGGCGCTGAAGATGCTCGAGCACGCCTTGCAGGTCGGCGCCGTCCACGAACTCCATCACGATGAAGTGCGCCCCTGCCGCTTGCCCGATGTCGAACACCTGCACGCACTTGGAGTGACTGAGGTAGGCGCACAGCCGCGCCTCATCCAAGAACATGTGGATGAACTCACGGTTTTGCGACAACTTGGGCAAGACGCGCTTGATGGCGACCTTCTTGCGGAAGCCTTCGATGCCGGCGCTCTCGCCCCGGTACACCTCCGCCATACCCCCGGCCGCGATTCGCTCGACCACCTGATAGCGCTGCGTTTCGGTCATGCTCAGCCTGGCGAAATGAGTAGGCCCCGAACCGGGGCGGAGGCGGGGAAGGGCCCCGCCGACCCACGAGAATGCAAGCCTCATCCTTGCTGGCCGGGGGCGGTGTGGTCAATGCCCGCGCGCGCTTCGGGTTTTAGCCGGAAGAAGTCGTCGGTTACGTTTCGAGCTCGAAGCGGGCAGCGATGTTCATCATTTTTCCGACGGGGCACGAACAGGTCACGGCTAAGGGCCCGCGAATGGCTAAGTCGATCGATGACTGCCGTCGTCTAGATGCGCTTGCACCCAACAGTTGTTCGGCGCGCTCACGGCCAGCGTCTCGAGCTCGTCTTCTGGCGACAACCGGCTGCACAACGACGTGAGCGGCTCCAGCTGGTAGGCGAAGAAAGCGTCGACGAAGCGCGAGCTTGGGCAGCGCCGAATCAATGCGTCCGCAACCAATGCGCCCATTGCTCGGCGCTCAGCTTCTGGCCCTTCTTGGTGATGGGCTCGAGCGTGGTTTTGGCCAGCTGCTTCGACGTCTTGGGATCGATGACGATGTAGGTAGCCAACGCACGGACATCGAAGTTGTCGCGCAGCGCCTCGTGGCGATCCCATTTGCCGACGTTGACGCGCACCCGCTCGAAGCGCTGCTGCAACGTCTCGGCTACGATCGGCGTTTCGTCGAGCTTGGCCATCTCTTGGCAGTCGGCGCACCAGGGCGCGACGAACTCCAGCAGCAGCCGCCGGCCGTGCTCGGCCGCGCAGGTCTTGGCCGCGCTGATGGCGTCCAGCACTTCGCTCTCGGTGGTCTCGTCCCACAGCCGAGCCGTCGGGATCGGCACCCCGCACCCCAAGTAAGCGCTGCTGCCAGTCGCGGCCGGCGTGGCGGCGGAATCGGAAGTCGAGCCGATGCTGCCACTCGCGCCCGCGGTCACGGGCGGAGCCCCCGCAACACCGGCGGGTCGAGCGGGCTCGGTGCCGGCCCCGTCGGCGGTAGCGGCAGCGGGCGGCGGGGTGCTCGGGGCCGCCGACCCGGCCGGGTACTCCTTGGCCGGACGGGTACAGCTCCAACTCAGAGCAGCCGCCACTAGGGCGACAGTTCCTGCCGTTTTCACCAGCACAGCCACCGCGCCAACTTAACACGATATGGCATAGCTCTTTTAGATCAAATAGTTAGCGCAGCAGAGCGGCCGCTTGGCCCGGTTGACACAGCCGCCGGCAGGGGTTAAGTCGTCCTCGCATAACCCTGACGCATACGTTAGGGTCAGTGTGATAAGGCCGTACAGCAGTCGCCTCCCGAACCGATGTCTTCCTCTCACCGTCACCTAACGCTCATCCCCGGCGAGCCCTCGGCTCAGCCGAGCGTTTCCGAGGGCTCGCGCCCCGGTGGTGACGTTCCCGAGGAAGAGCTGCTGCAGGTCGGTGACTTGGCCCGCGCCGTCGGCAAGACGGTCCGCGCCATCCACCTCTACGAAGAGCTCGGCTTGCTCAAAGCTCACGAGCGCTCGAAGGGGCGGTACCGCTTGTTCACGTCCGACGCCATCGTTCGGGTGCGTTGGATAGGCAAGCTGCAGAGCCTGGGCCTCTCGCTCACCGAGATTCAAGGCATCGAGCGAGCGCGCAACGACGTGCCGTCGGCGCAGTCGGCGGCGGCGCGCTTGCGCGAGCTGTACCAAGGCAAGCTGCTCGAGACCCGCGCCAAAATCGACGAGCTGCGCGCGCTCGAAACCGAGCTCGTCGCCAGCCTGGACTACCTCGCCGGCTGCAACACCGCCTGCGAGTCCGAAGTCAAAGTCGAGTGTTGCCCCAGCTGCGAGCGGCACCCCGAAACTCCACCCGAGCTAGTCGCCGGAGCGAACGTTCACTGAAATGACTGCCAATCCCGTTGATTCGGCCCGCTTCGCGGGCCTCAAGTTCCCCATCTACATGGACAATCACGCCACCACGCCGGTCGATCCGCGCGTCTTGGCGGCGATGCTCCCGTATTTCACCGAAACTTTCGGTAACGCGGCCAGCCGCACCCACGCCTACGGCTGGTCCGCAGAGGCGGCCGTCGACGACTCGCGTGACACCATCGCCCAGCTCATCGGCGCCGAATCCGGCAAAGAAATCGTGTTCACGTCGGGCGCCACCGAGAGCGACAACCTCGCGATCAAGGGCGTGGCCGAGTACTACAAGGCCAAAGGCAATCACATCATCACCACGACCATCGAGCACAAAGCCGTGCTCGACTCGTGCAAGCGACTCGAAAAAGACGGCTTCACGGTCACCTACGTCAACGTCGGTCCTGACGGCTTGGTGAACCCGAAAGACATCGAAGCCGCCATCACCGACAAGACGATCCTCGTCTCCGTCATGCTGGCCAACAACGAGGTCGGCACTATCCAGCCCATCGCCGAGATCGGCAAGCTCACGCGCGCGCGCGGCATCATCTTCCACACCGACGCCGTGCAAGGCTTGGGCAAGACGCCGTTCGACGTCCGCGCCATGAACGTCGACCTGGCCTCGCTCACCGCCCACAAAATCTACGGGCCCAAGGGCGTGGGCGCTCTGTACGTGCGCCGCAGCAAGCCGCGCGTACGCTTGTCGGCGCAAATGGACGGCGGCGGTCACGAGCGCGGCAACCGCTCCGGCACCTTGAACGTGCCCGGTATCGTCGGCTTCGCCAAGGCCTGCAAAATCTTGCTCGAAGAGGGCGTGGCGGAAGCAGAAAAGATCCGCGCGCTGCGCGATCGCCTCCACCAAAAGATCCTCAAAGAGCTGGACGCGGTCGTGCTCAACGGCTCCGCCGAGCATCGCTTGCCGGGCAATCTCAACATTTCTTTCTCGTTCGTCGAGGGTGAAGGCCTGATGATGGCGATCAAGGACGTGGCCGTTTCCAGCGGCTCGGCTTGCACCAGCGCCAGCCTCGAGCCCAGCTACGTGCTGCGTTCGATGGGCCTCGAGGAAGACATGGCCCACTCTTCGATTCGCTTCGGCCTCGGTCGTTTCAACACCGAGGAAGAAGTCGACTACGTGGCACAGTTGGTGATCGCAAAGGTGCAGCGCCTTCGCGACATGTCGCCGCTCTACGAAATGCACAAGGCCGGAATCGACCTCAAGTCGATTCAGTGGGCAGCTCATTGAAAGTTTAGGATTCAAATCATGGCCTACAGCGAAAAAGTCATCGAACACTACGAAAACCCCCGCAACGTCGGCTCCATGGACCAAGACGACGAATCCGTCGGCACCGGTCTCGTGGGCGCGCCCGCTTGCGGCGACGTCATGCGCCTCCAAATCCGCGTCAACGACGCGGGCGTCATCGAAGAGGCTAAGTTCAAGACCTTCGGCTGCGGCTCGGCCATCGCGTCGTCGTCGTTGGCCACCGAGTGGATCAAGGGCAAGACCATCGACGAGGCGGCTACCATTCAGAACAGCCAAATCGCCGAAGAGCTGAGCCTGCCGCCCGTCAAAATTCACTGCTCGGTCTTGGCCGAAGACGCCATCAAGAGCGCTATCGAAGATTTTCGGAAGAAGCGCGCGGCCAAGCTCGCGCTCGCCGCCGGTCAGTAAAGTAAAGCTCGTTCGCAGCCCCCCTCGAGAGCCATGTCCGAAGCCGTCAGCATCCCCAGCCCCGAAGCGTCAGTCGCCGCCCCGGCCCCGTCCGGTAAGCGACTGGCGATGAGCATCTCCCCGGGCGCGGCCGTGTTCGCGCGCCAGAAGCTCACGCAGCGCGGCACGCCCGACGCGGCGGTGCGGCTCGGCATCAAGGGCGGCGGCTGTTCCGGCTTCTCGTACGTCATTCAGTTCGACGACGAGCCGCCGCGCGAGCGCGATACGGTGTACGAAGTCGATGGCGTGAAGTTCTACGTCGACAAAAAGAGCCTGGTTTACCTGCACGGCTCGATGCTCGACTACGAGAAAACGTTGATGTTCCAAGGCTTCAAGTTTCGCAATCCGAACGAAGCCACGTCGTGCGGGTGTGGTCACTCGTTCACGGTGAAGTGAGAGCGGCCGCCGCGCTGCTGTGGAGACTTGTGGAGTGATGACTGCGTCGCCGTTCGAGTTGCTCGGCGTCCCCGCGCTTTTTGCGCTGGACGAACTGGAGCTGGAGAAGCGCCACCGTGATTTGAGCAAAGCGTTGCACCCCGATCGCTACGCGGGGCGGCCGCCGAGCGAGCGGCGCGAGGCGCTCAGCCGTGCCATCTCGGTCAACGAAGCCTTTCGTCGGCTGCGCGATCCCATCTCGCGCGCCGAGGCGCTGTTGGCCCAGCTCGGCCGTGAAGTCAGCGAGACCAACCAACCCAAGCCCCCGCCCGCGCTCTTGATGCAGGTCATGGAACAGCGCGAGGCTCTTTCATTGGCGCGCCGGGCTGGTGATCGCGTTCGCATCGAGAGCATCGCCGCTCACGCCAACGGCCGCGCCGAAGAAGCCGCCGAGCGCATGGCCGACGCCTTCTCCGAGGATCCGATCCCGGTCGAGCAAGTGCTGCAGCTGTTGGGCGAGCTGCGCTACCTGCGCCGGTTGAAAGAGGAGGCGGGCGCCGCGTTGGACGAGCTGTAAAGCTCGCTCGCTGTCCGCAAATTGCCGATGTTACTAGATATTTTCGATCCGAAAGCTGCTCCGCGCGCGATCGGAATCGATCTTGGCACCACCAACTCGATCGTCGCCTACGTGCGTGACGGCTCGCCCGCCGCGCTCGTCACTTGCGACGGCGCGTCCCTGCTGCCCAGCGTCGTTCACTACGCCGACAACGGCGCCATCCTGGTCGGGCGCGCCGCCAAGGCGCAGCTCACCCGCGATCCGGCGCGAACCATCGCCAGCGTGAAGCGCTTCATGGGGCGCGACGCGAAGGACCCTGAGACCTTGCGCTTGGGGGCGCAAAAATTCGCGACTCCGAAGAACGACGACGAAGCGCGCAGCGTTCGCTTCGACGTCGGCCGCTCCATGCCGCTCACGCCGGTCGAGGTCAGCGCCGAGATTCTGAAGAGCCTGAAGCAGAGCGCGGTCGATCAGCTGCGCGGCGTCGGCGGCGCGGTCATCACCGTGCCCGCGTACTTCGACGACGCCCAACGCCAGGCGACCAAAGACGCGGGGCGGCTCGCCGGGCTCGAGGTGCTGCGGCTGTTGAACGAGCCGACGGCGGCCGCCTTGGCTTACGGCCTGGAGCAAAAGCAAAACGGCTTGTTCGCCGTGTATGATTTGGGCGGTGGCACCTTCGACGTCACCATTTTGCGCCTCGAAGACGGCGTTTTTCAGGTAAAAAGCAGCGGTGGTGACAGCGCCCTCGGCGGCGACGATATGGACCGTGCCATCGCCGAGGTCTTGCTCGAGCAAATGGGGGTTGGCGACCAGCGCCCGCCCGAAGTCGTGGCATTGGCGCTCTCGGCGGCTCGCGAGCTGAAGCACGCCTTGACCACCGCGACCGAAGCCAGCATCGAGCTTCCGGCGAAGGGTGGCGCCACCATCCAGGCCAAGCTAACGCGTGACCAGTTGGACGCGCTGATTTTGCCGTTGCTCGAACGCACCGGCAAAGCTTGTCGCCGCGCGCTGCGCGACGCCGGCATCGAAGCCAAGGCGCTCGACGGCGTGATCTTGGTCGGCGGCTCCACCAGGGTGCTGCGGGTGCAAAGCTACGTGGCCGAGCTGTTCGGCCAGGCGCCGCGCTGTGAGCTCGATCCGGAGCTGGTGGTCGCGTACGGCGCGGCGCTGCAGGCCGATCTGCTCACCCGCGACGACGGCGACGTGCTCTTGCTGGACGTCTTGCCGCTGTCGTTGGGCATCGAAACCATGGGCGGCGGCGTGGACAAGATTTTGCCGCGCAACACCACGATTCCCACCGGTGCGCGCGCCACGTTCACGACCTACGCCGACAACCAGACCGGCTTCGAGCTGCACATCGTGCAGGGCGAGCGCGAATTGGCGGCTGATTGCCGCTCTTTGGCGCGCTTTTCGTTGCGCGGCATCCCCCCCATGCCGGCCGGTATGGCGCGGCTCGAGGTCGAGCTGTCGGTCGACGAGAACAGCTTGCTCAAGGTGAGCGCGCGCGAAACCACGACCGGCATCGCCCAAGAGATCGCGGTGCAGCCGAGCTACGGCCTCACCGACGACGACGTGGAGCGCATGCTGATCGAGGCGCTCGACTTCGGCGAGGAAGACCTGGAGCGCCGTCGCTTGGTCGAGACGCGCGTCGAGGGCGAACGACTGCTGCTCGCGACCAACAAAGGGCTCGCGGCCGATGCGGATCTGTTGAGTGACGCGGAGCGCGCGTCCGTCGACAGCGCGCTCGTCGCGTTGAAGGGCGCGATTGAGTCCGCGACATCTGCGTCGCCGGTGCAGGCCGCCATCGATGCGCTCGATCACGTTACCCACGACTGGGCCGGCCGGCGAATGAACCGCGCCGTCGCGCAGGCCATCGCTGGTAAAAGCGTCAACGACATTGCCCAAACCGTCGAGCACGCCGCGGGCGTGGACGCGCACGTCGCGCGTCACCGCGGCGAAGCCCCCTGAGAGTCATGCCCAAAGTTCGCTTTATCGACCAAAATCTCGAGGTAGACGTGCCGGTCGGCACCTCTTTGCTCGAAGCCGCCCGCGCGATTGACGCGCCCGAAGGCAGCGCGTGCGGCGGCGTATGCGCCTGCAGCACCTGTCACGTCTACATCGAAGAAGGCGCGGCCCTGCTCAGCGAGGCCGACGAAGACGAAGAGGACATCCTCGACAAAGCTTTCGACGTCCAAATGACGTCTCGTTTGGGATGTCAGGCCAAGCTGTTGCGCGACGGCTTGGTCACGTTGCGCATCACCAAAGAGTCATTGGATGCATTCTACAACGAGCATCCCGACGTTCCCCGGCCGTAGGGGTGAGAGGTGAGCGGTCACGGATGAGGGGTGAGCCGGCGGAGGGAACGAGGGAAGAGTGAGGCGTCGCGGGCGCACGCTCTCCCTCGCTCCTAGCCGTCGGCCCTCGCGGCAGCGACCCCTAAATCCCCAACCCCTCGCTCGACTAGGGCGTGCCCCCGACCTCTCACCCCTAAAACAAAAGCTCGCCGCCGTGCCCAATCGCGGCCATGGCGTGCTGCACGTAGTCGATACGAATGCCGGGCGAGGCCAGCTGTTGTGAGAAGCCGCCGATGACCGCGCGCGGCCGGCGACAGGCGTAGCAGCTGGCTTCGGACCATTGTGCACGCAGCAAAAATCCCACTAAATCGCGCAAGAGCGCCTTGTCGGCGTCGACGTTCAGGCCGCGTTTTAGTTTGATCGCGATCGCCGCGTTCAGGGCCTCGCCCATGCCGGCGGTCGCGGTGTTGCGCGGCGGAAACAAATCTGCCGCGCCGAAGCCGAGACCACCGACGAAATTGGGGTCGCTGGTGTCGCCCGGTCGCGCCATCCAGCGCACGCGCGAAGCCACGTAGTCGATGCATAGTTGCTCGTAGCCGTCGTTGCGATGCGACGTCAGAGCGTGCCTAGCCGCCAAGCAGTGCCAGCCTTCTTCGAAAAAATAGAAGTCGCGCAGCGGCTTGGCCCAATAGGGGCCTCCGTAGTAGCCCATGGCGCGGTCGAGCATGCCCTTGAGCTTGCTTGCGGCCGGCAACGGCTCGGCGGCGCTGCCCTTCAAGCTCTCCAGCTGTTGCTCCAAGAGCACGAGCGCGAGCACCGCCTGTCCCGCCGCATACAGAATCTCGTGCTGGCCCGTGCCGCGCTTCGTCGCGGCGTCGAACGCGGGATAGAAGCTGCCGTCGTCGCGCTGCATGGTCAGCAGCAGCCGGCTCAATTGCCCAATCAGTGGATCATTGCCGGAGCCCGCCAGTTGCCGGCAGCGCAACAGAGCCAGCAGGGGCAACGCGCTCTTGCCGAGACCAAACCCGCTTCCGTCGCTCAGGGCCGAAAGCTCCCCGAATTTTTCCTCGGTGGGCCCGAAGGCTCCGAGAGCCCGCTGTACGGTGTCCTTCAGCTGGTGGCCGCGCCCCAGCTCGCACAGCGCGTACGTCGTGCCCGCCTGCCGGGGCAGGTTCAGGGTGGCCTTGTCTTCCTTGCCTGTCACCGGATCGAGCGCGTAACGGAAGGTGCCGTCGGCTTCTTGGGCGCCGATGATGTACTGCTGGGCAGCGGTGACGGCCTCGGCGATGCCGGAAGGGCCGAGCGCGGGCGGCGTGGCGCGGGTGCGGGTGAGGCGGTGGACGCCGGTGGCGTCGGCGGAGAAGCTTTCGGTTTCGATGCGCAAAAAGCCGTCGATGCCTCGTCCGGCGCGCTCGGGCGGCGAGTCCAGGGCATGGCGCACGGCCTCGCTCGCAAAACCGTAGCTGACGTCGGGGAGCGACTGAATCGGATGATTATCTGAAAATACGTCGGTCAACGTGAGCTGCCACGCCGGCAAGCAATGCCCGCCCTCGCACACGCCATCGAGCCCCGGTCGCACCTCCAGCGCGTCGAGCAGCGGAACCGAGCTGGACAGGGGTTTGACGGCCGTGACCAAGTCCAGCACGACGGTCGAGCCCGGGCGGGCTTTCTGGCTCAGCAATCGCTTGAGCTGGCGGCGCAATTGATAGGGATTCGACGCCTGCAAGCACTGCGACGTCGGGCCGCCTTTGCGGCGTACGAACGCCACCAGTAGCGTCAAGCGCTCTGGGGTCAGCTCCTTTTTGCAGACCGCGGCGCCGGCGCCCGCGACGGAGCGTGGCCTGCCTACCGGCTCTTGCTGCAGGTGCGCTTCGAGCAGGCGGCTTAGCTCGCTCGAGAGTCGCGCGTCGACGATGTGAACGGGTTGAGCCTGAGCGGCGCTGCTCGCGAGCGGCAAGCTGAGCACGCACAAACCGCCCAGCAGCGACGTGCCGAGGCCTACGTGGCGCAACGAGCGCACCCGGCTCGGCCAGGTGTGCCGCGCGCCCCAAATCGCGACGGGCAGCGTCAACAACGCGAGGATGATGGCGGCCGCGACGATGCCGTCCGCCACGGACGGCCCGAGCCGCAGGTACAGCTTGGACACGTACAGGGCGGCCGCCGCCATCGACCAGCCCATGATCACGAAGACCAGAATCGAGACCACGCTCAGTGCGCGCCAGCTCCACGTTAGCCACGCGGGTCGACGCAGCAGCGCCGTGACCGCGGTGGCGAGGTGCAACACACTGAGGAGGGTCACGCTCAAAGCAAATGTGGTGCCCGAACGCCAGGGTAGGGCGGCGCCCGCCCAGCCGAAAAAAGCGGCGTGTCCCAGGCACGTGAGGGCAAGGCTGACGCGGGGCAAAGGCAGTGGCGGAGCGCTCATACGGAGGCGCATTCTTCCGCCGGCTCGCGCCGGAGTTCCAGCGGAGAATGGTCGCTTTGGCATCTAGGCGTTCCCGGAACGCCAATCAGAGCCTTGTTGCTTCGCAGCGCCAGCACTACATAGGCACGCTTGGTCCCGCCCATCGGCAAGAAACGCATCCTGATCGTCGAAGACGACGAGAGCATCTCGCTCGGCCTGCGCATGAACCTCGAGGCCGAGGGCTACGACGTGCAGCTCGCGGCCGACGGTGAAGACGGCCTGAACCTCGCCGCCACGGGCGGGACGGATCTCGTCATCTTGGACGTGATGCTGCCAAAAATGAACGGCTTCGAGGTCGTGCGCCAGCTCCGCGCCAAACAGGCCACGGTGCCAGTCATCATGCTCAGCGCGCGCGGCGCCGAGATGGACAAAGTGATGGGCCTCGAGCTGGGCGCCGAGGACTACATCACCAAGCCGTTCGGCCTGGCCGAGCTTTTGGCGCGAGTGAAGGCGGTCTTGCGGCGCGACGGCCTGAGCCGCAAACGCGTCGAAGCCGTCGTGCAGGCCGGTGAGCTCACCATCGATTCGGGGACGCGGCTGGTCAGCCGTGCGGGGGCACCGGTGGAGCTGACCGCGACCGAGTTCGACGTGCTCTGGTGCCTGGTGGAGGCGCAGGGGCGCGTGCTCTCGCGCGAGGAGATCCTCACCCAGGTTTGGGGCATCGGGCACCACGGCACCCTCCGCACGATCGACAATTTCCTGCTCCAGCTGCGCAGCAAGCTAGAAAAAGACTCGGCCGAGCCGGAGCACCTGCTGACCGTCCGCGGCGTCGGCTACCGGTTTAAGGTTTAGCTTGCCCGCCGATTTCGCCTTTTGGCTTCGTTTTCGCTGCGGTCCGATGCTCACGTACTGAAGTACGCTCCGCTTCGGTCCTCGCGAAAGCCTCGCCAAAAGACGAACTTGGCGGGCAAGCGGTTGGAAGACGAGGCGGAGTTGCGGTAGGTAGGCCGCCGTGGACCAGAACCTTCTCCGCTCCTACTTTGCGACCGTCTACGAGCTGCCCAGTGACAGCGGCGTGGTTCGAGTCTCACTCGACGGAGAAATCGTCAAAGATGTCGGTACGTTGCCGCCCTTGCTGCGGCAGCGCTTCGCCATCCTCACCGCGTACAACCCCCGCTCCATGCTGCTACCGCGACGGGTCAACGACGCCCGGCACCAGGTCATGCGCGACCTGCTCATCCTAGGCTGTTACCGGGTCGAGCACTGTGTCGGCTACGACGAAGAGCCGGAAGGCGTGTTCCGCGAGCCCGCCTGGGTCGTCCACGGCATCGCCCGCGAAGAGTCGATCCACTTCGGTCACACCTTTCGCCAAAATACCATCATCTACGTGCAAGATTCGCGGCCGGAGCTGATCGTCACCGACCCGACCTGCGACAGCATCGGCAAGGCATTTCAAGGGAACTGGCGGGTACGGGTCTAACCGGTACAATGGCGGCTGTGGCTGCGCCTCGCTTCGCCCGCGTCTTCGTCGGCACCTTGTTGCTCGGCGGGCCGTTCCTGGTCGCGGCGCACCTGACGGGCGGGCTCGTGGCGCCGCTCACCAGCACGATTGTAACTGCCTTGTTGAGGGTTACGGCTCCGTTCACCGCCGCGCCTGAGCCTGAGCTCGAGGCGGACGCGACCGACCTCGTTCCCGACGGTGCGCGCACGGTCGGCCTCGAGGTCGCACCCAAGCCGGCTCTGCGCGCAGCCAAGCCTCGGCCGCCCGCGAAGCCGAGCGCCCTCTTCGTCTCTGAAGCGACCGTGCTCAAGCTCGCCCAAAGCGCGGCCCGCCCGCGCGGCAGCTTCGTGGCCCAATCGCCCGAGCACCCCGCTGGCCTTCGATTGTCGGGGGTGGCCGCTTTGGGCATCGGCGTCCAAGACGGCGACATCTTGATCGAAGCGCTCGGCATCACCCCTCGCGCCCCCGCTGAGATCATCGGCGCCATCATCGAGGCCCGCGCCAAGCGAGCGCGCTTGCTGAGCGGCACCTTGTGGCGCTCGGGCCAAACCTTCCCCATCACCGTCGAACAACCGTACCTGCCCGCTCGCTCCCCCAGCTGAATCGCACGAAGTGGCCCGGGGGACGCTACGGGAGCTTCTGCGATTCGGGCTGCAGATTGGCAGCCCGATACGGGCTTCGATTCGCTGTTCGAGACGCTCGCTTGACGCTATCGGTGGGCGCGGTAAGAGTCCGCGCAAATGGCTCGCACCGTGCACTGCGTGAAGCTCGACAAGGACCTCGACGGGTTGGAGAAGCCGCCGTTCCGCGGTGACCTCGGGCAACGCGTCTTCGATACCGTCTCGGCGCAAGCCTGGAAGGGCTGGCTCGAGCACTCCAAAATGCTCATCAACGAATACCGCCTCGATCTCACGAGCGAAAGCGGGCAGCGGTTGTGGATGACCGAGTGCGAAAAGTACTTCTTCGGCGAAGGCAGCGCGGCTCCCGCCGAGTTCAAGGCCGTCGAGTAACGGCTCGCCTTAGGCCCTTAGCCCGATTTGATGGGGATGCGCAACGAGCCGCTCGAGAGGCTCCGCGCCGGGGCGTGGGATGGAGGGCGAGACGGGTGAAGCGACGGGGCGGCCCCGCCGGTGTCTTCCGCGAAGATGACCCGGTTGCGCCCTGCCGACTTGGCTTCGTACAGCGCGGCGTCGGCGCGAGCGAGCCACGTCTTGCCCGTATCGCCGGGGCCAAGCACGGCAACGCCGATGGAGGCGGTCACGCTGAAGTCTTCTTTGCCCTTGCTGAAGCCGATCTCACCGATGGCTTGGCGCACGCGCTCGGCGCGCTGGCGCACGGCGTGAGCCGACGAATCCGGCACCACCACCACGAATTCTTCTCCGCCGTAGCGCGCCACGAAGTCCTCGCGGCGCAGGAAGTTGCGCACCAGCGTGTCGGCGACGCGGCGGATCACCTCGTCGCCGATGGGGTGACCGAAGCGATCGTTGACTGACTTGAAGTGATCGACATCGATCATCAGCAGGCACGGTGTGGCGCTCATCAGAAACGATAGGTCGGCGACGCGCTCGAGCTGCGAGTCGAGCGAGGAGCGGTTGTGCAGCTGTGTCAACGGATCCAGAGCCGCGCTTTCACGTGCTTCGTGCAGCTCGGCCTTCAGGTTGTGAATCTTCTCGCTCAAGACCTGCATCTGCTCTTGCTGCAGCTTCTTCCGTTGGTCCATCACGTCCGTCACGACCTGCACGACGCCCTCGGCCTCGCGGCGAATCACGTCCGCGTCGTTGGCGCTGAAGGCGGCCACCAGGTTGCCCAGCTGCGCGCCTACCCGTGCGTCCGCCGAGCGATCTTCGCCGACGGTTCGGGTCAAACAGCGCGCGAAGGCATGCACGGCCTCGCGCAGGTTGCCCACGCTGGAAGTGACGTACTCGCGCTCATGAGCGCGGTGGGCGACGAAGTAGCGCCGGGCGCCGCCGAAATCGCGCCTGAGCGGACCCGCCCCGGTTTGTTCTCCCATTGAGATTTTCCGGGCCCAACCATCGCATTCGGCGCGCGAATCCTCCGCGTTCACGCTGTCGGTGTCGAAGGCATGCTCACCAAATGCCCGCATCAGACCTACGAAAGCGTCGATGGCGGCGTCCAAATCGCGGGATTCTGCGCCTCCGCGAGCGGAATTCGCATCCGGCGGGGCGCCCGCGGGGCCGACGGCCTTGTCCGGAGGGCTGGTCCCGGAGGGCGGGGTGGGGTCGTTCCTTTTCCAGAACATGCGCCTGTGAGGCCCAGAACGGCCTAATATCCAGAAAGTTCAGTAACAAGTACAGCCAGCTTCGAACGGCCACCCCTTCAGTTCGTTCTTAGTGGTCCGTTCATGACCCTGAGAATCAGGGCACCCCTTGCCGCCGCACGCGACCGACTCCGTCAAGCTCTCGTCTAACCCGCCCATCGCGGAACGCGCCGGCCGTGTGCTCGTCGTCGAGCCCGAAACCGAGCGCCGCGCGGATCTGCGCACGTTGCTGGAGCATGAAGGCTACGACTCGGTCTTCTTGCCCGACGGTGACGAGCTGCTGCGGCTCACCGCCGAGTACGAGCCGGATCTAATCTTGCTCGCGGCCGACTTGCCCGGCATGAGCGGGCTGGAGCTCGTCGGCGACCTGCGCGCCATGGACCCGCGCAACCACTACCCGGTCATCCTGCTGGGTACGGCCGCGGACGAACAGGAGGTCGCGCGCGGCCTGCTCGCGGGCGCCGACGATTTCGTGCCCGATCCGGAGCGCCAGCAGGAGCTGCGCGCCCGCATCCGCGTGCAGCTCCGCAACAAACGTTTCTACGACGCCCTCGAGCGAGTCCGCAACGAGCGCGACAACTTGCGTCGCGACTCGCAGACCGATCCTTTGACGGGGCTGCTCAATCGCCGCTCGCTGCAAGCCGAGGTCCTGTCGCGTTGCGAGGCGCGCGAGCGCTTCGGCGTGCTGTTCATGGACTTGGATCATTTCAAGTCCGTCAACGATCGCTTTGG